>Ga0209160_1002883_pt1 | contig 14213 bp, 13 predicted proteins | sample GraSoiAngelo_153_FD_186167 | JGI IMG/M metagenome (GOLD analysis project Ga0209160, IMG submission 186167) | Grasslands soil microbial communities from the Angelo Coastal Reserve, California, USA - 14_1009_12_40cm (SPAdes) (version 2) | ecosystem: Environmental > Terrestrial > Soil > Grasslands ...
GAGGGCAAGGCGGGCTTCACGTCGATCACCGTCCGCGCCGGGACGCCGGGGACCCGTTGCGCGACGGGGACGATGCGGTAGACGGCGATCCGATTGAGCGCGGCATCGGCCCGGAAGCCGCCCGCCGCGCGGACCAGATCGCCCAGGCTCTCGCCCGCCTTCAACTCGTAGATCGCGGGGCGCACGACGGCTCCCGTCACCCGTACTCGCGTGCCGTGCACCGGAACGAAGACCAGGTCGCCCGTCTCGAGCCGGACGTCGGCCCGCGTGTCACCCCGCAACAGATAGTCGTACAGGTCGAGCATGGCCACGCGCTCGCCACCGCGGCGGATCTCGATCGCGCGCATGTTGGCGCGGTCGGTCACCCCGCCCGCCGCGTACACGGCGGTCAGGGCCGTGCCGAGCGAGCTGATCTGGTAGGCGCCCGGCTGGGCCACTTCGCCCACGACGTATACTTGGTTCGCGCGCAGGTTGGCGACCGAGATGTCGAAGTGGGTCGTCGCGCCGCTGCCGCGTCGCACACCCGAGTACACCCGCCCCAGCCGCGTGTGGAGCACGTCGCGCAGCTGCTCCAGGGTCAGGTTGGCGACGTACAGCTGCCCCACCTGAGGAATGAGCACGAACCCCTCCCGCGTCACCTGGAGCGTGTACGTCAGCTCCACGTCGCCCGTGAGGATCACCACGACCACGTCGCCGGGGCCGAGCTTGTAGTCGCGCGGCACCGGCCCGGACAGGAGCGGCAGGAATTGCGTCGTGGTGCGGTGGAACACATCCACGCCGAAGATCGCATCCGACGTCTCGGGTCGCGCCGCCTGCTGCGCGGCCCGCACCAGACCCGTGTCTACCGGGAGCGACTCCACCGTCACCGCGATGGGCTGCAGGCCGAGCGCCTGGATCGCGGCGAGCGACTGCGCGTTCGGTGCCGCTTGTGGCTGTCCCGCCTGGGTCGGAGCGAGGAAGGAATCGAGCAGTGTGGCGGGATAGCCGTTCGCCTGCAACCGCGCGCGAACCTGATCGGGCGTGAGGCCTGACTGCTGCAGGCGCTGCCGGATGACGTCCGCAAGGCCGGGCTGCTGCTGCACCGCCTGCTGTAGCGACTGCTGAGCTTGGCTGGGCGGGGGTAGCGGCAAGCTCTGCGCGAAGCCTGTCTGGAATTCCAACACACCCTGGAGCGAGAGCGCCAGAGTCGCTACCACCAGCTGCCGCACTTCAGCCCACCTTTCCCCAAGGGCAAGGGAACAGGGGGGATAAGTTGCAGGCTAAGAGGCGAGCCGTCAAGAGGTTAAAAAAGGGGGAGCGGTGCGCCTCCGGCGCTCGCTCAGCGCGCTTCCACCTCGAGCGCCAAGCGGTGAATGGGAGAGCCAAATCCCGGGTAGGCGAGCGTCCCGTAGCGCAGCGCGAGCCCTTTCCAGCGGACGCTGGCATCGAGGGCACTGGGAACCGCTTCGACGTCGAGGCTGAACGAGCCGACTGGGAGATGCCCAAGCAGGTGCCAGGGCTCGCGCGGCAGGGTGGGTACATTGAGCGTCACCAGCGGCAGCCGGACCTCGAGCCATGGTGTCTTGAGCCAGGGTCCCACGCCATCCGAATACCCCATCGTTTGTCCCCAGACGGGGGTCTCACCCAACCACTCGACACCGCGACGCTCGGCGAAGATGCCGAGACTCTTCCACCGGAGGCCGCCGCCGTGGCGCCGCTCGAGCACCTTCGATGCCTCGAGGTTCAAGAACGAGCCTGGCGCTTTCGAGGTGTGGGAGCCCCACCACATTAGCTCCAGGTAGCCCTCCGCGACGACATGTCGCACGGGCGTCGCGACTTGTGCGCTGATTTGCCCCCAGGCACGGTGCTGGAAATCGCGGTCAACGGTCGGCCAGACCTCGAGGCTCGCGGCGGCCGCGATTTGGAGCAGCAGGACGGCGGTCATGGAACCACCACCCCGAGCGTCGCCCACAATCTGGCCAGGCGCTGCGACAGCTTGAAGGTGAACGGCATTCCTCCTCCAAGAGAAGAGGGCAGGGGCTTTACGTTGTTGGCGGGGGCGCTCCGCGACCGGCTCGAGGGTGAGACGGCGCCCCTACGGTAGGAGCGCGGCTTGAGGAACGCAAGAGACAGACCTGCAACTGGTGGAATAATCGCGAGATACGCGAGACGCCCTTCACGGCAGCGTCCCTGCGTGATGCCGCCGACCGGTGATCCCGATCACCCGACCAGCGGCTGCCTATCGCAGGCGTCACGTGGCCGGTGTAGTTTCCCCACACCTCTGATCAAGGAGGGATCGATGCGGGTTGGCGTGCTGACGACTTGCGTGCTCGCACTGAGCGCTGCCGCCCCGTGCGGCGTCCGAGCCCAAACGATTGGAGCCCCGATGCTGTATGAAGCAGACGCGACGCATCGGGTGGTGGTGCGGAGCATGGCCACGCCGCCCGGTGTGGCGCAGGCCGACTCGCTCGCTGCGCGTGACACGCACGCCGAGGCCGGCGCAATCATGGGGGGCCTGATAGGCGCCGCCGGTGGTGCAGTGGCCTTCGCTCACTGGACACATCGCGCCGGCGCCGTCAATAGCGGAACCGGGACCTTAGGCGGGGCCGTCGTGGGAGCGGGTGTGCTCGGCGGCGTCGGGGCGCTGGCGGGACTGCTGATCGGCTCGGCGATTCCCCGCTAAGGCCGCGGTGACCGCGTTATGGCACGGAGGCTTCGCTGCGTAGGCGGAACGTGAGCCCGACCGAGCCCACGAAGTGCGTGGCGCGGGCACCGGTGACGTGGCCGGCGTTGTGGACCAAATGGACCCCGCCATTCGCCACGATGCCCACCCCGGCCCGCTGCCAGTTGCCGCCCAGAGCCAGGCGGATGGTACGCTCCACGACGCCTTGGAAAATCACCGGGGTGGTCGGCCAGGCGGCGATCGGAGGGTAGGTCAGCCGGGGGTCCCCTTCGCCCTGGCGCAGCACCGTGACCTCGGGCTCGAGCAGCAGACCGGGGCGGGTGAGGATGCCGAGCTTTGCGGTCGCCTGGTCGTAGTCGTCGAAGTTCCGTCCGGTGCCGAGCGAGTGAAACAACGGAACCCGCAAGGTATCAAACTCGCGGTACGTAAAGTTCGCGACCTGCGTGTAAAACAACATCCAGGCCGTCGCGTTGAGTCCGCCCTTCGCTCCGGCGGTGAAACCATAGCTCACCGGCTTCAACTCGTCAGGCGTCCCCCTTTGGACGTGGATGTCGCCGAGTAGGAACTGGCCGAACAGCGTGACCGCACCGCGGCGCTCGACGTCGGTGCCGAAGAAGCTCTTCACGTTGCCGGTCCTCCGGTATCCCCGCACCAGGTACGCGACGTTCAGCACGTTGAGATACCACGGCTCGGGCTGACGCCCCACGCCCTCCCAGACCGTGCCCTCCCATGCGGAGAACGTCCAGCGTCCGGGGGGATGCACGTACAAGCGGTGCTGCATCATGTACCGGTTGACCGGAGCGCCGGTCGAGTCAGTGCCTGCGTCGAGCTCCGTCGCGATCGCCTGGAGCTGTACCCTTGGGGGCCCGACCGCGATACCAAGGTGGTCGAAGTTGTAGGGGTTGTCGGAGAGAAGCAGGCCCGGGATTCCGCTCGGGCCCCAGTTCTTGTCGAGAATCCCGAAAAACAGCTCGGCGTAGCGCCATTGGCCGTCGAGGTAGGCTTCCGCGGTGCGGAGCCCGTTTCCCCGCGTGTCGTACCAATCCGGGTCGAACCGGAGCCGGTTGTCATAATAGGGGTGCGTCACGGCGATGCCGGGACCGAACTGCAACTGGAGCGCCAGGCCGGCGCTCCCGAACAGGCGACTCGGGCCGTACGGCCGCACCGGCACGCCGCGCCCCTGCTCGAGCGGGTCGCGGAGCACGTACGTCGCCGCCGCGATCCCCACGTCGCCGTCCACGCGATACATGGGCCCCCGCACCTGCGGCCGGAACGTGAGCAGCAGCCGGCGCACCGTGACGTAGGCGGCGTCGCCCACGGCGAGTGTATCCGCTGCTTCGAGCGCCCGTACGAGATCGGCCTGCCTGATGGGGCGGGTGAGCGGGGTCGGATCGCTGATCACGCCGGTGGCGATCAGCTGCTCGATGTAGGGCATCGCCCAGTGGTGCAAGGGGATGTATGGCGAGGCCTGTTGTGCGCCGAGCGGGTCGGCAATCGCCGCGAGGAAGAGCAGCGTCAGCGGGCGCATGGCAGGCGCCAATGTGCACCCGCCCCAGCACCGTGGCAACCGCCTTCCGCGTCGTGCCGCGACCCGCTAACGTTGCGCAGCCGGTTCCGAGGTGGAGCAGCGCCGATTGCGGGTCGCCTTTTGCACGGACACTCTGCCGCCCATCGCCGACGGCGTCACGCGCACGCTGGACGAGCTCGCTCCCACGTTGCTCGCGAGCGGCGTCGAGCTGCTGTTCGTCACGGCGGTCACGCCGGACCGGGCGCTCCCCTGGCGTAACCGCGTCCGCGCCATCGCGAACATGCCATTCCCGCTGTATCGCTCGTACCGCATGGCGCTCCCCATCGCCCGCAGCCTCGATCCGGTGCTGGACCGGTTCGCCCCCGACGTCGTGCACGTTGTGACGCCGAGCTTTCTCGGGCTGTACGGCGTGCGCTATGGGCGGCGGCGCGGCGTGCCGGTGGTGGCGAGCTTCCACACGGACTTCGTATCGCTGTTCCGCTATTACGGCCTGCGATGGCTCGAGGGGCTGGGCCGCCGCCTGATGCGGCGCTTTTACAACCGCTGCGCGCTCACGCTCGCCCCGTCGCGCGCCACGGCCGCGATGCTCGAGCGCCACGGGATCGAGAACGTCGCGCTGTGGCGGCGCGGGGTGAGCCAGGAGCGGTTCGCGCCGTCGTTCCGCAGCGACACGCTGCGCGCCCAGCTCGACGGCGGCGCGCCGATCCTCTTGTACGTCGGCCGACTGGCGAAAGAAAAGAGGCTGGACTACCTGGTCGCCGCCGTGCGGTCGCTCGAGCGGTGGGGGCTCTCCTTCAAACTGGTGCTGGTGGGTGAGGGGCCGATGCGGGCGCAGCTCGCGCGGGACCTGCCGCGGGCGCACTTCGCGGGCTACGTGCCCCCCGACCAGCTTGGGCCGTGGTACGCGAGTGCCGACCTGTTCGTGTTCCCGTCCACGAACGAGACGTTCGGCAACGTGGTGCTCGAGGCGTTCGCCTCCGGGCTGCCGGTGGTCGCCGTGAACGGCGGCGGCGTGTGCGAGCTCGTCACCGCCGGACGGGACGGGGTGCTCGCCCCCCCGGAAGACCCGGTGGCGTTCGCCCGCGAGATTCGCGCCTTGCTTGCCCAGCCCGAGCGGCGATCGCGCATGGGGGAGCAGGCGAGGGCCACGGCCCTGACCTACCGCTGGCCCGAGGTCAACGAGCGGCTGCTCGACTGCTACGCGCAGGTGATCGCGGCGCACTCCCGCACGGCGAGCTGCGCCTCCGCTGTCGCGCCGCGGTGAAGCTGCTCGACATCACTGAGTTCTATTCGTTGCAGGGCGGTGGGGTGCGCACCTACCTGGCTGAGAAAGCGCGCTGGGTCGCCGCGCACGGTGACGTGGAGCACGCCGTGATCGTCCCATCCGATCGGGACGCTGTCACCCAGTGGGAGCGCTCCCGTGTGTACCTGGTGCGAGGCCCGCGCGTGCCCGCGAGTCCCGGCTACCACTTCCTGCTCGCCGGCCGCAAAGTCGCGAGCCTGGTGCGCCGCGAGCGGCCGGACGTGATCGAGGTGGGGAGTCCATATCTCGCGCCGTGGCTCGCCCGTCGAGCGGCCCGAGGCACGCCGGCGCGGCTCGTCGCCTTCGTGCATGAGAACCCTCGCTTGTACGTCACACGCGCGCCGCGACTCGTCCGGGCCGTCGCCGACCGGTTGCTCGTCCGCTATCTCGGCGCGGCGCACCGCTGGTTCCACCTCGCCGTCGCCGCGAGCCCCGCCAATCTCGCAGGGCTCGGCGTGCGCCAAACGGCCGTCGTGCCGCTCGGAGTGAACACCGCGACGTTCCATCCGGCACGCCGTGACCCGGCGTGGTCGCAGGAGATCGGCGCGCTCTCCGGACGGCCTGTCGCGCTGTACGTCGGCCGGCTGTCCGCCGAGAAAGGGCTCGACGTGGTGCTCGCTGCGCTGCCGGTGCTGCACCGGGCGACGGGGCTGCGACTGGTGTTGATCGGGGAAGGGCACCTGCGGCCGCGGCTCGAGCGGCAGGCGCGGGAGTGGCCTGAGATGCTGCACGTGCTGCCGTTTGAGGCGGACCGACGGCGCTTGGCGCGCGCCTACGCGAGCGCGGCCCTGTTCGTGGCTCCTTGCCCGTTCGAGACGTTCGGGCTCGCCGCGCTTGAGGCGATGGCGAGCGGCTTGCCGGTGGTGGGCGTGGCGGCGGGAGGGATCGGCGCCCTGCTCGACGGAGCGGAGTGGAGCAGGACGTATCGCTCCGGTGACGCGCGTGACTGCGCGCGGGCCGTGGGCGAGCTGCTCGCACTGGACGCTCGGGCCGCGGGGCGCGCCGCTCGGGCGGCGGCCGTGGCGCGTTACCGCTGGGAGCGGACCTTCACCGAGCTGGTGGCGCTGTACCGCCGGCTCGTGAGCGAGCGGGCCAGCCCGACGCGCGCGGCGAGCACGGCGCCCAGCGTGGCGCCGAGGATCAGCGTGTAAACGCGCCAGGCGACGAGCAGCGCCGCGAGGTCCCCGGCGCTCAGCGTTCCCGCGAACCCGCCGACGAAGCCCAGCTCGACGCCGCCCACGCCCGCAGGCGTTGGCAGGAAGAGCTGGCCGTACAACAGCGCGAACGACCCGAGAACCACGGCGCCGGTATGGATCTCCGGGTGTCCGGCGACGAGCACGGGGAGGACCGCCGTCCGGGCCACCATGCTCACGGCCGTGAGTGCGGTCGCGAGCGCCACGGTGCGCCAGCGGAGCTGGCGGGCCCGCTGCCAGGCGGCGGCGAGCGGGACCGTGGCCGCGGTCGCGAGTCGGCGCCGCAGTCGGCGCGCCACGAAGGCGCCGAGCACCGTCACGACGAGGACAACCGCGATGAGCGCGCGACCCTGTGGGCTCCGGGCGACGTCCAACAGTCGGCGTACTCCCGCGGCGCCGGCATCCCCAAAAAGCACAGCGAGCAGCACAGCCGCGGCCAGGAGCAGCACCCAGTCGATGAGTGCTTCCACTGCAAGCGCGGCGAGCGCTCCCGCGCTGTCGACACCGGCGCGGTGGAACCCGATATAGCGGGCGGGATCGCCGCCCACGCGTCCCGGGGTCAGCGCAGCCGCCGTCTCGCCGTACGCGTTCACGGCGATCGCCCGGCCGAGCGACAGGTTGGTGGTGCCGGGCACTAGCGGGCGGATCCGCGCCGCCCGCACCAGGACGTCGAGGGTGACGAGGCCCAGGGCCGTGAGGTGCGCGGCGACCGGGATCGTCATGCCGCGGGCACCGGTGCGGCGAGCAGATCGCCGTAGCCGATCGGTGTGTGGTCCTCGAGGAGCCGGTCGAGCGTGCGGCGGCAGGAGTCGAGCACCGCGGGTGAGGCCGCGTCGGGTGGGTGTAACGCGACGCGCAGGGCGGGCAGAGAGCGCTCGAGGTGCACTCGTACGCGCGCGACCACCACGGAGCCGATCCTGAGATGCGCCAGCCGCGTGGCCCAGCAGATCGCGGGGGCGCGGATGTGGTGGCCGGTCGCGACCGCCCACACCCACCACTGGTCCTCGACGAAGCCGAGGCCCGCGTCGCGCACCACCCGACCCAGGTCGGGGCCCCCGAGCCACGCCGGCGGCACGAACCCGACGGGATCGAGTCCGGCGGCGCCCAGCACGGCGAGGCCCCGCGTGATGCGCGCCGCAGCCTCCCCCGCCGGGAGTGACGCGAACTCCGCCTCGCGCGCCGTCCGCCCCAGGGTGCGCAGCCGGTGCCCCAGCGAGCGCCGCTGGCCCCGCTCGTCGTGTCGCAGGCCGTGCAGCACCACCTCCGCGCCGCGGGCGGCGTGCTCGCGCAGCGCCGCGGTGAACGCCGGGGAATCCTCGAGCGGCCAGTCGCCGTGCCAATTCGGCACGACGAGCAGCGCGTAGCGCCGCACCCCGCGCTCGTCGAGCAGGCGGTACAGCCGCTCAAGCCACCCGGCGTGCGCCGGCGTCACGTCGTGCACGGCGACGAGCAGCCGCCGTGGAAGTGCGCGAGACACGCTCTAGACTACCGCTTTGACACCGCGCCCGGCAGGGCGGAAACTACGGGTCGTGACGGACCTAATGGCGCGCGGGCCGCTCCGCCGTCTGATCGTCAACGCCGACGACTTCGGGCTGGCCGAAGGCGTGAACCGCGGCATCCTGGAGGCGCACGCGGCGGGCGCCGTCACCTCCGCCACCGTGCTGGTGAACGCCCCCGGCTTCGAGGACGCCGTGCTGCGGGCCCGGGACGCGCCGCGGCTCGGGATCGGCCTGCACCTGAACCTCACCCAGGGTCGCCCGGTCTCGCCGCGGGACGCGATCCCGAGCCTGTGCGACCGTCGCACGGGCCAGTTCCACGACTGGCCGGCGTTGCTCGCTCGCGCCCTGACAGGCCGCGTGGCGACCGAGCACGTCGCCCGAGAGTGCAGCGCGCAGCTCGAGCGGCTGCGTCGCACCGGGCTCGCGATCACGCATCTCGACGCCCATCACCATGCGCACATCTTCCCCGGGATCTTGGCGCCGGTGGTCACGGCGGCGCGGCGGGCGGGGCTCGCAGCCCTGCGCGTGCCGCTCGAGCCGGTCCGCTCGCTCACCTGGCGACCCCGCGCGGCGCTCGCGCAAGGGTGCATCACGCTGGCGTACCGGGCGGCGCGCCGTCGCGTGACGCTGCTCCGTCACCCTGACCACTTCCGCGGTTTCGGCCTCACGGGCCAGCCCGATTTCCTGCGCCGCCTGCTCGACGTGTTGGACCGCCTCAAGCCGGGCGTGACGGAACTGATGGTGCACCCCGGGTACTGGCATGACCGACTCAGCGGTTGGGGCGGGCTGGGCCACGCGCGCCGGACTGAGCTGGCGGCGCTCACCTCGGACGCGGTGCGCGCCTGCGTGGACCGCGGCACCGTTGAGCTGATTCACTTCGGCAGGCTCTGAAGGGGACTCAGGCTAACCCACGCTGCTGCAGGATGTTCTCGCCATAGTGTGACGGGCGCTACCGCCGCCCCGGCCACATATTGTCTACTTATTGTGCTGACGCGGTGCCCGCCCTGGAGGCAACGCAGCACGAACGGGAGGCGCTGCCATGGCGGAATTGCTGGGCTGGGCACGGGTGATGGGCGACGTGAACGTGAACGTGCGCCGCGGCGCCTGGTATGAGGTCACGCGCCTCACGCACGAGGCCGCCACCCTCGACGTCCACCACGAGCCGCGCAGCGTCCCGCGTTCCAGCGTGGAGATCGTGACGGCGCGCCCGCGCCGCTGGTCGATCGTGGAGCGTCCCTACGACGCCGTGGACCTGCCGATGAGCTGGGGCTCCCGCTATGCCGTCTGCCCGCAGTGCAGCCACCGCGCTCAGGTGGCTCGTGGGTTCACCCAGATGCCGTGTCCGCGGTGCGGGGAGTCGTTTGCGATTCGGCAGTGACGAGCAACCCAAGGGACCCGCACGAGCGCTTGGGTCGCTCTGATCCGGCGTCTCGCCAGGGTTCCTCAGCCGTCAGGAACTCACTCACACCGAGCAGTTTGAGGAGTGGTAGCAGTGTCTGCTTCGCGTGCGGCCTGAGCGACCGTTCCCAGCCTCACCAGCCCCATGGCGGTCTGTTGACACGGTGGCGTTAGGGTGCCACGCTATGGTCACCTGTTCGACCGTGTGGCAGCCGAGATTCGACGATGGCCGAAGCACAATGGGCCCGCTTGCAAGCGGACGTGAAGTGCTGCCTACGGCGCGGCGCTTGGTACCGCGTCATCCGGCTCGGTGCCCGGGAGGCGGTCCTTGATGTCGGTCGAACCCCGCTCACCGTAGCGCGCTCCGTGCTACACGCCACGCAACAATCGGACGGCGAGACGAGCGGCACCATGAAGATGACCGCGGCATGAGCGGGCCACGGCGCAAGCGGGAACCTTGATGGCTGCCGAGACACCGCCGGGAGGTCGGGCCGAGGAGGAGGACCAAGCCGCCGGGCACACCCGACTCCCGCAGCACGCGATTCCCACCGCCAGGTCGGTGTTGTGGCTCCCCGGGGCCGAGCTAGCACGCCCGGAGACCGATCCCTATCCAATCTTCGTTGCCCAGCACGCACTGGCCGCCGTTCAGGACCACCTCGGCTCGGCTCCTGGGCAGGGACTGCTCGGCTTCCTCGTCGGGAGGGTGCTGCAGTGCCCCGAGACGCGGGTGCGCTACCTCGTCGTCGAGAAGGGGGTGCGGGTGCCGCAGATGATCGTCGGGGACGCGAGCGAGGCCGTCGTCGCCCAGTCCCTCGTCGCGGTGCAGCGCATGCTGCCGCCCGGTGGGGGAGAGCTCGTCGGTTGGTACCACAGCCATCCCGACGGTGAGCCGACGCTCTCGACGGCCGACCGCGGCGCGCACGTGCAGTACTTTCAGCAGCCGTGGCACGTCGCGCTGGTGCTGGTCATCGGTGCGGAGCAGACGGGCGGCGGCTTCTTTCGGCCGAGCGGGGATCCCGCGGCTGCGCTGCCCTACCTGCCGTTCTACGAGATGCTCGACGCGCGTGAGTATCGCGGCGGCTTGAAGCAGTTCATCGTGTCGTGGAGTAATTACTGGTCGCCCGATCCGAAGGTGTGGCCCGCCAGCTCGGTCGCGTTCCCGAGCCCGGACAGGGAGACGGCGGTCCGTACGGCAGTGGGGCCGACCAGGAGCCGCGTGGCGGTCAGTCAGTTCATTCCGCCCGCAGGGTTCGAGGCAGCGGACGACGACGACGCCGACGACGACGATCCCGCAGCGCGGCGGCCGCCGCGACCGCGGCGGCGCTGGTGGCTCGCAGCGGGAGGCGCGGTCGCGATCGTCGCACTGGCGCTCAGCGCCTGGTGGATGCTCGGCCCTCCCCCCCCGGCGCCTGCGAGCCAGCCGGTTGAAACGGCCTCCCCGCCACCGCCCGCGCCGCTCGCGGTTTCGCCCGACCCGGTGCGGCGGGCCGTCGACGCGTACCGTATGCGGGCGAGTCTCTTCGCCAACCAGCAGATGACGTGCGGGGATCTCGCCCAGGGACTCGCGGACGTGGACGCGGAGTGGGTCCGGTACACTGTGGGGCGAACACCCGCCATGCTGCAGCGTGACACGGCGAAGGTGAGCGCTGACCAGACGCTGACCGCACAGGTCGAGGGGGTCGAGCGTGATTTCGAGCGCACCGGCTGCCCGCGGCCCTGACACGATGCGTCGGGGTGCCGCGCTCCTGGTGCTGGTCGTGCTCGGGTTGCTGCCCAGCGAGGTGGTCTGCGCGCAGGGGACGAATCCGCTCAGCAAGGCCCAGCTCGTGCAGCTGCTCGCGACGGGCTCACTCCGCCACGCGGAGATCGCAGCGCTGGTGCGCCGCAACTGCGTCACGTTCCGGCCGACGGCGCGCGACCGTGCCGATTTGCGCGCCGTGGGTGCGGACACGGCGGTCATCGCCGCCGTCGATCGGTGCGTGCTGGCGCGGGTGGGCGCCCGTGCCCCGGCCGCCCGCGCCACCGCGGCACTGCGGGTCGTGACGCGAGCGAACGTGTCGGGCGAGGCTGGTGGTTGGGTCGACGTGCGGGTCCAGCTGCTGCGGGGGACGGCCCCGCAGGTGGGTGTGCCGCTGCTGCTGCGCGGTGCCAGCGCCGTCCCGGGCGGTGTCGGGCAAGACCCGCACGCCGTCACCGACCGGCGCGGGTTCGCGCACTTCCGGATTCCCACCGGTATCTCGGCGGGGACCTACCCGCTGACGCTGGTGTTGGCGAACGGTGAGCCGGTCGGGCCGGGCGATCGGATCGACGTGGTCGTCGGGCCGGCCCCGCCGGCGCGCGCCGTGGCGGCGCCCGCGGAGGTAGCCCTGGGAGCCGTGACCGTCACCGTGACCGACGCGCACGGCAACCGCGTGGCGGGCGTCGCGGTCGAGCTGCGCCCGGTGACGGCGCAGCTGGCGGGTGCGCTCGGGGCGGGGCGGGTGACGGACGCTCGGGGGCAGGCCGTGTTCGCGTTGCCGCCGGGCAGCGTGCGGCGCGGCGGCGAGGTCGGCGTGTTCGTCCGCGGCGTCCAGATCGGGGCGCTCACGGTGCGGCGCGAGGTCCTCCTGTCGGAGGCGCGCACGCAGTTCGCGCAGGGCATGGAGCAACATGGGGCCGCGGGCTCGCCGCTCGGGGGGCCGCTCCTGTTCGAAGTGCACGACACCTCGGGCGCGCCCGTGGCGGGGCAGTCGGTGGCGTTTGCGGCTGCGGGAGGGCAAGTGGAGCCGGCGGTTGCGCCGAGCGACTCGAGTGGCGTGGTGCGCGTGCGCGTGACGCTGGGGGAGCGCGCGGGGCCGGTCGTCGTCAGCGCCAAGGTCGGAGCGATCACCAGGACGGCGACGCTATACGCCGATCCGGGTCCGGCGCGCGAGCTGGCGCTCGAGCGCGACGGGGCCCCCCTGACGGGCGCCCTCACCGTGCGGTCGCGCGATACCGTGGTTGTGCGCGTCGTGGCGCGCGACGCCTACGGCAACGAGACCGCGCTGACCGACTTCACGGCCACGATCACGGGGCAGGCGGTGCGTCTCAAGTCGGCGGTGGCGACCGGGTCCCTGGGGGTCGTGAGCCTCGCGCCGCGCCGCACCGGGTCGGGCGGGCTGACGATCCGCGCATCCGGCCTCCAGGCGGAGGTGCCGGTGGAGGTGACCCTCCCGGGGGGTGCCCTGGCTGGGGGGCTGGCTCGGGGTTGGGTCTTCGGAGCGCGCGGCAGCTGGTCCGGCTTCACGTATGCGTTCAAGCCGGTCCCTTACGTGGAGGGACGCCCCGGCGTCAGGGGTGAGCTGTTCGCGGGGCATGCGGTTTCGGAACGGTTGCGCGTGGAGCTTGCGGCAGGGTTTGGCTCGCTCAAGGCGGACTCCGCGTCACGCGAAGTGTCGGTTGCCTTGACACAGGAGTATGTGCGCGGCGAGTACGCGCTGGCGCGAGCCGGAACTATCATCCCGGTCGTCTCGCTGGGCGGCGGCGGCTTCCGGATCAAGTCGGACGACCCTCGCCATCTTGTATATCACACCAGTTTCTTCTGGCTGGTCGGGATGGGGCTCGATGCCCGGCTCAGTGGCTCCGCTATCGCTGAGCTGCGGGTCGAGACGCAACAGCTGAACGAGCTGAGCAGTCCGTACGTCAACGGGTACGTGGGCGCGCTCACCGTGGTCGAGGCGGGCGTTCGCCTGTCGCGCTGAGCGGGCGGCCTCCGCCCATCCTCTCGAGCGAGGTGATCAGCATGAACATCTGGGCCGTGGCGATGTGGGTCGGGAAGCTGGGCTTCGTGGCGTTCTTCGTGATCTCGGGCGTGAATCATCTCGTCAATCACAAAGCGATGACGGCCTACGCGCAGTCGAAGCGGATCCCCCTGCCCGGGGTGGCGGTGGTGGTGAGCGGCCTGATGATGCTCGCGGGCGCGGCGATGATCCTTTTCTTCTGGCACCCGATTTGGGGCGCCGCGCTGCTGGTGGCGTTCCTGGTGCCGGCGGCGTTCTTGGTGCACAATTTCTGGGTCGAGACCGACGCGATGATGAAGGCGAACCAGATGGCGCATTTCTGGAAGAATCTCACGATCGCGGCGGGGGCGGTGATTTACGCGGTGGCGGTGCATATCGGGTTTCATTGAGGGGGGGGGTGACCGGCAGGTAGCCCAGCACGTGCCCCGTCGTCCCAGAATCGTGTCGCAGGCCGCCCTCATCTTGGGCGGCCAGATCTTCTTCTGGGATCGTCCTCTTCGTCACGACTCCCTACATCGCGCTCGGGCTCGGTGCCGAGCAGTACGGCCTGTACGTTCTGCTGTTTCTCTTCCTCGGCTACTCTACGGCCCTCGACTTCGGTCTAAGCTTCGCCTTGGTCAAGCATATCGCTGAGCATGATCCAGAAACCCAAAGGACCGAGATCGACTCTCTGGTTAACACAGCAACTGCCGTGTACGCGGCGGTTGCCACCGCCTTTGTGGTCGCGTTAGTCGTGGGGCGGGGTTGGATCACGCGCGACCTGCTCCACGTGCCGGATGCGCAGGCGCCAACTGTAGGTGATGCAGCGCTGCTCCTCGCCAGCTCGGTGCCGTTCGCGACCGCCGCAACGCTGTTCAACGCGCTTTTCCGGG
>Ga0209160_1002884_pt1 | contig 14212 bp, 11 predicted proteins | sample GraSoiAngelo_153_FD_186167 | JGI IMG/M metagenome (GOLD analysis project Ga0209160, IMG submission 186167) | Grasslands soil microbial communities from the Angelo Coastal Reserve, California, USA - 14_1009_12_40cm (SPAdes) (version 2) | ecosystem: Environmental > Terrestrial > Soil > Grasslands ...
CGCTGCGAGACGGCCAGAATCGTGTGATGGACGGAGCCTATGTCCGTCAATCGATCCTCGATCCCGCTTCCCTGCCCCTGCCAAATTACCGGCCCGTGATGCCTACGTTTCGCGGACAAGTCAGCGAAGAACACATTCTGCAATTGATCGCTTACATCAAATCGCTCGCTTCGGGAGAAAGGACGCAGGCGCCATGAGCACGGCCGTATCGGAGGCCCGGTCGAATCACGCGTTCACTACCTGAATGCCAACTATGGAATCAAATCCTGGCTCTTTACCACTGACCATAAACGCATCGCGCTGCTCTATCTCGGTTCGATCACACTGATGTTTTTCATTGGAGGCGCCGCAGCGGTCATGATGCGGCTGCACTTGATCGAGCCAGCCGGCGCTTTGGTTCAGCCGGAAACCTACAACAAGCTTTTCACCATGCACGGCGTGGTCATGGTCTTTTTCTTCCTAATTCCCTCCATCCCCGCGACGCTCGGCAACTTTCTCGTGCCCATGATGATCGGCGCGCGTGACCTGGCTTTCCCGCGCCTGAACCTGCTGAGCTGGTATGTCTACATCACGGGCGCGGCCTTCACGCTCTATGCGCTTATTTCCGGCGGAGTGGACACCGGCTGGACCTTCTACACTCCCTTGAGCAGCCACTACCTCAACACCCACGTTATTACCACGGCACTGGGCGTTTTCATTACGGGATTTTCCTCCATCCTGACGGGTCTGAACTTCATCGTTACCATTCACAAAATGCGCGCTCCGGGCATGACTTGGAAACGCATGCCGCTCTTTCTCTGGTCCATATATGCCGCGAGCGTGATCTTTGTGCTGGCGACGCCGGTGCTTGCCATCGCCTTGTTCCTGGTGGGACTTGAACGAATCTTTCACGTGGGGATTTTCGATCCGGCGATCGGGGGTGATCCGGTTCTATTTCAACATCTCTTCTGGTTTTATTCCCATCCCGCCGTTTACATCATGATTCTGCCGGGCATGGGCGTCGTAAGCGAACTGGTCACCTGCTTCTCAAAGAAAAAACCTTTCGGATATATCTTCATCGCCTATTCGAGCCTGGCGATCGCGGTGTTCAGCTTTCTGGTCTGGGGCCACCATCTGTTTGTGTCCAGCCAATCCGTGTACGCCGGATTTATTTCTTCCGCTCTAAGTTTTGCGGTGGCCATTCCTTCTGCGATCAAGGTTTTCAATTGGACCGCAACCTTCTATAAGGGCTCGATCTCCTATCAAGCGCCGATGCTCTATGCGCTCGGCTTCATCGGACTTTTCACCATGGGCGGTCTCACAGGCCTCTTTCTCGCTTCACTCGCTACGGGCGTCCATCTGCACGACACCTACTTCGTGATCGCCCATTTTCATTACATCATGGTGGGCGGCGCCGTGATGGCTTATCTGGGGGGCATTCACTTTTGGTGGCCGAAGATCACCGGGCGGCTCTATCACGATGGCTGGGCTCGCTTCGCCGCGCTGGTGATTTTTGTGGGTTTCAACCTCACCTTTTTTCCGCAATACATGTTGGGCTATTTGGGAATGCCGCGCCGCTACGCGGTTTATCCCGCGGAGTTCCAGGTGCTCGACGTGATGTCCTCCGCCGGCGCCTCCCATACTCGGCGTAGGCTACTTGATTCCATTCGTCTATCTTCTCTGGTCCGTCCGCTATGGACCCGTAGCCGGATCGAATCCCTGGAGCGCGAAAGGCCTGGAATGGGAGACGCCATCGCCGCCTCCCACCGATAATTTCGAAGCGGCGCCGATCATTACCGAAGAGCCCTACGGCTACGCTGAGCCGGAGCGCGCACATGTCTGAAAGCGCAGCCAGCAGCCCTTTGGCCGCACCGTCCGCTCGCCATCTCAGCCCTGCACTGCACCATCAGTTCGAGGATATCGAGCAGCAGCGCGATGCCGGCAATTTCGGCATGTGGGTTTTTCTGGCCACGGAGATGCTGTTTTTCGGCGGAGTGTTTACGGGCTACATTATGTATCGATCCCTGTATTACCCGGGCTTTGCAGCCGGAAGTCACGGTCTGGAGGTGAATCTCGGCGCGGCCATGACCTTTGTGCTGCTGGCCAGCAGTTTCACCATGGCCATGGCCGTCCACGCCGCGCGCGCCGGCCGGCGCGGGATGCTGCTCGGTCTCTTATTTGCAACGATCCTTCTCGGCATCGCCTTCCTGGGAATGAAGTTCACCGAATACAGCCACAAATGGCACGAGCAGATGGTGCCGGGCCTTAATTTCCATCCCTCCCTGACAGAGTTGCGCGGCGCTCCGGAGCATGCCGTCGAGTTATTCCTCTGTTTTTATTTCTTCATGACCGGCCTCCATGCGTTGCACATGATTATCGGCATCGGCCTTTTGAGTGTTATGGCGATTCTTGCCTGGCGCGGAAGGATTTCGTGCGAACACTACAATCGCGTGGAAGTCTCCGGACTCTATTGGCACTTCGTGGATATAATTTGGATTTATCTCTTTCCTCTGCTCTATCTGATCGGCGGACGTTACAAATGAACGAAGAAAACCCATCGGTAGAAACCTACATTGTCGTGTTCGTGGCGCTGCTCATCTTGGCTGCCCTGACCACTGGCATCGCATACATAAACCTCGGCACATTGAACACGGTTGTAGCGCTGGCGATTGCGGCCGTAAAAATGTCCCTGGTGGGGCTTTTCTTTATGCACCTTTGGTACAGTCGGGGCCTCACGCGGATCGTCGTCTTGGCCGGATTTTTCTGGCTCGCCCTGATGGTCTTGTTCACCTTGGCCGACGTCTTCAGCCGTTCCTGGATCAAGCCGCCGGGCCCCTGAGATAGCTGACCGTCCAAAACCGCGTCAGCAATGTCCCGACCGCGTCGATCAGCGGCCCGGTACGCCATTCGCTTTTCTGTTTGCCAATTACCACATAGCCTGAGAGGATCATCTACCTGAATCTATTGGCCCAAATTTATTGGAAGGAACAGAGTAGATGCCCCAAGCGGCCGAAACGAAAGGACTTTTCGACGAACTGCAGATCCGCGATGTACGGCTGGCGAACCGGATCGCGGTCTCACCCATGTGCCAATACTCCTGCGAAAACGGACTGGCCACGGATTGGCACCTCGTTCACCTCGGCAGCCGCGCCGTAGGCGGAGCAGCATTGGTTTTCGCCGAAGCGACGGCTGTTCTGCCGGAGGCGCGCATCAGCCCTCAAGATTCCGGAATTTGGAGCGAAGCGCACATTGAGCCGCTCGCGCGCATTACGAAATTCATACATGCTCAGGGCAGCGTAGCCGGTATCCAGATTGCCCACGCCGGGCGCAAAGCGAGCACGGCGCGACCCTGGGACGGCGCAGGAAAACTCGCCGAGCGTGAAGGCGGCTGGAGCGACATCGCCGCGCCGAGCGCCCTTGCCTTTGCTCCCAACTATCCCATGCCCGCCGCAGTCACAACCGAAAGAATCGCCGCGATTGTCGATGCCTTCGGTAAAGCCGCACAACGCGCCCTCGACGCCGGTTTTCGCCTGCTCGAGATCCACTCCGCGCATGGCTATTTCCTCCATGAGTTCCTCTCGCCTCTTAGCAACCACCGCTCCGATCTGTATGGCGGCTCCTTCGAGAACCGCACGCGAATCGTGCGCGAGGTGGTTGGCAAAGTCCGCCGCTTTTGGCCGGAACGATTGCCGCTATTTATTCGCATCTCCTCAACGGACTGGGTAGAAGGCGGCTGGGATATTGAGCAAGCCGTGGAATTGGCTCGAAGCCTGCGGACGCTTGGCGTGGATTTGGTGGACTGCTCTTCCGGAGGTAACGTTGCCGACGCCAAAATTCCCATGGGCCCGGGCTATCAGGTGCCGTTCGCGGAGCGCATTCGCCGCGATGCAGGAATCCTGACCGGAGCTGTGGGCATGATTACCGAAGCACATCAGGCCGAAGAAATCATCCGCAGCGGCCAGGCGGATATCGTTCTGCTGGCCCGCCAGATGCTGCGCGATCCTTACTGGCCGCTTCACGCCGCCGCCCAGCTTGGCCAATCAATATCCTGGCCTGCGCAATATCTCCGCGCAGCGCCTGCAGGAACTAAGCCGCGCCAGCCTGCGGAGGAGATTGAGTCGGCTCAAACCCTTGCCGGGCCTTCCAGAACTGGAAACTGAGAATGCTGAGGTCTGTTGCTGGTTGAAAGCAGCACAACATCGGGGTAGACTGCCTTTATGAGATCAGGCGTTAGAAGCGGCATCGTATTTGCCTCTTTAATTCTCCTTTTGACGCCAGCACTTTCATGTTTTGCTCTACAGCAAATCTTCAGTGCTGGGGCGAATGATTGTTGCCAGTACATGGGATCGCAATGCGGATCGCAAGGGATGTCTTCTTCGCAGTCTTGCTGTGAATCGCCCAATCGATCTGCTCACGCATACATAGGAAGTAGAAGTATTAGTCATTTCCAGTCTGAAGGTGTGGCGATAGCGGCAACCTGGGTATTCGCTTCAGTACAGCGCTTAGCTGTAAAGGCGATTTTGATCGTTACGGGCTTCCACTCTCCGCCTATAAGCCCTCCTGAAACTGCCTCTATTCTAAGAATCTAGTTCCGTCCTTCCGTTTTTCCGCGGTGCCTACGTGTGTCCGCGTGCATTCCATTCGTAATGGAGGACGATGATGCGAGGTATCTGTTTTCGCGTGTGGGTCGTTACTCAGCGCGAAGGGTTTCGACTGATTGTTCTTGGTTTTCTCACGCTCATTGGGTCGTCGAGGGTATTCGCTCTGCCCCAAGAAGCGCTGAAAAACGGGCAATCTCCGCAGGCTTCCACCGAGATGCGACACGATGCCGGAAATCCCACGCCATTAAGAGTGCTGATTGAGGAGGCCAAGAAGAATGATCCGGCCATTCACGTTGCCGAGAGCGTAGCCAAAGCTGCGGCATTTGCTGCTCCACAAACGTCTACGTTGCCAGACCCTCAATTCACGCTTCAGCAGTTCAGTGTGGGCAGTCCCCGCCCATTTGCGGGCTACACGAATAGCGATTTTGCGTACATTGGCCTGGGCGCTTCTCAGCAGTTTCCGTATCCAGGAAAACTCAAGCTGCGGGGCGCAGTGGCGGATCGCGATGCGGATGCCGTAAAGGCGCACGTTGACGTCGTGCTGCAAGACGAAATCGAAACCCTGAAGACGACTTATTTCCATCTTGCGTACCTTCAACAGACTTTAGGAATCCTTCAGCAGAATGCTGCCTTCCTCCAGCAAATAGAACAACAAGCCGGAGCGCACTACTCGACTGGTCAAGGGAATCAGCGGGACGTGCTAAAGGCGCAGCTTGAGCGGACCAAAATTCTTCGCGAAATTTCCATGCATCACCAACTGGTCGGTGAAGATCAAGCTGTGCTCAAACGGATTCTTCGGAGGTCTCAGGATTCCCCGGACATTATTCCCGAGCCTGTGTCAGCAACCTTCCTTCGTTATAACGCAAGTGAGCTTCTCGACAAGGTGCGGGCACAGAATCCCAACGTTCACGAGGATGCGGCGATGGTTCAGCGCAACCAAACGGCGGTTGAGTTAGCGCAAAAGGAATTTCGTCCAGATTTCGAGGTCTCCTACATGTACGAGAACACAGACCGCAAGTATCGCGACTACTACATGCTTTCCTTCAGCATGAAGTTCCCACGGCGCAAGCCGAGGCGAGCCGCCCTTGCTGAGGCTCAAGTGAACGTTGAACGTGCTCAGCAAGAAGAGGATTCCCAGGTACAGGCGGCGCTGGCTGAACTTCAGAAGCAATACGTCATCGTGAAGACCTCAGAGGAGCAACTACTGATTTATCGTGACGGCCTGATTCCGCAAGCGCAAACGACTGTCCAAGCCGGGTTAGTCGCGTACCAGTCCAATCGCGCAGACTTTGAGAGTTTGTTTTCATCCTACATGGATGTTTTGAATCTGGACCTTGAATACCAGCAAACCCTTCTCGACCATGAGACCGCATTGGCCCACATCGAGCGACTCGCGGGGGTGACACTCCCATGACTGAAGAAATGAACGTGACTAAAAGGACCAATGACACGACGAGCCAGAACGCAAACGATAAATATCGCCGCGCTTTTCTCCTCACCTTAGTGTCGTTGATCTTAGTTATCGCTTTCGCCGTCTGGATGTGGTGGGAGTCATCATGTAACGCCATGCGCCGCGCACAACAAACAGCGACGAAAACAGGCAACGATCTATCACAAAGTCCAGCCCAAGCCCAAATCACCTCTGATTCTGCTGTGCTTTCTTCGGATACGCCGCTTGCACCGATTCAATTGTCACCACAGCGGATGCAAAGCATCGGCGTAAAGATTGGGAAGGTCGAATCCAAGATCCTCAATGAGGAAATCCGTTCGTATGGAAACGTGCTGCCGAATGAGCGTCGGTTTGCGTATGTGCAGACGCGGTTCGCCGGATGGATTCGCCAGGTCTATGCGGATGCCACAGGAGATTTCATCCGCAAGGGACAACCGCTGTTCACGATCTATAGCCCCGATCTCGTAGCGACTGAACACGAGTATCTGTTGGCAAAGAAGAATAACGGGGTTTTGCAACAGAGTACGGTGAGCGGGGTCTCGGACGGGGCTGCGTCGTTGATTGCCGCAGCCAGGGCAAGACTCCAGCAGTTCGACATACCTGAAAGCGAGATCGCGAAACTAGACCATACAGGTGAAGCCATTACCGATCTGACCTTCTACTCTCCAGCTTCTGGCTACGTAACGGAGAGAAATGCTCTGCCAAATATGTATGTGCAGCCCGATACGAAGCTTTACGCAATTGCCGACCTTTCCGATATCTGGGTGCTCGCTCAAATCTTTCAGAACGATGCAGGGAAGATCAAACCAGGTGATCCCGCCGAGGTGACACTGGATGCGTACCCCGGACGGGTTTTTAAGGGAAGAGTCGATTACTTGCTGCCACAGCTGGATGTGGCAACGCGAACATTACCGGTCCGCCTTGTATTCTCGAATCCTGATCTAAAGCTCCGACCGGGAATGTACGTGAACGTGAGACTGAAGCTTCCTCTAGGCAAGCGTCTAATCGTGCCCGACTCGGCCATCTTCCATTCGGGAACCAAGAACCTGATTTTCACATACGCTGGCGACGGGAACATCGAACCAAATGAAGTTGAGCTTGGCCCTCACGTCGGCGATCAGTTTGTGATTACGAAAGGGATCAAAGCGGGCGAACAGATCGTCACGTCCGCCAATTTCCTGATTGATTCAGAGGCTCAGTTGCAAGCCGCTGCGGGCGCCTTCGCGCCTCCGCCTCCCGGCGCAGGTCAGGCTGCCGCAATGAATGCACCGGCCCAGGCGCAGGCTAATGTTGAACTCACGACTGCACCGTCTCCTCCGCAGAAGGGCAACAATACCGTTCGCGTGAAATTAGCGGATCAGTTGGGCAAGCCCCTGACCGGAGCACAAGTAACCGTCACCTTCTTCATGGCCGCGATGCCTGCAATGGGCATGGCCGCGATGAAAACCGTGGTTCAGACGAGCGATAAAGGCGGCGGTACATATGAAGGCAGTGGCAGCCTCGGTTCAGGAGGCACCTGGCAGGTCACGATCACAGCGATTCAGAACGGCCAAACCATCGCCAACAAGCAGTTCACCGTCGATGCCACGGGAGGGATGTAGCCGTGATTGCCCGCGTCATTGAATGGTGCGCTCGCAATCGCTTCCTTGTCTTCACAGGTGTTGCGCTGTTGACTTTGGCAGGGATTTGGAGCATGGGGCACATTCCGCTCGACGCCCTGCCGGATATTTCCGACGTAGAAGTCATTATTCATACAAATTGGGAAGGCGAGCCTCCCAACATCATCGAGGATCAGGTCACCTATCCCATCGTCACAGCGTTCCTCGCTGCTCCGAGCGTAAAGGCTGTCCGCGCACAAACGATGTTCAACGACAGTTATGTCTTCGTCATATTCGAGGACGGAACCGACATCTATTGGGCACGCTCACGAGTTGTCGAATACCTACAAACGATTGCTGGCCGCTTGCCCGCCGACGTGCATCCGGCGATTGGACCGGATGCAACGGGAGCGGGTTGGGTCTATGAATATGTTCTGGTAGATCACACGCATAAATACAGCCTCGCCGACCTACGAACACTCCAAGACTGGCATCTTCGCTATCAGTTGGAGACTGTTCCAGGCGTCGCCGAAGTCGCCAGCATCGGCGGCTTCGTTCGCCAGTATCAGGTGAATCTCGATCCAAACAAGTTGTTGGCATACGGAATTCCTCTCTCGACAGTCATTGACCGTGTCAAATCCAGCACGAACGAAGTTGGCGGGAGGGTTCTAGAGTTAAGTGGAACGCGATATATGATTCGCGGTCTTGGCTATCTGAAATCTCTCAGTGACTTGGAAAACGTCCCGGTGATGGCGAAGAACGGCACTCCGGTGCTGGTCAAGGACCTCGGCTTTGTCTCATTCGGCCCGGACATGCGAGAAGGCGTTGCGGAATGGCAGGGAGAGGGCGAGACGGTGGGCGGCATTGTGGTGATGCGATATGGGCTCAATGCCCTGACTGTGATTGATGGAGTCAAGGAAAAACTAGAGGAGATCAAGGGCTCCCTGCCGCCCGGAGTAGAAGTAGTTAGCGGATATGACCGTGCTGGTCTAATTCAGGAATCCATGAAGACGTTGCAGCGCGACCTGATCGAAGAAGCAATCATCGTCAGCCTTGTAATTATCATTTTCCTCTTCCACTTTCGTTCTGCACTGATTCCCATCATCACGCTTCCCATCGCTGTCGTCGCATCGTTCATCCCCATGTACTACCTTCACGTCAGTTCGAACATCATGTCGCTCGGCGGCCTGGCGCTGGCAATTGGGGTCTTGGTTGATGCCGCGATTGTCATGGTCGAGAACGGATACCGTCACCTTTCCGAAAACGCACCTCCGAACGAGGCGGATCGCGTGCGTGTTCTCATTGGTGGCGCGAAACAAGTGGGGCCAGCGTTGTTCTTCTCGCTCGTGATTATCGTTGTCTCGTTTCTTCCGGTCTTTCTGCTGGAAGCGCAAGAGGGACGAATGTTTAAGCCGCTGGCATGGACGAAGACGCTTGCGGTCGGTTTCTCTTCCTTGCTGGCCATCACGCTGGTGCCCGTATTGATGCTCATGTTCATTAAGGGCAGGCTGCGACCTGAATCAGAAAACCCCATTTCGAAGATCACGCAGGCGTTGTACCTGCCCGTCCTTCGACTTTGCTTGAAATATCGGAAGACGACACTGCTTTTGAACCTAGCATTCCTTGCGCTCATGTTCCCGTTGATGTTCAGACTCGGCAGCCAATTTATGCCGCCGCTCTATGAAGGTTCGTCTCTGTATATGCCAACGTCTCTGCCCGGAATCTCCATTGTCGAGGCTTCCAAACTCTTGCAGGAACAGGATCGGATTATCCGCTCGTTTCCCGAAGTCCAGACGGTATTCGGCGCGGTTGGACGTTCCGATAGCGCCACGGATAACGCTCCACTGGATATGTACGACACAACCGTCATGCTCAAACCCCGTGAGCAATGGCCAGTGGGAATGACTTACGAAAAATTGATCCGGGATATGGACGAGAAACTTCAGTTTCCTGGCCTAAGTAATACCTGGACCATGCCCGTTGAAAACCGTTTGGACATGGCCTTGACGGGAATCAAGACGCCGGTCGGATTGAAAATCCAAGGTCCGTCTCTTGAGGGCATTCAGCAACTCGGCACCGAGATGCAGCAGATTTTGTCCGGTGTGCCCCAAGTGCGTTCGGTATTTGCCGAGCGTGTGTCCCAGGGGTTCTACATAAATGTAGACGTGAATCGCCCCGAAGCCGCCAAGTACGGCCTGACCATTGCAGACGTGCAGGCAGCGGTGTCTTCCGGCATCGGCGGCATGAATGTCGCCGAAAACGTAGAAGGCCGCGAAAGGTATCCAATCAATGTGCGCTACGAGCGCGACTTCCGCGACAACTTAGACGAGCTTCGCCGCGTGCTCATCGCCACGCCAGCCGGCGCTCAAATCCCAATTGGGCAAGTGGCGAGCATTTCTTTCTCACGAGGGCCCGCGATGATTCGAGACGAGGACGGCCAGCTTACAGGTTACGTTTATGTTGATCTGAACACCACGGACTATGGCGGATTCGTCCAACAAGCTTCGAACCTATTTGAGCAAAAGTTGTGGTTGCCTGCGGGATACACATACCAGTGGTCCGGTGAATACGAATTTGAACTGAGGGCACGGCAGCGCCTGAAAATCATTCTTCCCATGGTCTTCTTTGTAATTTTCATGCTCCTTTACATGGTCTTCCACTCCGTCACAGAAGCTACGGTGCTCGTTTTTCCGACGTTCTATGCGATGACCGGCGGTCTCATCCTCCAATGGCTTCTCAAGTACAACTTTAGCGTGGCCGTGTGGGTGGGCTATATCGCGCTTTTCGGAATCGCAGTCGAGACAGGCGTGGTGATGGTTGTGTATCTGCACGAGGCGCTTAATCGGCGATTAGCAACCGGCGCTCCGCTCAAACGTGAGGACATCGAAGTTGCGGTCATTGAAGGAGCGGTTCAGCGCCTTCGCCCCAAACTCATGACAGTATTCGCAGTGCTAGCAAGTCTAGTTCCAATTCTTTGGGAAACAGGAATCGGTTCAGATGTAATGAAGCCAATTGCCGCTCCAATCGTGGGAGGAATGATCACCTCAACGATTCACGTCCTGATTTTGGTTCCTGTTTTCTTTGCGCTTATGAAAGAGCGGGCACTCAGTCGTGGAATGCTATCAGGTTCATCCGTCCGCTGACACATCGTTACTGTCGCGAGCCCTTCCCGATGACTCGATGGGACACGTCGGAATTTGTGACGTAATGTGTGACATACTGGCTTCCGTATTGCGATCCACTCTCGGATGAGAGTATCGTAAGCTGCGGCAGCTCACACGTTGCTCTGGAATTGAGCCGCCTCCGCCTTTCCACGTCAGGAGGCACATGATGACGCCCGGCATTTCCGAATCCTCTCGCCGTTCTTTTCTGCACCGTTTAGGCTTTTTTGGCGCGGGTTCGACCTTCCTGAGCCTCCTGAGCCGAAACTCACTGGCCGCACCGAAGGCCACGACTCAAAAGGACGACGAAGCGCCATCAGCTCCCGCGGACAAAAAAATCTGGAGCAACGAGTATTGGGCTCAACGCGGCCATCTCAAGCTGAACCTCTTCCGCAAGCGCCTGAATGCGCCGCATTCACGCGAGGTGGCCGAGCCCGTGCTCTTCCTGGTACACGGCTCATCCATTTCCGCCCGGCCGAGCTTCGATCTTAATGTCCCCGGCCACGGCGAGTACTCTTTGATGAACAAGTTCGCCGAGTATCGATTCGATGTGTGGACCATGGATTTCGCGGGATATGGCAGATCGTCAGCCGGTGAGGGCAACTCCAACATCGCCGATGGCGTCGAGGATCTAAAAGCGGCGGTGGAAGTGGTGGCGCGCGAAACGGGCCAGCAGCGTTATCATTTTTTTGGCGAATCATCGGGCGCGCTTCGCGCTGGCGCTTACGCCATGGAACAGCCCCAGCGCGTTAATCGCCTGGTCCTTACCGCTCTCACTTATACGGGTGAAGGTTCGCCAACGCTTGCCGATCGCGCCAAGCAGCTCGAGTTCTATCGCACCCACAACCGCCGCCCGCGCGACCGCGCCATGGTCCACAGCATTTTTACCCGCGATAAGAGCGGCACTTCCGATCCCGCCGTGGGCGACGCGCTCGCGGACGCGGAACTGCGTTTCGGCGATAGCGTTCCCACCGGCACATACCTCGATATGACCGCTAATCTGCCGGTCATCGACCCGCAAAAAATTCACGCGCCGGTGCTCGTTGCGCGTGGCGAATACGACGGTATCGCCACTGACGAGGACTGCCTCAATTTTTACCGCAAGCTGGTCAATTCGGACCGGCAGTTTGCGATCTTGCCGGGCATGGCGCACTCTCTTGTGCTCGGGCTAAATCGTCACCAGTTGTGGCACGTCGCGCGCTCTTTCCTGGAGATGCCGCCCAGACTCGATTCGCTTAAAGCGTGATCGGGTGGCTTAGTGGCTGCAAAGCTTCTGCAGCAATACCTCTGTTAAATGCTACGACCGCGCCGAGGCACGCTGCTCTCGAGCCGCAGTGTACGTGTTGAGGAACGCCAAAGTAAGCGGCCAGGCTTGCGCGGCCGCCACCGGGCTGTAGCTCGGGCGCGCGTCGCAGAAAAATCCGTGATCGGCTTCAGAAAATTCCACGCTCACATAATTCTTTCCTGCGTTTTTCAAAGCATCCGCCACCGCACGTCTTTGATCCACTGGAATGTGTTGGTCCCGCCCGCCCCAGAAAAGCAGGACCGGGGCCTTCAAATCCTTTACGCGATTCAGCAGGCCCGGGTTCGTCGGATTCGGAGCAATGCCGCCGCCGTAAAAAGAAACCGCGCACTCCAGCGGCAGCGTGATCGCCGCCAGAAACGCGGCTCTGCCTCCCATGCAGAAGCCGGCTGCCGCGATGGGAGAGCCTGCGGCAACACCATTGGCGCGCAGCCAATCGTAAGCGGCTCGAAAATCAGCTTCCATGTTCGGATCGCGCAGTTCCTTCAAATGAACCATAGCCGAGGGAAAATCGTCGTACCTGCCCTCGAATCCAGCGCCGGTGCGATGGAAAAGCTCGGGTGCTGCAGCCAAAAATCCTTCTCGCGCGAAGCGTTCAGTGACGTCGCGGATATGCGCGTTAATACCGAAAGCTTCCTGCATGACCAGCAAACCGCGTGCAGCCGCCGCACCGGCTGGGTGCGCCACGTATAGCCGCATGGACGTGCCGTCGCTCACCTTGGTGGTTACAAACTCGCTGTGAATTTCCATTGCGCTCCTCCTGGATTCGGCTCTAACGAAGCCTAGCACCTCGGATATTTCCACTGAACTAGCCGATCTTTTCCCTGCCGGAGGCCGAAGAATACACACCGCTGAGTACCTTGTCTACCCGCGAATCTTCCGTAGGAAATGTATTCTCTAGCAGATCAGTGGCTGGTGGCCCTTGGTAGAGAACGCAGGTAAGCGATGATAGCCTGCGCGTCGCTGTGACTCAGGTGATAGATGTGCAGCGGCGGCTGAATCTCTCTCCCGTTCGCCGATTCGCCTTTTTCCAGGACGCGCTCCATCTGTTCGTCGCTAAGACTGGGCAACCCCGCGAGCGGCGGCGCAAATTGAGCCCATTTAGTGACGGGGCGCACCGGCTCGATCCAGATCGAGGCGCCCTGAAGCCAGCGCGAACGATCGAGTTGATTCTGCGCATCGCGAGGCGTATGGCACTCCGTGCATTTCGCTACCTCTTCGACGAGATAGCGTCCCCGGCCGACTTGAGTATCGGCAGTGCGGGGCGGGGCGTTTTGGGCGCCGCTCACGATAATGGAAGATCGAGCGCCGAGAAAAAGCAGGAGAGTAAAAGCCGCCAAGACAATCGCTCGCATAATCCGCTCTTTTCCGTGGTGACAGTTCTATAGCCCCCACATGAGATTTCGCAGACTTGATTACCACTGATCCGGCGCGACGTTGCTGTCTGCGTAAGGCTGGCTCCACAAGGCAATCTGCAATTGCACGGACTTGCACCACGCACGGTGCATTCTCTCGACCTCCTCCGGCGAGTGCCCCTTAGCCGCTAAAAATGGCTTGATGGCATCATTGATGATTGCGGTGAACGCGATCACATACCTCAGCGGAATATAAGCTGCCGATTCCACGTGGTCGGTCGTATTCTTTTTCACACTGGTGTGACGCAGAGCGATCTCCTGCTGATAATTGAGCCAATCCTGGTCGTAGCTGCGGAAACAGGTATCGAGAATCCATTGTCGAAACCGCAGTCCGCTGTCGGCGGAATAGTGCGCGTCCGGTTTTCCTTCGGGGCCCAGCGAATATTGGGCCAGATGTGGATTGGCCGCAATGACGCCCCGCCATTTCTTCACTACTTCCTCAGTTTGGCTCGCCAGCACCTCGCCGGCCATGCGCAGATACCTCTGGTCTTCCTCGGTGAAATTCACCGTCTTTTTCAAAAGTTCTAAGTCGGCGAGCGAAACAGGCGATCTGGCTGCTTCGGCAGTCCCGTACGTATATCCGGGAATCTCGTTCGCGATCTTTCTGGCTGCTTCTGGCTCACGTGCTTGTTTCGGATTCATGTGTCGCTTCCTCCGCATCCGCATTCATGCACGAGAATACGCCGGATTCAGGCGCATGTGGCA
>Ga0209160_1002888_pt1 | contig 14211 bp, 13 predicted proteins | sample GraSoiAngelo_153_FD_186167 | JGI IMG/M metagenome (GOLD analysis project Ga0209160, IMG submission 186167) | Grasslands soil microbial communities from the Angelo Coastal Reserve, California, USA - 14_1009_12_40cm (SPAdes) (version 2) | ecosystem: Environmental > Terrestrial > Soil > Grasslands ...
GGGCGAGGGCCGATTCCGATGAAGCGGGCGGGAAGCTGGCGTAAGACCGGAAAATTCTTCAAGAGACAGGGGGACGAAAGGCACGGAGGATTTGCGAGACGTTTCACGACCAGTGACGACGTGGCGATGGATGAAAGTTTCCATATGTTGAATCAACGCAGCCGGCCATTCTCGACGCCGCTGGACTTTGTGAAGATCGACGATCGACACCGGCCACAGTCATAATTTTTCTGCGAGCAAATTTGCCGCTGCAACGGCGTCTTGAATAGCGCAATTAATTCCTACACCACCGGCAGGCGACATGGCGTGGGCAGCGTCGCCGATACAAAGCAATCCTTCGCGGTACCATTTGCGGAGTCGATTGATCTGCACGGTCAGCAGTCTAATTTTTGACCAATCGTCGAGCTCGGCGACGCGATTGCGCAGAAAATCAGCCATGCTACCCAACTCTTGGTGAAACTCGGAGAGCCCGCGCGCCTTGATTGGATTGAACGTTCCTTTTGGGATCATGTAGCCACATTGCCAGTAATCGCCGCGGTCGAGCAGGACGAGGAGTTTGCCGTGCCGAAAAAAACCGAGTGTTTGTTGCGGATCCTCCACGCGTTTGGAGATTCGCATCCAAAGCACGTCGATCGGCACACCGAATTCGCGCACGTCGAAGCCGGTCCGGTCGCGGACCGTGGAACTGCGCCCATCCGCGCCAAAGACAAGATCGCCCGCAAATCGAGTTCGCCATCTGGGGTCTTGGCGCGCACACCAGTAACGCGATCGTTCTCGGTGACCAAGCCGGTCACTTCGTGTTCTATGCGTAGCTCGAAATTCGGAAAAAGCTTGACACGGCTGGAAAGAAAATCCGGGAAATCCCATTGCGGCATGAAGGTGATGAATTTGCAGTGCGTCGGCAACCGCGAAAAATCGGCGATCGGCACGGTTTAGCCGTTAATGACGCCGTCAAGCTCGGCCAATTTCTGATGCGGCTGCTCGAGGAATTCGTCCGGCAAACCGAGTTCGTACATCAACTCGAGCGTGGATGGATGAATCGTGTCGCCGCGGAAATCGCGCAGGAAATCGGCGTGTTTTTCTAGCACCAGGACCCGCACGCCGGCGCGCGCAAGTAGGAAGCCGAGCATCATTCCGGCCGGCCGCCGCCAGCGGCGACGCAACATGTTTGCAATTTCTCCGGCGATTTAGCCACGAATAGAGACCAATGGATACGAATTCATAAAGCAAACCCTCTTTCACACGTCTCCCTCTACACCCGATCCTTTTCCCGCGCCTGCGGGATTGGGGCGAGTTGCAAGATCGACATCACGGCGTCGACGACTTCCTGGACGCTGACTGCTTTCATGCAGCGGAAATCAATTGGGCATTTGCGCAGGAAGCACGGGCTGCATTCGACATGATGTCGCAGAACTATGTGGCGATCGCCGAGAGGCCTAGTGAGCCGGGGCTCGGTCGAACCAAAGATCGCGACTGTTGATACCCCGAGCAAAGCTGCGAGATGCATTGTGCCGGTGTCGTTCGTCAGCAGCAGACGGCACTGGCGCAACTCATCGATCAGTTGCTCAAGCGTGGTCTGCCCGATCCGATTTATGCAGGAGACGCCGAGCGCAGTCGCGATCTGCTCGCCGACTACCGCGTCGTTTTTTGTTCCGAACAAAATCCATTGCACGGGCGATTGCGCGGCAACTGTTGCGGCGGCCTCAGCGAACCGCTCCGGCAACCAGCGTTTGGCCGGTCCGTATTCGGCGCCTGGCGAGAGACCGAGTTTGAGAAGTTGATCGCCGATAGTTGATAGTTGATTGGAATCCGCCAATTGAGCGTTGAGCGTTGAGCGTTGAGCGTCGGGCGCTTTTTTTCCCAGCGATTGTTCCGTTACCGCGCCACATTCCCGGGCGATTCGGAGATAACGAGCAGATTGATGTTCGAGCGGGCCGCGCCGCGGTGGCTCGGGGATGATTTGGTTGAGCAGCCAGTTACGCGAATGGCCGCGGTAACCAATCCGGCGCGTAATACCGCTGAGCCAGGATTCAAGCGCAACACGCAACGAATTTGGGAAGAGAATCGCGGCATCAAAGCTGGATTGCCGCCGAAGCGAGCGGACGGCCGCGAGGAGTGAATTGCCCGTAGGAGGGAAAATCACGTCCGCTTCCGGAACCAGTTTCCACATCGCCGCGATCTTCAAAGGCGCAGCGATCGTAATGCGCACATCGGGGCGCCCATTTTTGATCGCGTGGACCGCCGGCACGCTCATTACAGCGTCGCCGAGCCAGTTGCTTGAGCGAATGAGAATTCGGAATGGCTTCAAATTTCGAGCCGAAAGACGGGGCGGCAAATAGACGCTGCGTTTATATCTCGCCAGAAGAAAATTAGGCTGAGGCGTTTTCCAGCGATTATGCACCCAAAACCAATCTTCCGGCGCGCGACGGATTTGCTGTTCGATCACTTGATTTGTTTTTGCGCAAAGCGATCCCGCCGATTCCTGGTTGTCTTCCAACGCCGGCGAAACAACGATCCGCCAGCGCGCGCGTTTCTCCGTGTAGATCGCTACGCCAATCAGTGCCGCGCGGGTGCGTTTCGCCAGCAAGGCTGGGAGCGGTGACGTCGATGCAAGGCGGCCGAAGAATGGCACCCACACGCCGTGATCGCCGGCATGTTGATCGCTCAGAATACCAATGGCGCCGCCGCCGCGAAGTAATTTAATTGCTTGGTCGAACCCTTCCTTGCGATCGAACATCTCGACTCCGGCGCGTCCGCGTACGCGACGCACGTGTTCATCGATGAAGCGGTTGCCCAGCCTTTGATAGATGGTGCTGTTTCTGACGTAGCCGATGTATTTCGGCAGGATGTGCGCGAATAACTCCCAATTTGCGAGATGGCTAAGGATCAGCACAACCGGACGGCCTGCGCGCAATTCTCGATGGATAAAATCCAGATTTTCCGCCTCGATTCGTATCGCCATTTTTTCCAGCTGCATTGCGGTGAGCTTGATGCTGCACAAGAGATTCGCGCCCAGCCTCTGAAAATGGCGGCGGACAAGGCGACGCAATTCCCCAAGCGATTTTTCATTTCCAAATGCGATGGCAACGTTGCGCTGTGCCAGGCGCCGATATTTTCCGAGAACGATCCAGGCACAAAACCCAAGACATTCTCCGAGGATAAAGAGAAGCGGCAATGGCAAAGCCCTGGCGATCGCCGATCCGGAGCGATAAAGAAAATAAACGATAAAATCGAGCATGCAGGATCGGTCAGTGTCGCGGGAGGGCGGCAGGGTAAATTTGCCTGCGCCTTGCTTCAACCAATATAATGTGCGCGGTGTTGCAATCGTCTTTCCATTCCTTTCGTCCTGATTTCGCGCGCGTTATCTCGCGGAAGTTCGAACGGGGCCAATTTCTCGTTATCGGCGCAGACCCTCAGAAACTTGAGCGGCAATTTGCCGAAACGGGAAGGGAAGCCGTTGTTCTCGGATCTGCCAGCGATTTACCTACAAGACTTCGGGAGGGTGACAGCGCACACTTTGAAATCGCGGTCTGGTTTTATCCGTTGGAATACAGTGACGACGATCGCCTGGCCGAAGAACTCTCGCGGCGTGCCGACGACATCGTGCTAATGCCCGCTGCAGGTGCGGACGCTAGCAAACGGCGTCCGCAACTCGTCGAATGTTTTCGGCGATTCGGGTTGCTGCCTGATTACAAATGGGATCCGAACGAATTGGATGCGACCGCCATACGTCTCCGGCGCCAACCGAACGAAACTTCCGATACGCTAATTCCAGCGGTGGAGACGGCTCTCGCGAGACTCAACACGCACTTGGGCGCCATGCAGCGGATCCACGAGATCCGCGGGTCCGAATTAGAAGCCGCGCATCGCCACATCGCCGCGCTCGAGGAGAAATTGCTCAAGCTAAAAGAATACCGGCGCGAACTGAAGTCGTTAAAAGAGCAGAGACAGATGCTGCGCAAATCCCCCGAGCGCAGGATCGGTCAAGTGTTGCTGGCGCCCTATCGTCTCCCGGAAAAGCTCGTGAAAGCCATCCGGAAAAAACTGCACCCGCGTCCCGCAAAGTTCACCCGATCGGCCGCTCCAACTGCGTACCAAGAGTGGTTCGAGCGGCACCGGGCGAGTGCGAGCGATCTGGAGCGAATGCGGCATGAGGCGGGGGCGTTTGCTTTTCAACCGCTGATTAGTGTGATCACGCCTGTCTTTGATACACCCGTGCAGCGACTTGAAGAAGCTCTCGAGTCAGTGCTTGCGCAGGCTTACGAGAGCTGGGAGCTCCTTTTAATTGACGATGGATCAAGCGCCACGGATTTGCTGGAGGCTTTGCCCGCTTTGGCCGCACGCGACCAGCGTATCATTCTCGGAAAAGTCGGGAAACACGCAGGCATTTCTGCCGCTTCAAATCAGGCGCTCGCGCTCGCTCGAGGCGAATGGTTCGTGGTTCTCGATCACGACGACGTGCTTGAACCGGACGCACTTTTTCAAATTGCGAAACTTTTGCAGACGCATCGCGACGCCGAAATGATTTATTCGGACGAAGATAAACTGGCGGAAGATGGGTATGAGGCACCCTTGTTCAAGCCTGATTGGTCGCCCGATTTTTTTCTGTCCTACAATTACGTCGGCCATTTGACGGCGATGCGACGCGAGATTGTTCAGAAAGTCGGCGGATTCCGTTCAGAATTCGACAGCGCCCAGGATTACGACCTTTTTCTTCGTGTCATCGAGCAGACCAAGCGGATTCATCATATTCCGCGGGTGTTATATCATTGGCGGCGTAGCGCAGACTCCAGCGCCATCAGCGTCCGGCAAAAACCCCGTCAACTCGAAGCCTCGCGGCTTGCCATTGAAGATCACCTGAAGCGTCGCGGCGAGCCCGCGCATGTCACGGTGGATTGGCGCACCCACGCCTTCTGCGTCAGGCGCGAGCTATTGAAGGCGAGAAAAATTTCAATCGTCATTCCGAGCCACCGCGATTCGGAGTCGCTCGAACGGTGCATCGAAAGCCTGACAACCAGAACCAACTATCCGAACTACGAGATCGTTGTCGTCGGAGGTGACAGCCAATCCCCCGACGCGCATGCTTATTTCTCGCGCGTATCACATCGTCTGCTGCGCGTGTCAGGCGCGTCAAATGTTTCAACGCTTAAGAATTTCACAGTGAAACAGACCGTTAGCCCGTGGGTTTTGTTCTTCGACGGTGACGTGGAAATAATCGAGAGCGACTGGCTGACAATAATGGCCGAGCATATCCAGCGGCCGGAAGTTGGCGCAGTTGGCGCGCGATTACTGAATCCGAACGACACGATTGAACACGCCGGGATTGTTCTTGGTATCGCTGGAATTGCGCAACCGGCTTTTCGTGATTTTCCGGGGGAACATCCGGGGGCAAATCGCCAGTTGCAGATAACCCGCAACTGCAGCGCAGTGTCCGGCGCGTGCATGCTGACGCGTCGCGAAGTTTTTCAGGCAGTAGGCGGATTGGATGAAGGCCTGACGGAATCGCTTGCCGATATCGATCTTTGCCTCAAAATCCGGCGGGCAGGTTATCTGATTGTTTACACTCCTTTCGCAAAACTTTACTGCCACGAACCGCACCATGATAAGATCGACCCGCCCGGCGATGCAATTATGCGGGAACGCTGGTCAGGCGATTTGCAGCGGGACCCCTATTACAACCCAAATCTTTCTCGCGAAGCCGCCAATTTCTCATTAGGCAAGGAAGACCGCCGTTTGGATTAAAATGAGTAAGCGTGAAAAGAATCTCTGGGAGGGCATCGATACTGGTGCACGGAACGCACTGAGTATGCGTAATTACCGTACGGCATCATTTGCGCACGAGCTGTCGGAAGGAGCTGTGGATGCAAGTGAACTTGTGGCTGCGGACCGGAACAAGCGCGAGGTACAGGAGGCCTGGATCCCGGGGGTGGAAATCTTCTCGCGAAAGATTCACCCCCAGCGTCACCGGGGATCCTTTGGCGAATTTGTGCGGCGCGAAGAAGGCATTCTCGCGCAGATTGGCCTCTGGCCGAAGCAATGGTCGGCTGCGCGGATGTTTGCGCACACCGCAAAAGGTTTCCATGTGCATCCGCCCAGCATTCCAGAAGATGGTGCCGCAGCGGATTGGTTGCGGCGCTTGTTTATCGATGAGTCGGATAATTATTCACTGCGCTGTTACGACGACGAGCAATGGGATGTTATGTTTTTTTTGCAGGGTCGCGCGGAGATAATTCTGTGCGATGTCCGCGCCGGACTTCCCAAACGCATCATGCGTTTCTTTGCCGATGGCGACAATCATCGCGGTAACAACAACGTCGGCATCGTAATTCCACCGGGCGTGGCGCACGCCATTCGGGCGGAAGGCTCGGAAGACGTCATCATGGTTTACGGGACGAGCACCGTTTTTCATTCGGAATTCGAGGGGCGCATCGCGAGCGAAATCGAAACTGCAGAATTGCCCGAATCCTGGGAGAGGTTTTTAGCTAGGAGCGGTTCACCCGAACCGCCCACGGGCGATTGAGGTCAATCGCCCCTACCTTATGAAGCGAAGCTTCTATCCGGCGGTGCTGGAAATGATGGATCGCCCGCAGCAGGTCTCTGCCGAGTTGGAGCGAGACCTGGAGCGTATTCGGCAACTCAATCGCTGGTTCGGAAGCTATCGCTTGGTTTTGGGCTTTATTCGCCGTTGGATAAAACCGGGCGCGCGGCTGCGCATTGTCGATCTTGCCACTGGATCGGGCGATATCCCGCGGCTCATCATTAATCATTCCAGAGCGATTGGCGCACTGGTCGAGATTGATGCAGTGGACCGGCAATCGGCCACGGTGGACATCGCCCGAGAATTGAGCGCCGGTTATCCCGAAATTTCGTACATCGACGCGGACATCCTGGAATGGAAGCCCGCTGCAGCCCACGACATCGCGCTTTGCACGCTCACGCTTCATCATTTCAGCAATGAAGACGCCGTGAAAGTTCTGCGGCGCTGCAGCGAGGTGGCCACAAAATTTGTGCTCGTATCCGATTTGCGGCGCGGATTTTTTCTCAAGGCCGGCGTCTACATTTTGACGGCGTTCATCTTTCGCGAAACAATGACCCGCTACGATGCGCGACTTTCCGCCGCTCGCGCATTTTCCTTCAAGGAATTCGATAAACTAGCGCGACAAGCCGGCTGGCAAAATTTTGGGCACAAGAAATTTCGGTTTGCGCGCCAGGCAATTTGGCTGGAATGACATTAAAGTTACAGCGACGCTGTCTTCGGTGCGGAATGGGTGTGAAAAATAGCTTGAGGTCTTGCTTCTGAAAGCATGCTGAAATTAACCAGTTAAGGAGATACGTATTTTATGCCGCTCTTGAAACCAGACCCGACGTTCTACCCGTCGCCGCGGCTGGCGATGCAGGCGCCTCCAGAAAAGCATGCGTTCGTGGCGGCGCTTAACCCGCCTGGTGGCAAACTCAACGACGCGCTGTTGGTTGTGGATGTTGATCCTGACTCGCGCACTTATGGCCGGCAGGTCGGCGATGTTACAATGCCAGAGTTTGGTGATGAGTTACATCATTTCGGTTGGAATGCATGTAGCTCGGCGCTTTGCCCGTATGCGCCGCACCCACACGTCGAGCGCCGTTATCTGGTTGTGCCTGGCCTGCGCTCGTCGCGCATTCATATCATCGACACAAAACCCAATCCGCGAAAACCGGAGATAGTCAAAGTGATCGAACCGGAAGAGGTTTTTGCGCGCGCCAATTATTCGCGTCCGCACACGATTCACTGTGGCCCTGAAGGCATTTACGTTAGCGCGTTCGGAGCGCCCAATGGTGACGGCCCTGGCGGCATTTTCATGCTCGATTGCGAAACATTCGACATTTTAGGTCAATGGGAAATGGACCGGGGACCGCAATCTGGGGTTCGACACTCTGCTGAGCAGCGAATGGGGCACGCCGAACATGATCGAAAGCGGATTGCAGCCGGAGCTGCTTCTGAGCAGCAAATACGGCCATCAGATGCACGTTTGGGACCTGCGGCGGCGACGCCATATCCAGGCGCTCGATTTGGGCAAGGAGCAGCAAATGGTCCTCGAGATGCGTCCCGCGCATAACCCGACCAAAGCCTACGGCTTTGTTGGTGTCGTGGTTTCGCTGAAGGATTTGTCCGCGTCGGTCTGGCTCTGGCATCGCAACGACGCTGCGTGGGATTTAAAGAAAGTAATCGAAATTCCAGCCGAGCCGGCCGACCCCGCGAAGCTACCGGCACTGCTGAAAGATTTTAAAGCGGTGCCCCCATTGGTATCGGACATCAATCTGTCGCTCGACGACAAATTCCTTTACGTCTCGTGCTGGGGAACAGGAGAATTCTTGCAGTACGATGTGTCCGATCCATTCAGTCCGAAGAAGACCGGCTCAGTACGCATCGGCGGGATTGTTAACCGAAAGCCCCACTCGAAAAATCCGAACCAGCCTTTGGCTGGCGGACCACAAATGGTGGAAGTGAGCCGCGACGGAAAACGAATCTATTTCACGAACTCGCTTTACGCTGCGTGGGACGAGCAATTCTATCCCGACGGCGTGGGTAGTTGGATGGTCAAGCTTGAGGCTGACCCACAAGGCGGCATTAGCTTCGACGAAAACTTTTTCTTTGAGAGCAGCGATTATCGTGTTCACCAGATCCGCCTCGAAGGAGGCGATTCTTCGAGTGATTCCTTTTGTTTTCCGTGACTGGGCTCTGGCCCTGGCTGACGCTGTTCGGGTTAGGCGCGTTTCATGGGATCAATCCGGCCATGGGATGGTTGTTTGCTGTTGGACTCGGATTGCAGGAACAGAAGCGCATGGCAGTTCTTCGCGCTCTGCCACCGATCGCTCTCGGGCATGCGCTTTCCATCGGGATTATCATCGCCGCGGTTCTCCTGGCTCGGGTTACCGTGCCACGATTAGCTCTAAAAGTTGCTGCTGCTGCGATCCTATTTGTTTTTGGATTGTATCGCCTTTTTCGCTCACGTCACCCGAACTGGGTAGGCATGCGGGTTGGTTTCAGCGATTTAACTCTTTGGTCTTTTGTGATGGCGTCGGCCCATGGCGCGGGTTTAATGCTAATCCCGTTATTTCTTAAATCAGCGCCACAGACGCTTGCACCACACATGGGTCCAATGGCCTTGCACATGCACCAGATCTGCGGCCTCGAATTCGCTAACTTCAGCACGCCTTCGCTGCTGACGATTTCAGTCGCTGTCCACACCTTTGGCTATCTTCTGGTAACTGGCTTGGTGGCGATGTTGGTTTACGAGAAGCTCGGTGTCGGAATGTTGCGCCGCGCTTGGTTCAACGTCGATTTGTTCTGGATGCTCGCGCTGATAGCCACTGGTGTATTTATCCTCTTCCTTTGATTTGGGGTGGTGTCGGCCCAGATGCATTTCGTGATTCGCGGATTGCAGACGATTGGGTAATGCTGGCGGCGTGGAAATTCTCACCACGGTCGCCGCGGTGCAATCACAGGCAAAAAGCAAACCTCGCGTGCTCGTTCCAACGATGGGGGCCTTGCACAAGGCGCATTTGCAGTTGATTCGGATAGCGCGTGCGCACGCCGGCCCCGATGGCGAAGTGGCGGTGAGCATCTTTGTGAACCCGCTCCAGTTTGAGCCGGGAAGCGATTACCAACGATATCCGCGTCCGGAAAAAGCCGATGAGGATTTTTGCCGGGACGCAGGGGTCGATCTTTTGTTTCGGCCGCCGGTCGGCGACATGTATTTTGATGATCGCTCGACATTTGTGGAGGAAACTTCTTTGTCGAGTGTGCTTGAGGGCAAATCGCGCCTCGGACATTTCCGTGGTGTTTGCACGGTGGTCGCGAAGCTTTTCAATATTCTTGCGCCGGACGCGGCGGTGTTTGGCGAAAAAGATTTTCAACAGCTTGCGATTGTTCGCCGAATGGTGCGCGATTTGAATTTCAACATCGACATCATCGCTGTGCCTACAATTCGCGAGGACGACGGGCTCGCGTGCAGTTCGCGCAATCAATACTTGAACGTGGAGGAACGAAAACAGGCGACGGTTTTGCGAAAGGCCCTGATGAAAGGAGCCGCGATGGCGGGCGACGGCGAAAAGTCGGCTGCGCGAATTGTCTCCGCAGTTCGCGAGACAATCGAGCAGGCGGCGCTCGCCCGTATTGACTATGCCGATCTTGTTGACGCAGAGAATTTGCAGTCAATCGAAGTCGTCAGGCCAAATTCGCTGCTCGCGCTTGCCGTTTTTTTCGGCAAAACTCGTCTGATCGACAATATCCGCCTGCCATGAAGGAGTACGATTTCGTTGTGATCGGCAGCGGTATCGCCGGTCTCAGCTTTGCGTTGAAAGTAGCGAAGTATGGCTCGGTTGCCGTAATCACGAAACGCAAAGGGGCCGACACCAATACGGCCTGGGCGCAAGGCGGAATCGCGTGCGTGACCAGCGATGAAGATTCATTCGAGCTACATGTGCGCGACACGCTTGTGGCTGGCGCAGGCCTGTGTGATGAGGCGGTGGTGCGCACGGTTGTGACCGAAGGTCCGGAGCGCATCCGCGAACTGATGGAACTCGGGTTGCAGTTCGACGAGCGGGATGTTTCCGGACATCGTGAGCTCGATCTTGGCCGGGAGGGCGGCCATTCGAAGCGCCGCGTGTTGCATGTACAAGACGTGACAGGGAAGGAGATTGAGGAGACTTTGTTGCGCGAGCTGCGTCGGCAGTCAGAGGTCGAGCTTTTAGAAAATCACATGGCGGTGGATTTGATCACCGCGGCCAAGCTCGGCTTCGCCGCAGAAGACCGCTGTCTTGGCGTTTACATGCTGGACGAAAAAAAAGGAGAAGTAGAAACGATCCGTTCGGATCGAATCGTGCTCGCGACCGGCGGTTGCGGCAAAGTTTATTTGTACACGACGAATCCGGATATCGCGACGGGAGATGGTGTGGCGATGGCGTGGCGAGTGGGCGCCGAGATCGCGAACATGGAATTCATCCAATTTCATCCAACCTGTCTTTTTCACGCCCAGGCCAAATCATTTTTAATTTCGGAAGCAGTGCGCGGCGAAGGCGGAATCTTGCGCAACAATCGAGGCGAAGATTTTATGAAACGTTATGACGCGCGTGGCTCGCTCGCGCCGCGCGATATCGTGGCGCGAGCGATCGACGCGGAGATCAAGCGCTCCGGCGCGAAGTGCGTGTTTCTAGATATCACGCACAAGTCCCCGGAATTTATTCGCGAGCGATTCCCGCACATTTACGAGACATGCCTGCGGTTTGGCATCGACATGTCGAAGCAGGCGATTCCGGTCGTGCCGGCGGCGCATTATCAATGCGGTGGAATCAAAACGGACATGAATGGTGCAACGAATTTGCCAGGGTTGTATGCGATCGGCGAGGTGGCGTGCACCGGGTTGCACGGAGCAAATCGTCTGGCGAGCAACTCCCTGCTGGAAGGTCTGGTTGTGGCGCATCGCGCAGCGGTGGCCTGCATCGACATACGATCGGGTTCAAAACAAAGAATTTCGTTGCCCGAATGGAAATCGGGAGATGTGCAGGACGTTGATGAAATGGTCGTGATTTATCACAATTGGGACGAGATCAGACGTCTGATGTGGGATTACGTGGGAATTGTGCGAACCGACAAGCGGCTGCAGCGCGCCAGCGCGCGGTTGCGAAATCTCCAGCGGGAAATTCGCGAGTTCTATTGGAATTTCAAAATATCCGTGGACCTGCTCGAGCTGCGTAATCTCGCAACGGTGGCAGCGTTGATTGTCGATTCTGCGTTGAGTCGAAAAGAGAGCCGTGGTCTCCATTACACGCTGGATTATCCCGAGACGGAAGATCGACAATTCAAGGGCGAGACGGTGCTCAGCCGCGGTTGAACCCCGGATCGCAATGTGTGGTCCGCCCCGTTGCGCATCGAAAATTCGTCTTGCCTAAAACCAGGTGATCAGATAAAGGGTGGCGGTAAGTTCTGCATGAAGAGACTTTTTGCGGCTTGTCTGACTCTAGCGATAGCTGCCGCAGCTAGAGCCGACGAACAATCCACTTCGCCCTACGCGACGGCGGCAGACTTTGCCAAATATGCAATGAAGCTGCGCGAGCAGGCATTGCTTAAAGTTGAGCCGCAAGTGTTTGTCCCGACAAGTTCGCGCCCTGCGATACAACGTTTCCAATGGAAAACGAATATTGTAACCACGGTGTTTTGGGTTGGAGAACAAGCCGGAGGTAACAATCCGGTGCCCAATTACAGAAGTTCCTGGGACGCGAATTGGACCGGCAGTTACGGTGGATTTGACAACCCCGAGTCGTCGGCGAGACGCAGCTATATTCCGGTGGCGTTTATCCCGCGCCAGAATCCCTTCTATTGCGCACTGCCGTACAATGATGTCACGCACGGTCAGTTCAAACCGGAAGCACCGCTCGTTATTCCATGGTTCAAACAGGCCTACACGGGGCCTGGTCAATCAGTGTGCAAGGATCGCTGGATCGCCATTCGAAAGGGGAATCGCACTTGCTACGCGCAATGGGAAGATTGCGGCCCCTTTCGCACGGATCACTTCCAATATGTGTTCCAAAATGAACGGCCGAAGCCAAACCTGAACCATGGAGCCGGCCTGGATGTTTCCCCGGCCGTGCGCGATTATCTCGGGCTCGCGCCAACCGACGTGACCGATTGGCAATTTATCGAAGTTCGCGATGTGCCTCCGGGCCCATGGCGGAGCTACGGCGAAAACAATCACTTCGTCATTGCCCGCCGCCAAACCGAGCAGCGTTTGGCTGAACGAAATTCCGGTGCAGCGAAGAAGTAGCACTTCTTCCTGGCTTAGCTACCTGGTGAAGATGCCGGAGACGGTGGTGGTGACGGCGATGCAGTGATAGCTGTCGGAATGCTCCCGCCTGTCCGCGGCGAGGCATGTGGCGGTTGAGCTACCGCCGTGCGAATCAGCTCCGATACGGTGACGAATTTGAATCCCTTCGCTTCGAGCGCATCGAAGGTAGAAGGCATGGCTTCGATTGTTCCCGGGTGAATATCGTGAGACAACACGATCGAGCCAGGCCGAGTCTCTTTAAGAATGCGAGTGCGAACCACAGCCGGACCTGGTCGCTTCCAGTCATTCGGATCCACGTCCCAAAGAATGATCTGATATCCGAACTCATCATGGATCCAACGTTTTTCGCGTGCCGTGATCGATCCATAAGGCGGCCGGAGCAAAGTCGGACGAACACCGGTAGCGCTTTTAATTGCGTCGTCAGTTCGCCGCAGTTGGCTGCGAACGCCTTCCTCCGACATCTTAGCGAGGTTGGGATGCGACCAGCTGTGGTTTCCAATTTCGTGACCTTCCCGAGCAGCCCGCGCAACAATCTCGGGATGTTCCGCGACGTTCTCGCCGATCACGAAGAAAGTTGCCTTAATGTGGTGAGCGGCGAGCAAATCGAGCAGCTTCGGGGTAAGCGTTGCGCTTGGCCCATCGTCAAAGGTCATCGCTATGTAAGGGCCGTCCACATGGACTGAGCTGAACGTGATACTCGACTCAGCCGCGGGGCCCGGGTTATCACGCTCCGCCTCGTGCGCTGGAACTGCTGACTCCGCTCGAAACTCATGTACGATCAGTCCGGCGAGACAAAAGAGAAGCAGACGGCAAACAGACATAAGCGTGATAAGGAGCGAACTGAATGCGTGTATCTAGCAGAGGTGGCCAGTTACGCAGGAAGCGGCCACGGAAGACGCCAGACTGACGAATATCACAGTAGATTTGCGCGTTGCCGCAAACAATCGATGTGCATTCAACCTTTGCGCAATTTCTCTAGTAGCGCAACGAAGGCGGCCGGCCCGTCGGGGAAATAGCCATCGTATTGCCAGACCTTTCGGCCATCGCCATTGAGCACGACGATAGTGGGAAATCCCTGAACTTGGTATTGCTGCGCGAGCTCTTGATTCTGCTTTCTCAGTTCGGTGCTTTGCGGCTTGCCCCGCGGGAAATCGAGTTCCACGAGCACGAGATTCTCACGTGCGTAATCTTTAAACTGAGATTGCGATAGAATCTCCCTGTCGAACTTTTTGCACCAGCCGCACCAGTCCGAACCAGTGAAATCGAGCAGGAGAAATTTATTGCTCGCCTTCGCCTCTTGCTGGGCTTTCTGGTAATCACTTAGCCAGCCGGCCGACTCGGCGCGAGCCAGCGGCGCAGCGAGAAAAACAGACGCTGCGGCAGCAAAAAG
>Ga0209160_1002889_pt1 | contig 14209 bp, 13 predicted proteins | sample GraSoiAngelo_153_FD_186167 | JGI IMG/M metagenome (GOLD analysis project Ga0209160, IMG submission 186167) | Grasslands soil microbial communities from the Angelo Coastal Reserve, California, USA - 14_1009_12_40cm (SPAdes) (version 2) | ecosystem: Environmental > Terrestrial > Soil > Grasslands ...
ATCAGGTCGGCGATCTCTGCGCGACGACGCAAAGGTCCAGGGCCGGATTCGGGCGCCGGCAGCCACACCGCCCCACGGGCGTCTACGAACGCGGTCCCACTCTCCATCGAAGTAACCTGTCCCAGCAGCGACCGGACCCAGCCACGGGCAGGCGACGACGAAGTGACGAGTTGGGCGAGATCATCGGAGCGACCATCGCCGTTCGCTGTCTCTCCGTTCGTTGAATCGACCGGGAGGAGCAGCAGTGGCCCCGGCGCGGCCGACGCGTGCCAGGCACGCACTGCCTCGGCTACCGTGCGATCGCGCACCAGTACTGCGTTTACGGTGGGTCCGAGGAATCGCTCGACGAGTGCAGCGGCGTTGGCGTCGGTGCTGATGAAGTCACTGAGCGGACCGAGAACCGCGCCTTCACCAAATATTCCACGCTCCTTGAGCAGACGCGCAGCGGCAGGAGCGAGACCGACGCGCTCCCGTTCAAGCCCTTCCAGTGCATTGAGCTTGGCGCTCAAAGCGGTGTGCAGATCTTCGGCGCGAATCAGCTCTTCGCGCGCGGCAACCTCTCGCTCACGTGCCTGCCGCAGCGCTTCTCGAGAGCTGGCGGCCAGCTCGTTCGTCTCGGCGACACGGGTCGCAGCGATTGCTGCAGCATCGTCGGCGGCGGCGAGCTCGCGGCGCGCGGCTTCAGCGGCGTCGAAAAGGTGAGCCTGCTCATGTTCTAGTGCAGCGCGCCTCTCTGCAACTTCCTGTCGCTCCCTTTCCGCGCTTTGGCGATCCAGATGCGCCCGGTGAAGCTCTTCGCGCAGCTCGCGCAACGCACGCTCGCCTTGCTCGAGATTCGATCTGGCGGTAGTCAGTCCGCTACGAACCTGATCCTCGTGCTGAGCGTGTGCCGAGAGCGCTTCCTCTGCAGCGTCGAACGCCGCCTGTAGCTCGGCCAGCTCGGTCGATGCGCGCTCGAGGTCTCCGCTGACGCGGCCGGCGAGCGCGTCACCTTCGCGACGCTCCTCTTCGGCACGCTCACGGCGCGACATCGCATTGCGCAACCTTTCTTCGGCAACGGCGATTTCGCCGCGAAGCTGCTGCGCAGCTTCGCGCTGGTCGGCTACCAATCGCGCGAGCTCGGTGCGTCGGGCCTCCGCGCTGGTACGTTCAGCCAAGTCTGTCTCGCGGGTTGCTTCAGCTGTCCGCAGCGTTTCCTCCGCAGCGGGAAGCTTGGCGCGCAATAACGTCACACGCTCCTCGAGACGATTGAGCTCTCCGAACCAGGCGGACATTTCGCGCGCAGCGTGCGCGACCTCGAGTGTAAATCTCCGCGCCATCAGCTCGCCGTGACGTTCGGCTCGTTTGCGCTGACGCGCTAACGAGCGAACCTGGCTTTGCACTTCGGCAATGAGATCGTCGATGCGAGCAAGATCGGTCGTCGTCTCCTCGAGGCGTCGTTCGGCGCTCCGCTTGCGATCGCGATAGAGGCCGACGCCGGCCGCTTCTTCGAACAGCTCGCGTCTGTCATCGGGGCGATCACTGAGCAGTGCGTCCACCATCCTCGCCTCGATAACGACTCCCGAGTCGGCCCCGAGTCCGGTGCCGCGCACCATGTCGTGGATGTCGCGAAGGCGGCACGCCGCGCCGTTGAGGAAATAATCGCTTTCTCCGGACCGGCTCAGTCGACGACTGATAACGACTTCGCGGAACGGAATGTCGAGCGCACCGTCATCGTTCTCGAAGTGGAGTGACACTTCGGCGAGATTCACCGCGCGCCGCGCCGACGATCCCTGAAAGATCACTTCTTCCATCTTGGCGCCGCGCAGAGCGCGTGCGCGTTGCTCGCCGAGGACCCAGCGCACGGCGTCGGAGACGTTGGACTTTCCACAGCCATTCGGGCCGACGATCGCCGTCACGCCCGGCTCGAAGACCATGTCAGTCTGGTCGGCGAACGACTTGAAGCCGTGAATCTCGAGTTTCGTCAAACGCACTAAGGCGCACTCCCGGTTCGGTAAACGAGCACTGGATTTAGTCCCGCACCGCGCAATTGTCTGACAAGCTCGGCCGACTGATCGGCCCGAGCGAAAGCGCCTGCGTAAATCCGGGCGCCTCCATCGTCCTGCATCAACGCGTAGATCGCCAACCCGCGAGCCTCGTACTTCTGCACGGCTGCGCGAACCGCATCGACAATGCCACCCTGCGTCGGAACGCTGTCGACGAGCAGTGCGAGGGGCGTCCGGGTGACCGTCCCGCCTGAATCCGCGAGCACTGTCGAGTTGCGCAGAGCGAGCAACAGTGAGTCAGCCTGATATCTCCTGGTGTAAGCGCCAGCAGTAACCTTGTACCATATCGTCCGGTCCGGCTCAATTGAAATGGGCGACACAGCCGCGGCGGGCAAAGCGCCGCCATTTTTCCTGACGAACAAGTTAGCACCTTCCGGCGTGTTTGCGTTAAACAATTCAACCGCAAACGCCGCGGCCGAGGATGAGTCATTGATATTTGCGGGCGGCGCAACATGCAGGGTCTCCGGCGGCGGTCGGGGCGGCGGAGGTGTTGGAGCGGGAATCGTAGCGACACCGCGCGAGCCGAAGCGAGCGCCGTAGCCGAGGTGAGGGAGTATCAGAGCTGCGGCCAGCGCGGCAATGACCAGCACCGCGAAGGTTCCGAGCAATGGGTAAAACCAGCGTCGCTGTCGCAAAAGGCGGCCACGCTCCCTCCAAACCGATGCGCGCTGCTTCCAGCTCGCGGCGCGCTCGCCCATCCGCTCTCCCATCCGATGCAGGGGGATCTTCAGCGTCGGCGTGGGTGTCGGCACTCGCGCGAGCACCAGCGACGAAGGCGCCTTCGGAATTTCCAGGTCCTTGACGAGCACTGCGCCGTCGACCTGATCGATGAGATCTCCAAGACGCGGCGAGTCACTCGGCGCTACGAGCAGGAGCAGCGCTCCTACTTCAGAGAAACCGCTCGCCAGCTTCTTCCAGCGGGCGCTGCGGAAAATTTCCTCTCCAATATCCGGATCGGTTCCGCTCGGCATCACGTAGAGGTTGGGAGTTCCCTCGACGCGGTAGCCGATCTTGTTGAGGGAAACACCGTAGAGAAAGCTGTCGGTGATGCCGTGCGCGTCCTCGGCGACGAGATCTCGCAAAGGAGGAATGTCGCCGACCAGGTCGCCGACGACTGTGCGCCTGTGTTTAGCCTCGGCCTTGGCGATGCCGAGTGCTACATAGGCGGCCGCGAATGGATCGGAAGAGGTGACAACTACCGCAGCGTAGCTGCCCAGAATTGAAGCGATCTGCCGTCCGGCATCCTCCCATGCGACAGGACGTCCGCCGGACACACGCGCATTCAAGGGGAGCCCTCGTAAACCCAGTACTCACGCCTCGACGCGCGTCCAACCTTTACTGCTTCATCGCGCGTCGGGTACGGCCCCAGCACCACTCTGTAAATCAGCGAACCGGCAGTTGTCGTGGTGACGACGTGCGCGACGGTTCCCCCCACGTTGATCGTGCTTGCCAGTTGCTGCGCTTTTTCCGGGCTGAGCAGTGCGGCGAACGAAACGGAGAAACCCGGTGTCGGCGGCTGGGCCGGCAAAGTTGGCTTGACAGTATCAACAACTACGGGCGTCGGTGAAGTGCTGGATGCCGTCGAGCTCGCCGTGAGTGAGTCAGTGACTTCGCCCGGGAAGGTCACCGGCTGATCGAGTCCCTGAGCCCGCGGGCGGAATCCATTCCATTCGAAGAAGTACCAGAAATCCTTGGCTCCGCCTTGCACGGTGGATTTGACCGTGAGTTTCTCCGGATCGAGCAGGGTGACGTCCTTGTCGCCAAGCACGGCGAGTTCCCCGTCGGGCGTGACGGCGGGGAGATCTGGTGCCCACCGGGTCTGAACCGCGCCCACCAGTCTGTTAGTTCCGATTGCGACAACCCAGGCCGAGTCGGACTTTGGGAAACGCGCAATCAGGTATCGGCCCAGTGCGTCCATGCGGAGATCGAGCGGTGGCACAGCGAGAACCACGCCGGTCTGCACGCGACCAGTATAGCGGTCAATGATAGAGATGCCGCTGTCCGCCGCCGTGGCGACGTAAATCCGGTCGCCGCTGGGTGTGGGCGCGAGAGCGCGCACGCGACTATCGAGCTCGATCGCTCCGGTGGGCGAGAGATCTTTCACCTTGAGTCCGACGAGCCCGCTGTCGACGGTGAAGTAGACGCGATCTCCCATCTGCGTACTAACGGCGCGTCCGGAGAGTGGCAGAACGGTGCTGTCCTGAATGACATCGTCGGGCGGACGCACTTTCCAGACGAGCGTCTGCGCGCCCTTGTTGGCTGCCACGACGAGCTCACCATTAGGCTGGGCAAAGACAGTGCGGGCGGGCACGGGCGGCTTGAAGTGCCAGTCACCGCCGTTGGGATTGAGGCGAACGATCTCGCCCTTTGCATTGACGCCGTAGATGTCGGTGCCGTTGGCGGATGAGAGAGAAGTCAGCTTTGCCTTCGACGCTTTACCGACGTCGGTCTCTCTCAGATCTATCCGCCCGGGAAATCCTTTCACATCGACGAACGCGATTGTTCCAGCATCCGGATCGAACGCCAGCACGCGCTGCAGGGCGGGCGACTCGTCGAGCGTCCAGACTACAGAATCCAGATTCGGATAGACGTAAACGCGACCGGTTCCTCCCGCGCGTGGTACGCGCAGAAGGAGCTGGTCGGGTCCAAGAGCTTGAGCTACTGGTTGACTGGTGCTGTCAGGCGCTGCCCTGTCATTGGTACAGGCTGCACAGAGCAGCGCCAGCAGTAGGAGTCGGCGCAACGTTTAGTAACTCGCTCCCAGCGAGAAGGTCCAGTTCGGCTTGCGTCCGCCAACCATCGGCCGAGCGTAATCCCAGCGTAGAATCGCCAGATTGAACAGATTCACTCGAATTCCGGCGCCCCAGCTGGTGAGCGGATAGCGATCCTTGTTGGGATCGGTACCTGCCGGTGCGCTGCCCAGGTGTGGAGTCTCTGTTGAGCTCCAGGCGAGTCCTGCATCGTAGAAGAGGAGTCCGTCAACCGGTGGCAATCCAAAACTGCTTCCCACGTCGAACCGCCGAATGATCGGGAAGCGTAGCTCTTCGTTGAAAACGGCAACTCTGCTGCCCGCGAGCTGGGCGTTGTTGCACGTCGCCTGTGAGTTCAGCACCGACGTACAATCGACGAAGTTGAAGTTCGCACGATCATACCCACGGACGAAATCCGGGCGCCCGATGTACTTCGGGAAGAATCCTTCGTCGCGACCAACGGACACCGAGCTGAGGAAGCGCGTCGCGAAAGTGAGAGTGTTGAAGATGATCGGATCGTAGCGACGATAGTCTGCCAGGAAATCGGTGAACCGCACGTTGCCGACGCTCTGCGAAACCTGGAAGCGCATTCGACGCCCCATGATCGGTCCCGTCGTTCCGAACAGTGTGTTGTCCGAAACAAACGCTGTCGACGGAGTGACATAGTTCAAAGTCGCCAGCGTCGTGTCTGTCTTGAACTGGACGTCGGTGCAATAGCCGGCCAGGTTGCAGTCTTGGAAGACCTTCATGAAGCTCTCGCCAATGCTGTTGAATTGAAGACCGGTTTCGAACCGGGAGAACCGGTTCAAGGGATATTGCCCCGACAGGAAAACGTTTCTGATGACGTAGCGGAGATATTCCGTTTCGAATCGCACAATGTTCGGGTTTCCGGCCAGGGGTCCAGCGCCGCCGGCGATCGGAACGTAGATGGGGTCCTGCGAAATGCCCGTTGTGTACTGCAACCGGTGGCTCAGGTTGGCGTAGCCCACGAACGCGCTGGCATCGCTCAGCCGGCCGTAGACGTTTCCGGCGACCGCCAGCTGGTGATTGCCCAATAGATCGCTGAAGACGAACGCCGTCCCGCCGGCGAACATTCCGCCATAACTCGGCGTGTATCCGACCGACGGATCAGCGATGTAGTCCGGGTGGAAGGAGACGTGATATGGGTGCTCCTTGAACCGCGACGTGTCGGGCAAGCCGTAATTCGGATCCGCCATCAGAGTGCCGATCGTCGGTGGAAGCTCGGCGACCATCTCCTGGGCGGCCAGCACCGACGACTGACGAGTACCAGTCGGTGCGCGGTAGACCGAGGTCGGTTCACCTGCGCGGGGGCGAAGCGTCAATGAATCAGCGGCCGCTTTCGCCGCGGCAGCGGAATCGACGGCCATGGCGACAGCGGTGTTCGCAGCGCCCGGCCTGAACGCTGCTCTCTTCAATCCGCGTGGATTGTCGAACGTCCACACGGTATAGTCGCCCTTTTCGTAGTACGTGAATGCCATTCTGTCCGCGCCACGGGCCCACGTAATTGCCGGGCTGTATTCAGTGATCGCGCCGACGCCACCCAGCACGTTGGTGATCTGGTAGTGCTGGTTGGTAGTAAAGTCGTACAGGAACACGTTCGGAATGCCGGTGCGGTCGGAGATGAACGCGACTTCTCGTCCGTCAGGGGACCACTGCGGATTCAGATTGAGCCCGTCCTGCCCGGGTAGAACGCTTATCGCGCCACTCTGAACATCCATTACCGCGACGCGCCACTTGGACAGCTTCAGCACGGACAAGTTGCTCTCCGGGCTGCGATCGGTCGCGAAGGCAATGCGGCGACCATCGGGTGACCACGCTGGCTGTAGATCGGCGTACTGATCGTTGGTCAGCTGGCGAAGATTTTTTCCGTCGGCATCGACGATGTACAGATCAGTGATGCCGCCGTGAGTTCCGCTGAACGCGATCTGTCGATCGTCGGGCGACCAAACGGGACTCCACACGGCGTCGACCGGCAGATCGACGCGACGGATAGCGGTGGTGGCGACGTCCATCAGGTACAGCACGTCTTTGCCCTGGCGCTCGCCGGTGAAAGCGAGACTCCGTCCGTCGTTCGAGAATGAGCTTTGTGAATAAAGAAGTCTCAGCTCTTCGAAATTCGGATTGGTGGTGCTCTCCACCAGGCGCTTGAGTCTCTTGCCGGTGCGACCGTCGGCGAGCCACAGATCGATGAAGACCTCACCGCGCTTAAAGCTGCCGTTGGAGAGGAACGCGATCCGGTTACCATCGTTGGAAAGGGCCGGCGCAAGGAAGATCTGGCCGCCGCTCTTCTTCTCGGTCAGAAGCGGCTGGGCAAAAGTACGAGGCCTGTCCAGGCTCGCTGCCTGCGGCAAATACTTGGCGTTCATCGCCTCACGCCAGTCGTCGCTCAGCTCGTGCAACGTCAGCCCCAGTTGGCGCTGAAAGGCGCGAGCGATGCCGAGGGTGGTCGCATTCTGAAGGATCTCGCCGATTGCGGCGTCACCCCAGCGTGAACCGACGTATTCCCAGAGTGACTCGCCGAATCGATACGGGAAGTATTGATCCGGGCGCTCGGTCATCTGCTCGATCGTCGGCAGGTTTCCGTTCACGACCGCGTCGCGAACCCACTGCTCGGTCAGAATGTGGTGCGGGCCGCTCGACAGATACTCAGCCATCCCCTCCATGAACCACAGCGGGGGATCGATCTGGTTGAGAGACTGCAGGTTCGCGCCGGCTTTCCCGCGCGCGAAGATGTCGAACTGGAACTCGTGCACCATTTCGTGGGTCAGCACGTGCTCGAGGCTTCCGAGATCGCCCGTCATGGGGAAGACCATGCGGTGCTTGAGCGGCTCGGTGGCGCCGCCGGTGCCCTCCCCAAGATCGCCGAAGATGTTGTTCTGGGCGAACTCGGACCGAGAGGAGAAGAGGACGATCGGCTTCTTCTCGCGGAACTGGTGGTCCAGCACCTTCGACAGTCGCGTATAGGAGCGCTCCGCCATCCGGGCGGCGTCCATGGCACCGGCGTACTCTTCCGGATAGTAGTGCACGAGCCAGTGCTCGGTCTCTATCACTCGCCAGTTGAAGTGCTTGTACTGCACCTGGTTCATCCCGAAGTACTGCTGTGCGTCGAGGCGAGCGCCGAGGAGCAGTGCAACGAGAACCATGAGAATCCGAGCCGCTTTCATTTTTTTGCTTACTCCTGTGGTTCCAGCGCCACTGTTTCCGCATCACTCCACAGTCGCTCTATCTGGTAGAACGAGCGAAGCGTCGGATGGAATATGTGAACTACGAAATCGAAGAAATCGAGCAGCACCCAGCGGCCTTGCTGTAACCCCTCTGTGTGATGCACGGTGAGCCCCGCCTTCTTCATCTCCGATACTACGTGCTCGCCGATGGATCTCACGTGGGTGTCGGAGGTTCCGCTCGCAATGACGAAGTAGTCAGTCATGTCGGTGACGCCTGCCAGATTGAGTATTACGACGTCGTTTGCTTTCATATCCAGGCAAAGCTGGCCGGCGCGCTGTACTCTTTGCGCACCTTCACGGGCGGTTACGGATGGTAGGGATGTGGCCATGCGGTTCAGTGAAGGTTCATTCGCGGCATCGAGCGCCGCAACACTCTATGTAGCATATCTGTACTGCGAAAGTTCCGTGAGGGCCAGAGCGCATTTCGCACGCCAAGTCTGGCAACAAAAAAGACCTGGCCGCCCCTCATGATAAGGACAGCCAGGTCGGCCTCTTCCCCCACGTTACTGCTTGATGACCCAGACCTTGATCTCGGGGTGCACGTCGGCGTGGAGGCGGATCGGGACGCGTTAAACGCCGAGGGCGCGAATCGGCTCGTGCAAGTCGATCTGACGCTTCTCGATGTGGAAGCCCTGCGCCTCCAGCTGATGGGCGATGTCAGCCGAGGTGACTGAACCAAAGAGCTTGCCCTCGTCTCCCACGCGCGCCGAGAAAGTGAGCGAGACCTGCTCGAGTCTGGTGGCCTGCTCCGAGGCGGAGCCCCGCCGCGCCTCCTCCGCCTGCTCGAGGCGCTGACGCTCTTGCTCGATGCGCTTGCGATTGCCGGTCGTAGCCTCGTAGGCGAAGCCGCGCGGCAGCAGATAGTTCCGCGCGTACCCCGCGGAGACCTTCACGATGTCGCCCGGATGACCAAGCTTCTCGACTGCCTGTCTGAGTATGACTTCCATTTGCAGAAATTCCTTCGGTGATCGTTGAGAACGGCTAATTGTAGCACAATCCCGGACGAAATCGCATAGTCAGCCGGCCTTCACCCGCTTGCGCAGATCGAGCCAGGTGTCTCCGAGTCCGAGAGCCAATGTAACGATGATGAATACCTGTGGGATGAGCGTCAGGACGATGATGAGCAGCCATTTGCCGCGGGCTATCCAGGCCAGCACGCCGATACCGCGGATCAGGTAGAGCGCTCCGAAAAACAACAGCAGATTGTAACCGGCATTCTTCCCCTCCTCGAACGCCGGTAACAGACAGAGCGTTGCACCCACGGCGAGACCCCATACCAGCTGATCGTTGAAGCGAAACTCGGTGAGCGAACTCAAGGGCGGTCCGATCTCGACGGGCGTCAGTCTCCTGTATAAGCCCCAGCCGAGGGCGAGGACCGCAAGTGACTCCAGAGCGAGCAAGGCGGGCAACAGCGTCGCGGCGCGCGGTGGGATCTCACGCATCATGTCGATCGCGCGTTCGTCGACCTCCTCCACACCCGGCAACCTATCCAGCGTCGCCCGGGACTCCGGATCGTCCAGGCTGGCCTGGATCAATTCGATCATGTTGGACGTCCGCCTCGTCAGCTCCTCGCCGGCGGCGTGCTGAAACCTCGCGATGCCGCTGGGTGAGGCGAGCGCGATCAGAAATGCGATTCCGGTGGCGAGCCCTACTGATGTCAGCGACCTCGCAAAGAAGGGCGTCGTCGTACTCCAAAGGCTCACCAGACCGAAGCTGGCGGCCAGGAGCACCGCCCAGCCGCGCGCCATCTGATCGTACTGCGTCCCCGATTCGCCCGCCGGCTGGAGTAGCATCCAGACTGAGAAGGCGATCCAGATCAGCGCCAAGGCGGCACGGCCACCGACTTTCCAGCCGACGATGGAGCAGGCGGCGACGATCGGTACCAGCAACAATAGCGTTTGCTGGATGGGAAACAGCGAAACGAAGAAAGGCAGGTACGGGCAAATCAGCAGGGCGACCAGCCCCCAGAAGAGTGGCCACCACGATTGCTTTTTTTCTGCCCTCGTGGTGGCTTCCGCCATTACGCCTGGTGACCGCGGATGTATGGAATGAGCGCGAGAAAGCGCGCCCGCTTGATGGCGGTGGCAAGCTGCCGCTGATGCCGCGCGCAAACGCCGCTCAGTCGGGAAGGCAGAATCTTGCCCTGATCGGTGATGAAACGGCCGAGCGTGCGATCGTCCTTGTAGTCGATCCAGCGAACCCGGCTCTCGCAGAACGGACAGCTCTTTGTTGGTCTTCTCATTGGTGATTAATCCTCGTCGTCGTCATCGTCGTCACGCCGTGTCGCTGCAGCGAGATCCTCTTCGGACTGCGGCGGAGCACCGACTTCGTGCTCGTGCAGCGTGATGAGGTAGCGAATGACGCCGTCGTCGAGCTTGAGAGCTCTCTCGTACTCCGGGAGCGAAGCGGGCTCGGTCGCGAATTTGGAGACGACATAGTAGCCGTTGTCCTTGGGGCCGATGGAGTAGGCGAGCTGGCGCCTGCCCCAATGCGCGACCTCCGGCTTCTCCGTAGCGTGCAGGAGTCCGTTGAAGCGGTTGATTTTGTCAGTGATGGCGGCGTCTTCGAGCGTCGAATCGAAGATGTAGACCGCCTCGTATGTGCGAGGCACTCGGCAATCCTCCTTTTGGTCGTTACCGCCTCCCGCAGGTTGCCGATGCAGGAGGAAGGTGTGAAGGCTGCAATTGCAGCCGTTGTGAGAAGCTGAAGTCTAAACTCGACCGGTTGCCGAAGCAACGGACAACGTATTGCTCAGGCGTGATTCGGCATTCTTGTTGCCGCACGATAGCGGGCGCCGAGCCGCCGGCGGTTCGACTCATCTGGCACTGGTGCGGCACGCGAGCAACGGAGAGGGAGGGAAGCAGAGTGCAGCGAATTACGAGGAAGCTCGGCACAATTGCGGCGCTTGTCGTCGTCGGAGCAGCGTTCAGTGGCTGCTCGAAGAAAGGCAACTCCGCGGCCGACACATCAGCGGCGGCAGTGGACACGACATCGACGACGTCGACGATGACAGCGAGCTCGACAGCGCCGGGGATGCAGGACACGAGTACGGTGTCTACGACCACCAAGTCGACGACGAAGAGATCGACGACGAAGAAGGCTCCGAAGAAAGCGAGTTACTGAGCAGGGCAACCCGGACGGAGACCGTCCGCCGTTCGGGACCCACTCCTCGCCGGGCCACTGCGGTCGTTGGCGTCGGCAGCCTTTCTGCTCTAGTGGTGGGGCCTAGCTTCAATCCTGCGCCATCCCGGAGGTTACATGCGCAGGAGAGAAGTGGGAATAGCCGCAGCCATTCTTGGAGCGGTCATAATTTTTGTCGCGGCTGAGAGTTGCGGCAGCAGTACGGCACCAGCACCCAAGATGTACGTCGCGAATCTCTCCCCCGCCAATGAAGTGCCGCAGAAGACGACGACGGGAACCGGCGTTGCGACGTTTACCGATCTCGGCAGCGAAATCGACTGGACTCTGACGTTGACTAACATGACTGCGGTGACCATGTCGCACATCCACGGACCGGCGCCGGCTGGCACGAACGCGAGTGTCATCATCAACCTGTTCCTGCCCAACGTTGCGACGGGAACGGTGAACGGAGAGGTCGCTCACGGTAGCATCACCAACGCCAACAACGGGAACGTTTCGCTGGACTCGCTGAGAGTGCTTTTCAACAACGGCATGGCGTACGTGAACGTGCACACCACTGCGAATCAGGGCGGGGAGATCCGCGATCAGGTCCATCCGAGCAACTAACTCGGCTGCCACTAGACGTTGAATCGGAACAGGAGTACGTCGCCGTCCTGGACGACGTACTCCTTTCCTTCTGACCTCACCACGCCTTTCTCTCGCGCGCCTTTCCAACCTTCGTTGCCGACGAAGGAGTCGTAAGAGACAGTCTCGGCGCGAATGAACCCGCGCTCGAAATCCGTGTGAATAACGGCTGCCGCCTGCGGCGCGGTGTCGCCGCGGTGGATCGTCCACGCGCGGACTTCCTGCTCCCCCGCCGTGAAGTAAGTCTCGAGGTCGAGCAGCTTGTAACCGGCGCGAATCAGTCTATCCAGCCCCGCCGATTCCAATCCGAGTGAGGAAAGAAAATCTGCACGATCCTCCGCAGGCAGCTCCGCGAGCTCCGCTTCGATCTTGGCAGAGAAGGGAACTACCTCGGCTTGCTCGCCGCTCTTTTTGACCGCCTCGCGTAAAGCTTTGAGGTGCGGACCTTCGTCCCCCGACAGCTCGGCGTCGCTCACATTCGCCGCGTAGAGAACGGGCTTCACCGTAAGTAGGGTAAGCGGAGCGAGAATCGCCTTCTCGGCAGTGCCGAGACGCGCCTCCCACAAACCTCTTCCGTCCTTGAGGTAACCGTAGGCCTTCTCGAGGACCGGCAGCTCTGCCTGGGCGTCCTTGTCTCCGGTGCGAGCGGTGCGACGCGTTTTGTCGAGCCGCTTCTCGAGCGATGCGAGATCGGCGATGGCCAACTCGAACTCGATCACTTCCCGATCGCGCACCGGATCCACTGCGCCCATGACGTGCGTGACGTCAGGATCCTCGAAGCAGCGCACCACGTGCACGATCGCGTCCGTCTCGCGAATGTTGGAGAGGAACTTGTTGCCGAGCCCTTCGCCCTCAGCGGCGCCCTTAACGAGGCCGGCGATATCGACGAATTGGACTACCGCTGGCACCGTCCGCTTTGGCTTGACGATCTCGGTCAGTTTGTTGAGTCGGCTGTCCGGAACTTCGACCATTCCGACGTTCGGCTCGACGGTGCAGAACGGGTAGTTGGCGGCTTCTGCCTTGGCAGCGGTCAGCGCGTTGAAAAGAGTTGATTTGCCGACGTTGGGGAGGCCGACGATTCCGAGTCTTAGCATTTCGCGGGGAAACTAATCAGAAACTGCAAAGGAACGGGCGCGAGGTTCCGGCAACTGCAGCCATTCAGTTGCTTTTGTCATCCTCGCGGCCGGACCGCCGGTTGTGAAGGTTCATCGCCTTCTCAACTCCGTCCTTCAACCACGTCTCGACGGTTGCGGTGAGCTGCGGCATCAGCGCCAGAACATCTTCGCGCTCATCCCGCGCGAACGGCGCCAATACGAAATCGGCGAGATCCTTGTAAATCCCTCTCCGCTCCTCGCTCGGCCCGACGCCGATTCGCAGTCGTGCGTAGTCCTGTGTTCCGAGCGCATGCTCGACGCTCTTGAGTCCATTGTGCCCACCCGCGCTGCCGCGCGGACGAATCCGAATCCGCCCAACAGGCAGTTGCACTTCGTCGACGACGATCAACAGATCCTTGGCCGGACTCCAGAATGGCCGTCGCACGAAATTCCTGAGCGCTTGCCCGCTCAGATTCATGTAGGTCTGCGGCTTGACCAGCCGAACCTTCACTCCATCGACCGTTCCGTTCGAGACCTGCGACTCGCCGCTCTTTTTCCAGGCCTCGAAATGCCAAACGCCGGCGAGGTGGTCGATCAACCACCAGCCGACGTTGTGACGTGTCGCGGCGTACTCGCGGCCCGGATTACCTAGACCGACGATGACCTTCAAAGCTTATCCAATAATTACTTCTTGTTGGACTCGCCGCCGCCTTCGCCTCCGCCCTCACCTTCCTCCTCGTCACCCGGACCCCTGCCGATAACCTCGGGCTCGGCTGCGGCTTCAGGCGCGCCCTCAACCGCTTCGACGGCCGGAGCTTCCTCGATCACTGCGCGCGGTGCGGCGACGACTGCGACCGAAGTCTCAGGATCATTCTGAACCTCGACCCCTTCCGGCAGTTTGATGTCGCTCACGTGGAGTGAGTCGCCAATCACCATGTTGGTGACATCTAGCTCGAAGTGATCCGGGATGTTCGAAGGATCGACTTCGATCTCCAGCTCGCGCAGCGTCTGGTCGAGGACGGCTCCCTCGAGCCGCACGCCCTCTGGAATTCCAATCAGCACGATCGGGATGCTCACAATGACCTTTTCGCCGGCGACGAGTGCCTGGAAATCGACGTGAAGGATCTGACGCTTGATCGGGTGGCGCTGGATCTCGCGAATGAGCGTCTTTGACGTCTGGCCATCGACGGTGACTTCGATGACGGTGCTCTCCGCCTGGATGTTGCCAAGCATCCTGTCGAGATCGCGCGCGTTGAGCGAAAGCGGCTGTGGATCGCGGTCGTGTCCGTAGATCACCGCCGGAACCTGTC
>Ga0209160_1002890_pt1 | contig 14207 bp, 8 predicted proteins | sample GraSoiAngelo_153_FD_186167 | JGI IMG/M metagenome (GOLD analysis project Ga0209160, IMG submission 186167) | Grasslands soil microbial communities from the Angelo Coastal Reserve, California, USA - 14_1009_12_40cm (SPAdes) (version 2) | ecosystem: Environmental > Terrestrial > Soil > Grasslands ...
CGTGCTCCCGGCGAGCTGGCGACAGCACGCCTGGATTATTCTTGGCTACGGAATGGTCCCTGGGAGGCCACCGCCACCTATTCTTTCCTTCATATCCAGCCATACGATCACGGTCTTCTCCGATTCGGCAAAATCCAGGACCACCTGGGAGAACTGGGAGGCTTCTATCGGGGCGTCGTCGGGGCCCTGCCCTTTCAGCTCGGAACCCAGTACACCTATGACTATCTCCTGCTCGACGACGCCCCGTTTCTGGAACGCCACACGATCACCTGGTTCGGCGCACTCATTGAGAATCCGGGCAACCTGACGACACTCGTGGGGCGGCTACAATTCAAGAACTTCTTCCAGGATGCTGCCACCACGCCGGTGGACAACCGAGACGCCAGGAACTGGATGGTGGGCTTTGTGCACGCCTTTCGCTTCGGGGCCGATAAGCACTTGCTTCGGTTCGGCTATCAATTCGACCTCGAGGACGCCGAGGGGAGCAACTTCAGTTACACGGGGCACCGGAGTCTAGCCGGAGGCCAATATACCACCCCGTGGGGAGGCACTCGCCTGCGCTATGATTACGAAATCCACTTTCGCGCCTACACCGTCAGGCGAAAAGACACCGAGCAGTTCCATTTCTTCAGAATAGAGAAGCCCTTGCCGAATAACCTGACGCTCTCTGCGGAGTACCAGGGCGACTTCAGCGAGTCCAACCTCGCCGTCTTCGACTTTCATCGGAATGTCTTCTCGCTGATTCTCACCTGGACGTATTGAAAGTATCTCCCAACTGGAAGCCACGAACCATTAGGCTTACTTGATCAGCAGGAGAATGGCGTTCTGCGTGTTTGCCGGGATCGCGGTAATTGTCAACGAGGCGCGTGGGACCCCGTCGTTGAAGGCAACAGACCCTCAGCGGCGTGTCGGCCCCGTCGTCGCGATGATGGAAGCTGAAGGCGAAGGACCCCTAGAGGGTGTCGGCCCCGTCGTCGCGGTGATGGAAGCTGAAGGCGAAGGCCCATTGAGGATCGGTTTGGAGTCTTTCTTTGTCGCTTCCTGTAACTGGTCCTCGGCTATTTCCTGTGTTGCCGGCTTAGAAGCGAGTGCCTTTGCAAGCGCCTGGGTCTTATACTGCTCTATTTCCTTCACCGCCTGTTTCATCTCATCCGGGATCTCAGTGTGCTGATAGGAGGGCTTGAGGTCTTGAACAATCTGATCTACCGCTGAAGGCGGAATCGAGGTGATCGGTCCCACACCATTCCCTCTGACAGTGACGTGTTGGAAGGCGTTCACAAAAACGGCGGCAGAAGGCGCGCCGCTGGGAATCACTTCAACAGAACCTTTGAGGACATAGACCTCTGTCGTGAAAGCCGGCGTGACTTCGACGACCAGCACTGTGCCGCGGATCCCTACGACGGCGTTGTGGGTGCGCACCTCGATGGGTTCGCCCGGCTTCATCCGTGAGCGGGTAACGGCCAGACTCACTTTTCCCATCGCCAAATCCACGATGGAAGGACGGCCTGGCTCGTCGGTGATCGTCAGTTCCGACAGCTCCCTGACGGTGACCAGAGCCTTGTCTCCCATGAGCACTCGGACAATCGAGCGCTCCTGCGTGCTGATACGGTCCCGGTAGAACAGCTCGTCCCGAAACTTAAGCGGCAATACTTGCTGGGGTATAGCGGACCTGACAACGGTCGCTTGTCCCATGAGGGTGATCACAATACCGACTCCGCGCAGTGCCTCGGCCCAGCTCAGAGAAGGCCAGAGGGCAGACAGGAGAAGCAGGACGGCTATGAACTTATACCGCCCGCTTTGTCTCATGTGTGCGTCCCTCTTTCATTTTTCGAGTGGTGTGTTGTCCACTCCGGACACGGAACGAGAAATCGCTGATCAGTTTTTCGTTTGTAAGCAATAACTTGTAAGCAATAAGAGTGCCCTGTTTAGGAAGCCAAGGATGTTTTCCTGACAGGAAGCTATGCTAAGTCTCGCAGAATCGCAGGGAAAAACACGTTCCTACCAGGCAAGCTCTCTTGAGACAACTTGGGAAATCCTTTTCGGTCGCTTCGGGCTGTGCTCCTATTAAGAAGGATAGCTTCCTTATCGAATCAGATAGGTTCGTGCCTGGAGCGCGCCGTGCTGCTCGACAGGACGTACAGGCCATTCCAGACCTCTCGGGACATGAAGCTGGCCGCCTGTCTGCGAGAAAACCGAAGGCTGGGTTAGGCAGTTCGACCTTGTCATCGGTTCTGGATAATAAATCGCTCAATAATCGTTCGGTCATCAGACTTAAGATAGAGGATGGTGAAGCCTGCTTTATCCTCACGGCTCCACGCCACTTTTGCGATGACGTCAACGGTCTGAGCGCCTCCGAACAGCTCAAGGCGAAGAGGCAGGATTTTCCCCTTTTCGAATTCCTTCGGGAGATGCTCGACGAGTAACCCGCTCTCGCTCAGCTCGCTCACGGTAGCGTGAACTCTTGCGTTATCCTCGACGATATCGACAGCGGCCTTCACCGCCACACGCTCCCCCTTGCGCAAGTCTGCCTCAGCGACCTCGTAAATTCTGACCGGAATCTCCCTGCCTTTGGCCTTCACCTCTCCGAGATACCGCGTCAGGAACTGGTCTTTGATCTCCGCATGGGTGGACTCGCTGATGATGATGGAGACTTTGAAATCCTTGGTGATGCTTTCGAGGTGGGAGGCCAGGTTGATGGTGTCCCCGATGGCTGTGTACTCTAGACGTTGTTCCGCTCCGATGGTCCCCACAACAGCATCACCAGTATGAATGCCGACCCCGTATCGAAGGTCCGTGCCGTACTTCGACAGAATGCGGGCTGCCAGCGGCCTGAGGCGCTCTTGAAAAGCGAGTGCGGTCCGCACGGCTTGCGCCGCGTGGTCCCGCTGATCGAATGGCACGTTGTAGAGCGCCATGATGGCGTCGCCGATGTACTTGTCAACCGTGCCACCGTGCTGGAACACTACGTCTGTCATGACCGTGAGATATTCACGGAGGAAGGTCACCACTTCCTCGGGAGACATCTTCTCTGACATCGCCGAAAACCCACGGATGTCAGAAAACAGGATTGTGAGTCGCCGACGGGAGCTTGCCAGACTCGCATCATCTTTTTGCCGGATGATCTCTGACACCACGTCAGGCGAGAAGTAGTGCGAGAGTCTGCGCGTCTCACTCTGCACCTTAATGAAGTTCTCCACGACGGTCGCACCGTAGCTCAATAACAAGGCAACAGGGACTGGAGCGATGTCCAACCAGAGCCTGGTCCACAAAAACGCCGCATGGGCTGCAACGGCATACCCGGAGGCCAACCCTACAATCGCGAAGAGCGCAGCAAGCGGACGGAGACGGTCCGTGATCCAGACCCCCAGAAAACAAACGGCCAAGGTGAGGATAATGCTTACCCAGAGAGGCGACCTTCTAAGCCAGCTTCCCTGAAAAAGCGTCTCAAGCATGTTGGCGTGTATCTCCACTCCCGGCATTTCACCGCTCGTGGCGAACGGCGTGGGGAAGACGTCATGAAGGATCGGACTCGTTGCCCCCAGCAGGACGATCGCGCCTGCGAACACATCGGGCTTTATCTCACCATTCAAAACTTGGTAGTACGGAATCGTCGCGAATGATTGTGGTCCACCCTGGTAGTTAACGAGAAAGGAATCTTTTCCCGGGAGAGGCGCCGCTTGAAGCCCAGCTTTGACCGCAAGCTGGTACAGTTGAAGATCGAAGCTGGCAATCTTCTTTCCTTGGAACTGACGGACGAGCGATGCCGATCGCACAAAGGCGTCTTCGTCCTGATTGAAATTGACAAATCCATGAGCGGCTGCCCGCTCGCGAATGATGGGAATCGGGGCATTGAGATCGTGTTTGATGGAATGCGCGCCCTTGGTTTGGGCGAGCGCAGCCGCCAACACTACATTGCCGGCACGTCCGATCGCTTCGGCCAGGGCTTGGTCATCTTTCCTGCCCCTGGAGGAGGGCTCCGGAAACACGATGTCGAAGCCGATGGCAGCCGGCTTGCCTTGGCTCACTATATCCAAAAACTGTCCGTGTAGCGCCCGGGGCCATGGCCATTGAAGGTTCAGTTCGTCGAAGGAGTCTTCTCCAATCGAAACGATGATGATGGGCGATTTCGGCTGGATCGGACCACGCAGGTGGAACATGACGTCGTAGGCCCATCGCTCGATCCCTTCCATCAACCCCAGGACGGACGCGAGCATCACCACGGCTCCGAACAGAGCGCCACGCCTCCAGAGCCATGTTGACTTTTGGGACCAGGCGGTCATTGCGTGATGCGCCTTGTGACAGCGAGCTAAGCCGTACGCCTAGTGATCGCTCCCGATCTCCTGCGGGGCGAGGCTCTCGCTCTCCACGATCCGTGACGGCTCGTTGTGGTCGAGCGTCCTCAACGAATACACCACCACCGGCTTGTCCTTGCCCTTGACCTTGACCGTGCCGAGGCCTTGGATCAGAACGTGCCCGAGCGGAGCTCGATTGTCGGGGTGGCCCTGGGCCGTGAGGAGGGGTTTGATGCACTCCAGCGTGTATTCCGTGATCATGATCGGGGCCTTGAATTTCCGGGTCAAGCCCTCGACCCGCGCGGCGAGATTGACGTGATCGCCGATCATCGTGTAGTCCATCTTTTTCCCTTCGGCGCCCATGTTCCCGACGAGAGCTTCTCCAGTATTGATCCCGATTCCGTTGTCCAGCGGGACTTTCCCTTCCGCGCGCCACTTTGCCTGGAGTTCCTCCAGCCGCTTCCGCATATGCAGGGCGCACTTGACCGCCAGTTCCGCGTGATCAGGCTGGTCGAGCGGGGCTCCCCAGAAGACCACCACGGCATCGCCGACGAACTTGTCCAGCGTGCCATTCCACTGGAAGACCACGTCGGTTATGGCACCCAGATATTCGTTCAACTGGGTGACAACTTCCTCGGCCGTATGCTGCTCGCTGAACGTCGTGAATCCTACAACGTCGGAGAACAACATGGTCAGCTCCCTGCGGTGGCCGCCCAGACGCGCCTTTTCGGGATCCTTGATGAGCTCGCTGACGATCCGGGGGCTCACGTAGCTGGAGAACATGGTACGGATCTCCTTCGCCTGCTTTTCCTCGGTCATGAACTTCAATACGGTAATCGAGGTAAAGACCAGCCCCCCCGTCAGCAGGGGATACACGGCACCGATCCAGAGACCGTGCGCGACGAACAGGTACTGCGCGAGCACGATATAGCCGACGATCGCGGACACCGCAAGGGCGGTACCCTGCAGGGCGCGCATACGTGTCAACGCCGTGCCGAACCCCAAGCCGAACAGGAGGATCAGTCCGAAATCCGCCGGAGCGGCCCACACGCTCCTCTGCAAGAACCGGCGATGGAGAATGTTTTCGACGACTGTGGCGTTTTTCTCTACTCCGGGGAAATTGGCCGAGAAGGGGATGGCCTTCTGATCGTATGTGCCGAGGGCCGAGGCCCCGATCAACACGGCCTTCCCTGTAAAGGTTCCTGGAGAGAACCGCCTGTGAATCACGTCGGAAGCCGAAACGTGCGGGAGGCTCTCCTCTGGGCCGATGTGATCGATCAGCATTCGAGCTTTCCCGTCGGTTGGGATCACGATGTCGCCAAGGCGTACCCCGACTCCCAGAATCAGCGACATCCGTTCGCGGGGCATGCCGAGATAGAGCCGCGCAACTTCCAGCCCAAACGACGGGTAGTACTCTTGCTCGTTGCCATACCGGATGGCCAGATACTCGTGCCGGGTGATGCCGTCGAGATCGGGGATGCTGAATACATGCCCGAGGCTCACCGCTGCATCGGCGAAATGCTTGAGAGGCGGGATCGAGTCCTTGGCCTGATACGGTTCTAGAGCTTCCCCGCTGCGGGACTCACGAACTAACATGAACTGCGCTTTCTGGATAAATTCCGGCGCCCCGGGAAACCTGGGATTTGTGGTGACAACGTCCCCCTCCGGCACAATCAAAGGAAGCGCCAGCACGACGTTGCCGGCCCTGCCCAGGCTCCGCACAAACTGAGCGTCGGTGTCGGCAGCTTCCATCTTGCTTCGCAGGATCGCCAGGAGTTCCGAAGGAGTTTTCTTCTCCAGGCCAGCCGCCTGGCTGATTTCCCTCAGCCCTTTCAGATTCTCTGTTACCTCGGCTTCGCTGAAGATGAAATCAAAGGCGATCACCTTGGCGCCATCTTCGCTCAGGGGTTCGATAAGGCGGGCGTGTTTGTCGCGTGACCAGGGCCAGCGACCCAGCTCTCGGATGCTCGGCTCGTCCACCAGCACGAGCTTGACCTCATGGCCTGCAGGGCGAGAGCCGCGCAGTACGAATCGAGCATCGAGGGAGGTGTTTTCCAGTCGGACCAGCAGGTAGGGGTTCAGCATGAACAAAGTCAGCATGACGATCGTGACAAGCACGGCCAAGTCAAGCCCCAACCGTTCGATTCGCTTTGTCTTCCCGAGCCAGACCGTGAGCATGTTGGTCGCGTACCCTCTTGTTGTGCCCGTGGAGGCAGGGTAGTCACTGTGCAAGCTCAAGTCAATGTTCAGCCTGAAAGAAGCACTGCGCGTTCAACCGTGAACGGCTTGTGTTGACTGGTACGACTCATTAAGATGTGCCCCATGCATTGGCCCAGCCGGAGACCTTGGGGGCACGCAGCCTTCCTAGCCGTGATGAGGCATGCCGCATGGTGGGCAGTAGGAGCGGTGGTGCTGGCGACCGGCTCCCAGGCGGCTGCTGAATCCCTCTCGACGCCTAACACGCCAGACTCCATCAAGGCCTTGATTAAGATTTGTGAACCGCCTGGTAGCGGACTTCCGCCCGGCGAGGAACCCCAGAACTGTTACACCAGGCTCTTGCATGAAATCCTACGGACGCAGGGACCGACCATCGCCATGCTCACGCTTTACCAACTAGCAGACGCCTCAACGGGGTTTGGCAACTTCTGCCATGTGGCCGCCCACCACCTCAGTGAAGCCATGTATGCACGGGTCGGAAACGTTTCCGAGGCGATGGCCCTCTGCCAGGAAGGCTGTGCCTACGCCTGTCAGCACGCAGTCCTGACGGCGTACCTCCGTCAGCTTCCTCAGGAGGCATCACCGGCCTTGGCGCGTCTCTGCCCGAAAGACCAGCTTGGTGATGGGCGCACGTACTGGCAGTGCGCGCACGGAGTGGGGCACGGCCTCGCCCACCATTTCTCTGATGTCCAGCAAGCCTTAACGGCCTGCAAGGAGTTTTCTCTCCCGCTGGGGCGAAAATTTTGCGCCCTGGGCGTCTTCATGGAACGGTCCTTCGAGATCGTCAAAACCCAGACCCCGCCGTCAGACCCGCGTCACCACCTCAACCTGTGCGCGGCCGTCGAGCCGCACCTCCGCAGCGACTGCTACTACTATTTCATCGCCCTTGTCTCATGGGCCAGCGGAGGATCAGTCCCGGCCATGTTCGCGGCCTGCGAGACGCTCTCCAGTGAGACAAAGCCGGGCTGTTACCGCGGGATTGGACGCGCCCTGGTTGCGCAGTATGTCGAGCGGGAAGACGAGCTCATACGCCTGTGCCGGTCAAAACAGGAAGCCTATGCGGCGGATTGTCTGCTCGGGTTTGCGAGCAACCTGGCCACTGCGCGAGGGCTGGACCGCGGTTTTGCCTTCTGCGCGAAGCTTTCCGAGGAGGCGCGGATGCGGTGTTCGAAAGATCTGGGCGTGGCGATTCAGCTACGATCGGCCACCAAGGACCGAATCGCAGCCGAATGCCAGAAAGCAAGAGAGTCGCTCTACATTCGAGCGTGTGTTGATGTGAAGCTCAACGCCGGAGAGCCCAGCCTACGCACGCCGTGAGGCTCTTCCCTTTACTATCAACCTTCAAACATCATTGAGCGCAACTCGAACATTCGGCCTGTGAGGCCGGGAGAGGCGGGACAACTGGGACAGTCAGCGGCGAGGTCAACGGCGCCGCCAGCGGCGTGGTTAGCGGGGCCGCCAGCGGCGCGGTCAGCGGAGCCGTCAGCGGCGCGGTTAGCGGCGCCGCCAGCGGCGTGGTTAGCGGGGCCGCCAGCGGCGCGGTCGGTGGGGCGGTCAGAATAGTATATATCTCATTTAACGCCCTAACACCTTGCCCTGAAATCGCCGCCACCTGGCCTGGTGACTCCGGTTGAGGCACATCCGGCACCTCCGTACCCGCAATCGCGCCCGTCACACCTGAAGGGGCGGTCGACGTGATCTTCACCGGCGCGAACGGCGGCATCCCTGGCGGCGCGAAAGCAAAGCTGCCCGGTGGCACCACTACTGTCTGCCCCCCAGAGGTGAACGCGACATCCCCGGAGTTCCCGATGTTCGCGACCCCGGTCCCGCCCGCCTGTAGTTCCATCACCTCGAAGCCCTGGTCGAACACCGGTCGGACTGTGCCGATCTTGTTCATGCCCATTTTCTGGCCGGCCTCCTCTTCAATCCACACCACAAAATACGTGCCTCGCGCCGTGGCCACGGCGGTGGGTGTGTGTATCTCGAACTTGGATCCCCGGCCCGCAAAGAGCTTGCCCACCAGCGCCCGCGCCTTGCCCTGGAACAGCCGCAGTATCGTGCTCCGCTGGTTATTGGCCGGATCGTAGATGAACTCATTCACCTCCACACGGCTGTTTTCCCCCACAGTCAGGATGCTGTCGTCTTGGAACAGCGCCTTGGCGCGCGAGCTGGCCTGCGTCTCGATCACGTCCTTGAAGTACACATCCTCGCGGAGCTTCACTGGCACCGCCACCGGTTGCCCCACATGCGCGACCGTGACCTTACCGATAATCGCCATGTAAAGCCCGATGGCCTGCTGCTTGAGCCCTTGCGCGCCGACCGGCCAGCCGATTGCCAGGGTCGCCCCGATCCCCAGCAGGAGAAACGTGTATCGCAACCTGTATCGCATGGCACCCTCCTTCTGAATGACTCAGCACTCCGATCAACAGGGTAAGCAATCACTGAGTCATGGTTTACTTTTGGTGAGCAATAAGAGTGCCTTGTTTAGGGAGCCAAGGACGTTTCCGGACAGGATCAGGAGGCTGTGCAGAAGATCGCAGAATCGCTCGGAAAACACGGTCCATCCCAGGCAAGCTCTCTTGAGATGACCTGGGAAGTTTTCTCGGTCGCTTCGAGCTGAGCTTCTATAGGCTTCTATAGAAGGATAGTCACCTTATCGAATCAGATAGGTTCTCACCAGCATCATCCTTCATCATTCGGCGCAACTCGGGCACTCAGCTTGACACACCCTAACGACACCACATAGCAGATTGATCCCTGGCGTGTTTATGATGGCGGAAATCCCAGCTCCTGAAATCGGGCTTGGAGGCGTTAGACCTGGTAGAACCGGTGGAGGGGGCGCAATGATGGGCCCGCCCGCCCCAACTAACGGCACAACGCCTTGCCCTAAAGCTGTAACCACCTGGCTCGGTGATTCCGGTTGTGGCACATCCGGCACCTCCGTACTCGCAATCGCGCCTGTGACCCCAGGAGGCGCGGTCGGCGTGATGATCACTGGCGCGAACGGCGGCATCCCTGGCGGCGCGAAGGCATAGCTGCCCGGCGGCACCTCCACCGTCTTCCCCCCCGATGTGAACGCGACATTCCCGGAACTCCCGATGTTCGCGACCCCGGTCCCTCCCGCCTGCAGTTCTGCCACCTCGAGGCCCTGGACGGACACCGGTCGGACCGTGCCGATCTCGTTCAAGCCCATCTTCCGGCTGGCCTTCTCTTCAATCCACACCACAAAATACGTACCTCGCGCCGCGGCCACGGCAGTGGGTGTATGCACCTCGAACTTGGACCCCAGTCCTGCAAAGAGCTTGCCCACCAGCGCTCGCGCCTTGCCCTGGATCATCCGCAGCACCGAGCTCCGCTGGTTGTTGGCCGGATCGTAGATATACTCGCTGACCTCCACCCGGCTGTTCTCGCCCACCGTCAGGATACTGTCATCGTCAAACAGCGCCTTCGCACGGGAGTCCGCCTGCGTCTCGATCACGTCCTTGAAATACACACTCTCCCGCAGCTTCACCGGCATCGCTGCCGGTTGACCCACATGTACCACAGTGGGCTTGCCGATGACCGTCAAATAAAACCCGATGGCCTGCTGCGTGAGCCCTTGCGCGCCGACCGGCCAGCCGATTGCCAGGGTCGTCCCGATTCCCAGCAGCAGAACCGTGTACTGTAACGCGTGTCGCATGGAGCCTCCTTAGAATTGTCCCGTCAGGACCAGGCCATAGATGTTGCGCTTGTATTTAAAAGCCGCGATGTTGGAATTGTCGTCGGTATGCACATACTGAAGCCCCAGCGCGAAGTGGTCCGTCAGCCGCCGCATGACCGTCGCGTAATAGTTATAGAGCTTGTCCGTCCGGAAGACAGCCCCTCCTGGTGAGAACGAGTTTGCATTGTCATACAGTTGGACGTAATAATCAAACCCGGCATCCAGGATGATTTTATAGAACGGGGGCAAGCTGACTCCTACCGATGCTTTATGCCCCCGGTAGGCCCAGTCCGCTGCCGACGCCGTCCCCGCCAGGGAGACATCCTTCCCCGCCGTGATGTACTCGTCATACGTATAGCCGACCCGGACATGCCCGGTCGTCTTGGCAAAGAACCAATATTGCATGGCGCCGGCCAGCCAGTCATGACCGTCACGGAACGAGTTGAACAGGAACCGGCCGTCCTTGAAATCCAGGTTTTGATACTTGAGGAGAACTTGCGTGAGCAGGGTTGGCGACTCCCGGACGGTGATCAGCGGCGCAATGGAGTGGGCGACGAGAAACGGCGACCGGCCCACCAGCACATAATCATAGATGTACTGGAGGCGCGTCTGCACCGGACCGGCCGTGTGCTGCACGAAGACGGTCGGCGTATGCGACTCGACATCGAATGCGCTGAGGGTCCGATGGAAGCTCTGATACAAGGCATAACTGGCCCCTGCAACGAAAGGCCCCTGCTCGAACGCTCGGGCTTCCCCCCTCAGATAAAGGGCCGTCCGATAATCGCTGCTCCGTGAGATGCCGGTAGGTCCAGCAGGAGGAGAGAACCCGCTCGGCAGCAAGACAACGTTGTCATCCCATTGGGAGCTGACGCTGAAGATCAGATCCCATCTCTTCCTCTGCTGGATGGGCACGCCGGTCTTGATCTGTTCCAAGTAAGCTGCGGCCGACTTCCCGAACTCCGATTCCGGTTGCAGTTTCTGCGCCTCCTCGAATTCGGCTCGGGCCTCATCCAGGATACCCTGCTGGTAATAGGCCAGGCCGCTGTAGTAATGGGCCGAGGAGGACAGGTCAGGACCCAACGTCATGGCGCGCAAGAACCGTGGCGGCATCTGCTGGTACTCGGCCAGCTTGAAATGCGAGAGGCCTTGGTAGTAGTAGACCAGGGCCTCGTTGGGGGAGGCCTTTTCAGCCAGCGCGAGGCTGTCGAGCGCCTCGCGATACCGTTCTTGGTTGTAGAGCACAATCCCCAAGCCCAAATAGGCACGACCGGAGCCCGGTTGCATCTGCAGCAGATTGCGGAACACTGCCTCCGCCTCACCGTACTTTTGAGCGCGGGTGAGCGTCTGGCCCAGGTAGAAGGTCGCTTGGGGATCGCCCGGCTTCGCCTCAAGTGCTTTGCGGATGAACTTTTCAGCCGAGTCGTACCGCCTCGATTCGAACTCGGCCAACCCTTTTGAAAAATTCAGGTCGTAGATTTCCGAGGAAAGGGCGCCTTGCGCGTATGAAGAGGCAGCGAGCAGAAAGATCGCCACACTCAACAGGGAAACCCGGACAATGCAGGACTTGACCAGCATCCGGAAGTCCGTAACTATGCCTTCTTGGCGATCGTGATCTTGAGGTCGCGGATCTTCTTGCGAAGGGTGTTGCGGTTCAGGCCGAGCAGCGCGGCGGACTGGTTCTGGTTGCCGTGGGTCTCTTCCAGCACCAGCGTGATCAAGGGTTTCTCCACCGCCTTGACCAACAGCGAATGGATGTCGGACCCCGCCCCCAGTTTCATGCGGCGCACGAAATCGCGAAGCTTTGTGCCGATGAATTCCTCCAGTCCCAAATCGTGATGGAGCTTCGTCGTGCCGCGAGGCGCCCTGTGGCCGTTGCACAAATCCTTGACCGGTTCGGTCGCCCGGCGCAGGAACGCCGCCTCCCCGACCAACACCAACGGGGGCACGGGCTCCAGCACCTCACTCAGGACTTTCATCTCATGAACCCAGTCCTTACGCGACTCGATGATGACGGTATCGAACCGGTGCTTGGGGGCTTTGCGGACCGCCGATGCCGCGTCAACGGCGATGGTAACGACGCACTCGGGACAATCCTGGCGGTAGAGCTCGGCAAGGTCCGGATTGGCGGTCAGTAGGAGCAGATGAACAACTCTACGGGCAGGCATGCACGCTCCCGACATTTTCGCTGGAGAGGAGCGTACTAATAGCAGCCCGATCGGAAACTGTCAAGGGGGAAAAATACACTCGACCAGGACTCGTGTAAAATTTTCAGGGCAGAAAGACCAGACGCCTGTCCTTCTCGTCCACTCGCACTGTCTGCCCTTCTTTGACAGTCCCATCGAGAAGCTTGAGCGCCAGCGGATTGATGATCTCCCGCAGCAGCAACCGCTTGAGGGGCCGAGCGCCGTACACGACATCGTAGCCGGCCCACGCCAGGTGCTGCTTGGCCCGGTCCGTGAGGACCAGCGTGATGTGTTTGTCCTGCAACCGGCCAATCAGCTGCTTGACTTGTAATTCCACAATCGCCGCCAGTTGCTCGGGCGTCAGCGGGTGGAAGACGACGATGTCGTCGATGCGGTTCAGGAACTCCGGACGGAAGTGACCACGCAGCACCTCTAGGGCGCGGCTCCTCATCTCCGCTTCGTTGCCATCCGCCGCTGCCTCCTGAATCTCCCGACTACCGACGTTCGAGGTCATGATCACCACGGTGTTCTTGAAGTCCACCGTCCGCCCCTTGCCGTCCGTCAGCCGGCCGTCGTCCAGCAATTGCAGCAACACGTTGAGGACATCAGGGTGCGCCTTCTCGATCTCATCCAGGAGGATGACCGTATAGGGTCGCCGGCGCACGGCCTCCGTTAACTGGCCGCCCTCATCGTAGCCCACGTACCCCGGCGGCGCCCCGATCAGCCGCGCGACCGCGTGCTTCTCCATGTACTCCGACATGTCGAGCCGGACCATCGCCTGCTCGTCATCGAACAGGAACTCGGCCAGCGCCCGTGCCAATTCGGTCTTCCCCACGCCCGTGGGCCCCAGAAAGATGAAGGACCCCATCGGCCGTTTGGGATCCTGGATGCCGGCCCGCGCCCGCCGGACCGCGTCCGACACCGCCACGATCGCCTCGTCCTGCCCGACGACCCGCTGCCGCAGCCGGTCTTCCATCTGCACGAGCTTCTTTGTCTCGGTTTCGATCAACCGCGTCACGGGGATGCCGGTCCACTTGGCGACGATCCGCGCGATGTCATCTTCGTCCACTTCTTCCTTGAGCAGCCGCGTCTCGCCATGCAGCTTCTGGAGGCGTTCGTTCTCCGCCTTCAACTGCTTGTCCAGATCCAGGGCCCGTCCGTAGCGCAGCTCCGCCGCCCGGCCAAGATCGCCTTCGCGCTCCGCGCGATCCGCCTCCATGCGGACCTGCTCCATCTTCTCCTTGATCTCGCGGATCTTCTTGATGGCGTCCTTCTCGGCCTGCCACTGCATCGTGAGCGCGTCGGTCTCCTTGCGCAGCTGGACGAGCTCCCGCTCGATTTTCTCCAGCCGCTCCTGCGACTGTGCATCCTTGTCCCGCCGGATGCCCTCCCGCTCGATCTCGAGCTGGCGGATCCGGCGCATGCGCTCATCCAGCGGCGTGGGCATGCTGTCGATCTCCATACGCAGGCGGGACGCGGCTTCATCCACGAGGTCGATCGCCTTGTCCGGCAGGAACCGATCCCGGATGTACCGGTTGGACATCGTCGCGGCGGCCACGAGCGCCGCATCCTTGATCCGCACTCCGTGGTGGACCTCGTACCGCTCCTTGAGGCCGCGCAGGATCGAGACCGTGTCCTCCACGCTCGGCTCGGCCACGTACACAGGTTGGAACCGGCGTTCCAGCGCCGGGTCCTTCTCGATGCGTTTCCGGTACTCGTCGAGCGTGGTCGCCCCGATGCATCGGAGGTCGCCGCGCGCGAGCGCCGGTTTCAGCATGTTGGAGGCGTCCATGGCGCCTTCGGCCGCCCCCGCGC
>Ga0209160_1002891_pt1 | contig 14206 bp, 15 predicted proteins | sample GraSoiAngelo_153_FD_186167 | JGI IMG/M metagenome (GOLD analysis project Ga0209160, IMG submission 186167) | Grasslands soil microbial communities from the Angelo Coastal Reserve, California, USA - 14_1009_12_40cm (SPAdes) (version 2) | ecosystem: Environmental > Terrestrial > Soil > Grasslands ...
CTCTATCCCAACCTCCAGAAAGTGGCCCGGGATACGCCTTCGCTGCCCTGCGTCGAGGAGACACTACGCGTGGCCGGGCTGGTGCACGACGTGGGACACGGCCCCTTTGGCCATTTTTTCGACCAGAACTATCTCGATGAGTTCTCGATCAACCATGAGGACATCGGCCAGACGCTCGTGCTCGGGGACCTTTCCCAGACCATTGAGCGTTTGCGCTCCAGCCCTTCCGGGCCGTTGGAAAAGGGCGAGATCGTCGACTCACACGCCGTTGCGGAGCTGATGGCGGCCGCGCCGCTGCCCGGTTGGACGCCGCCCCGCTGGGTCCGGCTGATGAAGGCCGTTCTCAACGGGGTGTATACCGCCGACAACATGGACTACGTACCGCGCGACGCATATATGTGCGGCGTAACCCTAGGTCCCGTCGACATCGCGCGTCTGATGCACTACTCGTTCCTGGGAGACGAGGGGCTGGTCCTGCATCAGCACGGCGCCCAGGCGCTTTTGATGTTCCTCAACGCGCGGCTCTACCTTTACAACACCATCTACCACCATCGCACGGTGCGCCGGATCGACATGCACATGCGCGAGATCTTCCGCGAGACCATCCGGCAGATCCTGCCCGGCGACCCCCAGATCGACCTGGAGCCCTACCTGCGCCTTACCGACTGGTCCCTGATCGAGACGGTCGACCGATGGCAAAAGGAACCGGGAACACTTGGCGAGCTCGGTCGCGAATGGGCCAGGATCGTGCGGCGGGAGCTCAAGTGGCGACTGATATTCGAGGACTACTACGAGGTTTCGAACCTGTCTGAGGACCTGCCTTTTTCGAGCCCCGGGCTCTATGAGAGTCGCATCCGAGCGGCACTACCGCCCGACCTGAAAGACGCCTCCTTCGAAGTCGACCTGGCCTCCGTCGATCCGCGACCACAGAACCCACTGAGTGATCCCTTCCCGGTCAAGGTCTACAACCCGACCAGCGACAGCGTGGAGCAGAGCGCGGTCGCCGATCTCTTTCGGCGGTTGCCCATCCGGACCACCTTTGTCCGTGTGTTCACCGACGAGACCGAGCGAGCCGAGGCGCTCCGCCGCTGCGTGGAGGCCGCCCTCTACCGGCGCGACGCCCCGATGGCGCAGGCGGTGCCCTGATGGCCGTCCAGCCGCAGGAGGCGATCCGCCCGCTCACCGTGCTGGAGCTGAACACCCGTATCCACGACCTGCTGGCCGCCCGCTTCCAGAGTGTCGCGGTCAAGGGGGAGGTCAGCGGCGTCTCGGTCAGTCGAGGGCACGTCTGGTTCACCCTCAAGGATCCGGGCGCCACCGTGGGCGCGGTCATATTCAGCTCGACCGCCCGCCGCCTGCCGTTTCTGCCGGAGAACGGGCAGGAGCTCGTCGCGACCTGCCAGGTGGATTTCCACGCGCAATCGGGGCGGCTCAACCTGGTGGTCAGCCGGCTCGACTACGACGGGGTGGGCAAGCTCAAGGAAGCCATCGAGCAGCTCAAGCGGCGCCTCGACGCCGAAGGCGCCTTCAGTCAGGAGCGCAAGCGAGCTCTGCCGTTCCTCCCGGGCTGCATCGCGCTGATCACCTCGCCCGGGGGCGCCGTCATCCACGACCTTCAGCAAACCATCTGGGAGCGATTCCCGAATGTCCGTCTGGTGGTGTACCCCGCGCAGGTCCAGGGAATGGCCTCGCAGCGCAGCCTGGTCGCCGCCCTCCGCCAGTGCGATGCCGACGCAGTGGCCGACGTCTGTATCGTGGCCCGGGGCGGCGGCAGCTTCGAGGAATTGATGGCCTTCAACCAGGAGGCAGTGGTGCGCGCCATCCAGGCTGTCCGGATGCCGGTGGTAACCGCGCTCGGACACACCTCGGACCGGACGCTTGCCGACCTGGTTGCCGATCGGGAGGCGCGGACGCCGACGGCAGCCGCCGAGCTGGTGGTGCCGGTCAAAGCAGACCTGATGCGCCTGCTCGCCGATCGTGGCCAGCGTCTGCAGCGGGCGGGGATGGCCGCCCTGGTCAGGCCCGCACACCAGCTCGAGACGCGCGCCCGTGAGCTCGGACGGCTGGGGATCGACGTGGCGGCCAGGCGGAAAGACCACCTGGCCGGCCTGGAGCGGATGCTTCGCCAGCGCGACCCACGTGAGGTGCTGCGTCTTAGGCAACGCTCGCTCGCCGAGGCAGGGGCTCGGTACGGTCGGATGGTCGCCTTCGTCCAGGCGCGCTTTGTTGTCGAGTCGGCGCGCGTAGGTGGGCTGGTGGACGGTCTTACAAGTTCAGCCTCTCGCACTGTCCACGATCGCGCCCGCGGGCTCGAAAGCCGGGAGCAGCGGCTGCGCAGCCTCGGTCCGCAAGAAACGCTGAAGCGCGGCTACAGCATCTGCCTGGACCAGGACGGTCGCACCGTGATCCGCGACGCCGCCCAGTCGGCGCCGGGCCGCCAGGTCGAGGTGGTGCTGGCGGCCGGCCGGCTGGACTGCACGGTGGAGCGGACTCAACCATGAGCGACATGGAGCAGCTGTCGTACGAGCAGGCCCTGGCCCGGCTCGACGAAACGCTCCGGACCCTGGAGGATGGGAAGATCAGCCTGGAAGACGCGATCGCCGCGGTGGCGCGGGGCCGCGAGTACTTGCAACTGTGCCAGCGCAAGCTCGACGAGGCACGGCAACGGATAGAGAGTCTTCCCGTGAGCGAGCCCGGTGATAAGGACGAGCCACCCCACCCCGCCACCATCGCCGAGCTTCGCGGCGAACGGGTCGACTCATCCCCGCGCGAGCCGCAGGGCGAGATACCCTTTTAGTCTTCGGCCCTGTCATCCCCCGGATGACGGGGCGTCGGGTGGCTGCCGTTCGACCTCGGGACGTGGCTGCCCGGGCCCAGTTCTAAAAACACCCCATTCGTGCAAAGACCGGCGGAGCATCTCGGGGGTCGTCTTGTAGGCGGCCGCGAGCTGCTCGAGATCGTCCTGGCGGAAGGTCACAACCGGGGTGTTGAAGTCCTGCCGCTGCTGCTGCAGGCGCGCCAGGTGGCGGGCCAGGATCGATCCCTGACGCTCGGGCAGTCCCTGGAGCTGGCTGAGGTCGATCGCGAGCTTGGGCGGAAGCGCGGGTTCCCCCGCGCCTTCGAGCTCTTCGGGCAGCAGCTGCGTTACCGGAACGCTGTAGAGGGTTGCGATCTGGTGCAGCCGGGTGACCGAGATATTGCGGTCGCCCCGTTCGTAGGCGGCCAGCAACGACCCCTTGAGTCGCTTGCTGGATAGCACTTCAACCTGCTGGAGAGTCAGGCCGCGCTGCTTGCGCAGGCTCCGAAGCCGTGCCCCGACTTTCCTCGAATAGCCGTTCATTAAGTCCCCCTTTGACTCTCTGTGCTCAGTCTATCGCAGAAAGAGACGTCCACAAAGCAAATTGTTATACGAATCCGGACGGTGGCGGGGGATTCGTCGCACCGACGACACCACCTTCCGTGGCCGCCATTATCGGCGGCGTCTCGCCCCTTGTCAAGTATTAGTTACTGTGGTGCCAGAACGGTTGACCGACGGTTCGGTCAGCCGCGGACGGGCTGCCGGGTCTCGTACGCCTCGCGAAAGCGGAGCGCGGCAGCGGCCGCGTCGCCCTGGGCCTCGAGCGTCCGGGCAAAGTCATAGGTAACCCGGGCCCGTAGCTCGGGAGTGCCGATCACAGCCGCGGACTCGAGCGCTTTTTCGAAGTGGGTGCGCGAATCGGCATGCTGCCCAGCCGCGTGTGCCACCCGACCGGCCACCCGCTCGCTCGCCACTCTGGCGATCGGGTCTTCAGAATGCTGGGCGGCGGCCAGCGCCCGTGACACCAGGCCCCGGGCACGCTCCAGGCCACCCGTTTCCAAAGCGGACTCAGCAGCACCCGCCAGCAAGGTGGGCAGCAGCTCGCGCTCATTGATGCGCTCGAGCTGTTCTATACCCGCCTGGAACAGAGGTTCGGCCTCTTTCGCGCGTCCCTCGCGGAGCAGCATCTCGGCCATGTTGTTGCGGAGCTGGGCGCTCATCCTGACATCCTCGAGCGTTTCGAAGATGCGCAGGCTGCGTTGTGCATACCCGAGCGCTCGGGTAACCTGGCCCGTCTGATGGAAGGAGAGCGCCAGACCTTCGTAGATGCCGGCCAGCGCCGGCATGTCGAGGACCTGCTCGGCGGCCTCGATCGCGGCTTGATAGGCGGCGATCGCCTCGCCGGCTTCGCCGGCAACGTAGTGCAGATCCGCCCGATGCCGGAGGATGCGGGCCTTCAACACGGGATCTTTGAGTTTGCCGGTCTCAAATGTCTCCAGCGCGCGATCAAACCAGCGGCCGGCTTCGCCTGGGCGCCGCAGCAGGTAATAGGCGCGCCCCATGGAGTCGAACAGCTCCACCTGCAGCGCGGTCCAGCTCGAGCGGACCGCGGTTGCGATCGCCTCTTCGATCACTGGGATGGCTTTGGCCGCCTGGCCTTCGCGAAGCCAGGCCCCGGCCAGGATGAGCTGTCCGCGCGCCCGCGCGTCTTGTGAGATGGGGCGGCTGAGCAGCTGTTTCATCAGGTGCTGGGTCCGGGCAGGGTCGCCCTGATGCAGCCGGGTTTCGGCCTCGGTCAGCACAAGCTCAACCGCGGCCGTGGAGACCTCCGGGTCCTCGAGGAAGTATTCGATCGGCTGCTGGAGGCGCTCGGCGATGATCCGCAGAGTATGGGTCGAGGGTTGCGCCCGGCCCAGCTCGACCTGGTTCAGGAAGGCCCGGCTGAAGTCGCTGCCGGCGACCGCCGCCAGGCTCAGGCCGAGATTCTGGCGGGCCTGCCGGATTCGGGTTCCGAGGGGTTGGCCCGGCCCGGAGTTCGGCCGTGCCGGGCGGCCCCTACGCCGCTTGTTAAGCAAGGACTACAGTCTAACAAGCCCTGCTTAACATGCAAGAGGTCTGAAAATGCCGCTTTACGGCCAGAGCACTTCCGCGCACGCCATGACAGCGGCCGCCAGGGCCAACGCACACCACAGGTTCAAAAAGCGCCGCAACTGACCCACCTCCAGGACAGGCGGCTCGCGGCACGTCGAGCCTATCCATGGCCTACGTTAGGCAGGGATCGAAATCAGCAGGGTGACGGGCCGTAACGGATTTCGTAATCCTGGTCGCGGTTTTCGGATTCGGTACCGGCCAGAATCGGCGGATTCGGCCCGAATACGGCCCGTATAATCGGTTCCTTCGGTTGTCCCCGTAGCTCAGCCTGGATAGAGCACCGGCCTCCGGAGCCGGGAGCACAGGTTCAAATCCTGTCGGGGACACCAGCCTTCTCGTTGGCCAGCTCAGATACGAGAACTTTCTAGAGGGGGGTCGCGACTTGACCCCTGTGCCTCACGCCTTCACGCGTTTCCCTGATGCCGCGGACCTCTCGATGGCGGCGATTACTTCGTGGCGGCGGACAGCGTCGGCGAAGTCTGGCACCGTGTGAGTCCCGTTGTCGATGTCTGCCGCGAACGAGGCGTAGACACGCCCCACGTTGAAGGCAGGGGCTCCTTCCAGGCTCGCCAGCGTGGGCCATTTCTGTGTCAGCGCGGTGGGGACAGCAAGCTCGGCGGGCTCGTTCCGCCCCTGAGCTCCCGCGACGGTCATGGGAAAGATTTCAGGCAGTGCGGCGTCAGCGGTGATCCGGAGGGTACCGTCGGTCCCGTTGATCTCCCAGAGGAACCCGGTACCGCCGGCCACTGCCTCACGGATGTGGACGCTGGCAGTCGCCCCGGACGTTAGGGTGCCGATCACCGCGATCTGGTCGGCCGCCGTTTTCACGATCCGCTCCCCGGTCTCTTCTATGGTAATCAGTGGCCTGCGAATATCCGACACGGCTGACAGGTCGACGAACTCGCCCAGCACGTAATTCAGCATGTCCAGGCTGTGGCCGAGGGGGACCGTGAGCAGGTTGGCCCCGTTTGCCTTGTCGAGCATGTAGGCGTTGGGCCGTCCCACCACGTCGCCCGGAATCGAGAGTCCGACCATGGTCGTTGACAGGACCTCGCCGACGTATCCATCTCGGAGCAGCTGTTGGACGAACTCGACCGCCGGGGCCTGGCGGGCCTGCAACCCGACGACCGTGCGCACCCCCTGCTTGGCAGCGAGCGCGGCCATCTCTCGCGCGTCGTCCAGGTCGCGGCCAAGGGGCCACTCGCAGTAGACGGCCTTGCCGGCGGCAAGTGCGGCGGAGACGAGCTCTCGATGGTGCGGGACCTTGACCGTAACGGCGACCACGTCGATGTCTGGCCTGGTCACCAACTGCTGATGGTCTGAGAACACCGCGCTGACCCCAAACATTTCGCGTGCTGCGCGCGCGGATTCCGCGCTACGCGCGCTGAGTGCCCGGATCTCGTAGCCCGGCAGCGCGCGCAGTGCCGGGATATGGGCGGTGGCGGCCCAGCCCCGGACGGGGCTGACTCCGACGATGCCAACGCCCAGCGTCGATTTAGGGATTGCCAGGGCTGATGTAGTCGGGCGTGCTTCTGTCCGGGGCATCTAAAAACCGAGCACCTCGTCGACCAACACCACCGTGATCCGCCCCGGGGTGATCTCCCGGTTGATAACGAGAAGCTTGTTCACGGCGCTGTGTATGCCATACGCAGCCTGGGCGCGGGCGTCTTCTAGCCGATACGCGTATTCGTTGATGCGGAGCAGACCTTGCTCGAGGTCGGGCACGATCTTCTGCGTCCCGACGACGAGAATGACTCGTCCGGCGCCGCTGACATAAGGCCCGAGCTGACTGCCGCTCATGGAAGCCGCGAGCAGCGACCCGGTCTCAGTGACCGCATGGACGCTCCCGAGCATGACATCCGGCGCCGCGCCGAGGCGGCGAATCTCGTGGGCCTCGGTCTCCCGATCCATGCTCCAGATCCGCGGGCGGAGCGCCGCGTAGCGACCGGACTTTTCGATCTCGTACGTGATACCCAGCACGTCGAGCGTTTGCGATGCCCCCTGGTGCACCGGGGAGGAGTCCGGGATGAGGTCCAGGACGATCCGCTTTGCCGCGGCGGCGTCCGACGCCCGGAGGACCGTGATTCCATTCGCCTCGAGGGCGGCCATGGTTCTTTTCACTCGGACGTCGTTCGCCCTGGTGCCCCACCGCCGGGTAAGCGATCCATCCGGGTCGACTTCGACTTCTTTGATCATCCGCAGCCTCCTTCCGGTAATCGATATACTTGCAAACACAAGCATTCTACCTTCTGGTGATTGCATATGCAAGTACCTTCAAAACCGGACGCCGCTGCACATTTGGATCGGATCCTGGCGAGGGAGGTGCCGGGCAGGCGCGGCCTGCAGGCGTGGGACGCGCTGCTCCGGGCCCACGCCACGCTTTTGCGCCAGCTTGAGACCGATCTCGAAAGCAAGACCGGTCTGGCCCTGGCGGACTTCGACGTGCTGGCTCAGCTGGCCATTGCTGGAGGTTCGCTGCGGATGACAGAGCTGGCGGACCACGCTCTCATCTCGCGCTCCGGCATGACTCGGCGCGTCACCCGGCTCGCTCACGAAGGCATGGTGCGTCGTGCCCACGCCGATGCCGACGGGCGCGGTGTCGTGGTCCAGTTGACAAAGTCCGGATTGGCCCGTCTGACCGTGGCAGCTCCGGTCCACATACGCGGAGTTTCCGATCTATTCCTTACCAAGCTGGACGACCAGGAGCTGGCCGTTCTCGAGAGCGCCCTCGCAAAGGTCACCCTCGACTGCAACTTTGGCTAGGGCGTAGGCGGCGAGCGGGGTGGGGACACCACCCTCGCAAGCTGTGCAGAATTGATCTCATGTCGCAACAAGAGGTTGACGAGTATTTGGCGAATCTCGAGGAGCCCAAACGGACCACCCTGCAAGAGCTGCGGCAGACCATTCGTAGCATCGTTCCCGAAGCGGAAGAGGGCATCTCGTATGGGATGCCCGCGTACCGACTCCGGGGCAAGGTCATTGCTGGATTCGCCGCGTTCAAGAACCACCTCAGCTACCTGCCGCACAGTGGGTCCGCATTTGCCGAGATACCTGATGACGTCGCCGGCTACGTGACGTCCAAGGGTGCCTTGCAGTTTCCGATCGAGCGGCCACTCCCCAGGGCGCTCGTCAAGAAGCTAATCGCAATCCGTCTCAGGCAGGTAGGTCAGCGCTAATTGCGCGGAATCCCAGGTGCTCATCTCGTGACCACCGGCGGCATTTCCCGATTCGTAAGGAGGTTAACGTGCGAAACTACGGCGCATCCAGCGGGATATCGGGCGGCGCGTATTTCATCGCGTTTTTTGGCGCCGCCGTCTATTTTGTCCAGCAAGCCCATTCCTTTGGCGATGGACTGTTGGGGATATTGAAAGCCATCGTCTGGCCAGCCGTGCTGCTGTACCACGTGTTGGGGTTCTTGCACGCTTAGTCCGACTCGCCCCGCGGCCTAGGTCAGCGGCGGGGCGACCTGGCCGACACCGGTCGGCGGGCCGCCCGGGCCCGGTTGCCCGTCCAGCGACTTGCACGGCCTCGCCTGGTTGATCTGCGAGCGCGGGACGCGGTAGCGCTGTAGCTGGCCATCTATCAGGAGGTCCATGGAGACATGGCCGCCGAACCAGTTCGTGAACTGCTTGCAACTGACCGAGGCGCGTGGATAGTACCGCAGCTTTGCCGGGATCGGGTTGTGCATGCCGCTCGAGCCCATGAAGAGAAGCCGGCGGTCGGTCAGGCAGGCGAAGTAGCGGTGCCGGATCTTCATGAATACGATATCGCCGAGGGGGACCTCGTCGATCAGGTAGGCGAGCCAGAGCGGCAGTCGCTGCTCACACCAGAAGGCGGTCTCGATCCGCTCGCCGTGCTCGAGAAGGGGCTCGAAGAAGGCGATCACCGTCTCTTGCTTCGGAATGAATAAAGGCATCCGCGATGCCTACCATACTCTCGGCCGAATGCAAGAGACGATTCCCATTCTTCACCAGCGCATCCGCGCCTGCACCAGGTGCGTCATCGCCGGCTATCTACCGGTAGCCGGGCCGGTCGTCAGCGGGCATCGCGACAACCAGGTGATGCTGATCGGCCAGGCGCCCGGCCTGGTCGAGGAAGCGCGGCGGGTTCCATTTCAGGGTCGCTCCGGCAAGCTCTTGATGCGCTGGCTGGCCCGGGCCGGATACCCGGACGAGTCAACCGCGCGCCGGCACGTCTACATGACCGCCATCACCAAATGCTTTCCGGGCAAGAGTGCCGGATCGAGCGGCGACCGGCGGCCGAGTCGGGCCGAGGTGGAGCTCTGCCGACCCTGGCTCGACCAGGAGCTGGCCCTCCTCCGGCCGGCGGTGATCGTTCTGGTTGGCGGACTGGCCCATGAACGCTTCCTCCCGGGCCGGCCGCTCAGCGAGCTCGTCGGTCGAGTCTTTAGCAGCTCGGGGAAGCCGGTCTCGTTGCGCACTCGAAGCCGGCCGGTACTGGTTCCTTTGCCACACCCGTCTGGGGCGAGTCGCTGGTTGAACGATCCGTCGAATCGAGTCCTGGTCGACCGGGCCCTCGACAACCTGCGGCTCCTGGTGCGGGCCTACCTGCCCAAAAGTTGACCGGCCATCTAGCCCCCGCCTAAACTTCCGACAACGATGGGGGACGTCCGGGACGCGGTTGAACCCGAGGAAGCACCCGCCACGCCGGCTCTGGAGCCCGGGGAGCAGCTGGCGGGCAAGTCGGCCGATGACATCCTGGCCTCGATCTTCGCGCCCGTCCCTGAGGCCAGTCCGCTGGAGCAGCTGGAGCAGACGCTTCGCCACCCCAAGCGGCTCATCTACATCGCCATGTCGAACCGCAACTTCTACTGGCGGATGCACATCTCCAAATTCGTGCTCGATCAGGGATACGTTCCCCTCAACCCGTTCATGCTGTTCGACTACTACCTGCTCCACACGGTTTCCAAGCAGCTGGTACGCGAGGCCATCAACAATCTGCTCTCTCGCTGCGACGAGGTCTGGGTATTCGGCCGGATGAGCCTGGGGGTCAAGGTCCAGGTCGGGATCGCCAAGCGGTTGAAGAAAATGCTCCGCTTCTACGACATCGCCGACCTGCCGGAGCGGATGGTTCGGATCTCGGAAAAGCTGGCTCAGGAAGAGAGCGGAGGCGAGGGCTGATTTAAGCCCGACGGAGCCGAGGGCCGATCCAGGCCCGAGGCGTGCCCACCGGCCCAAAGCGCGCGTCGCAACGCGCGCGATAGAGGTGTCGGCCCGCCGGCCCAAAGCGCGCCCCGTACGGCGCGCGATAGAGGCGTTTCATATCCGAGTTATCAGATCGCGCTCCAGGGTCTCGCGTGCCTTCAACACGAGCTGGCGCAATGCCGGCCGCTCCACCACCGCCCATTCAACCTGTCGCAAGGCGCTGTAGAGGCCCTTGAGGGCCTTGACGGCATCGCCCATGTCAACCCCGAACGGCGGCCGGATCTCGGTCAGCGGGGTGGCGCTGCACCAGTCGTAGGTGAAATTCACATAGTCCGTGGACAGGGGGCGCAGGTTCTCCTCGCCCTTCTCCTTCTCCCTGGCGGAGAACCGGTAATAGATGATGCGCAGGCGCTTCTGGGCCAGCGCAACTCCGCTGGTCGGCAGCCGCTGCCGTTCGCGGGGCCGGTCGCGGTTGCGGTCCTCGGCCGTAACCATTACCAACGAGGCGGCGAGCTCGGCCGGGGTCAACTCCTCGAGCCAGCCATCCTCGATCGCCTGACTGATGATCAGGCTGTTCTCCCCGTAGATCCGGGAAGCGAGCAGGCCCTTTGGGGTCGGGACCAGGTTTTCCAGGAAGCCGAGCTCCTCCAGGATGCTCCGTAAGGCGACCATCCGCCGCCTGTACTCGCCCTCGCTGCGTTCGGCGTCGTGTTCCGACGTGCGGACTCGGGCCTGCAGGTCGCGCAGCTGCTGGTGATGCTGTTTGTGTTCGTTGAGGTATTGGCAGCGCCGGCAGGGTAGCTGTTGCAGCTTGTGCTGAAGTTGGGCGACTTCTTCCCTGAGCTCGTTAAGGGTCTTGCCACCCGGGTCTTTAGTGGCTCGGCGGCCGCCCCTGCGCCCGCGTTGCCAGTGCTCGCGCCGAAGCCGCCGCATGCGTGCGCGCAGGGACGCGATCTCGTCTTCGGCATGCGTGAAGGACGAGATCGTCCGTTCGGTGCAGCAGGGGTCGCCCTGCTGGGCGAATCGACCGCTGGAGAGGTCTGCCAGACGCTGTTCGAGAATCGAGACCCGGCCGTCGAGCGCACGCCTGGCCACCATCTTCTGGTACTGGCCGAACGACCGCTCCATCAGCTCGTCGGCTTCCTCGGGCCGGTAATAACGCAGCAGGTTCAGCGCCATGTTGTATGTCGGAGCGAACTTGCTTTCGACCGTCATCTCCTCGCCGGTGGCGGCCTCGTAGATGATGCCGATGTCGATGTCCGGTTCCTTGAGGATGATGCCGTGTCCGATCGGGTCGATTCCGCGGCGCCCAGCTCGGCCCATCAGCTGGGTGAGCTCGCCCGAGGTCAGCGGCTGGAAGTTCTGCCCGTCGAATTTGGTGAACGAGGAGACCACCACTGCCTTAGCCGGCATGTGGATGCCCAGTGATAGCGTCTCGGTGGCGAAGACCACCTTGATCAAACCCTGCTGAAACAGCACCTCCACCACCTCCTTGAGATAGGGGAGGAGACCCGCATGGTGCATGGCCAGCCCCCGGCGCAGGAGATCCGCGTCCAGCAGCTGCCGGTAGAGCTCGACCTCGTCCCGGTCCTCGACCTGGGCGAGCCGCTCCGTCACGATTCGGTCGATCACCTCTTTCTCCGCGGCTGTGGTCAGGTCCAGGCCGTGTCCGGCGCAACGGGCCAGGGCTTCCCGGCATCCGCGGCGCGAGAAGATGAAATAGATTGACGGCAGGAACTCGCGGGCCCGGAGTCTCTCCACGACGGGGAGGAGGTCGTTCTCCGGTGGTCTCCGCATCTGGGCCAGGCGGTAGTCAACCGCCGACTCCGCCTGAGCTTTCGCCCGGGTGTCGCGGGGGATCCCGCCGGCGGGGTCGAGCAGCGGATAGAACTCGTTTCGCAGGGCCAGCCAGAGCCGTAGATCGACCGGCCGCTTGCGCACGCTCACGGTGGCGATGTCGCCTCGCTGCAGGGTCATCCACTCAGCCACCTCGGCGAAGTTGCTGATGGTCGCGGACAGCCCGATCAGCTTGATGTGAGGTGGCGCCTGGATGATGATCTCCTCCCAGACGGCGCCCCGGGGAAAGTCGTCTATGTAGTGGATCTCGTCCAGGATCACGTACCGGACCCGGGCAAGGCGCTGCGGGTCCTCGTAGATCAGGTTTCGGAGGATCTCGGTCGTCATCACCACCACGGGCGCTGCCGGGTTGATCGTGTTCTCGCCGGTGACCAGGCCGACCCATCCTTCCCCATGCAGCCGGACATAGTCGCGGTACTTCTGATTGGAGAGCGCTTTTAGCGGTGTCGTATAGATGGCGCGGGTGTCGGTCTCGATGGCGCGGAAGACGGCGTAGTCCGCGATCACCGTCTTGCCCGAGCTGGTGGGCGCCGACACCAGGACTCCCTGGTGGCCTTCGAGCTTTTCTATGGCCTCCACCTGGAACGGGTCCAGGGGCCAGGGGAGGGTAGCCTGGAAGGCGTCTATCAGCGACCGCGACGATTCAGCGAGAACGGGATCGCTCAAGTACTAGCGCCGTCGCAATGGCCCGATCAGCTGCGCGGTGGGTTCGCGGTCGCGGTCCTTCAACCAGCGCTGCCGGGTCTCCTCGACGTCCTCGGTGTAGCGCTGCCGGCACCGGCGCATAGCCTTGGCCACCGCCATCCGGACCAGCGGTTCCGGACCCCGGGCCAGGCGCTCGAGCGTTCCCTTCGCCGCCGGCCAGTGGAAGGATCCGATCGCGGATGAGAATGCCATGGCTGTGTTCCAGCGGACAATCTGGTCGCGATCGTTCGACCACTCGCGCAGATATTTGAGGGTGGCCTTGGGATCGACCCGCAGCATGCCGTCGCCAAGCGCGAACGGACCGAGGTTGCGGCGGACGTAGGGGGTCGGGTCGCGCAGGAGCGGCTCCAGGATTCGCATCAAGTCCGGTACTCGGTCGGGCTTATCCCGGCGCGCGGCGTACTTGACCCCGAGGACCACGGCCCGACGAAGGTTCTCTGACCGCGATGACCGCCACTCCTCACAAATTGTCCGAATCCGTTCGAAGTCGCGGTCGAGCAGTGTGCCGAGCAATCCGGCAGCGGCTTCCCGGACCTCCCAGTGCGGGTCGTCGGCCAGGACCTCGGCCATTTGCAACACACCCGTCCGGTCGGATGGATAGCGGTCGGCGAGGAGCAAGCAGGCGACCTGGCGCGCGGTCGGCGATGCGGAGCTGGCGAGGATATCGATCCACCTGGTGATCTTTCCGGACTGCGAGGCGAGCGCAACCGCCATCGTCTCGCCGACCTGCTGGCGGAGCGCGGCCGGGCTTCCCGGCCGGCCGTGATGGAGCTGGCCGTCGAGTGCTGCCACCACACCGTTCGGGTCGTCCCGGGCGAGCGCTGCCAGCACCTCGGAGACCGGGCCCTTCTCCATGCTGCCCATGGCCTCGCCCTGGCGGGTGGCGGGCGTCACGTCCTCAGCACCTCGATCCGGCTGTGTTGCAAAACGGCTCCTTCGTTGTGATCTTCGACGTAGTCCACGATCTTGCTCAGAATTTCATTCGCATGCCGGGCATCGTCGGTGACGCAGCTGACGCCGATCGAGAGTGTCTGCCACCGGTCCTGGTCCGACACCTCGGCGACGCTGACGTTGAACCTATTCCGGATGCGCTGCACAAGCGAGCGGCTTACCTGACGTTTCCCCTTGAGACTGTGATTGTCTGCCAGGTGGAAGCCGAGCTCGCAGGTGCCCACGACCACCCCTACAGGATACGGAGCTACGGGGCGTCGCCCCACCCGGGCGAGCGTTTGAGACGTGCTGCGAAGCGAGCGTTTGAGGTGTCGGGGCGCGGGACGTGCCATGGGCCCGGCCGAGTTGGACGTATAGTGCTGCCATGAACGCGATCGCCCGGCCAGATCCGACGCCAGGCATGGCCGAGCTACCCGACACCATCCCCGCGCTGTTCCAGGTGACCGCTGCCCGCCGCCCGGACGCCCCCGCGCTGCATTTCAAGGCCGGCAACCAGTGGGCCTCGGTGAGCTGGCGGGAATACGCTAATGCCGTCAGCCGCCTGGGCAACGCGATCCTGAACGAGGGTCTCAGCCCCCAG
>Ga0209160_1002892_pt1 | contig 14206 bp, 16 predicted proteins | sample GraSoiAngelo_153_FD_186167 | JGI IMG/M metagenome (GOLD analysis project Ga0209160, IMG submission 186167) | Grasslands soil microbial communities from the Angelo Coastal Reserve, California, USA - 14_1009_12_40cm (SPAdes) (version 2) | ecosystem: Environmental > Terrestrial > Soil > Grasslands ...
GGACGACATCGACTTCCTGCATCCCGTGAAGGTGGGCGAGATCGCGATCCTCCGCGCGCGCGTGGAGTACATTGGCACCTCGTCGCTGGAAGTCGGCGTGCGGGTGTGGGCGGAGAACGTCGACACCGGCGAGCGTGCGGTCACGCTGAACTCGCACCTCGTCTTCGTCAGCGTCGATGCGCACGAGCGGCCGCGGCCGGTCGGCGTCAGGATCGAGCCCCGTGACGCCGCCGAGGCGGCGCGGGTGGAGGCCGCGCAGGCGCGCCGCCAGCAGCGTCTCGCGCGCTTCGCGGAGAAGGCGGCGCGGGTGAAGGACGTCGACACCGCCGCCAACGAGGAGTTCCAGTGGCGCTTCGAGTCGGCGCGGTCCGTGTTGCCGGAGGACGCGCTCTTCGGCAACATGATGTTCCCCGGCAAGATGCTCATGGAGCTGGACGAGGCGGGCGGGATCCTGTCGATGCGGTACTGCAAGGGCCTGGTGATGACCGCGTGCCTGGATGCGATGGACTTCTACACCCCGATCTACACGCACGAGGTGCTGACGTTCAAGGCGGGGCTCAACCACGTGGGCTCGTCATCGCTGGAGGTCGGCGTCAAGGTCCTGGCCGAGCAGCCGTGGAGTGGCGAGGTCCGCCACGCCTGCACCGCGTACCTGACCTACGTGCATCTCGGCGGTGACCTGCGACCGCAGGCGTGCCGGCCCTTCACGCCGCGCACCGAGGGCGAGCGGCGGCGCTGGCAGGGCGCGCTGGTTCGCCGCGAGCGGCGCCTGGACCGGGTGAAGCGGCTGAAGGCCGCACTCTCGAACGAAAGAGGATAACGGCGATGTCAGGGCACTCCCGGTGGTCGCAGATCAAGCGCAAGAAGGGCAAGGCGGACGTCCAGCGCGGCAAGCTCTTCAGCAAGATCCTCCGCGAGATCACGGTCGCCGCCAAGAACGGCGGCGGCGACCCGAAGGGCAACATGCGGCTGAAGGCGGCCATCGAGTCGGCCAAGGAAGTCAACATGCCCGCCGACAACATCAAGCGGGCGGTCCAGAAGGGCACCGGCGAGCTGCCGGGCGAGTCGTACGAGGAGATCACCTACGAGGGCTACGCACCGGGTGGCGTGGCCGTCCTGATCAACGTCCTGACCGACAATCGCAACCGCACCGGGCCCGAGATCCGGCACACCTTCGAGAAATTCGGCGGCAACATGGGATCGGCGGGCGCCGTGGCGTGGATGTTCGAGCGCAAGGGCATCATTTCGGTGGACGCGGACAAGATCTCGGAGGACGATCTGCTCGAGAAGGCGCTGGAAGCGGGCGCCGCCGACGCGCGTCGCGTCGAAAAAGCTTTCGAGATCACGACCGCGCCTGCTCAAATGGACGAGGTGCGCGACGCGCTGACGCGGGCGGGCGTGCCGATCACCGAGGGCCAGGTGATGTACGTCCCGCAGTCGACGGTGCGGGTCGAGGGCAAGGACGCCACCTCGGTGGTCAAGCTGATCGAGGCGCTGGAGGAGCTGGACGACGTACAGTCCGTCTACGCCAACTACGACATTCCCGACGAGGTCCTCGAGGCTATCTCGGCTGCCTAGCCGCCTTCTCGGCATCGACCCCGGCCTCGTCGCCACGGGCTACGGGCTCATCGAGCCCGGTCCGAACGCGGCCGTCGTCGTGGCGAGCGGCGTGATCGCCACCGACGGCGCTCGTCCCCTCGAGGCGCGGCTCCAGCAGATCTACGACGGCGTGGACCGTCTGCTCGCGGAGTACGCGCCGTCCACCATCGTCATCGAGGACCTCTACGCCGAGTACCGCTTTCCCCGCACCGCGCTGCTCATGGCCCACGCGCGGGGCGTGATCTGCCTCGCCGCCGAGCAGCACAAGGTCCCCGTGCTGGCCCTGGCTCCCGCCGAGGTCAAGCGCGCCATCGCCGCGTTCGGCAACGCCTCGAAGGCCCAGATCCAGGAGCGCGTGCGACGGCTGCTGCGGCTCGAGACGCTGCCGCGCCCGAGCCACGTGGCGGACGCGCTCGCGCTGGCGCTGACCGGGCTCTCGCGCGCCGGGGGCCGCCTGGCATGATCGCCACCCTCAGCGGACGGCTGCGCCGCCGGCTCGAGGACCGGATCATCCTCGAGGTGGGCGGCGTCGGCTACGAGGTGTTCCTGCCGCCGATCGCGCTGCGCGCGCTCGAGGGCGCGCACGCGGACGACGGCGACAAGGCGAGCGAGCTCGCGCTGGTCATCTACTATCACGCCACGCGCGACCAGCCGCGGCCCGTCCTCATCGGCTTCACCTCGGACCTCGACAAGGAGTTCTTCGAGAAGCTGATCACGGTGAAAGACATCGGGCCCATGGTCGCCGCGCGGGCGCTGGCGGCGCCGGTGGCGGAGCTGGCGGCGGCCATCGCGCGTCAGGACGAGAAGTACCTGAGAGGCCTGCCGGGGATCGGGCCGCAAAAGGCGAAGAACATCGTGGCCCAGCTGTCGGCGAAGGTCGCGAAGTTCGCGCTCGCGCGCGAGGACGCGCCGGCGGCCGTGCCCTCCACGAGTGCTCCGGCCCCGGACGCCGAGGGCCTGCGCGAGCTCGTGTGGGAGGTCCTCACCAAGCAGCTCGGCCACCGCCCCTCCGAGGCCTCACAGCTCATCACCGACGCGCTCCGGCGGCGGCCGGCGATCACGACGGCCGAGGAGCTGTTCGACGAGATCTACCGCAGCCAGGCGGCGGCGAAGGCGAGGACGTGAGCGTGACCGCGGAGGACAGCCGGATCCTCAGCCGCGCGGCGGCGCCGGACGACGCGCCCTTCGAGCGCGCGCTGCGCCCCCGCACCTTCGAGGAGTACGTCGGCCAGGACCAGGCGGTGGCGAGCCTGCGCGTGTCGGTGGAAGCCGCCAAGCAGCGCGCGGAGTGCGTCGACCACGTGCTCCTCTACGGCCCGCCCGGCCTCGGCAAGACCACGCTGGCCGGCATCATCGCCAACGAGATGGGCACCAACCTCGTGACCACCGCCGGCCCCGCCATCGAGCGCGGCGGCGATCTCATCGGGCTCATCAGCAACCTCGCCGAGAAGGACGTGTTCTTCATCGACGAGATCCATCGCCTGCCGCGCGTCGTCGAGGAGCTGCTCTATCCCGCCATGGAGGACTTCGCCGTCAACTTCGTGATGGAGAAGGGCCTGCACGCGCGGTCGATCAAGCACCGGCTCGCGCCCTTCACGCTCGTGGGTGCCACCACGCGCCCGGGCATGCTGTCGGCGCCCCTACGCGAGCGGTTCGGCATCTTCCACCACCTCGACTTCTACTCCGACGAGGAGCTGACGCGCATCGTCACGCGCTCCGCGATGATCCTGGAAGCACGCGTCGACGCCGCCGGCGCGCGCGAGATCTCCCGCCGCTCGCGTGGCACGCCGCGCATCGTGAACCGGCTGCTGCGGCGGGTGCGCGACTACGCGCAGGTCAAGGCCGACGGCGCCATCACGGAGGCGGTGGCGCGCGACGCGCTGCAACGCGAGGGCGTGGATGCGCGCGGGCTCGACAAGCTCGACCGGCGCTTCCTGGAGGCGATCGTGGACGTGTACGGTGGCGGGCCGGTGGGCCTCGAGGCGGTGGCGGCCACGATCAACGACGAGGCGGAGACGCTCTCGGAGATCGTCGAGCCCTACCTCCTGAAGATCGGCTTCATCGCGCGCGAGCCGCGCGGCCGCCGCGTGACCCGGGAGGCCTACGCGCACCTCGGCAAACAGCCGCCGGCGGGCCAGGCGCCGGGGCAGAGCACGCTCTTTTGAGCGAGACGGACGCCGTGCACGACATCGGCAAGACGCTCGTCGTGCTCGGCCTCCTGATCGCGCTCGCCGGCGTGCTTGTCGTGTTCGTCGGACGCGTCCCGTGGATCGGTCGGCTGCCGGGCGACATCCACATCCAGCGCGGGAACTGGCACTTCTACTTTCCGCTCGCCACGTCGATCGTGCTGTCGCTGCTGCTCACCCTGCTGTTCTGGCTCTTCGGCCGCCGGTGAGGGGAACGCTCGCCGCGCTCGCGACGCTGGCCGCGCTGGCGGCGACCGTCGCGTCGGCCGCGGGCCAGGACACGATCCGCGTGGCGGTGGTGGACGGCGCGCGGGTCGCCGAGCTGCGCGGCGGCGACATCGAGATCGTCGACCTCGGCCCGGGCGCGTCCGGCGCCTGGCGCGCCAGCGTCGTCCGCGCGGTCGTCGTCAACGGCGCCGTCGAGATCGACGGCCGGCGGGCGCCCGCGTTCCGCCTGCGCAGCGAGGGTCCGATCCGCCTGAACGGCCGCGAGTATCCCGCGCCGCTCGACATCGTGCGCAGCGGCGAGGGCCTGGCCGTCGTGAACGAGGTGCCGCTGGAGGACTACGTCGTCGGCGTGCTACGGGCCGAGGCGAACGAGAAGTGGCCGCTCGAGATGCTGCGCGCGCAGGCCGTGGTCGCCCGCACCTACGCCGCCCACCACCGCAACATCGCCGCGGGCAAGCCCTTCCACATCCTCGCCTCCACCGCGCACCAGCAGTACGCGGGGCGCGTGCCCGCGGCCTCGCCGATCTGGGGCGCCGTCGGCGAGACGGCGGGACAGGTGCTCCTGTGGGAGGGCGAGGTGTTTCCGGCGTTCTACCACACCGAGAGCGGCGGTTACACCGAGGACCCGCGCATGGTCTTCGCGGCGCGCAACATGCCCGCGCTCAAGCCCGTGCGCTGCGAGTTCTCCGCCGGCTCGCCGCACTTCTACTGGAGCCTCGATCTGCGGCTGGCGGAGCTGACGGACATCCTGAGACGGAACGACGTCAACGTCGGCGGGATCGCCGCCATCGAGATCAGCGAGCGTACACCCTCGCTGCGCGCCGCCGTCGTCACCGTGCAGGGCGCCCGGAGCAGCGCGCGGGTGCGCGGCAACGACTTCCGCCGGATGATCGGCTACGACACGCTCAAGTCCACGCTCTTCGCGGTGGCGGTGGACGGCGAGTGGGCGCGTTTCTCGGGCCGCGGCTACGGCCACGGCGTCGGCATGTGCCAGTGGGGCGCCAAGGGCATGGCCGAGCAGGGCTACACCGCGCGCAAGATCCTCGAGTTCTTCTATCCCGGCACCACGCTCGGCTCGCTTCCGCTCGGCGCGCGCCTCGCGCAGTGACGATTTCCTGGCCTGATTTCGAGAAGGTCGACATGCGCGTCGGCGTCGTCACCGACGCCCGGGATTTCCCTGAGGCGCGCAAGCCCGCCTACCGCCTCTGGATCGACTTCGGCCCCGAGCTGGGCGTCAAGCGCTCGAGCGCCCAGCTGACCGCGCACTACGGCGCCGCCGAGCTGATCGGGCGCCGCGTGGTCGCCGTCGTGAACTTCGCGCCCAAGCAGATCGGCCCCTTCGTCTCCGAGGTGCTCCTGATGGGCGCATACGACGAGCGCGGCGAGGTGATTTTATTGTCCCTCGATCAGCCGGTGGCGCCCGGCAGCAAGATCGGCTAGGCGCCGGGAGCCCCCGCGCGCACTCGCGCGTAGCGGACGCCCCCACAGGAAGTTCGACAGCCCGCGCGCCAGCCGCGCCGTCAGCCGGGAGACCTCGCCCTCGTGCGCGTCGCAGAAGTGGATCGTCGTCGACCAGATCGGGACGAGCAGCAGGAGATAGAAGCGCACGGTCAGCCCGTTCGCGAGCATGTACACTAACGGCCCGTGAACGTTGACGAGTTCGATTACGAACTGCCCGCGGAGCTGATCGCCCAGGCGCCCGCGGAGACGCGCGACGCCTCGCGGCTTCTCGTGCTGCGTCGAGCCACCGGCGAGGTCGAGGACCGCGCGTTCACCGACCTGCCGGGCCTGCTGCGCGCCGGCGACTGCCTGGTGGTGAACGATTCGCGCGTGATTCCCGCCCGCGTGCTCGCCGAGGACGATGCCGGCCGGCCGGTCGAGCTGCTCTTCGTCGAGCCGCTGAGCGAGCGCGCCTGGCGCGCGCTGGTCCGGCCCGGCCGACGCTGCAAGCCCGGCGCGCACCTGCGCGCCGGCGGCGTGCGGCTGCGCGTGCTGGGCGCCGATCCCGACGGCACGCGCGTCATCGCGCGCGAGCAGGGGAGCATCGACGCGCTGCTGGACGCGCACGGACTGCCGCCGCTGCCCCCGTACATCGCGCGCTACGCCAAGCCGGCGCCGGAGGACTGGGAGCGCTACCAGACCGTGTACGCGGCGGCGCCGGGCTCGGTGGCGGCGCCGACGGCCGGGCTGCACTTCACGCGGGAGGTTCTTGAACGGCTGAGCGCGGCCGGCGTCGACGTCCGCGCCGTCACGCTGCACGTCGGGCCGGCGACGTTCCGGCCCGTCACCGCGGCCACCGTGGAGGCGCACCGCATCCCGCCGGAGCGGGCGCGCGTCCCGGCCGCGACGGCGGAGGCGATCGACCGCGCGCGCGCCGAGGGCCGCCGCGTGGTGGCCGTCGGCACCACCACGGTGCGGACGCTCGAGAGCGCCGCGGATGAGCGCGGCGGCGTGCGGCCGTTCGACGGCGTCGCCGAGCTCACGCTCCGTCCCGGCCACCGGTTCGGCGTGGTGGACGCGCTGCTGACCAACTTCCACCTGCCGCGCTCGTCGCTGCTGCTGCTCGTCGCCGCCTTCGCCGGCCGCGAGGCCGTGTTGCGCGCGTACCGCCACGCCGTCGACACCCGCTACCGCTTCTACTCCTATGGCGACGCGATGTTCATCGAATGAGGTCTCGCGTGCGTTCGAGCGCCGGCTTCGCCGGCGCCACCGACGGGGGGAGGTTTGGAAGGGGGGCGGAGCCCCCCTCCGAGGCTTCGTACGGCGACGCCATGCTGATCGAGTGACGCCGCTCAAATTCGAGATCCTCGCGACCGACGGCGCCGCGCGCCGCGGCCGGCTCACCACCGCGCACGGCGTGGTGGACACGCCGGTCTTCATGCCCGTTGGCACCCAGGCGACGGTCAAGGCGCTCACGCCCGAAGACCTCGAGACCGCCGGCGCGCAGGTCGTCCTCGGTAACACCTACCACCTGCTGCTCCGCCCTGGTCCGGACGTCGTGCGCGACCTCGGCGGCTTGCACCGCTTCATGGGCTGGCACCGCGCGATCCTCACCGACTCCGGCGGCTTCCAGGTCTTCAGCCTGGCCAAGCTCCGCAAGCTCAGCGACGACGGCGTCGAGTTCCGCGCGCCGCTCGACGGGGCCACGCGCTTTCTGTCGCCGGAGTCGGTCGTCGAGATCCAGCGGGCGCTCGGCTCCGACATCACGATGCCGCTCGACGAGTGCCTGGCCTATCCGGCCACGCGCGAGGCCACCGAGCGCTCGCTCGCGCTGACGCTGCGCTGGGCCGAGCGCGCGCGCGCCGCTCACGCGGCCGGCGCCGGCGGCCAGGCGCTGTTCGGCATCATCCAGGGTGGAACGTTCGACGACCTCCGAGCGGAGGCCGTCGAGCGCACGGTGGCCCTCGGCTTCGACGGCTACGCCATCGGCGGCCTGGCCGTCGGCGAGTCCAAGCCGGCGATGCTCGAGCTCACCGCGCGCGTGGCGGCCGCGCTGCCCGCCGACCGCCCGCGGTATCTCATGGGTGTCGGCAAGCCGGAGGACCTCGTGGAGTCGGTCGCGCGGGGCGTCGACATGTTCGACTGCGTGCTGCCGACGCGCAATGCGCGCAACGGACAGGCGTTCACGTCGAGCGGAACGGTGACGATCAAACAGGCGCAATGGATCCGCGACGGCGGCCCGCTCGACGCCGCCTGTGACTGTTACACGTGTCGCACCTTCTCGCGCGCGTATCTCCGCCATCTCTTCGTGACGGAGGAGCTGCTCGCGTACCGGCTGCTCACGCTGCACAACGTGCGCTTCTACCTCGGCCTCATGGCGGCGATGCGCGAGGCGATCGGCGGCGGCGCGTTCGACGCGTTCCGGGCTCGGTTTTTCGCGGACTATCGGGTATCCTGACGGGCCTATGAGCCTCTTCTTCCCCGACGTCGCATGGGCGATGGCGCCTTCGCCGGGCGGCGTCGGTGGCGGCGGCTCGCAGCTGATGCCCACGCTGGTGATGTTCGGCGCGATGTTCGCCATCTTCTACTTCCTCATGATCCGGCCCCAGCAGAAGCAAAAGCAGGAGCGCGAGCGGATGCTGTCCGCGATCAAGCGGGGCGACAAGGTCGTCACGACAAGCGGGATGTTCGGCACCGTCACCAACCTCACCGACAAGACCATCACCCTCCGCGTCGCCGACCAGGTGAAGCTCGAGTTCGAACGGGGCGCCATCGGGCGCGTCGTGGAGGTGCAGGTCGACAAGGATGCCTAGGAACCTCCGGACCCGCGCCGCCGTCGTCCTCGTCGTCCTCCTCGGTTCCCTCTGGTATCTGTATCCGCCGAAGAAGGCGATCAACCTCGGCCTCGACCTGCAGGGCGGCATCCACCTCGTGCTCGGCGTCGAGACCGACAAGCACGTGGCCAGCCAGACCGACCGCGCGGCGGAGGACTTCAAGGCTGCGCTGGAGCGGCGCGGTATCGCCGCCCGGCGCGTCGCCCGCGAGGGGCTGGCCTCGATCGTCGTCGAGCTGGCCTCGCCGCAGTCGTGGAACGACGCGCTCACGGTGGCCAACGAGTTCCAGTCGTTCGATCGCAGCGACGAGGACCAGGCGGCCGGGCGCTTCAGGCTGACCATGCAGTCGCGCGCGGTGGCGCGGCTGCGCGACGACGCCGTCCGCCAGGGCGTGGAGACGATCCGCAACCGCGTCGACCAGTTCGGCGTGGCCGAGCCCACCATCACGCGGCAGGGCGACGACCGGATCCTGATCCAGCTGCCCGGCGTGCAGGACCCGGAGCGCGCCAAGGCGCTCATCGGCAAGACGGCGCTCCTCGAGTTCAAGCTGGTGGACGAGAAGGCCGACGTCGAGGCGGCCGTGCAGGGGCGCGTGCCCGAGGGCGACGAAGTGCTCTACCAGCGCCGCGTGGACAAGCAGACCAAGGTCGAGCGCAAGATCCCCTACGTCGTCCAGAAGCGCACGCTCCTCACCGGAGCCGAGCTGACGCGGGCCGAGGTCAACGCCGACCCGAACGCGCCGGGCAACTGGCAGGTGTCCATCGAGTTCACCGCCAACGGCGCCCGGATCTTCGGCGAGATCACCGAGCAGAACGTGGGCCGCCACCTCGCGATCGTGCTCGACGGCGTGCTCCAGTCGGCGCCGCGGATCAACGAGCGCATCCCCGGCGGCCGCGCGGTGATCACGGGCCAGTTCACGGTGGACGAGGCGCGCGACCTCGCCATCGTGCTGCGCGCGGGCGCGCTGCCGGCGCCGGTCACCGTGCTGGAGGAGCGGACGGTCGGGCCCTCGCTCGGCGCCGACTCGATCCGACAGGGCATGATCGCCATCGCCGCCTCGGCCATCGCGGTCGTGCTGTTCATGGTCATCTACTACCGGCTCTCCGGGCTCATCGCCGACGTGGCGCTCGTGCTGAACCTCCTGATCCTGCTCGCGTGCATGGCCGCCTTCGGCGCCACCCTCACGCTGCCCGGCATCGCCGGCATCGCGCTGACCATCGGCATGGCCGTGGACACGAACATCCTGATCTTCGAGCGCATCCGCGAGGAGATGCGCGTCGGCAAGACGCCGCGCGCCTCCATCGACGCCGGCTTCTCGCGCGCCCTGCGCACGATCATCGACACGCACCTGACGGTCATGGTGACGGCGGCCATTCTCTACAACTTCGGCACGGGCCCGGTGAAGGGCTTCGCCGTCTCGCTCTTCGTCGGCCTCGCCGCGAGCCTCTTCACCGCGTACTTCTTCACGCGGCTCCTCTTCGACGTCGTCTACATGGGGCGCCGGAAGGTCGAGACGATCTCCATATGATCGAGATCTTCCGCAACCCGAACTACAATTTCATCGGCAACCGCCGCTGGGCCTACCTGTTGTCGGGGCTCATCACCCTGATCGCCATGGTCTCGCTGGCCACGCAGGGCCTGCGCTACGACATCGACTTCACGGGTGGCACGCTCGTGCAGGTGCGCTTCGAGAAGACCCCGACCGTCGGCGACATCCGCCGGGCGCTCGGTCGCATCGGGATGGGCGAGTCCATCATCCAGGAGTTCGGCAGCACGAGCGAGTTCATCATCCGCGCGCCGCTGACGTCCGCCTCCTCGGAGGAGCTGACCAAGAAGGTCGAGAAGGCGCTGGCGGAGGAGGCGGGTCTCGGCAAGGCCGAGATCCGCCGCGTGGAGTTCGTCGGGCCGCAGGTCGGCAAGGAGCTGCAGTGGCAGGCCATCTACGCCGTCTTCTTCGGCCTGGTCGGCATCCTTCTCTACATCGCGCTCCGCTTCGACCTCAAGGGCGGGGTGGCCGCCGTGGTCGCGGTGTTCCACGACGTCCTCGTGTGCCTGGGCGCGCTCTCCCTCATGCACCGCGAGTTCTCGCTGCCCGTGCTGGCCGCGCTGCTGACCATCATCGGCTACTCGGTCAACGACACCATCGTGGCGTACGACCGGCTGCGCGAGAACCGGGGCAAGACGAGCGCCCGGGGCCGGCCCTTCGCCGACCAGATGAACGACGCCGTCAACCAGACCCTCTCGCGGACCGTGCTGACGGCGCTCACGGTGTTCTTCTCGACGGCCATCCTCCTCTTCTTCGGCGGCAAGACGCTCGAGGACTTCGCCTTCGTCCTCTTCGTGGGCGTGATCACCGGCACCTACTCGACGACGTACGTGGCGGCGGCGCTGGTCGTGGACTGGACCCTCTACGTCGAGGGACGGCTCGTCGCCCGGAAAAAAAGGGTGGCGAAAGCCGGAGAAGCGCGTAAAATCACATGATTACACAGAGGTGCCGGGCGTTTGACCCAGCTACAGACGCTGATCGAGGAGATCCCGAAGTATCAGCCGGGCGCGGACCTGGCGGTGCTGGAGCGCGCCTACCGGTTCTCTGAGCGTTCGCACCGCGGTCAGCAGCGCGCCTCCGGCGAGCCGTACCTGTCGCACCCCCTCGAAGTGGCCAGCCTCCTCGTCGCGTTCAAGATGGACGTCACCACGGTGACGGCCGGCCTCCTGCACGACGTCCTCGAGGACACGGGCGCCACCAAGGCCGAGCTGGAGCGCGAGTTCGGCAAGGAAATCGCCGAGCTGGTGGACGGCGTGACCAAGCTCGGCAAGCTCGCCTTCTCCTCACGCGAGGAGCGGCAGGCCGAGAACTTCCGCAAGATGCTGGTGGCGATGGCGCGCGACCTGCGCGTGCTGATGATCAAGATGGCCGATCGCCTGCACAACATGCGGACGCTGGACTACCTGGCACAGGACAGGGGGCGCAAGATCGCGCAGGAGACGCTCGACATCTACGCGCCGCTCGCCCATCGGCTGGGCATGGCGAAGGTCAAGGCGGAGCTGGAGGACCTGGCGCTGCGCACGCTCTCGCCCGACGCCTACGTGGACCTCCAGAAGCGCGTGGCCAAGCGCCGCCTCGAGCGCGAGGCCGATATCAATCACGTCATCACGATCATCGAGAGGAAGCTGCGAGAGGTGGGGATCGAGTCGCAGATCCGCGGGCGACCCAAGCACTTCTACTCGATCTTCAAGAAGATGCACGATCAGGGTCGCGAGTTCGACGAAATCTACGACCTGACCGCCGTACGCGCGATCACCAACTCCGTGCGCGACTGTTACGGCGCCCTCGGCGTCATCCACTCGCTCTGGAAGCCCGTGCCCGGCCGCTTCAAGGACTTCATCGCGATGCCCAAGGTCAACATGTACCAGTCGCTCCACACGACGGTCATCGGCCCCAAGGGCGATCCGGTCGAGATCCAGATCCGCACCTGGGAGATGCACCGCATCGCGGAAGAAGGCATCGCCGCTCACTGGCTCTACAAGGAAAAGAAGACGGGCAAGGACAAGCTCGACGAGTCTCTCGCGTGGCTGCGCCAGCTCATCGAGACCCAGCAGGACACCAAGGACCCGCGCGAGTTCCTCGACAGCGTGCGCGTCGACCTCTTCCCCGACGAGGTCTATGTCTTCACGCCCAAGGGTGACGTCAAGGCGCTGCCCGACGGCGCCACGCCGATCGACTTCGCCTTCGCCGTGCACACGAAGGTCGGCGAGCACTGCGTCGGCGCCAAGGTCAACGGCAAGCTCGTCCCGCTGCGCACCACGCTGCGCCAGGGCGACATCGTCGAGATCGTGACCTCGTCCAACCAGCACCCGAGCCGCGATTGGCTCAAGTTCGTCAAGTCCACGCGCGCGCGCGCCAAGATCAACCAGTGGCTCAAGATCGAGGAGCGCGCGCGCTCCATCGAGCTCGGCCGCGAGCTGTTCGAGCGCGAGGCGAAGAAGTACCGGCTGAACCCGGCGGCGCTCCTGACCGGCGAGGAGATGGCACGCGCGGCCGCCGACCTCGGCTACCCGACGGCCGACGACGTGCTGGCCGCCGTCGGCTACGGCAAGGCCTCCGTCCACCAGCTGCTGAACAAGCTGGCGCCCGGCGCCACGCTCGACACCGTAGAGCGCCCGCGCACGGCGGCGGGCACGCGGCCGAAGACGGACCAGGGCGTGCGGATCCGCGGTGTCGACGACCTCCTCGTGCGCTTCGCCAAGTGCTGCAACCCGCTGCCCGGCGACCAGATCGTCGGCTTCATCACGCGCGGCCGTGGCCTCACCGTCCACGCGCGCGACTGCCTCACCGTCGCCAAGAGCGTGTTGGACCGGGAGCGGCTCATCAACGTGGAGTGGGACGTGGAGGCGCCGGCGCTGCAGCCGGCCAAGCGGCCGGTGCGCATCGCAGTCTACATCGGCAACGATCGTCCCGGTCTGCTCTCCGAGATCACCGGCGCCATCGGCAGCAAGAACGGCAACATCACGAAGGCCGAGGTGACGGTCACCGACGACCGCCGCGGCATCAACAACTTCGTGGTCGAGGTGGCCGACCTCAGCCAGCTCCAGGACATCATGACGGCCATACGCGAGGTGCCGGACGTGATCAACGTCGAGCGCGTCCGCGGCCTGTAGCGGAGCGACGATAAGGGCCCATCTGCGTCGTTGGCTCAGTCGGGGCTCCCTGCGGCGTAGGCGGCCTACGCCGCAGTCGCCCCTTCCTTCGCCGCCTCGCATCTGGGCCCTTCTCGTCGCTCCGCTCCGCGCGCTGACGATCAAGGCCCCTCGGCGTCGTTGGCTCAGTCGGGGCTCCCCGCGGCGTAGGCGGCCTACGCCGCAGTCGCCCCTTCCTTCGCCGCCTCGCATCTGGGCCCTTCTCGTCGCTCCGCTCCGCGCGCTGACGATCAAGGCCCCTCTGCTGCGTTCGCGAGGCGCGGCAGCAGCCAGGTTCGTCGCTGCTCTGCCGCCGGCATGACGCGGCGAGAGTTCGAGGCGTTGGTCGAGCGGGCGCTCCGGGGCCTGCCGAAGAAGTTCAAGGCGAAGATCGCCAACATCGCCGTCGTCGTCGAGGACTGGGCCGACCCCGAGACGCTCGCCGAGATGGGCATCGAGCCGCCGGACACGCTCTACGGCCTCTACCGCGGCATCGATCTCACGCGCCGCGACGGCTCCTACGGCAACGTGCTTCCCGACGTCGTCACGATCTACCAGGGCCCGATCGAGGAGGACGCCGCCGACGAGGAGGAGATGGCCGAGATCGTCCGCGAGACGGTCGTCCACGAGCTCGGCCACTACTTCGGCCTCGACGACGAGACGATGCACCGCATCGAAGAGGGCGAAGACTAACGGCGAAGACTAACCCTCGGTCGCGTCTCGGCGAAGGCGCGAGCCCTACCTGCGTGCTGTTCTAGTCCTGAGCCGTAAGTTTTGCCTTGACAGGCTTTTTCAATTGTTCATATTGTTTCAGCAGATGCTGAAAGTGCGGGAGCTAGAGGAACATGCTGAAAACAGGCGAGATTCGGCGACAAGTAGCCCAGCGCCTGCTGGAGCTCTTCCCGAAGGCGAAGGGGTGGGAGGATCTCGCCGACCTTCGGGTTGCCGGCAGACTCGTCGACGTCGCGGTGAAGTTTCGCCTGGGCGACGCGGAGCGGCTCGTGGTCGTTGAGGTGAGCTCCCTCGGCCAGCCCCGACAGATCCGCGCCGCCGTCACGCGCCTCGCGGAGATCCACCGCGAGCTGCCGGCGGCCTATCCCGTCGCGGCCTCCGTCTACATCGGCCCCCAGAGCGCGCGCATCCTCAAGGACAACAACCTCGGCTACCTCGACCTCTCCGGCAACTGCTACGTCGCCTTCGACCAGGTGCTCATCGAGAAGGAAGGCAAGCGCAACCTCCGAC
>Ga0209160_1002902_pt1 | contig 14173 bp, 11 predicted proteins | sample GraSoiAngelo_153_FD_186167 | JGI IMG/M metagenome (GOLD analysis project Ga0209160, IMG submission 186167) | Grasslands soil microbial communities from the Angelo Coastal Reserve, California, USA - 14_1009_12_40cm (SPAdes) (version 2) | ecosystem: Environmental > Terrestrial > Soil > Grasslands ...
GGCGCCGCGAAAAACTCGTCGAAGGAGAACCCGCCCGTCGCCGGCGGAGCCGGCTCGGCCGGGGCTGGGGACGGCGCAGCCGGGGGGGCCAGTGCCGAATCCCGGGGCTGCTCGCCAAACACCGAATCAAGCGAGATGTCGTCTTCGGCCGGGCGCGTGGGGGCGCCCGGGCCGGGAGGCTCGGCCGCAGCCTCGGCGTCGTCGGCGGCGAAGGCTTGTTCCAGGGTCGTTCCCATGGGCGCCGCAGCGGGCCGCGGCTTTCCCGCCAGAATACTCTTCAGGAACGCGCCTACCGATTGCCCGCCCGACTTGCGCGCCGACGCCGGACGCGACAGCTCGGCGACCCGTGACGCGAGTCGCGCATCCGATGGCCGCATCGCCACCAGACTCTGGTACACGCGCAGGGCGTCCTCGCGATGGCCTTGCTTGAGATACAGCTCCGCCATCGTCTCGGTCACCACCGGTTCCACCCGGGACAGCGCCGCGACGTCCGCGGCTCCTTCGTCGTCTGCAAGGGCGACCGCGGCCGGAGGCGGTGGCGCCGCCCGCGGCGGGGGCGTTTGTGCGACCGGCGGTGGGGGCGGGGGCGGCGGCGGTTTCGGACGCAGCGGCAGTTCGACATCCTCCGGCATGATCAGTGGCAGATCCACCTGCGGCATTTCCTCCTCGGCGGACTCGTCGACCGTGAACATCCCGGATCCTTCGTACTGCGTGCGGGCGAGGCCCTCGAGCGGCGCCGGCTGCGCTTTGAGCTCGACGTCTTCCTCGACCTCCAGCCCCTCGGCCTTCGCGGCCGCGTGAGCACCCGGGTTGAGGTTCACCGCGCCGTCGAACACCTCGAGGTCCGACGGCGCCTGCCGCGCGGCCGCCAGCGGCGTGACTTGGGCACTCGAGGCCCGCTCGACTTCGAACTGCGGCTTGCCCATCGCCTTCCTCGGCGCCTCGGCCATCGAGGTGGGCTCGAGATCTACGAGGGCCGGCTCGGGCGCCGTGGCGGCCATCGCCACCGTGGGCTTCGCCGCCAGCGCGGCCGCCTTGCTCTTGGCGCGGGCCAGCGCCTCCGCGGCGTCTCCGTTCATCGGGTCGACGGCGAGCAGCTTACGGAGCCAGTCGACCGCCACGTCCAGCCGATTGGTACGGCCGGCAACGTCGGCGAGAATCTTCAACGCCAGCACATTCTCGGGATCGAGCCCCAGCACCTTGCGGAACACCGCTTCGGCAGCGGGGTCGTCCTTCTTCTCGAGCAGGCAGCGCCCGTACACGATGTAGGCGCTGATATAGTCGGGGTGAAGCTCCAACCCCTTGCGGCACAAGTCGATAGCAAGGTCAACTTGGCCCGCCTTGCGATAGGCGTCCGCCAGTGGGGCGAAGTTGCGCCCCTTCGGATTCTCGTTGTAGCGGTGCTCGAGTTTCTCGATTTCGCTGGTGTACGGCACGGCCTAAGTCTTTGTGGGAATTGGACGAAGATAGTGTTTGGCCGGCGTCGCTGTCAAATCGGCCGCGGTCGTCGCCGCTTGAGATTGATTGTTGTGGCGTATACACTTATGCCCCTCCCATCCGGTTACGACGGAGTTCCACGCCCATGATGCGCGCCATGCGGGAAATGTCGAAATACGTGTTCTACATTCTGGCCGTCGCTTTCATCGGATGGCTGGTCTTCGATGTCGGCATGGGCATCACGGGGCGGTCGAGTGGGGCGTCGGGCGACGTGGTGCTGAAGGTCAACGGGCAGGAAGTGCACTACCCCGAGTGGCAGCAGGCGTATCAGTCCGCCTACGACCAGGCGCGCCGCCAATCCGGGGGACAGCTCACCAAAGAAGACGAGAAGGACCTCCAGGATCGGGTGGCCGACCAGCTGATCCAGGCGGTCCTGCTGCACCAGGCATACGCCAGGCTGGGCATCACCGTCAGCGCCGACGAGATCCGCCAAGCCGCCCTCACGAGCCCGCCGCCCGAAGTGACGAATCTCCCCGAGTTTCAGGTGAACGGGCGGTTCGATATGGAGAAGTGGCAGCAGTTCGTGATCCGGGGCAGCAACCCGGAGTTCCTGCTCGCACTCGAGCAGCGGTACCGGGACGAAATCCCCTACGTGAAGTTCCTGCAGTTCCTCACGGCCGACGTGTACGTCTCTGACGCCCAGCTATGGCGGATGTACCGGGACGAGCGCGACTCGGTGACGATCGCCGCGCTGGCGGTGACACCCGCGATGATCCCCGACAGCGCGGCGGCGGTGACGGACCTCGAGGCCCAGCGCTACTTCGAAGCGCATCGGGACGCGTTCAAGCGGCCGGCGGTCGCGTATCTGAGCTTCGTCGCCCTGCCACGGCGCCCGGACGCGGCGGACACCGCCGCCGCCCTGGCGCGGGCTCGGGCGCTGCGGGCTCGTGTGCTGCGCGGCGAAGCGTTCGACGCCGTCGCCAAGACGCAGTCGGCCGACTCAGGCAGCGCCGCGCACGGCGGCGACCTCGGCTGGATTCACCCCGACTCAGGCGGCTATGTGCTGCCGTTTCTGAATGCGGTCAGGCACCTGCGACCCGGTCAGGTGTCCGAGCCGGTCGTGACGGAGTTCGGTTACCACCTGATCCGCGTGGACGCGGCGCGCGGGGATTCGGTCAAGGTCCGCCACATCCTGGTGCCGATCGAGCTGCAGGGGACACACCGCGACCTGGTCGAATCCCGCACCGACACGCTCGACCGGCTCGCTGCCGAGCAGGAGAACGGGGCGGAGCTGGACTCGGTGGCTCAGCGCCTGCAGTTGCCGCTCGCCCACGCGCCGCCGCTGGTCCAGGGAGATCGCATGCAGCTCGGCCGCTGGGTGATTCCCGACGTCAGTGTGTGGGCCTTCGATACCAAGGTCGGAGAAACGAGCCAAGTCATCGAGGCGACGCCGGCCTATTACGTATTCCGGCTCGATTCGCTGACGCCAGGAGGCGCGCCCCCATTCGCCGAGGTGAAGGAGGCGGCGATGGCCGGGGCACGCGAGGAGAAAAAGAGAGCGATGGTGCACCCCCGTGCGCGGGAGATCGCAGAGCAGCTGCGTGGCGAAACCGATCTGCTCGCTGCCGCAGCCCGCCACAGCCTCCGCGCTGTGCGACTCGGGCCGTTCACGCGCGTCGCTCCGCCTCCGCAGCTGCGTCAGGAGCCGTTGGTGATCGGCGCGGCGTTCGGGCTCCGGGTCGCTGAGCGCAGCGGGGTGATTCAGGGTGAGGCCGGCGATTTCCTGATCCAGTCGCTGGCCCGGCGGCAGGCGGATTCCACGGCGTGGCTCTCGCAACGCGACGCCCAGCGCCGCGCCATCTTGCAGCCCGTGCGCGAGGCACGGATCCGCGCTTACCTCGCGGGACTGCGCGCCCAGGCGAAGGTCGTGGACCGCCGCAAGGAGCTGTTCCGACCCCAAAACGCAACCGCCGGCAGCTAGCCGGCGGCGGTTTCACTCGAGGAGGCGTCGCGGCGGATCCGGAGGCGTTTCGTCGGGACGCTCGACCGCATCCCGCGTCTCATTCAGGGCGCGCTTGAACTCGCGCAGCCCCCTCCCCACGGCCTTGGTCGCATCGGGCAGGCGGTGCGCCCCGAGCGCGAGGAGCGCGATCACCAGCAGGAGCAGCAGCTCGCCGCCGCTCAGGTTCCCCAGACCCACCGCCGTCTCCCCTTACTGGCTGAGCCGCTTGGGCTCGCCCCCGGTCTGCAGCGTCGACCCCGAGCCGCTCGCCGGAGGGGTCTGGAGGTTGCGCGGCTCCGGCGGCTCGTCCTTGAGGCTGCGTTTGAACTCCTTGATCCCCTGCCCGATCGACGAACCGATTTCCGGAATGCGCTTGGCGCCGAAGACCAGCACCAGGATCAGCAGCAGAATCAGGATGTGGCTGAACGACAGATCGGAGAACATAGCTGCCTCGCTAAAAGAGCGACCGGGCCACGAAGTAGGCGATCGCCACTCCCACGACGGCGAGCAGCGAGACGTCGAGCCCGATCGGGCCGAGCGTGATCGACACCACCAGCAGATCCACGTGCACCGGTCCGAAGGTCGGCGTCACGGAGGTGGTGAAAAACTCCTTGGCGGCGCCCTGCGGCAAGAACCGTCGCAGCAGCGCGTGGAGCAGCCCGCCGAGCACGAAGCCCGCGGCGAGCACGCCAAGGTAAAATAGCGGACGGCGGGGGCCGCGCGCCACGGCTCAGCTATGCCGTTCCACAGCGTACGTAATGCTGTCGCGCAGAGCATCGCGCGCGGGCGACGGCGGCAAGGTCTCGAGCTCCGCCTCGGCGTGCTGGGCGTGCTCCAGCGCGTGGCGGCGCGCGCACTCCAGGCCTCCCGACACCTCCACGAGCCGGATGACCTCCGCCACCTGCTCGTCGCGGGGCTCGGGGGTCGCCATCAGATCGGCGACGCAGCGGCGCCCGGCGGCGTCCATCCGCTCCAGGGCCGCGATGAGCGGCAACGTGACCTTGTGCTCCTTCAAATCGAGCCCAGAAGGCTTGCCGGTCACCGCTTGGGGCTGGGTGTAGTCGAGCAGATCGTCCGTGATCTGGAACGCCATGCCGAGCGCGCGGCCAAACCGCGCCAGCGCGTCACGGTGCGCCGGGGCGCCGCGCAGGGCGCCCACCTCGCACGCCCCGGAGAGCAGCGAGGCCGTCTTGGCCTGGATCAGCGCATCGTATTGGCCTTCCCCGTACGCGAGCTTGTCGTGCGCCTCCAGCTGGCGCATCTCGCCGACCGTCATCTCGTTGGTCACGCGCGCGAACACCCGCAGCGGCGCTAGGTCCTCGAGGCGCACCAGCTCCACGATCGCGCGGGAGTAGAGGTAGTCTCCCATGATCACGGCCACCTGGTGCGAGAACAGGCCGTTGATCGTCGGCATCCCGCGGCGCAGCGGCGAGTGGTCCACCGAATCGTCGTGGACCAGCGTCGCCAGGTGGATGAGCTCGACGATAGCGGCGAGGGTCACCGCGCGCGGCTCCGCGGCGCCCGCCCCCGTCGCCTGCGCGCTGAGCAGCAGCAGCGTCGGCCGGAACAGCTTCCCCTTCATGCGCAGGAGGTGTTCGTTGACTTCGGCGATGATCGGGAAGTCCGCCGCGATGAGGCGCCGCAGCTCGTCCACCACCCGATCGAGCTGCCCGGCCACGGGCCGCTGGATGTCCGGCAGGGTGACGCGCGCCAGCTGCTGGGTCACGTCAACGCGCCTTGGCGAGCGCCTTGACCCGCTCGCCCACGTCCATGAACCGGATGTTCGCGGCGAACACGCGGCGGTAGAGCTCCCTGGCCTCCGCACCCTTCCCCTGGGCCTCGAGGGCGCGGCCCAGCCAATAGAGAATCCCCAACCGTTCTTCGTCGCGGGCGGCCGGCAACTCCAGGCCGCGGCGCAGAATGGACTCCGCCACCGCGTGCGCGCCTTTCTCGAAGAAGCACACACCCAGGGCCTCGGAGGTCCGCTGTTTGCTCTCGGGGGCGCGCAACGCCTTCTGGAGCTCGGCGATCGCTTCGTCGAGGAGGCCCATCTCCTTGAAAGCGACGCCCAAGTCGTAATGCGACTGGAAATCCGCCTCGTCGATGTTCTCGTCGATCCCCTGCCGGAAGCGCGCCAGCATGTCCTGGAAGTCGCGCTCCTCGTCGCCGGTGGGCTCCTCGTCCGCAACCTTCATCCGGGTGTCGCGGTGCGGCTCCTCGATCTCCTCCTCGAGGATCATCGCGCCGAGATCCACGAAGTCCCCGCCCACGGCCGCCTCGTCGCGGACTTTCATCTTGGCGTCCTTGGGCTGCGCCAGCTTGCCCTTCTCGGACACCGTCTCGAGCGGCATCAGCATCGCGAGCGCCGCCTTGGCCCGCTCGTTTCTCGGGTCATGCTCGACCACGCGCTGGTACACCGCCCGCGCCTTGTCCCCCAGGTCGGTCCGCAGCAGGGTGTCGGCGAGCTCGAGGTAGCAATCGATCAGCCGCGCCTTGTCGCCGGACTTGAACGCGAGCTCGACCTGCTTCTGACGGTGACGCACGCTGTTGGGCTCGACCCGCAGGATCTCGTCCACGAGGTCCTGCGCCTGCTGGAGGTTGTCCGCTGCTTCGAATCCCGACACCGCCAGGTCCAGCTCTTCGACGCCGCGATCGCGATCCCCCGCTTCGATCAACGCCTCGCCCAGGGCCTGATGGGCGTCGGGGTCGTCGGGGTTATCCGCGACGCGTCCCTCGAGCTCCTCGATGTCCGGAGCTGCCGCGGCCTCCTCGATGTTGTCGAAGACTAGCGAGCCCGCCACCTCCCCCTGGTTGACGACGCCATCGAGCCCCAGGTCCATGTAGCCCGAGCGCCGACTGCCGACCGACGTGTCGTCCTCAGTTTGGACCCACTTGGGCCGGGTTGGCCCTTCGTCCACCACCAGCGGCTGGTCGTCCACATCGTGGCCGGCCGCTGGGGTGGTCGTCTCGAAATCGGGCTCCAACTCGAGGGGGGGGATCTCGACGACCGTCTTGCGCTTGGGCGGCTGCGCCGGAGGTCGGGGCGACGCCTGCGGAGCGGAGGGCCGTTTGGGCACCACCGGCTTGATCTTCGGCGCGGGCGGCGGGGCTTTCGGTGCAAACCGCGGTGGCGCCTTGGGCGCCGGCCTCGCTTTGGAGGGGGGCGGCGGGGGCGTAGGGGGGCGGCGGGGGCGTGAAGTCCTCCTCCTGTTCCTCCTCTTCCACCGTGGGCTCCAACTCGGCGAGGGGCTCGACGTCGTCGCCCGAGAGCAGGTCCTCGCGGATGGAAGACACGTCCGCCGAGCCCAAATCAATGTCGCCGAACTGCGCGCTTGTCGTCTCGAGGCCATCCAGTCGGCCCCCGGCGTCCGCTGCGCCTTCTTCCGTGTCGCCCACAATGGTCGCTTCGATGTCGAGCGCTTCGGACTCGGGCGGCCGCCGCAGCTCCTCCACCAGTTTGGCCGCAGGCGGCGCGGCGCCCCTCGGTCGCCCGGCGGCCGGACCGCTCGTCTTGGGCGGCGCATCGACATCGAGGAACACCAGGCTCGACGTCTTGTGCTTCGTCTTGCCTTCCCCTGCTGCGGTCAGGGGCGACGGCGGAGGCATGCTCACGCGCGCCGTCGAGGAGCGTCGCTGCAGGTCGGCTCCGTACATCTTGAGGTGCTCTTCCAGCATACCGCGCAACCGCTCGCTCTCGGGGGAGAGGTCGGTGAACTCCTTCAACGCCGCGAACGCCTGCTGGATGCGGCCGGTCTTTTGCATGCGTTCGGCGAACTCGACGAAGTTCTGTTGCGCCTCCGCGAGGAAGCCCTTCGACGCATAGAGCTTGGCGAGCTTGAGGTAGGTCTGTTGCCGCGCGGGCGCGTTGCGCAACACTTTGTTGCACATCGCGATCGCGTTGTTGTGAAAGCCGAGCTCGGCGTACCTGTCGACCGCCTGGTCGTAATAATCGGCCGCTTGGCCCGGGTCTTTTAGCTTGAGGTAGAGATCGCCGATGCGGTTGTAGATCCCGAGGTCCGCATTATCGTCGCCCTCCTCCTCCTGAGTCTTGAGGACCTCCAGCCACGCCTCAACCGCCCCCTTCGGGTCCTTGGCCTCGAGGGTCTTGGCGCGATCCTTGAGCTTCTCGAGTTTCGACATGGACTGGTAAAGATAGGGGCGCGGCTGGGCTGCGACAAGGCAAACCCGCTGTCCAGACGGCAGTTACGGGATTGGCCCCCAGCCAATAGGCCACCTCGCGCCAATCGGCGACGTCACAGGCGACGACATCCGCCACAAAGCCCGGCGCCAGCTGCCCACGCTCGGCCGCCAGGTTCAGCGCCGCCGCGGCGTTGACGGTCACGGCGACGAGAGCCTCCGCATGGCGCAGCCCGAGCTGCGACACGCCGAGGCCCATGACGAGCGGGAGGCTCACGGTCGGCGAGGAGCCGGGGTTGAAGTCGGTGGCGAGCGCCACCGCCGCGCCGGCGTCGAGCAGGCGCCGTGCGGGCGCCTGCCGGCCCGAGCCCAGAAAGACCATCGTCGCAGGGAGAAGCACCGCGACCGTCGCGCTCTGCGCCAGCGCGGCGATGCCGGCCTGCGACACGCCAGCCAGGTGATCCGCGCTCACGGCACCGAGCTCGGCGGCGAGCTCGGCGCCGCCGGACCCGTCCAGCTCGTCGGCGTGCAGTTTGACCCCCAGGCCATGGTGCCGGGCCGCCGTGGCGATCGCGCGCGCCTCAGCGACGGTGAACACCCCGGGCTCGCAAAACGCATCACAGAACTGGGCGAGACGCTCGCGCGCCACCGCTGGAATCATCTCGTCGCAGAGGAGGCGTACGTACTCCGCCCGGCGGTCGCGGTACTCGGGTGGCACCTCATGGGCGCCGAGGAAGGTGGGGACGAGCGCCGGCCCCGGCTCCGCCGCCAAGCGGCGCACGACGCGCAGCTGTTTGCGCTCGTTCTCGAGATCGAGCCCGTACCCCGACTTGATCTCGACGGTGGTCGTGCCGTGCGCGAGCAGCACCGCGAGCCGCGCACGCGTGACGGCGACGAGCTCGTCCTCCGAGCGCGCGCGCACGTCCCGCACCGATTCGAGAATGCCGCCGCCAGCGGCCGCGATCGACTGGTAGTCCTCGCCGAGGGCGCGGCGCTGGTGATCGTCGAGGCGCGGCGCACCAAAGACGGCGTGGGTGTGGCAGTCGACGAAGCCGGGGTACAGCACCCCCGACACTTCCACCGGTTGCACGTTGCCGGTTGCCCGTCGCAACTCACGATAGGGACCGACCGCGGCGATACGATCGCCGTCGATGAGCACGGCCGCGTCGCGGAGGACTTCGACCTCCGCCATCTCGCCACGCCGGCGCGCCCGCGCCGGGCCGCGACAGGTGACGACCGCCCGAGCCCCCGCGAGCAGTGTGCTCAGTCGCTGGCCTCGCGCATCGGCAGGCGCACGCCGTGGCGGCGGGCCGTCGCGAGCGCCTCCGGGTAACCCGCATCCGCGTGGCGCGCGACGCCGATCCCCGGGTCGTTGGTCAGCACGCGCTCGAGCCGCCGCGCGGCGGCCGGGGAGCCGTCGGCGACGGTGACCTGACCGGCGTGCAGCGAGTTGCCGATGCCGACGCCGCCACCGTGATGGAAGGAGACCCATGACGCCCCGGAGGCGGTGTTCAGCAAGGCGTTGAGGATCGGCCAGTCGGCGATCGCGTCCGAGCCGTCGCGCATCGCCTCCGTCTCCCGGAACGGCGAGGCGACGGAACCGGTGTCGAGGTGGTCGCGGCCGATGACGATCGGCGCCGCGAGCTCGCCCCGCTGGACGAGGTCGTTCAAGGCGAGCCCGAACCGCGCCCGCTCCCCCATCCCCAGCCAGCAGATACGGGCGGGGAGTCCCTGGACCTTCACGCGCTGCTGGGCCAGGGTAATCCAGCGTCGCAGGTGCTCGTTCTCGGGAAACAGCTCGAGCACCAGGCGGTCCGTGCGATGGAGTTCCTTGGGGTCTCCGGACAGGGCGACCCAGCGGAACGGCCCGCGGCCCTCGCAGAAGAGCGGCCGGATGTATTCCGGCACGAAGCCGGGAATGGCGAAAGCGTCGGCCAGCCCCGCATCCGCCGCGACGGTGCGGATGTTGTTGCCGTAGTCGAAGGCGACGGCCCCACCGCGCCGCAGCTCCAGCATCGCGCGGACGTGGGTGACGATGCTCTCCACCGCGCGCCGCTGATACTCGGCGGGATCGCGGCGCCGCAGCGCCGCCGCGTCCGCGAGCGGCAGGCCGGCCGGCACATACCCGTTCAGGGGATCGTGCGCCGACGTCTGGTCGGTGAGCACGTCGGGGACGAACCCGCGCCGCACGAGCTCGGGCAGCACATCGGCACAGTTGCCGACGAGGCCGATCGACCGCGCCCGACCCTCCCGCTTGGCGGCGGCCACGGCGCGCAGCGCCGCGTCCAGCGAGTCGGCGACCTCGTCGAGGTACCCGGTCGCGAGGCGCCGTTGCACGCGCGCCGGATCGACCTCGACGGCGAGCAGCACCCCCTCGTTCATCGTCGCCGCGAGCGGCTGGGCCCCACCCATCCCCCCCAGACCTCCGGTGACCACCACCCGCCCCTTGAGCGATCCCCCGAAGTGCCGCCGCGCCACCGCGCCGAACGTCTCGTAGGTGCCTTGGAGGATGCCCTGCGTGCCGATGTAGATCCACGAGCCCGCGGTCATCTGGCCGAACATGATGAGCCCGCGGCGCTCGAGGTCCCGGAACACGTCCCAGCTCGCCCAGCGGCCGACCAGGTTGGCGTTGGCGATGAGCACGCGCGGCGCGTCGGGATGGGTCGCGAACACCCCCACCGGCTTCCCCGACTGCACGAGCAACGTCTCGTCGTCCGCCAAGGTCCGCAGCGTGCGGCAAATCGCCTCGAACGACGGCCAATCGCGAGCGGCCTTCCCCGTGCCGCCGTACACGACGAGATCCGCCGGCCGCTCCGCGACCTCGGGATCCAGGTTGTTCATCAGCATCCGCAGCGCCGCCTCCTGGATCCAGCCGCGGCAGCTGCGCTCGGACCCACGCGGGGCTCGCACGACCCGCGCCGCGCTCATCCCGCTCCCGGCTCGCCGGGATCGAACGCGCCCGTGCGAATCCCGGCGGCCACCCGCTCGATCTCCGCGCTCATGGGCCGGTCCTCCTCGAGTGCCGGGGCCTCCGCCCGCACGGCCGCGTAGGTGCGCGCCACACCCCGCCCGGGCGTGAGTGGCTTCAGGAACTCGAGGCCCTGGGCTCCCGCGAGCAGCTCGATCGCGACGATACGGGTGGCGTCCGCGAGAATCCGCTCCGCCTTCCACGCCGCGCTCATCCCCATCGGGACGACGTCCTCCTGGTTGCCCTCGGTGGGCACCGACTGCACGCTCGCGGGCGTGGCGAGCACCCGGGCGTCGGCCACGAGCGCGGCGGCCGCGATCTGGGCGGTCATGAACCCGGACTCGAGGCCGGGGTGCCGCGCCAGGAACGCCGGGAGCCCCGAGGAGAGGTCGGAGTTCACGACGCGCTCGAGGCGCCGCTCGGCGAGTCCGGCGAGGGTCGCGAGGACGATGCCGAGCACGTCGAGCGCCAGCGCGATCGGTTGCCCGTGGAAGTTGCCGCCCGAGAGCACGTCGTCGCCGAACACCAGCGGATTATCGGTGGCGGCGTTGAGCTCGGTCATGACCAGGCGCTCCGCGAACGCGAGCCCCTCGCCCACGGCGCCGAGGATCTGCGGGGTGCAGCGCAGCGAATAGGCATCCTGCACGCGGGGGTCGTTATCGCGGTGCGACTCGCGGATGGCGCTGTCGGCGAGCAGCGCCGCCAGCAGCGCGGCCGAGCGCCGTTGTGCGGGGTGCGGCCGCGCGGCGTGAATGCGCGCGTCGAAGGGCGCCGGCGTGCCCCGCACCGCCTCGAGGCTCATCGCGGCGGCGGCGTGCGCGGTGCGCCACAGCCCCCACGCGTCATGGACGAGCAGCGCGGCGAGCCCCGTCTGCGCTTGCGTCCCGTTGACGAACGCCAGCCCTTCTTTCGCCTCCAGGGTGATCGGCGCCAGGCCAGCCGCGCGCAGCCGCCCGCCGTCCTCCCCCTCCCCGATCATCGCCAGCGCCAGGTGCGACAACGGCGCCAGATCGCCGGACGCTCCCACGCTCCCCTGCGACGGCACGGTGGGATGGACACCTGCGTTCAGCATCTCGACGATCAGCTCGGGGAGGACGGCGCGCACCCCGCTGGTGCCCAGGAGCAGGACGTTGGCGCGCAGCAGCATCATCGCCCGCACGGCCTCCTCCGACAACGGCTCGCCCACGCCCGAGGCGTGGCTGCGGATCAGGTTGAGCTGCAGGCGGCCCAGGTCGGCCGCCGGGATGCGCACGTGGGCGAGCTTGCCGAAGCCCGTCGTCACGCCGTACATGGTGTCGCCGCGAGCTACGGCGGCTTCCACGACGCGCCGCGATGCTCCCATCCGCTGCAACGCCCCGGGCGCGACGGCTGCCGGGGCGCGGCGGCGGGCGACTGCGACGACGTCGGCGATCGTGAGGGAGTGGCCGTCGAGAGAAACGGGTGGGGGCATGTTGCAGGGAAACTACTGGAGGGCAGAGGGAGGAGCCAGGTCATAGGAAGACGCTACGGCGCCTAAGACGCCGAGTGGACGCCAAGGAAGGAGTGGCGAGGATGGTCGTCCCCGCCCCTCGATTCTCGGCGTCCACTCGGCGTCTCGGCGCCTTAGCGTCTTACTTGCCGCCTGTCACCACGATACTGCCCGTTTCCATCGCCGTTGGTTGCCCCCCGCTGCGTAGCAGCTCCGGATTCCCCAAGTCCGTCTGGACGCTCCAGTCGAAGATCAGGTAGTCGCGGCCGACGTGCGTCACCCGCAGGGCGGCATAGTGCAGCGTCGTCGTCCCGTCGACGATCTGGAACACGTACCCGTACCCGGGCACGGCCTGGAACATGTTGCGGGAGTAGCCGCCCACGGGCGCGATGTCGATGTCGGTCAGATCGCCCACGGGGGAGGCACTGTACAGCCGCATGCTGGTGCCGCTGAATTCCGGTACGATCCACAACGTCGAATCGGTCGGGTCGCGATAGATCCAGAAGTCGATATCGGTGCGGTTGCCGTTCTGAATGAGGCCCAGCTCGCCTGCCTGGCCGCGGCCGTCGCCGTTCACGTCGTCCCAGAAGCGGAAGCCCGACCGCAGGCTGTCCGCCTGGTAGGCGGAGACGAGCACGTTGCGGGCGTCGGGGCGCGGCGTGTCCTGCCGCAGCGGCGACCAGTCGCTCTCAGTGCCGTCGACGCTCAGCGCCGTCACGCCGTAGCAGTGCGGCACCCCGTTCTGCACGGCGCCGACCAGGAACTCGGGCGCCACCGTCGTGCCTTCCACGCTCCAGGTGGTGCCGCAGTACCCGTGAGTCAAGTCATAGCTCGTGCTGTAGACGCGATACCCCTCGAACCGGTTGGGATCGCTGCGGTAGGCGTTATCCGTCCACGAGAGGGCGATGGCCCCATTCAAGGAGACCGAGAAGAGACTGTCGGGCGCCTCGAGCGGCCGCGGCGAGTTGTCGACGATCTGATTCGTCTCGCAGCCGGCCACCCCGAAGATCAGCGCCATCATTCCGTATCGCAGCACGCGCATGGCTCCCTCGCCTGAAAGTGCTCTGCCGGGAGTCAAAAGCAGGGACTATGCCGCCACGTAAGCACCAGCGGCGCGGCCTGTTACAAGAAGGGCGCGCCTCCCAAATGTCCTCTCCTGGGGACAACGACCGTCTACGGAGCCCGGTATGTCCGCTGGTCGTAATCGAACTTGACGTCCGGCTCGTCGAGGAGGGAGACGTAGAAGCTGAACGCGAAGTTGCCGTTGGGGCTCTTCACGAACGAGAAGCTGGCGTGCCAGCGGTGCAGGTCGCGCTCGAGGCTCACGTAATGCTCGGCAAACTGCTGGGTGACGAAATCGTAGCTCGTTCTCCACGACAGCGACCAGTTCGGGGTCGGGCTGAACGCCATCGCGAGCCCCACTTGCTCCGTGCGCGAACGCCCTCCGCGCGTACGGGAGATCGTCAGCGTCGCCACCTGCAAGCTGAAGCCACGACCGGCACCCGGGAGCGCGGCGACGCCGCGCGGAGCGTGCCCAAAGCCCTGTGGAGGCAGCGCCTCGGGAGGTGTGAGGGGGGGTTGGGCTCCTTGCGGCGGCGCCGCCGGGGACGGCGCCGATCGCCCGGTGGCCAGGCCGAGCAGCCCCCCGATCGCCCGCAACGTCCCCTCCGTGATGGTGAATCCACTCAGCGACACGCTTTGCAGAAACGGATCGAACCGGGCGCTGTCCGTGCCCGCAGTACCACGCCACAAGTCGTGGGTGACCGTCAGGCTGAAGGGGATGAGACCCGAGGCGAAGGTGTTCGTCAGCGTCTGGGTCTGCCACCCCGTGAACCCGCGCCGCTTGGCCTGCTCGAAGTTGTACGACACCCCCGACGTCGTGATGCCGAGCAGGCGGATCTTGCGGGGCTGCTGCTCCGCCGTCGTGTCGCCTGGGAGTGGCTTGAGCTTGGCCTCGAGGTTCTGCGAGAGCGAGACCGTGACCGTCTGCTGCGGATCGCTGCGCGCCTTGAAGTTCGTCATCCCCGGGTCGATTGCGTGGGCGTACGCGGCGTTGACCTGAGACGCGGGCGCGTACTGGTAGCTCACGATCCACTGCATCGAGTGGCGCACGCGCGCCACCGGGCCGAAGCCGGGCAGGAAGCCGAAGAACGTCGGCGCC
>Ga0209160_1002903_pt1 | contig 14172 bp, 12 predicted proteins | sample GraSoiAngelo_153_FD_186167 | JGI IMG/M metagenome (GOLD analysis project Ga0209160, IMG submission 186167) | Grasslands soil microbial communities from the Angelo Coastal Reserve, California, USA - 14_1009_12_40cm (SPAdes) (version 2) | ecosystem: Environmental > Terrestrial > Soil > Grasslands ...
TCCGCAAAATCGAAAGACTCTCCGGGACCTCCGAAACACGACGGAGAAGGTGGCGAAGAGGGAGCAAGTGAGTACTAGAGAGCCCGACAGTATTGAGATCGGGCCCCCTAAGCTCACACGCTTCGAACGAGCAAGGGTCGTAGGCGCGCGCGCGCTTCAAGTCTCAATGGGCGCACCGGTACTATTGGATCTCAAAGACCCCACACTCTCACCCATCGACATTGCACTAATGGAGCTGGATGAAGGAGTCCTCCCCATCAGCATCCGACGAGCACTCCCAGACGGCACTAGCCAGAACATTCCGCTGAAATGGTTGCTCCACCCTGAGGAAGAGAGAAAGCTCAGGGGAAAGAAAGAAGACTCCTAAGTCTGCGGCTTAGTGTCAGATTACAACTTGGAGCCTATCGACCGGGAGGAGACGTTCTCCTGGAAAGCAGCTACAGTAATCATGCTACTACTCTCCCTGTTCGCCCTGTCAATGACGTTGTTGGGAATGAATCCCTTCACGCTACTGTTCAACGTCGCACTAGTCTACCTGCCGACAGTAATACTGCTCGGCTCTACCCTATTCAGAAGAACCAAGCAATCTTCGTAGAACGAACGTTCTAAGAAGCAACGCCCGAAGCGGTCGTATATGGAAGCCTAACACTCATCAGAAAAGCGTCAGCCCCATCATGATAATAGTGCGAAACTGTTCGGACCGTATCGAACCCCATATCCTTGTACAGCTTAACGGCTTCCTCATTCGCGGTTCGGACCTCCAAGAAGCACTCCTCGCCCCCGTGCAATTCTAGCGCTTTCATCGCGGAGACTACGAGTTCTCTTCCGATCCCTCTTCTACGAAAGTCGGGCAGTACGGCTACAGATACTACGTGTCCCTTTCGGACCATGCGGAAGCGTCGGAGGTCGGAGAAGCCGAACTCGAGTCGGCACATTATGTATCCGACAACCTTGTTGTCGCGCTCTGCAATGATGAAGGCCTCAGGACAGCTCTTGTAGACCTCCATGAAAAAGTATGCACTGTAGTTTTCTGGAAGACAGACCCTGTTTATCTCGACGACTGACGAAAGATCATCGGGCCTAAAAGGCCGAAGAAGATAGGGCGCTTCCAGCAACTAGCCTCTGCCGCAGAAGAAAACCTCTGACCCTATAATATCTTGTCGTCGAATTCACGACTAGGGATTGCGGTTGACAACACGTTTAAATTGCTAAGAACTCGCGAGCGAAGAAAACGGCGATTTCTACGAATGAGTGACGTCCCGCAACCACCACCCCAACCAGCAACTGAACCGAACTTCGCCCCATACACGGGCCCATCACTAGAGACAGTCAAATCGATAGTCGCGTCACAATTCCAAGTCAAGGACGCGTTTCTCGATCCTTACGGGATTCCAACAATTCTAGTATCAGCGGAACCGACGAGAGAAAAGTTCAGGAACGTGGCTGAACAACTCAGAACCCAAAATCTGCTTGGAGCAATACGTGCGACCGGAGACACGCTAACAATCAAAGCTTTCCAGAGACCTCAGATAAAACCCTCACGGCGAACCATCAACCTAGCTCTTTTCATTGCTACGGTCGTCTCCGTCACGGTCGCAGGGTATCTTCTCTGGACCGGCGCTTTCGGCGGGCCCTTGTATCAACAGCTCAACCAGATAATCTCCCCTGGGGCCAACGCGTATGTCGAGGCAGGCTCTTTCGCCGCAGGATTGATGACCATAATCGGCCTTCATGAATTCGGACACAAGGCAGCGACAAGACATCACCACTTGGACGCTACCCTACCATATTTCATTCCGGGGCCCCCTCCAATCGGAACTTTCGGGGCCCTCATCGCTTTGAAAGGACCGCCCGCGAACAGGGATCAATTGTTCGACTTGGGACTGAGCGGACCAGTGGTCGGTTTCGTCGTAACAATAGTCGTCACAATGCTCGCGATGTTTTTCGGGCCTCCATTGACCCAGACAAAGGCGGACCAGCTTAACGCTTGGTCCGCTGCATGTAACTGCCCGGGCGGCTTTCCCGCCTCCCCTCTACTCCTCGTACTCCTCGGAAATTTGCAGGCATACATCAACCCCAACGTCCTGCTTGAGCCTCAACTCGTCAATGCTGCCCAGGTAGGCGCCCTCTTGACCTTCCTGAACATAGTGCCCGCATGGCAACTTGACGGCGGCCACATTTCTAGAGCCGTGTTTGGACCCGACGGTCACCGTATAGCGACCTACGTCGGTCTCGGAATATTGCTTCTTGCGGGCTTTTGGCCGTTTGCTCTACTTGTGATTGTCATGATGGGTTTCTCAGGCAGAGGAGTCCGCGGAGTTGAGCCCTTAGACGACGTTAGTCCCGTAAGTAACTCTAGGAAAATTCTCTATCTGCTCGGAGTCGCGATGCTTGTGCTAACCTTTGCATACTTACCTATCCAACTCTGAACCTATTCCCGAATTCGTAACCGTGCGCGTACTAGTTAAAGCTGTCAAACTAGGCAAGAATAATGCAGCGGTCAACTTGAGCGAGATCGCTCAGAGTGCTGGGACGACTCTCGCTTTTGCAAGAAGGATTCTTGAAGATCATATTGGCAATTGGGATGAGAAGGCGACAATGGATTCCTCAACTCGCTTCAAACTATCAGTCCGAGCGGTGAGACTTGGCGCACTTCAGCAGGTGGCTAGAGCGTTGACTTGGCAGGAGTTCGAATCGTTCACCGAGGAATGTCTCCAGACTACAGGATTCTACACTCAGAAAGGGGTCATCGTGACAGACGATTTTCGACGATGGCAGATCGACGTGATCGCAAAGAAAGGTCGAATGGTTCTCGCGATAGACTGCAAGCACTGGGAATCACCGGCCTATGAGTCAAGATTGCGTAGAGCCGGTGAGCATCAAAAGCTTGCACTCCGGGCGCTTCTCAACAAAATGATAGCAAAAGGGGAACGTGAAAACGAAGTACTGTTGGCTTTACCTATCATTCTAACACTGTTTGAACCTCGCGCTCGCATAATGGACGGAGTCGTCGCGGTCTCAGTAGAGCAGTTCGCAGATCTCCTTCAAGGATTATCGCCCTACTCGTCTGAATTGCCCTTCATGCTCCACGAACACGAAGCGAAAAGCTCTATCAGCCAACGTGTCGACGATGGCCCCGATTGAAATGAACGTTGTAGTCGTCGGAGCTGGAACGATGGGTTCCGGAATCGTATATGTGTCAGCCGCATCCGGTCACAACGTTGTTGTCGTCGAGCAGGACCAGAAGCTTCTCGACTCTGGAATGAAGAGAGTCGGAGAATACGTCCAACGAGCCATCTCTCGCGGCCACATAACCAAAGATCAAGCTACAACGATCTACACGAAGCTGATAGCCACTCTGGACTTCAACGCCGCGTGCAAGAACGCGAATCTGGTAGTCGAAGCGGTCTTTGAAGATCCTCTAGTTAAGGAGAAGGTGTTTGCGACGGTAGACAATCTCTCTCCGAAAGAGGCAATCATAGCCTCCAACACATCCTCGATAAGCATCACACGTCTGGCCCGCGCCACTCATAGAGCGGAGCGAGTCTTGGGACTCCACTTTTTCAACCCAGTACCAACAATGAAGCTGGTCGAATTAATCAAAGGCAATCAGACTTCAGAGTCGACAGTCAGGACTGCCAGAGGATTTGTCGAATCACTCGGCAAGACGGTTGTAGAATCTCTTGACAAGACCGGATTCATCGTCAACAAAGCACTGATGCCGTTTCTCAACGAGAGTATCAAACTCCTCGAAGGTGGTGTCGCGTCGAAGGAGGACATTGACAAGGCGTTCATGCTTGGAACAAACCACCCCATGGGTCCTCTACAACTATCAGATTTCATCGGTGTTGACGTCGTCTATCAGACCCTCAAGGTCCTGGAGAACGAATACGGCGCATGCTTCAAACCGACTCCTCTGCTCGAGAAGATGGTTAAAGAGGGAAGGCTAGGCCGGAAGACCGGGAAGGGCTTCTATGACTACTGACGAGACCTCGACGATCGACGAACCGTCAAAGCGGCTGACAGAGATGATCCTCAAGGGCGAAGACCAAGAATCAGCACGTATCGCAGCAGAGATCGTCGGTGGTAGATCAGCGACAAACGATATCGTGGACGCTATCTCCGAGACAATGAACATCGTGGCAGATCTACATGAAGTCGAGAGATATACAGTCCAACAAGTTGAGAGTTGCGAACGGGCGGCAGAGAGCGCCCTCAACGCGATAAGACCAGGAATCAAGGTAGAACAGCGAAGAATCTCCGGCAAGGTGATGGTAACGTCTCTGCACGGAGACCCTCACAGATTCGACAAGACCCTTCTCCTGACCATGCTAGAGATGGGAGGATTCTCCGCGCTCGACGGGGGCGAAGAGCTCTCTCCAGAAGAGGTTGTACGAAACGTCAAGAGCCTCAAGCCGGACGTGCTCGCGATCCCACTAGTCACCACATCGGCCGTGAACGATCTGTTGCGCACGAGATCCCTTCTGGCGAATTCCGGCGTCAAGACCAAGCTCGTCACATATGGGAGGGGAGTGGCCAAGCTGCCGAGCGATTCCCAGCTCAGCGCTATGGAAGAGGACTCGCTCAGCATCCTGAGCAGAATAGCCGAGATTCTGATATCTCGCTAATCTACTTCTTCCTTCTGAGAGCCAGCATAAGATTCCTTGTCCCTTTTACTCTCCAGAGGAGCAACCCTGAGACCACGGTCGAAGAAAAGGCAGCTGAAAGCTGGGACACGACGAACTTGACTGAGTAATCCATTCTGGCTACTCCAAATGACCATGTGTAGAAGTTGACCGCCGTCTGCCTCAACGAGGGAACTGAGTTTGATGCTGAAGCTACCGCGCTGATGAACCAGCTCGACTCAACGATGTACGGCGTGAAGAGGACAATGGTGAACGGCGTAAGGACAACGGCTGCCGCTTTTACCATTCTTAGAGGGTAGAGTATTCGGCGCACTCGTCGATCAGGACTCGCCATTACGAATGCAGTGTTCTCGAAGACGGTCATCCAGAGCGTGAGGAGGACAATAGCGTTCGCCAAGGAGAAGAACAGCGCGATGGAGAGGGGGATCTTTACCGCTCCGATTGGGATGCTGAATGCTTCATCCAACATGCCGCGTCCCACCATGTAGTCGAAGTAGAGCAGCTCGATAGCGACGGAAATCGATGCGAAGACGATCGCAGGCATCCAGCCTCGCAGAATCTCCCAGCGGAGAAACATGCGCTTGTAGGTGGTAGTGCCTGAGGCCATGGCCAACACGTGGCCGCAGGATGAATGTTAACTGGTTAAAAACTCGCTGGCTCGCGTAACCGTATCATTTCCGCTAGAGTTACGGGACCTTAGTCTATATCTGAACCGCAATCCGTGAACAGCGTGCGTTGAGTGCACGGTCCGCAGAGATTTCACGGTCAAGAGAAACGCGTGATCGGATGGTTGAACAAAGGAAGATGGACACTGGTAGCCCTTGCTCTGATACTGCTTGCATCTGTCGTCAGCTCTGGATCTGCAGCAGCACCCAGTCCTCAAGAGAACGTTAGCCTCTTTGCAGGAAACAAGCTCGTTGTGAGCTCCAGCCAGCAAGCGATCAAATCTGTCTTTGTAAGAGGCAACCTCACAGCCGCAAACGTCTCCAACGTAAATTATCCATCCAAGATCTTCACCCTGACAGCAAACTCAACCCAGCTCTACACGCTGAACATCTGGCTCTCATACCCGAGCAATTACAACACCTCAATCATGATCAACGATCCTATCGTCGGCTCGAACAACCTGTACACCTCATACTACGTGTCGGCCGGAGACCTGAATCTTACAATATTCGCAGACTTCCAACCTGCGCCAAACAGTGGGGGAGGCGTGCCTCTAAGCTGGTCCTCGTTCTTCGGCTGGTTCAGCCAGTTCGGCAACGCCTTCCCTCTCTGGATCAAGGTGCTCTACACGATACTAGGGGCGCAGTTCGCATTCGTGGGCTACCGTTGGATAAAGTTCGAGGATGAGAAGAGAAGAATCGAAGGACACTTGCCGCCTTTAGACCGTGGAAACAGAATCTACATGTGGATCGATGTCGTGTTCAGAACACTTCTCGCTGGTTTCATCATAAGCCTCGCCCTGATGCTAGGCGAGACCGTAATCATCACAGTAGCACAGTATCTGTTCTTCGTCACCCTCAACCTCTTCCCCTTAGTCGACCTATTCTCGCTCTTCTTCGTCGCCGTACTCGGACTGATCATCTACCTCGCCCGCGAGGGACTAGACAAGTTCCTCGACCTAAAACCTATGATGGAGGACTAGGGTCTTGAAGAACCAGCGACGGGTAGCCTCAAACGACGATCAACTCTCCGAATTCCTCTTCGGCTCAGTACGGCCCTGGTGGGACCGCAGACCATGGCTCAGACGAGTCTTCCTAATACCACTCCGATCAATCGACAAGTCGTACGGCAGATGGAGCAAGGCGAGAGTATCACCCAGGCGATTCCGAAAGATCCAAGAACGCCTAGACCGGGAATATCCACCTGACAAGTTCTCCCCCTCAAACCTCATCGGTCGAGACAGAGAATTCAACCTCCTACTCGACTCCTTCAGACTACACGTACTCCGACATCCCTCACTGACCAAGTACTTCGGCAAAGAGGAACTCCCCAAAGCTATCTGTCTCGCAGGAGACAGCGGAACAGGCAAGACCTTCCTAACAATGGTCTCACTCCGAGAGATGCTGCTGGAAGGCTACCGTAGCGGAGTCCTCGTCACCCCCGTCATCCTGAAAGGGTCGGATGTCTACTCCGAATTCTACGGCAAGAGCACTCGACAGCTCGGCCGCTTCCTCGACTACGCAAGCTCCGTCCCTTCAGTCGTCTACATCGACGAGTTCCAGAGCTTCGGCAGAAAGGTTCGAGGAGAGACAGGAGCTGAGATAGAGGATACCAGAATACAAGACGAATTGAATCGTTGGCTGGACAAGATCGTTAGCGGAAAATCTCGGACAATGGTAATCGTGGCGACCAACGCGTACGAGAAAATCCGGGAAGACATCCGCCGAAGACTATCGAAAGTCAGCTTGAACGATGGCGTGACCCGCGAGATGCTTCTTGCGGTTGTGAACGACTCGTTGAAAAGAGAAGGATGGGTCAATCTCAAGGCTGAGGACCTTCTCGATCTGATGGAGCGAGAAGTCACTATCAGACGGCGAGCCTCTCTCACCCCCAGCGACATCCAAGAGATCTTTCGAGAAGTCAGAAAGTCGAAAGAGGCTCCGTTGAGGGAGAGGATCAGGGAATCGAGGACTGATCTCCGAACTGTCGAACTTCCCAAAATTTCGGCGGGAATAGAGGATTTTGCCGGAGCGGCTCGTAACGTGAAACTCTACTCTGAACAGGAGAAGTCGCAGGAGGTTGTTGATGCAGTTTACGTGATGAAGCCAAAAGTCAGTCGGGAGGATCTTGGCGGCCTACACGACGTGAAGAATAAGGTCCTCAACCACATTGCCCTCGCCTTCAATCCTTCAATGAGAGAACTCGGCCATCAATCGAATCCACGATTCTTCCTCCTCGGACCTCCCGGCACAGGAAAGACGCTATTGGCGATGGTCGCAGCTGCAGAGAACAATGTAGGATTCATCAAAGTACGAGGAGGAGAATTGATGAGCGGTGCAAACTATATGGGAGACCCAGAGAAAAGGATCAAAGACCTCTTCGGAATGGTCCGCCAGAAGAGCCCGTGCATCCTGCTCCTCGATGAGGCTGACGCTATCTTCTGGGGCGGCGATCCCTCTAGCAATAAGATACTGGCGCAGGTAAAGGCGGAACTCAGCGAACTCCGACCAGAAGACCGAGTAGTCGTCATTGCGACTTCAAACAAGGAGCAGCTCATTGATCAGGCTACCAGGGACAGGTTCGAGCCGAACATCTTCTACATCCACCCACCACTAAACGATGTCGAATGGAATGAAGTTGTTGCGATTCATCTTAGGAAGATGCAGCCTTACCTTCACCCCGAGGTCGACGCTGTTAAGATAACGAAGATGTTCCGGAGACAACGCGTACTCAGCCCACGGGGAGTCGCAGAAACAGTCTCCGAAGCCCACCGACTCTGGGCCTCCGAGATTGCTGCTGCGAGAGGAATCACTGAAGCAGGCGCTTCAGAGTCAGCGGTCAACAACATCACCACGAAGTATCAGGAGGATCTTGACAGGCTGAAGGAAGTTCTTGCCATCTATCAACAGGAGGGAACGACACTCAACAGAGAACAAGTGAACCAGAACGACTACAAACTACGACTCTTCCACTTCCAGAAGGCAATATCCAGCCTCGAATCGCTAGAAGACAAGGAGCATCGAGAAATTGCGGAGGCACTCATCCTCTCCCAACCCCTATCCGGTGTCACATACGGTCTTTACACGAGCGAGAGGGGCTCGGGAGGGATATTGACTATCCAATGCAATGTTCGGCCCGCTAACTCAGGCGAGAGACACGTGTCCGTAACCGGCCAGGCCAGCTCCATGATAATGGGTCAGACGTTCGTCCCAGATCACTCCGTGATAGAAAGCGCCGAGAATGCCGTTGAAGCAGTCAAGTCATGGCTCTGGTCCCGAACCCGAGTCGACCTTTCAAAATACCACGTACATTTCCAGATCAGAAGCATACTAGAAGGAGCACCGGGAGCGGGAGTATCAGGTCCAAGCGCTGGCTATGCCATGCTCAACGCGTTAATCTCGGAGCTCTCCAACACCCCAATAATCCAGTCAAAGGTCATGACTGGGACAATAGGCGTCAAAATGGACGTAGGACCCGTAGGAGGCCTCGGCGGACGCGGCCGAGAAGCAGGAAAGCTCGTCGGAATATTGAAGGCTGAGAAAGTCAAGATTACAGACCTCCTGGTCCCCGACTCCAACTACCGTAGCGCGAAAGACGAGATGAAAATGGTTCAAGACGAGGGGATTATCGTCCACCCCATAACCAACGCGCAGGATGGGTGGCCTATTCTGTTCGATCTAACGAGCGAGGAGCTTGCGAAGAAGATACGAACAGCGCTTGTCGACCGAGAATCCCTAGTTGACTTGGAATCTAGCTCCTCTCGATTTCTAGGAACTGGACAATCATAGCTATACGAGACGGGGTAGATTCCGGTCTAACTAAGTAATGTCATTCCAAGTTACGGAACTCTTGTGTCCAGACAGTCCCTAATTAATAACTGATCCTCGATGATGAAGGATGAGTCTCCCGATCAGGCAGACCCTATTCAACAGTTCGACGAAAGCGAGACCCCTCTGGCGAAACGATCCGGAAGGGATGATATTCTCAACCTCATTTCGAAATTCTTGGAATTAGCCGGGAACGTTCTTCTAATCCAAGGACCGCCCGGTGCTGGGAAGACCACTCTGGCTCTTGAGCTCCTTCAAAGGGTGCAGGCAACCCGCTTCGGACGATCCGAGATCCCACCGACTAGGCTCTACGTCCCCAGCCGAGTTTCTTCCAACAAGCTCCGAAGGCATTTTCCTTGGATTCACGAAATGCACGACCCGTTCTCAAAGAAAACCTCAACCGACGATTCAACCCAGGGGTCTGACGAAATACGAGTGTCTGAGGCGGACGATGTATTCAACAAAGTTCTCACCCTAAAGCGCTCCAAGTTGAGAGGTCTCATGGTCATAGACAGTTGGGAAGGAGCCCTCAGGAACACGAGCGAGGACGGGCGCCGAATGATTGAATCTGCAATACTATCGGACCCTGACGACAACAGAGTAGGAGTTGTCTTGGTGAGCGAGGGAGGACGCGTTGGAGATCTCCCGAACTTGGTCGACGGTATTGTGACATTGTCATCCTCGGAACTTGAAGGCCGAAGGTTGAGAACGATTGTCGTAAACAAACTTAGAGGCCTAAAGGTCAAGGCGGATCGAGCTCTCTTCTCTCTGGACAAAGGCAAGTTCAACCTTCTGCCGAACACGAGATTCGACTGCAGCACCTCGGTGAAGCCTCATATCCTCTCCCCTCTTCCCCACACGAAATCCTTCTTCTCAACGGGGAGTCGCGACCTCGATACCATGCTCAAGGGCGGGGTCAGAAAGGGCTCCTCGATCTTGATTGACGTGAACAATACCGTTCCTACCATGGGGGTGAGGCTTCTCCTCAGAATCATCAACGCAAATTTTGTCAATCAAGGAGGGTTCTCCTGCATCGTCCCGTTTAGCACGGTCAGCTCGGAAAACGTGGCCGAGTCCCTGAGACCCGTTATTGGGGAAGCTGCACTCAACGAGAGAGTCCGCATCATGGAATACAACCATGAACTTCCACAGGAGAAATGGAGGGTGCCGCTGAAAGGAGATCCATTGGACGACTTTACGCTCTTTGGCAAGATTTGGAAAGAGGTAGAGACGGATTCATCATCAATAGTCCTCGCAATCGACCTCGACAAGCTCGTCCAAGTCTATAGAGATAATCTGATGCTCCCTAGCCTAGCAAATCTGGGAGCGAGTATACGCGATGCTGGTGCGGTCACACTCGCGGTTGCATCGGAGCCGAATAAGATCAGGGAAGCGTTCTTGAGAACAGCGGACTATTACCTCAAGATTGAGAGCATCAACGACACCATGGTCATCTATGGCGTTAAACCGTTCACAAATGTCTACGGGGTCGAATTCGAGTTCGACCTTGGCTACCCCTCGCTGAAACTTACAGAAATAGTGTGAGTCAGAGACTCGAAAACTTAGCGAGCCCACCGATGGGTTACAAATGGTGTATTTACCCTTCTTGGACGGCCTTTGACCGGATGTCATAATGGCTGTAGATACTCAAGGCAAGTCTGGCTGGACCGGAAAAGATGTGTCTGAAAGAGAGATCAACCTACTGAACCAGAGAGTCATACAGTTTACTGATATTGAAGATACGTTCCTCGACGTATGGCTTCAACTAGAAAACGCGAACATGGACGAGCTTGCAGCAAAGATCATCAATGCTGGGCTGCTCTTCGAGCATTATTTGTCACAGCTACCTAACGATCCTACACAACGTAGTCCGGAGGAGATCGCGCAACTCGAAACCTATCGCTCCGACGCAGGTTCCGCCCTGGACGAGGGAAGGGCGGCTCTAGCGTCAACCATGACGACTGCCGGGCTAGGTTCAAACATGACGTCAAGCCTGGCATCCACAGCAATCAAAACAGGCACACTGACATTCTGGTCTTATCTCGCTTTTCAAGAGTACTTGGCCGTGACGGCGGGAAACATATTGAGTGTGGTGGGCTTCGGGGTTGCCGCTGTAGCAGAACTGTTCCTGGGATTCTGGCTCGCCGGCTACAAAGGTGCAACGAATCGATATACAGGCCGAAACAAGACTAAGGGCTAAGCTAATACTATTCGAAAAATCTCCTGAGAGATCAGCCCCGTTTGAAAAAGCCCTCTACGAACGTTTGTAATCATCCACTACCTTCAGAAAATTCTTGAAGACATCCGCACCCTTGAGGGTATGATACACCTCGGGGTGGAACTGCACCCCGAACAAGTTCATCTTCTCATGCCTCATCACTTGGACAGTGCAGTTATCTGAACTCGCGAGAACCTTGAACCTGGGCGGCGCCGCAACTATCTCGTCATTGTGAGACTCCCAGGCTGTAAATGAAGGCTTCAAACCGGCCAAGATCGTATCTTCGTCTGAGACTGAAACTTCGACTGGACCGAATTCAGGCTTTCGCGCTAGGTTTGTTGTGCCCCCGAACGTTGTCGCCATGAGCTGGTGGGTCACGCAGATGCACAGCATTGGAAGTTTGATCTTGGTCATCAAATTCGAGGCGTCTCTGAGTTCATCGGATAGTGCATCGAGGGATCGGACGCTCTGGGGTCCTCCGCCCATGACCAGCGCGTCGGCCTTCATAGCCTCGAACTTCTCCAGAGGAGTAGAAGGAGGCATCAGGTGGGAGTCTACTCCCAGCTCTTGGAGTCTCCTAGCTATCAGGTGATTGTACTGGCCTTTGACATAGACAACCGGGATGGTTGTCAAGATTACTCGAATTCTATCGTAGCCGGCGGCTTGGGAGTAATATCATAGTATACGCGCGACGAATCGCCAGTTTTGAGGATCGATTCTGCAATGTCTTTGAGGATCTTCCAGGGAACCTGCGCTACCGCTGCCGTCATGAAGTCACGGGTGGAGATTGCTCTAACTATCACGGATAGTGGCGGTCCTCTTCGCTTCTCTTTTACCAGAACAGCCACACGTGTAACGTCTGCAAATTTCTCGACGATGCCTGACTGGGCAAGGCGTAGTTTCTCCGGAAGCCACCCGTAGGTTTCTCTGCTCTCATCTTGGATCTTTACTCCAACCAATCTGCCATAGCTTCGGGTGTCGCCCTTGACCCCGGTGACCCGATCCTCGAACACGTCAACGCGAGTCTCTGATGGTGGAAGGCCCAGCGCTCCAGCGGTCGTCTTCTCCACGCTTTCATAAATCGAGTCCTTCAGGAATTTGTTCTCGATGACGCCACCGAAGTACTGATCATAATTGAACGGACCAAGCTTCTCCTCAATGATCTTTGTTGATGATTTGAGAAGGTCTAGCTTCTTCTTGGAAACGGGGCCAATGCATCTTACCAAGAGCCCGGGACCCGGAAACGGTTGTCGCTCTGACAGATCCCTCGGAACATCCAAATGCCGTCCGAGTATCCGAACCTGGTCCTTGTAAAGGTCCGAGATGGGTTCAATCACCCTGAAGCCATAAGTGGATAGGGCATCAATTCCTACTTGCTCGAGAATATTATGCTGGGTCTTTATTCCCCCTTGAGTCTCAATCCAGTCCGGCGCGATAGTCCCCTGAACAATAAAATCACAACCATCCTTTCGCGCTTCTTCGCCCAGGATCTGATAGAAAGTCTCTCGAAACTTCTTTCTCTTTTCCTCTGCACTCGTCTCGCCTCTTGTAGCTTCTAAGAAGCGGCCGCCTGCCTTAACGAGCTTAATCTTCAAACCTAACGAGGGCTCACCTAGTCTAGCCTTGACGTTCTCTGGCTCTCCCACCCGCAAGAATCCAGTGTCTATGAAAACAGGGAACAATCTGTCTCCAAGGGCTCGTTTTGCGACGAGCGCCGCGACGGTGCTGTCAACACCCCCAGAGACTGCGGCGATCGCTTTGCCGTTTCCGACTGTTTCCAGTATTTTGACCGTTTCGCTAGTCACATAGCTTGAGGGACGGAATCCTTCAAGCGTCACCGACAACCATTCGCCACTTTACAACTGATCCTTTCTTGAGTAATTTATTGTTTATCAAGTGCAAGTCTCTCATAATGGCTGGAAAACTTGGCACTTGCACCTCATCAGATCATTGGAAGAGGCACTTGGTTAGACAAGGTGGCTTCCGAGATCGTTGAGAGAGAACTGAAACTCGGCCGGCAAGTAGATCTCCTAAGAGTCGAGAGCGGACTGGGCGCGTCTGGTGTCCCGCATATCGGCAACTACAGCGACGCAGCTCGCGCTTACGGTATCAAGCTCGCACTCGAGAGCATTGGAAAGAGAGCCGAGCTGATCGCCTTCTCAGACGACATGGACGGGCTTCGAAAAGTCCCCGCCGGTCTTCCAAAATCACTATCAAAGTACATCGGATTTCCAGTTTCCAGCATCCCTGATCCCTTTGGCTGTCACGAGAGCTATGGGAGCCACATGACTGGATTATTGTTGGACGCCTTGGACAAGACGGGGGTGAAGTACAGGAGTGTCTCAGGAACTCGGGCCTACAAAGAGGGGCTATTCAACTCTCAAATCGACCAGATTCTGAGCAACGCAGCTAGGGTTGGAGAGATAATCAAAGAGACTTTGGGACAGGAGAAATACACCGAGGTTCTACCTTACTTTCCGGTCTGCGAGAGTTGCGGCAGAATTTACACGACTAGGGCTCTGGAATACTTTCCCGATAGGCACGCGGTCAGATACTCTTGTGATGGAATGGAGCTTCGTGGAGAGATGTTGAAGGGGTGCGGGCATCGGGGCGAAGTTGACGTGTTTTCAGGTAGGGGAAAGCTGAGCTGGAAGGTGGAGTTTGCGGCTCGATGGTCTGCGCTCAAAGTGAATTATGAAGCCTATGGTAAGGAGCTCATCGACTCAGTGAAGACAAATGATAGAGTGATGGAGGAAGTGCTCGGTGAACCTCCGCCCTTCCACACCCGCTACGAGCATTTTCTGGACAAGACAGG
>Ga0209160_1002905_pt1 | contig 14162 bp, 9 predicted proteins | sample GraSoiAngelo_153_FD_186167 | JGI IMG/M metagenome (GOLD analysis project Ga0209160, IMG submission 186167) | Grasslands soil microbial communities from the Angelo Coastal Reserve, California, USA - 14_1009_12_40cm (SPAdes) (version 2) | ecosystem: Environmental > Terrestrial > Soil > Grasslands ...
CTGAGCGACGAGACCTGGCAACTCGTGCGCGCGACGCCCAAGGTGACCGGCTTCGTCGGCTCGGGCACGCGACCGGTGGCGCTCAGTCAGGATCAGGTCGACGAGATCCTGCGTCAGATGGAAGCCGGCGCGGAGAAGCCCAAGCCGAAGTCGGTCTTCCAGCGTGGCGACAAGGTGCGGGTCATCGACGGACCGTTCGTGAACTTCCAGGGGACCGTCGAGGACATCAACCCGGAGCGGGGCCGTATGAAGGTGGTGGTACCTGTCTTCGGACGTCCCACGCCGGTCGAGCTCGAGTACTACCAGGTGGAACGACTGTGAAAAAGGTCCAGGCCGTCGTCAAGTTGCAGATCCCGGCGGGGAAGGGGAATCCCTCGCCGCCGGTCGGCCCGGCGCTCGGACAGCACGGCGTGAACATCATGGAGTTCTGCAAGGGGTTCAATGCCCAGACGCAGGGGCAGGAAGGTCTGATCCTTCCGGTCGTGGTGACCATCTATCAGGATCGGTCGTTCACGTTCGTGGTGAAGACGCCGCCGGCCGCGGTCCTCCTCAAGCGGGCGGCCGGGATCGCCAAAGCGTCGGCGGTTCCTCACAAGGACAAGATCGGTAAGGTGAGCCGCCAGCAGGTCCGGGAGATCGCGCAGACGAAGCTGGTGGACCTCAACACCGAGAACATCGACGCCGCGATGCGGATCGTCGAAGGCACCGCCCGCAGCATGGGCATCGACGTCGTCTAACGATCAGGAGCGCAAGCCATGGCGACGGTTCTCACGAAGAAGGGTGGCAAGCGGTACGCGACGGCGACGGCCAAAATCGAGCCGGAGCGTGAACACACGGTGGAGGAGGCGGTCGGCGCGCTGAAGGCGATGCCGGGCGCGAAGTTCGACGAGTCCGTCGATCTGTCGCTCCGGCTCGGCGTCGATCCCAAGCACGCCGATCAGATGGTGCGCGGCGCCGTCGTCCTGCCTCACGGCATCGGCAAGTCCATCCGGGTTGCCGTCTTCGCCAAAGGCGAGAAGGAGCGGGAGGCGCGCGAGGCGGGGGCGGATGTGATCGGCGCCGAGGATCTCGTCGAGAAGGTCCAGGGCGGCTTCATGGAGTTCGACACGGCGATCGCCACGCCGGACCTCATGGGTCAGGTCGGACGCCTCGGCAAGGTGCTGGGTCCACGCGGCCTCATGCCGAACCCCAAGCTCGGCACGGTCACCTTCGACGTGGGACGGGCGGTGCGCGAAGCCAAGGCGGGGAAGGTCGAGTTCCGCGTCGACAAGGCGGGTAACGTCCACGTGCCGGTCGGTAAGCGTTCGTTCAGCCCCGAGAACATCGTCGCCAACGCGCTGGCCGTGATCGAGGCGATCGTTCGCGCCAAGCCCGCGGCGGCCAAGGGCACGTATCTCCGGACGCTCACGCTGTCCAGCACGATGAGCCCCGGCATCAAGATCGATCCCGTGCGGACGGCCAACCTGTTCAAGAAGCAAGGAGCCTGAGCGTGCCCACGGAAGCCAAGGTCAAGGCGGTCGACGAGCTCAAGCAGCGCCTGGACGGCGTGAAGACGGTCGTGCTCACCGAGTACCGGGGCCTGACCGTGCGGCAGCTGTCCGATCTGCGCAAGCAACTGCGGGCCGTGTCCGCGCACTACAAGGTCGTGAAGAACCGGCTGGCCAAGATCGCCGTCGACGCGACGGATCTGAGCGCGCTGGCCCGTCACCTCAACGGCCCGACCGGGATGATCGTCTCGAACAGTGACCCGGTGGCCGTGGCCAAAGCGCTCCAGGCGTTCACGAAAGCGAATCAGGCGCTCACGATCAAGGCGGGCTACGCCGATGGTCAGGTCCTGGAACCGGCCGGACTGAAGGCGCTGGCCGATCTACCCTCGCGAGACGCGCTGCGCAGCCAGCTGCTCGCCGCGCTCCAGGGACCGCTGGCCCAGCTCGTCGGCTTGCTCGCGGCCCCGCAACGCGAGATCGCCTACGTCCTGCAGCAGCGCGGGGCCCAGGCCGCCGCCGAAGCGGCCGCCGACTCGAACGGACACGCATAGCGGAGTGATGGGGCCGTGGTCGCGCGGCGCGCGACGCGGTCGATGAAGCGGTAAGGGAATATCGCGGCGGGGCGCGCCGGGGGAGAACGAGGGGGGCGTTGCCCCCCTCAGTTGAACAGAAGCGACAGCCCGGGTGCCCGCACCCATTACAAAGGAGAGGCCATGGCCACGATCGAAGAAATCGCCGAACAACTCGACAAGCTCTCGCTGCTCGACGCCGCGAAGCTCTCGAAGCTGCTCCAGGAGAAGTGGGGCGTGTCGGCGGCAGCGCCCGTGGCCGTTGCGGCCATGCCGGGAGCGGCGGGTGGCGCCGGCGGCGGGGCCGCGGCCGTCGAGGAGAAGACCGACTTCGACGTGGTTCTGATGGCCGCCGGTGAGAAGAAGATCCAGGTCATCAAGGTGGTGCGCGAGTTGACCGGTCTCGGCCTCAAGGAGGCCAAGGACCTGGTCGACGGCGCGCCCAAGGCGGTGAAGGAGAGGATCGCCAAGGCCGAGGCCGAAGAAATGAAGAAGAAGCTCGAGGAGCAGGGCGCGACCGTCCAGGTCAAGTAGACGCCGATTCCGGGGCGGCGATGTGATCGGGGCGAAACCCTTAATCCTCAGGAGAAGCCATGGCAGGGACCATTCAGTGCGGGCGCCGCAGCCGCAAGGACTTCGGCAAGATCCCGTCGATCGTGGAGATCCCGAACCTCATCGAGGTGCAGAAGCGGTCGTACGAGACGTTCCTCCAGAAGGACATCGAGGTCGAGCGGCGTGAGGACATCGGCCTGCAGGCCGTCTTCAAGTCCGTGTTTCCGATCGCCGACTACAACGACAACGCCCTGCTGGAGTTCGACTCCTATCACTTCGGCGATCCGAAGTACACGGTGGAGGAGTGTCACGATCGCGGCATGACGTTCGCCATTCCGCTCAAGGTCACCCTCCGTCTCGTCGTCTTCGATCACGACAAGGAAGCCAAGACGAAGACGATTCGTGAGCAGCGGGGCCAGGAAGTCTACCTGGGCGAGCTGCCGCTCATGACCGACAAGGGCACGTTCATCATCAACGGCACCGAGCGCGTGGTGGTGAGTCAGCTCCAGCGCTCGGCCGGCGTCTTCTTCGACGACGACAAGGGCAAGACCCTGGCCTCCGGCAAGTCGCTCTTCTCGGCCCGCGTCATCCCCTACCGGGGCTCGTGGGTCGAGTTCGACTTCGACGCCAACGACGTGCTCCACGTGCGCGTGGATCGGCGCCGGAAGATGCTGGCCACCGCGTTCCTCCGCGCGTTCTGGTTCCTCGAGAAGAACCACATCCTCTCCGACGAGGAGATCCTCAGCCACTTCTACGAGACGGAAGAGGTGCTGTCGTTCGAGGAAGGCAACGCCTGGGTGAAGTTCAACCCCGAGGCCCACGTCGGCGCGAAGGTGGCCGAGGACGTCAAGCCGCCGCGGCACCGCGAGCCGCTGGTCGCGGCCGGCAAGGTCCTGAACACCAAGCTCGTCGAGAAGCTGCTCGAGGCCGGCGTCGAGAAGATCGCCGTCCGCGCCGAGGCGTTGGTCGGCCGCCACTCCGCGTCCCGCATCGTCGACACCGAGAGCGGCGAGGTCGTCCTCGAGCCGAACGCCGAGATCACCTCGACCGTGCTCTCGTCGGTGATGAGCCGGCGGGTGGCGCCGTTCAAGCTGCTGGTGATCAGCCCCGGCAAGGTCGACAGCTCGATCTACGAGACCCTGGCCAAGGACCACTTCAAGAATCCCGACGAGGCGCTGGTCGAGATCTACCGCCGGCTGCGGCCGGGCGATCCACCGACCATCGATTCCGCGCGCGCGCTCTTCCGCGGCATGTTCATGGACGCGCGTCGCTACGACCTGGCCCGCGTCGGGCGATTCATGGTCAACGAGAAGCTGGGCATCAGCGCATCCGCCAACGCCAAGACGTTGCGGAGCGAGGACGTGGTGTCCGTCATTCGGCACCTGCTGGCCGTCAAGCTCGGCAGCAAGCCCACCGACGACATCGACCACCTCGGCAACCGGCGCGTGCGCTCGGTCGGTGAGCTGCTGGAGAACCAGTTCCGCGTCGGCCTCACCCGCATGGAGCGGGCCGTGAAGGAGCGTATGTCGATCTCCGACATCGCCGCCCTCATGCCCCACGACCTGATCAACGCCAAGCCGGTGTCGGCCGTCGTGAAGGAGTTCTTCGGCTCGTCCCAGCTGTCGCAGTTCATGGACCAGACTAATCCGCTGGCCGAGCTGACCCACAAGCGCCGGCTGTCGGCGTTGGGACCGCGCGGCTTGTCCCGCGAGCGCGCCGGGTTCGAAGTGCGCGACGTGCACCCGACCCACTACGGCCGCATCTGCCCGATCGAGACGCCGGAAGGCCCGAACATCGGCCTCATCTCGTCGCTCTCGACGTACGCCCGCACCAACGAGTTCGGCTTCATCGAGACGCCGTACCGGCGGGTGACCGAGGGCCGCGTCACCGACGAGATCGAGTTCCTGACCGCGTTGAAGGAGGAGAAGTTCGTCATCGCCCAGGCCAACGCCGAGATCGACCGCACCGGCAAGTTCGTACAGGAGCGGGTGTCGGCGCGCAAGGGCGGTGAGTTCCGGATGGTGGCCCCGGAAGAGCTGCATTACATGGACGTGTCACCCAAGCAGCTCGTGTCGGTGGCGGCCTCGCTCATCCCGTTCCTCGAGAACGACGACGCCAACCGTGCCCTCATGGGCTCCAACATGCAGCGGCAGGCGGTCCCGCTGCTGCAGCCGGAGGCGCCGCTGGTCGGCACCGGCATGGAGCACGTGGTGGCGCGCGACTCCGGCGCCGTCATCGTGGCCAAGCGCCCCGGCGTGGTCGAGTACGTGTCGGCCGATCGCATCGTGGTCCGGGCCGAGAGCCGCTCGAAGAAGGCGGATCCCGTTCAGGACCTGCCGCTCGACATCTACAACCTGACCAAGTACCGGCGGTCGAATCAGAACACGTGCATCAACCAGAAGCCGGTCGTGCGGAAGGGCCAGCGGGTGTCCCAGGGCGACGTCGTGGCCGACGGGCCGGGCACCGACCAGGGCGAGCTGGCGCTCGGCCGGAATGTTCTCGTCGCCTTCATGCCGTGGGGCGGCTACAACTTCGAGGACGCGATCCTGGTCTCCGAGCGGCTCGTGAAGGACGACCGCTTCACCTCGATCCACATCGAGGAGTTCGAGATCCAGGCCCGCGACACGAAGCTGGGCAAGGAAGAGATCACGCGCGACATCCCGAACGTCTCCGAAGAGGCCCTCAAGGACCTGGACGATTCGGGCATCGTGCGCATCGGGGCCAAGGTCAAGGCCGGCGATATCCTGGTCGGCAAGATCACGCCGAAGGGCGAGACGCAGCTCACGCCCGAGGAGAAACTGCTCCGCGCGATCTTCGGTGAGAAGGCCGGCGACGTCCGCGACACCTCACTGATGGTGCCGCCCGGCATCGAAGGCACCGTGGTCGACGTCAAGGTGTTCTCGCGGCGCGGCGTCGACAAGGACGAGCGCGCCAAGTCGATCGAGGAAGAGGAGATCGCGCGCCTGGAGAAGGATTACCAGGACGAGATCGCCATGGTCGAGATGGAGCGCGACCAGAAGCTGAAGAACCTCCTCGTGGGCAAGACCTCGGTGGCCGATCTGTTCGATCCGACCAACAAGGTCCGGCGTGTGACCAAGAAGGGTGATCGCGTCGAGCGGCCCGACCTCGACAACTTCTCCTGGAACGAGCTGAAGAAGATCAAGGTGAAGGAGGACGAGGGCCTGGCCCAGATGATCCGCCGCATCGAGGAGCTGGCCGAAGAGCAGATCGCCATCTACGACTCGATGCTGGAAGACCGCATCGGCCGTCTGCGCCGCGGCGACGACCTGCCGCCCGGCGTGATCAAGATGGTCAAGGTGTACGTCGCCGTGAAGCGCAAGCTGTCGGTCGGCGACAAGATGGCCGGCCGCCACGGCAACAAGGGCGTGGTGTCCAAGATCATGCCCGAGGAGGACATGCCGTACCTGCCCGACGGCACGCCCGTCGAGATCGTGCTGAACCCGCTCGGCGTGCCGTCCCGGATGAACGTGGGACAGATCCTGGAAACCCACCTCGGCTGGGCGGCCCGCGCGCTCGGTTTGTGGGTCGCCAGCCCCGTGTTCGATGGGGCGACCGAGGAGGAGATCAAGGAGCACCTGAGGGAGGCCAAGCTGCCGCAGTCGGGCAAGACCATGCTTCACGACGGACGAACCGGCAAGAGGTTCCACCAGGAGGTGACGGTCGGCCAGATCTACATCATGAAGCTGGCCCATCTGGTCGACGACAAGATGCACGCCCGCTCGATCGGGCCGTACTCGCTGGTCACCCAGCAGCCGCTGGGCGGCAAGGCGCAGTTCGGCGGGCAGCGGTTCGGCGAAATGGAAGTGTGGGCGCTGGAGGCCTACGGGGCCGCGCACACGCTCCAGGAGATGCTGACCGTGAAGTCCGACGATGTGGAGGGGCGTAACCGCATCTACGAGGCGATCGTCAAAGGCGAGAACTTCCTCGAGCCCGGCACACCGGAGTCGTTCAACGTGCTGGTGAAGGAGCTCCAGAGCCTGGCCCTCGACGTCGAACTGGTGACCAAGGACGGGAAGAAGGCGTCCTGAGCCCCCTCGACAAAGGAGAAGACTGAATGCTGACGGATCGGCCTTTCGGCAGCCTGATCAGAGAGGAGAAGCCCACCAAGGACCTGTGGGGCATCCTCGATCGGCATGCGAAGCCCATCACGTTTGACGCGATTCGCATCAAGCTGGCCGCGCCCCAGAAGATCCGCGACTGGTCGCACGGCGAGGTGAAGAAGCCGGAGACCATCAATTACCGGACCTTCAAGCCGGAGCGCGACGGCCTGTTCTGCGCGCGCATCTTCGGCCCGACCAAGGACTACGAGTGCGCCTGCGGCAAGTACAAGCGCATGAAGTTCGCCGGCGTCGTCTGCGACAAGTGCGGCGTCGAGGTCACGCGCGCCCGCGTGCGCCGCGAGCGCATGGGCCACATCGAGCTGGCCTCGCCGGTCAGCCACGTGTGGTTCTTCAAGGGCCTGCCCTCGCGCATCGGGCAGCTCCTCGACATGTCACTGCGCGAGCTGGAGAAGATCCTCTACTTCGAGGAGCACGTGGCTCTCGAGTCGAAGATCCCGGCCATCAAGAAGAAGGATCTCGTCTCCGTGGACAAGGCGCGCAAGACGATCGACGAGCACGGCCCCGACAGCCTCAAGGTCGGCATGGGCGCCGAGGCCATTCGCGAGCTCCTGCGCGACCTCGACCTCGACGCCCTCGCCCGCGACCTGCGCGCTCAGATGCTGGGAGAGACCTCGGTCCAGAAGCGGAAGAAGATCGTGAAGCGCCTCAAGGTCATCGAGGCGTTTCTAAAATCCGGTAACCAGCCGGACTGGATGATCCTCGAGGTCGTCCCCGTGATTCCGCCCGAGCTGCGCCCCCTGGTGCCCCTTGATGGCGGACGCTTCGCGACCTCGGATCTCAACGACCTCTATCGCCGCGTGATCAACCGGAACAACCGGCTGAAGCGGCTGATGGACCTCAAGGCCCCCGAGATCATCATCCGCAACGAGAAGCGGATGCTCCAGGAAGCCGTGGACGCGCTGTTCGACAACGGCCGGCGCGGCCGCATCATCACGGGCCCCAACAACCGCCCCCTGAAGTCGCTGTCCGACACGCTCAAGGGCAAGCAGGGACGCTTCCGCCAGAACCTGCTCGGCAAGCGGGTGGACTACTCCGGGCGCTCGGTCATCGTGGTCGGCCCGTACCTCAAGCTCTACCAGTGCGGGCTCCCCAAGAAGATGGCGCTCGAGCTGTTCAAGCCGTTCATCCTCCGCAAGCTCGAGGAGCGCGGCATCGCGTCGTCCATCAAGGCCGCCAAGAAGTACGTCGAGAAGGAGCGGCCGGAGGTGTGGGACATCCTCGACGACGTCATCAAGGAGCACCCGATACTCCTGAATCGTGCGCCGACGCTCCACCGCCTCGGCATCCAGGCCTTCGAGCCGATCCTGGTTGAGGGCAAGGCCATCGAGATCCACCCGCTGGTCTGCACGGCCTTCAACGCCGACTTCGACGGCGATCAGATGGCGGTCCACATCCCGCTGTCCATGGAGGCGCAGCTCGAGGCCCAGGTGCTGATGCTGTCGGCCAACAACATCCTGTCGCCGTCGAACGGCGCGCCGATCGCGGTGCCCACGCAGGACATGGTCCTCGGCATCTACTACCTGACCAAGGAGCGCCTCTCCACGCCCGAGCACCCGGTCCGCGGCGAAGGCCGGCTGTTCGCCGACGCCGAGGAGGTCCGGATCGCTTACGACAACGAGGACGTCGACCTGCAGGCTCGCATCCGCCTGCGCTGGCGGGGCGAGATCATCGAGACCACGGTCGGCCGCACGATCTTCAACGAGATCGTGCCCGAGGCGTTGCGTTTCGAGAACCGCGAGCTGAAGAAGAAGGAGGTCACCGCGCTGGTCGGCCGCTGCATGAACACGCTCGGCAACGAGGTCACGGTGCAGTTCCTGGACGAGCTGAAGGACCTCGGCTTCCGCTACGCCACGCTGTCGGGGCTGTCGATCGGCATCGACGACATGCACATCCCGTCGTCGAAGGAGCGTCACATCACCGAGGCCCGGCGGCTGGTCAACGAGGTCGAGCAGCAGTACCAGGACGGTGTCATCACCAACGGTGAGCGCTATAACAAGGTCGTCGACATCTGGGCCCACACCACCGAGCTCATCTCCGAGGAGATGTTCCGCGAGCTCGAGGCGGGTGAGCAGGGTGGCGAGTTCAACCCCATCTACATGATGGCCGACTCGGGCGCCCGCGGCTCCCGCCAGCAGATCCGCCAGCTGGCCGGCATGCGAGGCCTCATGGCCAAGCCCTCGGGCGAGATCATCGAAACGCCCATCACGTCGAACTTCCGCGAAGGCCTCACGGTGCTGGAGTACTTCACCTCGACTCACGGCGCCCGCAAGGGATTGGCCGACACGGCGTTGAAGACGGCCGACTCCGGCTATCTGACCCGGCGCCTGGTCGACGTGTCCCAGGACGTGATCGTCAGCGAGTACGACTGCGGCACCGTGAAGTACATCGAGGCCACGCCGCTCGTCGAGGGCGGTGACATCATCCAGTCGTTGCGCGACCGCATCGTCGGCCGCGTGGCCGCCGAGGACATCCGCGATCCGCTGTCGAACGAGATCATCGCGCAGGTCAACGGCGAGATCACCGAGGAGCTGGCCCAGAAGATCGAGGACGCCGGTATCGAGCGCGTCCGTATCCGGTCCACGCTCATCTGCGAGACGAAGCGCGGCGTGTGCGTGATGTGTTACGGCCGCAACCTCGGCTCGGGCCGCCTGGCCGAGCTGGGCGAGGCGGTCGGCATCATCGCCGCGCAGTCCATCGGCGAGCCGGGCACCCAGCTCACGATGCGGACGTTCCACATCGGAGGAACGGCCAGCCGCGTCGTCGAGGCCTCCAAGCACGAAGCGAAGGGCGCGGGCACCGTCCGCTACCACAACCTGCGTACGGTGCAGAACCGCGATGGGGACCTGGTGGCGACCAACCGTAACGGCGAGATCGGCGTCGTGGACGAGCGCGGGCGGGAGCGCGAGCGCTACCCCGTCGTGTACGGCGCCAAGATCAAGGTCAAGCTGGACCAGAAGGTCAAGCCGCGCACGGTGCTCGTCGAGTGGGACCCGTTCACCAACCCGATCCTCACCGAGTTCACCGGACGGGTCGAATACCAGGACATCGTCGAGAACGTGACCGTGCGCGAGGAGTTCGACGAGGTCACCGGTCTGGCTCGCAAGGTCGTCATCGAAGATCCGGACGGGCGGCTCCAGCCCGGCGTGATCATCCGCGGCCAGGCGGGCACGGAGACGGGTGAACGGCATCGCTATCCGTTGCCGGTGGGCTCCAATCTCACCGTTCCCGACGGGGCGGAGATCTTCGCGGCCGACATCATCGCGAAGATCCCGCGTGAGACGACCAAGACCAAGGACATCACCGGCGGTCTGCCGCGCGTGGCCGAGCTGTTCGAGGCGCGCAAGCCGAAGGAGCAGGCGGTCATCACCGAGATCGATGGCCGTGTCGAGATGGGCGGGTTCGTCAAGGGCATGCGCAAGATCGTCATCCGGGCCGACAACGGCGAGACCAAGGAGTACCTGATCCCGCGCGGCAAGCACATCAGCGTTCACGAGGGCGACCGGGTGAAGGCCGGTGAGCCGCTCATGGACGGCTCGCCGAATCCGCACGACTACCTGGCCGTCCTCGGCGATCGCGAGCTCCAGAAGTACCTCGTGAACGAGGTCCAGGAGGTCTATCGACTGCAGGGCGTGACGATCAACGACAAGCACATCGAGATCATCGTGCGCCAGATGCTCCGTCGTGTCCGCATCGAGGAGGTCGGCGACACCGATTTCGTCGTGGGCGAGCTGGTGGACAAGTTCGTCTTCCAGGAGGAGAACGAGCGCGTGATCGGCCAGGGCAAGCGGCCGGCCACGGCCAAGCCCGTGCTGCTCGGCATCACCAAGGCGTCGCTGTCGACCGACAGCTTCATTTCGGCGGCGTCGTTCCAGGAGACCACGCGCGTGCTGACGGAGGCCGCGATCTCCGGCAAGACCGACGATCTGCGCGGTCTGAAGGAGAACGTCATCGTCGGGCGGCTGATTCCGGCCGGCACCGGACTCAACAACTACACGCGGGTGGAGGTGCTCACGCCGGGCGGCGAGGCGGTGAAGCCGCTCGACCAGGTCCTCACGCTCGGGCCGCCGCCGAGTGACGGTACCGAGGAGTCGGACGGCTCGGTGGCTGCTGCCGGATGAGGTGTGGTGAGGCCTGAAACTTTGACATCACAGGGTGTTTCAGATATAAAGTTAGAGTTTTGTCGCCGGACCCGGCAGGTTTGGCGTCAGGAGAGCCATGCCGACCATTAATCAGCTCGTGCGTAAGGGCCGAGAGGCCATGCGGAAGAAGTCGAAGACGCCGGCGATGCAGGCGTGTCCTCAGAAGCGGGGCGTGTGCATTCGCGTGTACACGACCACACCGAAGAAGCCGAACTCGGCCTTGCGCAAGGTGGCCCGCGTGCGGCTCACCAACGGCCTGGAAGTGACGTCGTACATCCCGGGGGTCGGCCACAATCTCCAGGAGCACTCGATCGTGATGATCCGGGGTGGCCGTGTGAAGGACCTTCCCGGTATCCGCTACCACATCATTCGCGGCACGCTGGATACGGCCGGCGTGGCCGGCCGCAAGCAGAGCCGGTCGAAGTACGGCGCCAAGGCGCCCAAGGGAGCCGCGTAGGCCATGCGGCGCGCCGGGGCGGCCAAGCGGGAAGTGCTTCCGGATCCGAAGTTCGGGAGCCGGCTGGTGACGAAGTTCATCAACATCATGATGCTGCGGGGCAAGAAGTCGACGGCCGAGCGCATCATGTACGACGCCATCGCGGCCGTCGAGGACCGGTCCAAGCAGGAAGGCATCAAGATGTTCAAGACGGCCATCGACAACGTGAAGCCGGCCGTCGAGGTGAAGTCGCGCCGCGTGGGCGGCTCCACCTATCAGGTGCCGGTGGAGGTGCGGCCGGAGCGGCGGACGTCCCTGGCCATGCGCTGGATGATCGTCGCCGCGCGCCGTCGGCCCGAGCGGAGCATGTCGGACAAGCTGGCGGCCGAGCTGCTGGACGCGGCCAACAATCGCGGCTCCGCCGTGAAGAAGCGAGAGGACACCCACAAGATGGCGGAGGCCAACAAGGCCTTCGCTCATTACCGCTGGTAAACGGGGGAACGACGAAGAGGGGGGCCACGTGCTGACCCCCCTCTTCGCATGTGTAGCCGAACAAAAAGGGGCGACATAGTGCAGCGGCAGTTTTCATTAGAAAAAACGCGCAACATCGGCATCATGGCGCACATCGATGCCGGCAAGACGACCACCACCGAGCGCATCCTCTATTACACGGGGCGGTCGTACAAGATCGGCGAGGTCCATGAGGGCACCGCCACCATGGACTGGATGGTGCAGGAGCAGGAGCGTGGTATCACCATCACCTCGGCCGCCACCACGTGCTTCTGGCGCGACTGCCGGGTCAACATCATCGATACGCCCGGCCACGTGGACTTCACGGTCGAGGTCGAACGCTCGCTCCGCGTGCTCGATGGGGCGGTCGCCATTCTCGACGCCGTCTCCGGCGTGGAGCCGCAGACCGAGACCGTGTGGCGCCAGGCCGACAAGTACCGGGTGCCCCGCATCGTGTACGTGAACAAGATGGATCGCATCGGCGCGGACTACTACCGCTGCCTGGACATGCTGCGCCAGCGGCTGGGTGCTCATCCGGTCCCGGTGCAGATCCCGATCGGGCGCGAGGACGAGTACGTCGGGCTGATCGACCTCATCAACGAGAAGGCGCTGGTCTGGGACGAGGACGACGAGACACTCGGCAAGGAGTACAAGCAGGTCGCGATTCCGGCCGATCTGCGCGATCAGGTGAAAGAGTACCGGGAGAAGATGATCGAAGGGCTGGCCGAGGTCGACGAGCATCTGATGGAGAAGTACGTGCACGGCGAGGCGATCACCGCCGACGAGCTGAAGAAGGCCGTGCGCAAGGGCACGATCGCCATGACGCTCTTCCCGGTCCTGTGCGGCGCCTCCTTCAAGAACAAGGGCGTGCAGGCGCTGCTCGATGCCGTCATCGACTTCCTGCCCTCACCGCTCGAGATTCCGGCCATGCAGGGCATCAACCCGGAGACGCGCGAGACCGAGGTGCGCAAGGCCGCCGACAACGAGCCGTTTGCGGCGCTCGCCTTCAAGATCATGAACGATCAGCACGTCGGCCAGCTCGTGTTCCTGCGCGTCTACTCGGGACAGCTGCCGTCCGGCTCCGCGGTTTACAACTCGACCAAGGACAAGAAGGAGCGGGTCGGCCGTCTGCTCCGGATGCACGCCAACAAGCGCGAGGAGATCGACGGCGTGGCCGCCGGTGACATCGCCGCCGTCATCGGTCTCAAAGCGACCACGACCGGCGACACGCTGTGCGACCCCGACAAGCCCATCGTGCTGGAGTCGATGAGCTTTCCCGATCCCGTCATCGCGGTGGCCATCGAGCCGAAGACGAAGGCCGACGAGGAGAAGCTCGGGATCTCGCTGTCGCGGCTGGCCCTCGAGGACCCGACGTTCCGGGTCACGACCGAGCAGGAGACGTCCCAGACGCTCATCCACGGCATGGGTGAGCTGCATCTCGAGATCATCGTGGACCGCCTCCTCCGCGAGTTCCGTGTGGAGGCCAACGTCGGCAAGCCGCAGGTCGCCTACCGTGAGACCATTCGCCGCCGGGCCGAGGCCCAGGGCAAGTTCGTGCGCCAGACCGGCGGCCGCGGCCAGTACGGCGACGTGGAGCTCGAGGTCGAGCCCGCCGAGCCCGGTGAGGGCATCGTCTTCGAGAACAAGATCGTGGGTGGGTCGATTCCCAAGGAATACATCGCCCCGGTCGAGAAGGGCGTGCGGGAGGCGCTGGAAACAGGCGTGCTCGCCGGCTATCCGATGGTGGACGTGCGGGTGCGGCTGACCGACGGGTCGTATCACGAGGTCGATTCCTCGGAGATGGCCTTCAAGATCGCCGGCTCCATGGGCGTGAAGGAAGCCTGCCGCAAGGCCAAACCTGTTCTGCTCGAACCCATCATGGACGTCGAGGTCGTGACGCCCGAGGAGTACATGGGCGCCGTCGTCGGCGACCTCAACAGCCGCCGGGGCCGCATCGTCTCCATGGAGGCGCGCGGGACCTCGCAGGTCATCCGGGCCAACGTGCCGCTCGGCCAAATGTTCGGCTATGTGACGGATTTGCGATCGATGTCACAGGGGCGCGCGACCTCCACCATGCAGTTCGCGCGCTATGAAGAAGTGCCGACCGCCGTTGCCGAGGAGATCATGGCGAAGGTCGCCGGTAAGCCGGCTCAGCGCGTCGGCTCCCGCTAGAACTCGCGAGACCGGAGGAACGCAGATCATGGCGAAGGCGAAGTACGAGCGGACGAAGCCGCACGTGAACATCGGGACGATCGGGCACATCGACCACGGCAAGACGACGTTGACGGCGGCGATCACGAAGGTGCTGCACACGAAGAACAAGGCGA
>Ga0209160_1002908_pt1 | contig 14156 bp, 7 predicted proteins | sample GraSoiAngelo_153_FD_186167 | JGI IMG/M metagenome (GOLD analysis project Ga0209160, IMG submission 186167) | Grasslands soil microbial communities from the Angelo Coastal Reserve, California, USA - 14_1009_12_40cm (SPAdes) (version 2) | ecosystem: Environmental > Terrestrial > Soil > Grasslands ...
CTCACCTCAGCGCCCGACGTCATGCTCGGCAGCGTGCATGCAGTCACCGAGAGTGGATCGCTGCTCACGGCCTCGGCCAGTGGCAGCCAGCTCGGCCCCTACGTCACCGGTGCGGGGCGACTGATCCTCGTCGTGGGGACGCAGAAGATTGTGTCCGACCTCGAGGAGGGTCTCCGCCGCATCAACGAGTACGTCTTCCCGCTCGAGGATGCCCGCGCCCAGGCGGCGTATGGCGTGCACAGCGGCGTTAACAAGGTCCTCATCATCAACCGCGAGATCGTGCCCGGCCGCATCACCGTCGTCTTCGTTGACGAGGTCCTCGGCTTCTAGCGCAAGCAGATGGAGGAATCCACCATGACCACCCAATCGACACTGGGTGTCGGCATCATGGGGGTCAGCCCCGTCCGGGGCTGGGCCGCCACCGCCCACATCCCGGCACTGCGCGCGCTGCCAACCTACGAGATCCGGGCACTCAGCGGACACAGCGCGGAATCCGCGCGCGCAGCGGGCGAAAGGTTCGGGGTCAGCGCAGTGTTCTCAGACCACAAGCAGCTGGTGACGCAACGCGACATCGATGTGGTCGCTGTGACGGTCAAGGTCCCGCACCATCGAGAGCTCGTCTCCGCCGCACTCGCCGCCGGCAAGGCCGTCTACTGCGAGTGGCCCCTCGGCCGCGACCTCGATGATGCGCGAGCGATGGCCGCCCTCGCCGCCAAGCAGGGGGTGCGCACGGTCGTCGGGTTGCAGGCCCGCCAGGCCCCGGCGATCGAGTTCGTTCAAGAGCTGCTCCGCGACGGATACGTCGGTGAGGTCCTGTCAACGACCATGGTCGGGCTTTCGGTCCCGGGCGACGTCGTGGGCCAGCCCAACGCGTACATGCTAGACAAGACAAACGGGGCCAACGTGCTCACGATCGCCGTCGGCCACAGCCTGGACATCCTCAACTACGTACTGGGCGAGTTCGCCGACCTGTCGGCCGTCTCGAATCTCCGCAGGCCGCTAATCACCATCGAAGAGACCGGGGAGCAGATCGTGAAAACGGCGGCCGACCAAATCGCGGTGATCGGCACCCTGACGTCCGGCGCGACCGCCAGTGTCCATGTCCGTGAGGCAGTGGCCGGCGGTACCGGGTTCCTGTGGGAAATCAACGGAACCGACGGAACGCTCCGGATTACCGCGGACGCCGCGTACCCCGAAATCGTTCCCTTGACGGTCGCGGGGGCACACGGGCGGGGCGAGCCCGCCGAGCTTGCCGTGCCGGCGGCGCTGACGCGGAAATGGCCCGCGCTCACCAGCCTGGAAGGAGCGCCCGCCTACAACGTCGGGCGTGCCTACGCCGCGTTCGCGGCAGACATCGAGAACGGGACTCACACCGTTCCGGACTTCGCTGACGCCGTCCGCCGCCACGAGGTCATCGCGGCCATCGAGAGGTCCGCGGCATCAGGGGAACGCGTGAAGGTGTAGCTAGTGCGGCGAGCCGAGTAACCGAGCCTCGAGAAATCGCTTGCGCGACTCGATGCAGACGACCGTCAGGCACTACGCGGACTTGTGAACGGCCCGGGGTCAGAAGGCCGCGCAAGAGGCATGGGAGATCCCATCGTTAGCTGAAGACCGTGTCTGACGTCGTCGAAATGTCGGACTTGAGAGGTAATGCTTTCGGTCGGTTCTTGACAGGCCGCAAGAAGAGAAGAAGCGGACCCGGAGGGGAGCGCTCCAATAATGCCTTGAATCCTAGCGTACCAGCGGGCGCCCTGATGTGGACGCTGTCCTCCACAAGTCTCGGGCGACCGCTCGAACCCGGCGCACCGCCGGCACGAAAAGTTCCCCTTGTGACCAGTGTGCTAGAGGGCCGTCCTGGCGAGGGCCCGAAGCCCTTCCAGGGCCCGCGGCTGGGATCGTGCACGCCCGCCGCAAGACGCGGAGCTAATTGAGCGCCGTTGCCACAAGTATGCGCTGGATCTTCAGACTGGAATGCCGTAACCCAAGCCGGCACGGGCCTGAAGGGTCCTGCAAGTAGAATGCCACGAAAATCTGGCCGACTTGATCGCGAACAGCGCCACAGTGATCGCAACCGCAAGGCGACGCCCATCCCAATGAAGAAAAACTTCGGGTTTGAGCCAGAATCTGGTGGGTGGGTTCATTTTCGACAGGATCACAAGATCTAACGTACGCTACAAAACCCGCCGGGCCTGCGGCGGCGGTGCACGTCACCCCAACGAGGCCATTCCAAGGACTATCATCAGGAACCCCAGTGAAAGCAATATGACAGCCACTACAAGGGTTTCCCTTCGGGCTTTCAATAGCCTCCGGGCCAAGCCAGCACTTGCCGATTCCAAAGCGTGCACGTCCTCTGCTTCAAGCCGTTTGAGTATTTCGTGCGAAAGGAGACTACTCAAACCTCCTATCAAAAAGATGATGCCCAAGTTTGCGAGGTCTTTGTTGATTCCTCCGAAGAGGAACAAGAATACAAGGGCAGCCGTCGCCAGGAATCCCGTTCCTCCAAGAATCGCAATCTTGACCACCCCGCGGGGCATGCGCAATCGCTCGCGCGAATGGTGGTTGGTCGATGAACGGGCTAGTCTCTGCAAATCGGACACTTATCCCAAATCAAAACGGTGAAAGCGAGCGAATCCAGACACCAAATACCCACGCCATCGCATACGACCAGGCCTAACAAAAGAGCCAGCCCGAACGAAACCGTCGAGGCCGCAATTGTGCTCGCCACGCACGCCACGAAGCTAATACAGCCGGCTGTCGTCGACCCGACAAGGGTCAGGAATGCGAAGAGACAGAGCCAGTCAGGATTATGGCACCCCGTTGCGGCGCTCGGCGGTGCGGGGATTCCCGGCGAACGCGCGTGGTGAGTGGGAGGTGGAGGGGGACTGGTTGGTGGCGGCGCGGGGTCAAAGCCGCCACCACCGTCGAAGAGGTGACTCGCCATTCGACCAGTTGGGTCAATCCGGTTCGCTGGGTTGTCGCCGACGTAGGCGTAACGGTTGTATCCCGCGCAGAGTCCCGCGGAATCGGATGACGTGAACCGGCCAGCCGTTGTGTCGTAATACCGCGTTCGATAGTACATCAGCGTCGCTTCGTTCTCCCGAGACGTGAATCCGTACGTGTTCGAGGAGCCAGTCTGCGACCGGATCGCGCCGAACGCGTTGTACCGGTACGTCGCCAGCGTGCCGCCCGTGCCGTCTGTGAGTCGCGTGACGCTGCCGAGGCCGTCCCGCTGGTAGAAGGACCACGCCGCCTTCTTCATTCCGAGCGGATCGTCGACCCGGGGTCCGTGGACGTACGTCGTGTTGACGGAACCAGTTGACGTAAACTCCGCCACGACATCGTCGACGCCCGAGATGCCGGCGTAGTCGTATCCGAAGAACGTCGTCGTGCTACCGGAGACTCGCTTCATCCGTTTCCCTTCGGCACTATACTCGAAGGAGGCCGTCGGCCCGCCACCCGCGACCGACGTGACTCGGTTCTCGACGTCGTAGCCGTACGTCGTGGCGTTCCCGGCGAGGGCCTTCGACCGGAGGTTGCCGTTCTTGTCGTAGACGTACGTCGTCGTCCCGCCCCCTGACACGACGGACTGCAGGAGTTGATCCTCCTTCCCGTACGAGAGCGTCGTCGTCACGGTCGAATTGATTGCATGCCGGCGGTTTCCGTCCTTGTCGTAGTCGTACGAAGTGTACCGACCGTCCGAGGAGGACTCCTTGACGAGACGATATAGGTTGTCGTAATCGTACTTCACCCACGACCCGTCCGCCTCGACGACCCGCACGCGGTTGCCCGCCTTCTCGTACCAGTACGTGAACGATTCGAGGGTCGAGGCGCCCTTCTTCGCGCTCGTCGTGTTGAGACGGCTCGCGGCGTCGTAGGCCCAGGTCGTCACGACGTTGTTCGGCTCGGTAAGCTTTGTCCGTCGGTCATCTTGGTCATATGCGTACCACCACGCAGAGCCATCGCTGAATGTGGTCTTGTTCAGTCGACCGATCGGATCCCACACATACGTGACGTACGTCCCGTCAGAGTAGTTCATCCGGGTCCGATGGGAATCGACGTCGTATTGATAGGAGACCGTCTTCGAAAAGATGCCGTTGTAGTTGTACGTCGTCGAGGTGCGCCGGTCGAGGGCGTCCCACGTCTCGTCGCGGGTGTAACCAAGGCCCGTCGCGTGAAGCGTGTTCCCGTTCGCGTCGTACGAGGCCGTCGCGACGACCGACCCAGGATAGGTGATTTTCATGAGGCGGTTCTCCTTGTCCCACGCGTACTTGGTGAGGTTTCCGTTCGCATCGGTCCGCGTGCCCATGTTGCCGGCCGCGTCGTACGTGTATGAGGAATAGTTCCCGCCAGCGCTCGTCTCCTTCGTCTGGCGCTCGTACGCGTCGTATTCGTATAGGGTCGCGTTCCCGCTCGGGTTCGTGAACCGCACGAGGTTGCCTCGGAGATCATAGACGGACAAGCTGAAGTTGCCGCCTACCTCCGTGGTCTTCGAGACCTTGCTGGAGGTGACGTTGATCGTAAAGATTGTCGCGTAGCTGTTCGGATCCGTGCTCCGGGTCCGGTCGCCCCGCGCGTTGTAGCCAAAGGAAGTGATGTTGCCCAAGGGGTCCTTCACGCTCGTCAGGCGATCGAGGCCGTCGTACTGATCCTTCGTCTTGAACCCGAGAGGGGTCGTGACGTTGAGTCGGCGGCCGATACCATCGTAGTCGTACGTCGTCGAGTACCCATTTGGATTCTGGACTTGCTTCAGCCATCCGTGGGTGTCGTACGTGTAGTTCGTCTGGTATCCTCGGAAATCCTTCGATGTCGCGAGGAAGCCTTGGGCGGTGTACGTCCGGTACGCGACGGAACTCAGGGCGTTCTTGGTCGTCAGAAGGTTGCCGTTCGCATCGTAGGTGAAGCTCGTCTTGTATCCGCGATAGTTCGTCTGGTCGAGCAACAGGCTGACGTACTGCGTGGCCGTGTTGACCTCGGTCCAAGTCTGGGAGGACACGTTGCCACCGGGATCCGTGCGGCTCGTCGGCCTGGATCGGTAATCAAAGTCTAGGAGTCGGGCGTTCACTCGGCCGTCCGTGATTTTGATCTTATTCATCTCCCCATCCCATGTGTAGGCGCTCCAATTCCCCCTCGAGTCACACGCGACGCAGCCCATGGACGGCCCGGACACATTCGTCGGGTTGCCGAACGAGTTGAGGGTAATCGTCGTCGTGAAACCGCGTGCGTTCGTGAGCGTCCGCGTGGTCGACGAGCTGTACACGATCGCGTACTCACGGAATTGCCACACGACGCTGCCTGCCTGGTAGAATCCCAGCCAAACTTCCGTCGCCCGGTTCGAACCGTCGTAGACGAACGATGTCCGCTTGCCGACCGGGTCCACAATCGACGCAATCTTGCTCGCTGTGTAGGTGTAGTTCTCCAGGAAGCCCATCGGGTCGGTGCGCTGGATGAGATTGGAACTTCCATCGTAGCTATAGTTCACGTACCGGTTGATTGGGTCCCGGATTGAGGTGATACGGCCGCCGCCGTCGTACGTGAAAGTGAGGGTCTGGCCCGAATCGTCGGCGACCGCTGATAGACGACCGGACGTGTAGGTCGTGGTGACCTTGTTGCCGTTTCGGTCTGTAACCGAACTCAATTTTCCAGTCGAGTCGAACGCCTCGCGGATGCCGTCCAGACGCCACAAGGCGAATGATCCGTCCCCGTTCTTTACGAGCCGTGCAGGGACGCCCTGCGGCGGCGCGTAGCCGCCCGTCGTGGCCTTCGCCGTAAACGTGTGCTGGGACCCATCTGCGTCATTCCACGTAACGGATGTGTCGGGATTGATGACCAGCTTCTCATTGTAGTTGAACCTCCAGCCGTTCCCGAACGGGCCCGCCTCGGTCCCCCGGAGGCTGTTGTACGAGCGCTGGATGAATAGGTCGAACGCCCGCGCCCGGATCGAGATGTCTCGGGTCGAGTACCAGACGTTCCCCGTGACGGCGTTCACTTGGCCGCCCACGTAGGCGTACCAGGGCTCGAATCCCGTGTTCGACGTCGGCAAAATCGCGAGGGGCTGGTTGTCCTCCATCGTCGTGAGTTCCGATAAGGCCGGCGTGCCTTCGTTGCCGCTCGTAAGCGTGACGCGCAACGCGTAGTATCGTTGCATGTCTTGGTCGGGAACCTTGTAGAAGACGGTGCTCGCCATGTCCGATTTGAGATTCGTCCACTGGTCCCAGTTCGTGTATGGCGAGCTCTGAATCCGGACGTGCGTCTGGTTGAAGGCGTCCACGGTGCCGACGATTTTCGTCTGGGTCGGGTGGTATCCCGCGGTGGCGTCACGGATGGCGGTCGTCATCGTGCCGAGCGCCGTGTTCCACACCCGCACGTCGTCGATGTTGACGTTCGCCGCGCTGTTCGTCGCGAACTTGATGTAGCCATTCGCCGGAAAGCCGGGCCCCTGGTTGTCGGTGCCGGACCATTTGAGCGCCCCTTGCCACCACACCTCGAGCGAAGGGCCGGTGACGCGGAGCTTCGCTGTGTAGTCCGTGTTGATGACGATTGGCGTCGGGATGGTCGCGATCGTGTACAACACCCCAACGAACCGTTTCTTCAAAGTCAGCGCGCTGCTCGACATGTCGAGGTAGTAGTGGTTGTTCGCGTCCTGATAGCGGAAGTACGCTTGGGCCGTCCCGGACTGGGTGAATCGGATCTTGTATGCGAACCGGTAGTCCGCCCACAGGTTCGACCCGACGACGTTCACCTTCACCGTCGTGCTCGTCGAGAGCTTCATGACGCCGGTCGTGAACGTCACAGATCCGGATTCGACGACCCATTGTCCCTCGTTTGTATTGTCGTTGAAATTGTCCGCGAACCAGCCGATCTTGACATTGTGATCGCCCTTGTCCTCCGTGGCGTCCAGGAACGTGGCCGCGCCCCACCCGAGTGACGCGCTGAGCGTCCACGTCGGGTCCACGTACAAAGGATAGGCTGCCGTCGCGAGCATCGTCGGGTCGAGCAGAATCAGAATCTGCCCGTCGGCGTAACTCAGCGAGGCGATCGGGTTCTCCCAAACCTGCGGCGTCAGAGACGAATCCCAAGCGTGGAAAGGCTCCGTCTGCCACACCGCTGACCCGGTTTGATCGCTGAGCGTGACCACGCTGTTCGAGACGTCGACCTTGTACGTCGTTTCGAACGGAATCAGGATGAGATCGCTACTCGGAACGACGGATAACACCAGAGTCTCCTTGATTCGGTTGGGCAGGAATTCATGGACCGAATCCGGTAGGATGCCTTGGCTGAAACTCTCATTCAGACGGCTGGCCGCGAAGCCTTTCCCCGAGTCTGAAACCATGTAGGGCCAGTCGCCGTTCGAACTGTTGAGAGAACTCTCGGGGAGCACAACGCCGTCCCACCGTTGGAACGTCGCGACGTCTCGGACGGACGCGACGCCGTCGCCTCGGTCGAGAACAACCCCACCCGCACTGCCGGGATCAATGCTCGCGCCCAAAGCTAGCGGAATATCGGCGGTGTCCGCTCGAACCGGTCGCGACAGCCCCGCGAACGATCCGAGTAGAAAGAGCACAACACAGACGACAGCCAGAATCACGCGATGCTTCGACGTGAGTATCCCTCCGTGGTCTCGCTTCGGTTTGGCGGGGTGTCGGTCCGCGACGCCGCCAACCGGATGCTGGTCAATACACGGCTCAGTACTTAGCCCGCCACTGACCCATGGTTGGGACCCTAGGTCCGGGACTGTTTCCGAGATCGCGCGGCCCCATGTTTGGAGAGGTCATACTTCTCGAGAAACGGCTTGACGCGATTCTCGAAGTCCTGCAAGTAGGCATAGCCGCGTTCCGTCGGCCGCAGTCGGTCATCGACGAGACCGATTCGCCGAAGTTCTGCGAGCAGGTCCTTCAGTCGTTTGCCCTGAAGGCCGAGGTGCTTCTCGAGCCCGTACGGCGTCGCGGCCTTCCGGTCTTTCCAAGAGTAGTGGAGGCTCCTCAGGACTTCGGCGATGATCTCCACTTTTAATCGGCGGTGGTCGTCGGGTTCCCCCACCCTCCAACCTCCGAAGTAAATCTCGATGGTCATACTTACGCCTTGCTCTCGCTTGTTCGATTCATTCCTCTCTGCGGAATGGTAGATGCACTATCTCGAGTTCAGGACTTCCCAGGATCATCAGACCGGTCTCATCGGTCGCTCGCAGAGCCAACCAGGGGGCGCGACGTCACTCACGAAACCGGCTCGATGAGCGGAGGCAGATCGACCACCTGAATGGGCAGTTCCAGAAGCTCCACAACAAGTTGCAGGTCCTGAAGCTTCAATCGATGTGTTTGGCACGTCTGGACGATGACGGATAATCGCTTGCTCCTCCGACTCACTCGATGCGTCGACTCCATCATCCCTTTTCGAGCCGCATCGAAGTGCATCCTGCGCCGGCCACGGGCAGCCTATGCGCGGCTCAACGCCAAGAGGGCGAAATGCCTCTAGATACTTAGTTTCCCTGGCCTCTCCGCTGAAACCTGTCAGCTGTCAAGGGGAATGACGCGAGCTCTGGCTGTTCGACCCTCGGGTTTAATATCTCGCCGGGCGAATGACCTACGGGGGATGCGACGGGTCGGGCGGGGGAAGCCGATAGTCGGACGCCCCATCTCCGCGTCGCGGCGCTGGTTGCAGTCCTGATCGGAACCGGACTCCCAACAGTCCTCTTCGCGCCAGCGGCTGCGCAGACCGGAAGTCCCGACCCTTGCGGTTACACCTGGGCGGACAGCAACGGCCCGTCGCCTACGATTCCATTCAGCTGGATTGAAATTAAGGACAATGGCACACCCATCGCCAAAGACGGCTGGATTGGGAACAGCGACGACGGGTTCCTCCGGTTGACCCTCGGCTTCTCAGTGCCCTTCTACGACGACGTCTATTCCGACGTCTACGTTGGGACGAACGGATATGCATCGTTCGGCCGCGGGTACACGAACTATGCCCTTCCTTCGATTCCGAGCCGAGCTCCCCCGAACAACGCTGTCTACGCGTCTGCGGGCAACCTTCGATCGGGAGGAGCTGCTGGCCAGGGGGGTGTCTACTATTCACAACTTGACTCCCCAAGGCGGTTCGTGGTCGAATGGAATCAGGTCCCACACTACGACGGCTTGGACCCGATCACGTTCGAGATTGTCTTCTACGAAACCGGCGAGATCGAGGTCCTCTACTTGGTCGCCGGATACTACACGGCGCTCGTCGGGATCGAGAACGCGAACGGTTTCGCCGGGATAAGCTATCCGACGCCTCCGACGGACAACCTCGCGATCCGGTTCACTCCCCCTACCCCTCCGCCGGGTTCGGCGGGCGTACGGATCGCCCCATGCGCCCAGGGGTCGAGCGCGGTCCCCGGGACGACGCAGAGCACCCCTTTGATAGTGACGAACGCTGGCACGGCCAATGACACAATCGACCTGGCGTTCTCCGCGTCGCCCGGCTGGTCGGGGGATTGGTACGCATCGGACGACGCGACGCCTCTCGGCGATTCCGACGGCGACGGCTTGCCGGACACCGGGCTCCTCGAACCGGGCGCGTCCGTCGATGTATTTTTGCGAATGGCCATTCCCGCCAATGCGACGGGCTCCCAGACCGTGAACGTGACCGGGACCTCGACCGTGGACCCCAGCATCGACGACACGTCGATGATCGGGTTTTCGTTCCCAATCGCGTTGTTCGACCCGCCGCAATCCGACATCGGAATCGACGTGAATCGGAACGGTCAGTTCGATTCGCTCGACGTGAACATCACCATCACCGTGCGGAGTGCGTGGACCTTCCTGCTCTTCGTCGAGCTCTACGATCCGACCTTCACCTTGGACCTCCGCGGCGACGTCATCCTGGACCTATCCCCCGGAACGACCGTTTGGACGACGACCTTCGAAGGCTGGATGATCAACCGGACAGGCGCGGATGGTCCATACCTCGTGGACTTCTGGCTCCTTGCGGGCTTCTATCCGGCATTTCTCGACATCGGCGCGCATCAGACGCGCGCATACGGCCACCTGGACTTCGAGGCAATCCCCACGCTGGTCTCACGACCGCGTTGGCGGACACCTACGATCGACGGCGGCATTGCCGACTCGGAATGGAACGACTCCGCCGTCGTCGATCTGTCAAAGACCCACGAGGGGTATGGTCTGCCGGCTTTCTTCTACGTGAAGAACGACGACACGATGCTGTACGTCGCGTACGATGCCGTCGGGGATGACACAATCGATCGATACGATGTCGCGTCGATTGGATTCGACACGGGCAGTGACCGAACGGCGTCGGATCATCGCGAGGACCAGTTCGTCCAAGGCGGATGGGCGCCCTTCAATCAGGGCCACTACGTGTTCGATGCATCGTTCGCGGCATGGCGGCTTCAGGATTCGCCGTATGATCCAAGCCTCCCGAACGAAGCCGGCCTTGCCAGCGCCTGGGGATTCGGAGCGAGCCCGAACTCGCAGACCCCGCACCGCATGTACGAGTTCGCGGTCCCTCTGGTCCTCTTGGGGGTTCGTGCCGGGGACACGATTGCGTTCGCGGGCGGGGGTCAGATTTCGCCGGGAGTGTACGACGACTATGAACTGCGGTGGAGCGACTGGCCTGAGTGGACCTTCGGCCCGCAGCCCCTGTACGCCTACGGCGACCTTGTGCTCGCGGGGGACACGAACCCGCCGAACGTAACCATTCTCAGGCCGTACCCGGGCCAGCTCACCGATCAATCGTCCGTAGAGGTCGCCTGGAGCGCATCCGATGTGGGCTTCGGGCTGGATCATATCGAGGTGCGGCTCGACGGCGGTCTCCCGATGAACCTACCACCTTCTTCCACCTCAGCGAGCCTGACGAATCTCTCGGACGGGTCGCATACCATCGAGGTGACTGCAGTCGACCGCCTGGGCAACACGGGCTCGCAGTCAGTTGTCGTACGCGTCGACACAACAGCGCCGGTATTGTCAATCAGGTCCCCGCAACCGAACGGAATCGTGACAACCTCATCCGCAATGGTTTCGTGGGCGTCGAGCGACGCGACGTCCGGCATCGCTCACGTCGAAATCGCCATCGACGATGGCCCTCCTTTGTCGCTCTTGCCGACCGCGAGGTCTTACCAGTTCGATGGCCTCGCCGACGGGTCCCATACAATTGTTGTTACGGTCGTCGACCGCGCGGGAAACTCTGCGACCGCGTCGATCGAGATTCAGGTTCGAACCGAGACCGCGGGTCTCCTCGACCCGTTTGCGCCGATAATCGTACTCGCGCTCGTTGCGACAGTTTCGGTGATCGCAATCGGTGCGTTTGCCGTCCACCGGAAAGGGAAGCGGGCTCGTCCTCCGAGCACGGGCGGATAGAGTGTTGGGACATTCCCGGCGGGAAGTAGCCCCGTCGGCAAGCACACCTGCCGAGCCCATCAAGAGCTATGCCACTGGAAAATTTAGATCGTTTGGCCTTGAAACCTACGTACGGCCGGTTCCCGGTACGGGAATTAGCGTATTATTGCCCCCGCCCAGCGAAGTTTCCACTTGCTGGCGTTCAAACGGGCGGATTCGCTTGGTCGTCTTCTCGTTGACGCGAACGACCTGACCATCGATGCCGCCAAGTGCGAGCGCCGGTATAGGAGATCGCATTGTTCTCTGTGATCCTGGCCGGGCTTTCGCCCGTTGCGGTTGTCCAGCTCCTGACTCGCCCCCACGGTTCCTCGCGGCGATAGGAAACGTGTGGGGACAGGCTGCCTGCCAATTGTCATCGACCTTGTTTCCATTTCATCGTTGCTCGCCAGGATACCTCGACCACCCGAACCCCGCGCTCCGCGACGAAACCTATACACTTCGGGCGGTGCGTTTCTCACGGAGACAACTTGCATTGCTCCGTACAAGGGCCGTGGCCCTGTGGGCGCAGAGAGGATCCGGGCGAGGAGGCACGTATTCGTAATCGCAGTGCTCGGAGCCACCGCGGGCGACTTGGTGTGGTTCCTTCTTCCACTTGGAGCCGGCCACCACGATCTGGCGATCTTCGCTCTTGTCACGATTGAGACTGTCCTGTCTATTGTGTACACGAATTTCCTCTCCCGGCCTTGGACTTCGGGAGGAATCGACCGCGCCAAGAACGGGTGATGGTTCCGTGGAACCGGGTTGCCGGCCAAGGGAACAGGGTTTCGGCATGAAACCTATCCCTCCTACATCCCTTCAAAAGCATAGCCACGGTGAGAAGAAGAATTACGTCGCTGGTTTCATCGCGTTCTTCATCCTCGGATTGGCAGGGTTGCTCTTTCAACTTCTATGATGGAGCGATCGCGTTCCAATCGTCTGGCTGGCCGGTGACCCCAGCCGGATTTGCGGCCGTGGCGGCAATTTCGAGTTCGAATCGGAGGTTCATGCGAAAGCTCAAACTTGCTTCGGCTGCGGTCAACGGATGTCTCTACGTGCGACCGCGTGCTCTTCGTGCAGTCGTCCATTCCCATGACAGATAGAAATCAGGGTTGCCGAAACTCGGTGAGTTGAAGTCGTCATTCCACGGTCAGCAGTTGAGTCCGTCCTTCGCCGCGAAACGGTGATCCCGTCCCCGGTCCACGCATCAGCGGGAGAAGCGGAGGATGCAACCGTCTCAACAATAACCCCTGATAGGGGGGACGCAAATGCGGAGCGAGTAGGTGTGAGCCCCGCAATCTGCCAGCGGCGAAGTCAGATCCCCCGAGGTCGATGCGCCCGCCTGAACACCGAATTCGTTCATCGACGCCGACGTGCCGTCGACGTTCAGATGGACGTCTACGAAGCCGTCAGCGTGGCCCGTGTTGGTCAACGTGAAGGTGGCGCTCACGACCCGGCTCGAGGTGGAAGGGTCACATTCGGACAGGCTGAATCGCCCGTTCGATAGGATGATGTGGGGACGTGGGATGAACGCCAAGAGGCCGAAGGCAAGGGCGCCTGCGAGGATCACGGTCGCCGCCTTGCTTGCGTGGTGGCCAACAGACCCACCTGTAACCCACGACGGAGGGACTACCCTTTCCTCGGTCCTCACTTTCCCCGAAAACTTCATCGCTTCGACGCGGCTAAGCTTTTGTGGTGAGGGCTGCGCGGCCCGTTCGCCCCCGAGTCGGCCGGAAGGGCTATGCCGAAAGCGAGAGATTCCAAGGGGGGTCGTCTTATCGAACTGCCCGGTTGCTCGCCGGCGGTCTTTACGTACTATTCGCGGCCGCCGTGACTGCGGCTATCATATTTGACACGACCCTTTTCGTGAATTTCGGACCGTTCACTGGCGCATGGGTCGTCCTCGTCATTTCTGGCAACGCGGTTCTGAGATTGGCCACGCTTTACAGCTGGTGGTCCGTCTCGAAGCGCCGGAGGGCGGAGCATGTCGCCGAAACGAACCGATAGAGGGCCGGGACAGGACTCATTGGAGCAGAATCGGTTCGAACTATGGAGAAAAGGCCGAGGCCACGAGGCTCCAACATGAAGGGACTGGAGCCGAGGTCGCTAGTTCTTGGTCCCGAATTCCAGTCCACTTCTCCCTGAATATGGGTCCGTCCGGACTGAACCGCTCTGGAAAAAGGGGAAGGTGAGAAGGACCGTTTGGTCCTACTCGTGCTCGGACGGGACGACCTGAGTCGAGTTCTGCTCGGTCTACACCGCCGCTCTCCTCTGAAAACTGTCGGACAAGAAGGGATAGCGGACCCGGAGGGATTCGAACCCTCGACAGCCGGATTAGAAATCCGGAGCCCTATCCGTGCTAGGCGACGGGTCCGGCCTCGGCACAGAACGGCATCCTAATAAACCATCGACCTCGGGCCTCGATGGAACACTCCACACGACGAACCCTCCCGGGAGGACTGCCTCAGCGGTTCACGAATCCCGGAACGCCAGCGAGGGTCTTGGCGGCTCGGACGCCCCTCACGACAGCACGCGCGACCTCACGCACCGCGACATGATGCAGGACGTCGAATGCTCGGTAGTCGAGGCGCGGTCCTTTCCGCGTTCGCGTCGTGAATCCGAGGATGGTATCTCCATCGGTCGACATGTGTGCGGGCCGCACCGCAAGCGCGATCCCGTCGTGGGCGAGTTCCACGAGGCGCGCGAGTTGCTCGTGCTCCAAGGGCGCGTCGGTCCCGACGACTCCTACTGTGGTCCCGGAACGCGTCGTGGACCGTCTCAGGTACTCGTCGG
>Ga0209160_1002912_pt1 | contig 14143 bp, 13 predicted proteins | sample GraSoiAngelo_153_FD_186167 | JGI IMG/M metagenome (GOLD analysis project Ga0209160, IMG submission 186167) | Grasslands soil microbial communities from the Angelo Coastal Reserve, California, USA - 14_1009_12_40cm (SPAdes) (version 2) | ecosystem: Environmental > Terrestrial > Soil > Grasslands ...
GGAAAATTGACCGATGCTCGGTGGTCGGGACCGAGCGCAAGCTCTTCCCTCAAAGCTGTGGTGGGCCGCGGTGGACTCGAACCACCTACCTCCGCGCTAGTCCGCCCTAAGCGCTGTGCCTAGCAGAGTGGGACTGAGCGTGAGGCCGGGTGTTATGTGGTGTGGCAGTGCCTAAACGCGCGGGCGCGACGTCGAGCGATGCACTCATTCCGCAACGGCCTTCTTAGTAAGGTCGCGGGACACGGCGGCTAGCAAGGTTTCGGCGAGAAAGTACAGCAGAGGCAGCCACGCATCTGAAACGACCGCCACGAACGTCCCGCCGGTGCCGACCGCGCACCGGCCCATGGACGAGGAGCAACGCTCGGGGGTCTGGCCAGAAGGTGCCGGATCTCCGGCGCCATGCCAGCTCGCAGAATTCTCACTAAAAGCCTCGCTCGGCCGCCGAACCGTGGAACGGCTACCCTCTGATTGCAAATGCAGACGATGACGCCGAGCTCGATTCTCGGGCATGCCGTACGCAGGCGCGAGGACCCGCGTCTCGTGACCGGCACAGGTCAATTCGTCGACGACATCCGGCCCGAGCGGTGCCTGCACGTCGCCTTTGTGAGGTCGACCCTGGCGCACGCCAAGATTCGCTCGTTGGACTTGGTGGAGGCAGCACGTACACCCGGCGTGGTGGCCGTGCTGACCGGCGCCGACCTGCACCTTCCGGCACGCGTCGGCTTTCAGACGGTGGCCGAAACATTGGCGCGGCCGCCACTCGCAATTGAGCGCGTTCGTTTTGTGGGCGAGCCGGTGGCTCTCGTCGTGGCGGAGAGCTCGGGTGTCGCCGAGGATGCCGCCCAGCTGGTCGGTCTCGACCTCGAGCCGCTCGCTGTCGTCGTCGATCCGGAAGCCGCCCGCCGGCCTGATTCCACGCTGCTTTTCCCCGCGCATGGCTCCAACGTCGCCAATCGCTTCGACTCCGGTGGCGAGGATGACGTATTCGCCGGTGCGGAAGTGAAAATCGTGGGCCGCTTCGTCAACCAACGCCTGGCACCTGTGCCGATGGAACCGGAGGCCATCCTGGTCGTGCCGGAAGCAGGACGCCTTTTGGTATGGGCGACCAGCCAGACGCCATTCGGGTTGCGCGCCGAGCTGGCGTCCTCGCTCGGCATGTCTCCCGCTGCCATCCGCGTGGTCGTCGGCGACATGGGAGGCGGGTTCGGCGCGAAGGCCGGCGCTCGCCCCGAGCTTATCGTCGTCGCCGCCGCGGCGCGCAAGCTCGGCCGACCGGTGAAGTGGATCGAGACCCGCTCCGAGAACCTGGTCGCGATGACGCACGGACGTGGACAGGTGCAGGACGTCGAGCTCGGCGCCATGCACGATGGCCACCTGGTGGGCATGCGCGCGCGAGTCGTAGCCGATGTGGGCGCTTACCCGGGAATCGCGACGCTGCTGCCGATGCTCACGGGACAGATGGCGTCAGGTGTCTACTCCATCCCCGCCATCGATTACGAGGCGCAGTGCGTCGTCACGAACACCACACCGCTGGGCGCCTATCGAGGCGCCGGGCGGCCAGAAGCGACCGCGATGGTGGAGCGTGCGATGGACATGCTGGCGGCGGAGCTCGCAATGGACCCGGCGGATCTGCGACGCCGCAACCTGATCGCGCCCGATCGCTTCCCATACACCACGGCCGGCGGGGCCACCTATGACTCGGGTGACTACGCGAAAGCGCTCGACAAGCTGCTAGAGGTGTCGGCCTATCGGACACTGCGCACCGAGCAGGCACGGCGGCGTGAGCGAGGTGACCGCCTGCAGCTCGGGATTGGCCTTTCGGTATACGTGGAGGTCACCGCGGTGGGGATCGGCCCCGAATGGGGAGCGGTTCGCATCGAGACTGACGGCACGGCGACCGTGCGCTGCGGCACCACCTCATTCGGTCAAGGCCACGAGACCTCACTCCCCCAGATCGCGGCGGAGCAGCTGGGCATGCCACTCGAGTCGGTGCGCCTCGTCCATTCCGACACCGACACCGTCGAGCGCGGCACGGGCACCGTCGGCTCGCGCTCCATGCAGCATGGCGGCTCGGCCGTGCACCAGGCTGCTCAGCAAGTGCGTCATAAAGCGCGCGACCTGGCATCGCACCTGCTCGAAGCCGATCCCGAAGACATCGTCTTTGTCGGCGGAATGGTAGGCGTGGCGGGGGTCCCAGGGCGATCGCTCTCATGGACTTCGTTGGCTGCGGCCGCCACCGACGGCAAGAGGCTGCCGGAGGGGATGAAGCCAGGCCTCGCCGCGGAAGCCGACTTCGCTGGTGATGGGAGCTACCCATTCGGGGCGCATTGCGCCGTGGTCGAGGTCGACGTGGAGACGGGCGATGCCCGCCTGGTCCGCTTCTTCGCGGTCGACGACTGCGGCCGCATCATCAATCCGTTGCTCGCGGAAGGGCAGGTCCACGGGGGCATCGCCCAGGGCATCGGGCAGGCGCTGCTCGAGGAGGTCGTGTTCGACGACCAAGGCACCCCGCGCAGCGGCACGTTGGTCGACTACCAGATTCCCAGCATCGGCGAGGTTCCCGAAGTCGTGACCGCGACCACCGAGACCCTCAGCCCCAACAACCCCCTCGGCGCGAAGGGCATCGGGGAGTCCGGAACGATCGGATCGACCCCCGCGATCCAGAACGCCGTAGTCGACGCGCTGTCACACCTGGGCGTTAGGCACATCGATATGCCGCTCACGCCGCAGCGAGTGTGGGCCGCACTCGCAGCAATTGGGCCTGACGAGGGAAAAGGCCAGACTTAGGCAGTCCCTCGTTGGGAAATTGTCACAACAGGCGATGGATTCGGATTCTCACCCGACCAGATCGCCGGCTTCGCACAGGCCATCACGCACCGCCTCGAAGCTGAGATCCCGGCCTACGGCCGGGTGGCCGGGGCGGCGATCGAGCGTGACCTCATCGATAGCTTGGTCAGTTGTAGTAGGCGAGTATGTGTTGGGTGAACGTTCCATCAGGGTTCGCGACAATGATTGCCTTAAACCTCGTGGCCGTTACGCCGTCGAAATCCGAAAACCAAGGGACTTCTCCAAACGGCGGGACGTTAGCAGTCGGGTGACCGACATAAGTGCCTGCGACGAGACCGGTCGTATCACCCGTAACTGTGCATATCTCGCTGTCTTTGATACTGACGCGATTGACTATATGCACTCCCGAACAGGTCCACTGGGAGAAACCGCCGTCAGGCATCGGAGCAGAGAAGCTGGCCTTGTACTGAGTGGCAGCTCCTTCGCTGGCCATCGCGGCGGTTGATGTAGCAAACATGGCCACCATGAGAGTGATCACGACCACTAGACCTTTCACACTTCTACCTCCCACGTGAGCCGATCTTGTGGCGTCCACATGCGGTGGATCACGAAAACGTCCTCGATCCCTCAACCCGAGTCGTCCCACCTGGACAGCGCTGGGCAGCGAGGGGGACCCGATGCGCCCGATTTGGGTGATCCTGTTCCTTCAATGGATGACCTCATGCTGCCTCTAATACAGCGCGACCATCGCGGAAAAGTAAGCGGGCCGCTCGGCATTTTCCGCCAATTCAGCTCAAAGATGTAACGGGCTGGGGAGCGGTCCGCTGTTGCCACCATACACCTCGTTCCTCAGCGTGCTCAAAAAACTTTTGAGAGCTCTCTACCGCGGCCTTGCCGCGTCGCCCAGGCCATCGGGCGGCGATGCCTTTAGCAGCCCCAAAGTTGTCGCTGTTCCGCGTAGCGGCGTCCGACGGAACAGTCATCGTTCTCTTCCTCGAGCACGGCGCCGAGCAAACGGTAATGGATGAGCGCGCGATGACGCGCCGAGCATGCCTAGCGCCCAGCCCCTTTGCCCACGACCGCGCAGACGAAGTAGTGATGGATGTCGACCTCAACCGCCACTGGGGCGCCGTCAGGCAGGCGCTCGGCCAACAGAGCATCAACCGCGGTCTCGGACGTGGCCGGCAACACAGCGGCGAAGGCGTTGCTGACGTCCAGGTTGGAGTGAGTCGTCGACGAGCCAGTGATGAAGTCATACGCCGGGATAACCAAAAATACCTTCCACAGCGGCGAGAACTCACCATGCCCGGGCGAGCTCGGCATCGAGTCCAGAACATGGTCATGAAAGTCGATGAAATCGATCCCCTGGCCGTCGTGATCGCAAGGCTGACACTGCGGGTTCAGACCGCGCGCCGCCCAGTCGATTGGATAGACGACCTGATAGAAGTCCGCAAGAGCCCTCTCGTTCGCCACCTGCGGGACTTCGATCGCATTGATCGTGACTGTCTGGCCCAGTACAAATGCCTGTTCATAGGCTGGCGGTCCGCCCGCCTGCACAGCGTCAGCACCGAAAAGAAACGCAAGCAAAGCCACCGTCGGCAAAGCGAATCGGATCAACGACATGCGTCGCATTCTCGACACCTCCCCGTGATTAGCGACACGCGCATCGCGGCCAACCGCGTCGACGGCGCGCCATTCTAATTGGAGTCGAAAGACGCCCCAACCGAGCCGTCACCAGTTCCTATGACGACCGCACGTCGGGTGAGTCCGAGAACCTGAGTCATCAAACAGATCGTCAGGACGTGACTCGAGGTGTCATGTCTCCATCTTGGGACGCAGCGCGTGTCGGCCCGCTCCGTCGGTTGAGTCGTATTAGCAGGTCACCCACGAGCCCCGTCCAGCCCGTTTGGTGGGCGGCGCCGATGCCCGCGCCCGTCTCCCCGTTGAAGTATTCATGGAATGGGATGAGGTCGTGCCATGACGGATCCATCTGAAAGCGCTTGTACGTGCCGAAGACCGGACGCGACCCGTCGGTGTCGACGAAGATCGCAATCAACCGGCGCGAGATCTCGTCCGCCACCTCATCGAGGTTCAACGCGCGTCCTGATCCGGTCGGGCATTCGACCGTGAACTCGGGACCGAGGTAGCGGTGGTAAACCCTGAGCACCTCGACGAGTAGGTAGTTGACCGGCATCCAGATCGGTCCACGCCAGTTGGAGTTGCCGCCGAAAAGGCCCGTGCTCGACTCGGCGGGCTCATACACCAGCCGTGCGGTGTAGCCGCCGACGTCGACCTCCAATGGATGGTCGCGATGCCATCTCGAGAGCGCACGGACTCCATATGGCGAAAGGAACCTGTCCGGATCCAAGACGCGCACCAGGATTCGCCGCAGCCGCTCGGGAGAGACGATGGACAGCATGCGCCAGCCGGCGTGGCTCTCATTACGCATGTGCTCGATCACACCCATTGCTTCCGAGCGGTGTGTGGTGAACCAGTCCGCTCGTCGCGCGAACTCGGGCAGCCGCGCCATGGTTTCTGGGCCGAGCGTAGTCACTGCAAAAAGCGGTACGAGCCCGACCATCGAGAGCGCCCGCAGCGGCTGCATGGATCCATCGGCGAGATGTAGGACGTCGTAGTAAAACCCATCCTCTTCGTTCCACAGGCCCTGGCTGTTGAGTGCCGACGCGATCAGCGCGAAATGCTCGAAGAATTTGACCGCCAGGTCTTCGTATGTGCGGTCGTGCTGGGCGAGCAGCAGCGATAGCTCGAGCATGTTCTGGCAGTACATCGCCATCCACGCTGTCCCGTCCGACTGCTCGAGGTGGCCGGAGACGGGGAGCGATGAGCGATCGAAGAGACCGATGTTATCGAGGCCCAGAAATCCGCCCTGAAAGACGTTGTTGCCTTTGCTGTCCTTGCGATTCACCCACCACGTGAAGTTGAGCAGTAGCTTGTGGAAGACGCGCCCCAAGAACTCGTAATCGCGTGACCCGTCGATCTCGAAGACACGCAGCGCGGCCCAGGCATGGACAGGTGGATTGACGTCGCCGAACGCCCACTCATAAGCCGGAAGCTGTCCGTTGGGATGCATGTACCACTCTCGGCACAGGAGAAGGAGCTGGGACTTTGCAAATTCTGGATCGACCCGGGCGAGTGCGACGCAATGAAACGCGAGGTCCCACGCGGCGTACCACGGGTACTCCCACTTGTCGGGCATCGAGATTACGTCGCGGTTGTCGACGTGCTGCCAGGCGGAATTGCGTCCGGATAGTCGTTCGGGAGGAGGCTTCGGGCCGGCGGGATCGCCTTGAAGCCACCGCTGAACGCTGAAGTTGTAGAACTGCTTCGACCAGAGCATCCCCGCCATCGCCTGCCTCAGCACGAGCGCCTCGTCGGATGGTGTGCCTGGTGGGGTCAAGTCCGCATAGAACTCGTCGGCTTCCCCGCGGCGCTGATCGAGCATGGCGTCAAAGTCGCTGCCGACGCGCGATCCCAATGCGCTTAGCCGGAGCCTGATCGTCGTTTGGGCGCCGGCGTCCACTGCGACGTGACTGTGGAATGCCGCCTTGGTCCCTTGTCGCTCCGGATTGACGGTCGAAGCACCTGATACGACGTGGTCGTTGATGCCGTCCTTCGGGAAGCGGCTGCGTCCGGGGATTCCCCACAAGCGCTCGGTGTTGGTCTCGTTGTGGCAGAAAAGCATTTCTGGCGTACCGTCCGACACGAGGCTCATCGGTCCCAGGTCCCAGTGTTCGGCGAGGAGGCCGGTGTCCGCAGCTCGAATGAGTGGGGCGCGGTCGTCGTCGCCCCATGCCCAGGTGTTGCGGAACCACAGCGTTGGCAGGACATCGAGCTCCGCGCGGTCGGGGCCGGCGTTGCGCGCCGTGATCCGGATCAGGATGTCGTCCGCGGCCGCCTTCGCGTAGTCGGCGGTGATCTCCCAGTACCTGCCGCTTTCAAAGATGCCCGTGTCGAGCAGCTCAAACTCGGGATCCTTGCGGCTGCGGCGTCGATTCTCCGATACCAACTCGGCATACGGAAAGGCGTCTTGGGCGTACAGATAACGCCAGCGCATCCAGGAGTGAGTCGGGGTGGAGTCGAGGTAAAACCAATACTCCTTAGCATCCTCGCCATGGTTGCCTTCATTGCCGGTCAACCCGAAGATGCGCTCTTTCAGGATCGGGTCGCGGCCGTTCCACAAGGCAAGGGCAAAGCAGAGAACCTGCCTGTCATCGCACAATCCTCCGAGGCCGTCCTCGTTCCAGCGATAAACACGCGAACGCGCGTGCTCATGAGGAAAGAATTCCCAGGCTTGGCCGAAGGGGCTGTAATCCTCGCGCACCGTAGCCCAGGCGCGCTCGCTCAGATAGGGACCCCACCTGCGCCAGGGCATGGCCCCACTCGCAGCTTGCCGCAAGCGGTGTCTCTCTGCTGAAGCCATCTCAGTCAAACCGTCCAATTCCCAAGCAAGTGTCCCTAACGCCCTGCAAACATAGACATTGATGTCCAGGACCGTCGACCTCATGCGGCACGCAGATGCCGATGGCGATGTGCTCACCCCGGCTGGGGTGCGAATGGCCCTGGACATCGGCAGGCGACTGGAAGGCAGGTACGAGGTGATGATCTCGTCCGGCGCGCAACGCGCAACCCAGACGCTGGCGTGCTTACTGGCAGGGATGAGTCGCAGGGTGGCGGGAGGGGTGGTCGTGAACAGCGGCTTCCGTTCAAGCGTCGAGGAGCGTTGGTTCGCCGTCGCGCGCCAGGCCAAGGGCAAAGACCTGGAAGCGTTTCGTGCCGTCGATCCAGAGTTGGTGGAAAAGGAGTCCGCGCTGCTGGGCGGAGTGCTCAGAGATGTGTTCGAATCGCTCCCTGAAGGCGGGCTTGCTTTGGTAGTGGGTCACTCACCGACCACCGAGGCCGCCGTGCTCGGGTTGACGGGTCAGATCATCCAGCCAATCGCCAAGGGTGGCGGGGTCAGGGTGGTTGAGGAAGCGGGTCGCTACCGAATCGAACCGCATGGTTGATCGCTGATCCCAGCCGCAAGGTACGAGCGGTGCAGACGCGTGAACAAGTCCCGGACGCTCTCGCCGGTTCTACTCATGGAGATCAACTGCAGCTACGAAATCCCGTGCTATAGATAGAAGACGCGCGCGAACTCAAGCTCAAATTCGCTCCGAGACGGGACCGCTTTGTAGTTTTGCTCGGTCACGCTCATCTCCCTCATGCGCGGGGAGTGTCAGGTATCAGCCGAATGATCGAAACCGAGTTGTTGTAGTATCCAACTACAATGCTCACTGTCCCGGAGGCAGCGCGCCGCACTAAACGCGACCCCGAAACGGTGCGTCGCTGGATCCGATCCGGCCGGCTGCGAGCGACCAAGGTAGGCACTCAGCACATGATCGACGAAGCCGATCTGGCAGAGGTCGCCGAGGCGAAGACGGTCCTCCCCTTACCGTCTGGCTGGCGTCGAACAGCTACACATGGACCGATGCCAGATGTCATCGCCGCCATCCGCGCTTCCCGTGCCGGACGCTGAGTGCTCGTCGTCGACGCGGCGGTTGTCGTAACAGCCTGTCTGTCCGAGGCCGGACTCGACCCGTTGGCGAAGGAGCAACTCGTTGCCCCCTACCTGATGTGGTCGGAGGCGTCCTCTGTGCTTCATGAGCTGCGCTGGCGAAAGGAGATCTCGAGCGAGCTCGCGGCGACCGCGGTTCGGCGTCTTTCGCAGGCGGATATCAGCCCCAGACGCCCGAAGGGCCTGACCGACGAGGCATGGCGGATTGCCGATCGCCTGGGCTGGGCAAAGACCTACGACGCTGAGTACCTCGCGTTGGCGCGGCTCCTTCGTTGTCAGTTGGTGACGACGGACGCGAAGCTGAAGAATGCGGGCACGAGGGTTGTCGGAGTGATCGGACCAACCGAGATCTAGTCGGAATGACTGACCAGGCGCGGCGCGGCGAAGTGGCTCCTCGGCGCCGCTAAGCTCATCGTCGATGCGTCTACCCAGTGCGGGTGCGCCTCACAGGTGCCAAAACGCTGGCCGGCCTGTTGCGCGAGGTGGATCGCGACCCTACCGGCATCGTCTGGGGCTAACAGATGGCAGAGGCCCGTTCACAAATCGCGATCCGAACTCGCTGACGGCCACCGTGTGCACCAAATTCCATCCTTTGGCATCGACACCGAGTCTTTGCTGCCAGCGGACATCAGCTGACCGGCGCCGAGAGGAACGCTTCGATCTCAGTCGCACAGCGGTCTGGGTCTCCGACCCACGGCAGGTGCCCCTCTTCAGGCAGTTCGACCAGCCTACAGTGAGGTAGCGCCGCGGCGACCATCCTCGCGACTTGGAGACCGCCGAAAGGATCCCGGTTGCCCCAAATAAGCAAGGTTGGCGTCTGGACTCGCGTGAGGTCCTCCGTGCTAAACCCCAAGCGAATCCCGCCTACCCGCAAGCAGACCTCGAGCAGGGATAGCCAGGCGGGCTCGAAGTCGGGCATCTTGCGGGCCGCTTCAAAAGCCTGAGTCAAGGCTCGCGGTGCCTTGGCCGGATCTTCGCCCATCAGTTCCAGCACCGGCGGGCTGGGCAGGCGATAGACGACCCGGTTTAGACCGGGCACGGAAAGCAGGCGCATCGGAAAGGGCGGCATCGTGCCTTCGACCAGGGCCGGTGATCCGAGCTGCGCCATCGATGCAACTCTGTCCGGCTTGTCAAGCGAGAACCAGAAAGCCCAGAGCCCGCCCATGGAGTTGACGACGAAGTCGGCCCGGTCGAGGCCCAGCCCATCCAGCACATCGTCCAGAAACGCCTTCGCCATCTGGCGCAGGCCACGATGGTGGTCTACGTATGGGGTCAGACCGAAACCAGGCCGGTCCACCGCCAGCAACCGGCGGTGTTTGAACCGCGCCATCAGCTGCGCCCAGCTGGCGGCGAACGCGGCGCCTCCGTGGACGAACACCAGCGGCTCGCCTTCGCCAACCTCCAGGATCCTCGCTTTGATACCGAGCGAGGGGACCTCAACCCATTTGACCTTGTAGTCGAGCCCGAACTCTGCCAACAGCTTCTGCTCGGCCGCCTCGAACTCTTCCCGTGCGCCCATGTTCAGCTCGCCTCCATCCCACGACCTGCTGATGACCGTCATCCTGACGGCTTGGAGCAAGCTGGGCCAGCCTGTGGGCTTGCCCATTACCCACACACACAAATGTCTGGGTCCTGTACGGGTTGATGTAAGGCTCCGACAACGTGAGGCGTAAGACGACAGGTCTGAACTTTTGGCTCCGGTGTCTTGGCTCCCCTTAAAGGGGGCTGTACTGTCCCGCCAGGTATAACTGCCCCAAATTCGACCTGGAGGCGAACCGGGGCCGAAAGGTCCGCCGAAGACCCGGCACGCGATCGCCAGTCCCGTCGGTACCCTCGTTCGCGCAACCTCTTAACAGAACATCACCGCCGGGCTCACATTCGGATCGGCCGGGCGACGCGAGAAAGGCGTCACCGTAGGCCTTTTGCTGCGAGGCGACGCTCGTGAACCAACCGTACGGAGACGTCGACGGTCCCCAGCCACCCATTAGCGACTACGCGATGGTCGGCGACACCCGCACGGCTGCCCTCGTCTCTCGAGACGGCTCCATCGACTGGCTGTGTTGGCCGCGATACGACGCTGATCCACTCTTCGGGCGCCTTCTCGACCCGCCCAATGGCGGCCACTTCAAGCTTTGGGCGAAGGGTGGCCACGCCGCGGTTCGCGCCTACCACGACCGCTCGCCGGTCCTCGAGACTTCGATCAACGCCCCAGGTGGAAAGGCTCGGCTTGTAGACGCCATGCCTTTCCGGCGCCAGCGGGGCCCGATCGTGGTTCGGCGGCTGGAGTGCCTGGCGGGTCGTATCGAACCTGTCCTCGAGTACGCGCCGGCACGGCGCAACCTGGTCAAGCTCGTGGGTTGGGAAGACAAGCCCCTTCGGGCCGGTGAGTCGATTACGGCCATCCTCATCGACCGTGGCGATGAGTACGCGATCGACCGCGCGGTGAACTTGGTCCAGCGCTCCGAGCGCTGGTGGAATCAGTGGTGCGCAAGGATCAGCCCGGGGGTCACGCAGGCCGACCTGCTCATCCGTTCGCTGATCACGCTGCGTCTGCTCACCTACACCCCTTCCGGCGCGCCAGTGGCCGCCCCCACTACCTCGCTGCCCGAGGAGATCGGTGGCGTGCGCAATTGGGATTACCGCTATGCCTGGCCGCGAGATGCCAGCGTCGGTGTAGCGGCGATGATTTCAACCGGCCACGCGGACGAAGCGGAGAGGTTCCTGGGTTGGCTCGTCCACCAATCAAGGGAGCCGGCCAGTCCGCTTCGGCAACCTGGCCGCCGATCAGATTCAACTGGACGTGGCCGGCTGGGTTATCGACGCGCTCTGGACCTTCGTGCGCACCGGCCAGAAGTTGCACCCGAAGTCGTGGGCGATGGTTGCTCGTTACGCCGACCAGACCGTGAGGCATTGGCGCGAGCCGGACTCCGGCCTTTGGGAGGTTCGTGACCGGACCAGACATTATTTGCACTCAAAGGTTTGGGCCTGGATTGCGCTGGACCGCGCGGTGAGAATGGCCGAGATGCTCGACCTGGCGCCACGCAAGCGCTCATCGTGGACGGTCGAGCGCGACCTGCTCCACACCGAGATCCTCCATCGTGGATTCAAGGCCAAACTTGGCTACACGCGCTCATACGGTTCGAGCGATCTTGACAGCGCGATGCTGCTGCTTCCTCTGACCGGTTGTGAGCCGGATCGGAGCCGGCTCGAGGTGACCGTGAAGGCGATACGCAAGCAACTCTCGGCTGGGGGCCCTCTCATCTATCGCTATCCACCGGGCGACGACGGTCTTCCCGGGGGCGAGGGCGCATTCGTGCCGTGCACCTTCTGGCTTCTGGAGGCTCTAATCCGCCTGGGAAGGCCCGACGAGGGTAGGGAGCTGTTCGAGCAGCTGTTGGGGCTTACCAACGAGCTGCATCTGCTGCCGGAGGAGATTGACCCCGTGTCCGGCGCATACCTGGGCAACTACCCCCTGGCTCTTAGCCACGCGGGCATGGTCCACGCCATCCTGGAGATCCAGATCGCTGCGGGCGAGCGCGAACCGCACTGACGCGGACCGGGACCTGGTGGCCACCGGCAAGACGCTGCGCGGCACCTATCAGCACGTCATCAGGGTTTCATCAGCGATTGGACGCGGGCGCCGCCGCGGCGAGCCGCTCCAGACCTAGCAGCAGAGCCCGCCTGTCCTCGGCCGAGATCTTCTTCAGCGCGGCCGCCAGCGGTGCCAGGTCGAGGACGCTGTCTCGCGTCACGCGGGCAACCCCCGCCTCGGAGAGGACAATCGAAAGTCGGCGCTCGTCCGTCGGGTCGCGACGGCGGGTGAGAAAGCCCCGCCGCTCAAGGCTCTTCACCTGCTCAGACGCTGAGCTCTTGGGGATGCCTAGGTGGCGTGCGACGACGCCGAGCGGAATGCCTTTCTCGCTTCCGATGTGGTGGAGCAGCTGGCGCTCGTGCTGGGTCAGGTCTTCGGCGTCGGCCTTAAAGAAGGCCGTCCAAAGACGACCGTACAGCTTGTCGAACTGTTCGGCATGCGATTGGTTCGCCATCCCGTACAATATACAGATCGAGTCGGAAGGGTTTTGGTGGAGGAAGGCGCAGTGATCGAGATCTCGAGGGAACGGAAAATTCCCGCGCCGGCTGCCCGCGTCTGGGGGGTCGTGGCCGAAGCCGAACGACTATCTGACTGGTATGCCAGAGCCGCCCGCGTCGAGGTTCTCGAGGGCGCCGGGCTCGGCCGGCGACAGCGGCTCAGCAGCCAGTGGCGAGGTCAGGACTCCGAGGTCGACCAGGTGATCACCGCCTTCGAACCGGAGCGTCGTCTCGAGTGGCGGCACGAGGCAGAACGCTTGGGCGGGCAGCCTGCCCCTCGGTTCGCGAGCGAAACCATCCTGAGGATCGAGCTCAAGCCGCAGGGGTCCAATGCCACCCTAGTGGTCCTGGAGTCGCGTCAGCAGCCCGCCGATCCCGACAAGGAGGCGGCTCTGCGTGGCAACTCCGAGTACCTGGGCAAGATGCTGGAGACGTCGCTCGAGCGGCTGGAGAAGCTCGTGACGAGCGAGCCGGAGTCTTGATCCGAAGGAGACGCAAATGATCAACGGGGCTCACGCAATCATCTACAGCCATGATGCCGACGCCGATCGCAAGTTTCTGACGGACGTGCTCGGGCTCCGCTCCGTGGACGCGGGCGGCGGCTGGCTGATCTTTGGCCTTCCACCCTCCGAAGTCGCGGTGCATCCCGACGAGGCAAGCAAGCCGGGTCACGAGCTCTATCTGCTCTGCGATGACATCGACGCAACGGTCGCGCACCTTAAGACCAAGGGAGTGACCGTCGAGGACCGGCTCTACGACGAACCCTGGGGGCTCCTGGCGTTCATCCGGTTGCCAGGCGGGGGCAAGCTCGGGATCTACCAGCCACGGCATCCGCGCGCGCCGAGCTGGTCGGCTTCCAAACCCTGAATGCGCCTCCGGGGCCCGATCAGGCCGGGCAAATAGCAGGTCGGACCGATTGGACGCTCTGGGCGGACAACATCGTCTCCCTTCTCCCGGCGACGTGGATCCCACAGGGTTTTCTAGATCACATGTCAAAGGTCCGTGTCCAATTGCTACAGCCGACCAAGCTTGGATATCTGCACCGGGTGCGTCACGGTCCTGACCCGCGCGACCTCGCGATTGCGGTTGGAAGGGATGCAGGAATCCACCCGCACGATTAGTTTCGAGCTCTGACGTAGTCTGAGCTGGCGGAGGAATCGTGATGGCTGGAGTGGAGACTCTGATCGGCGGGCTGGTCGTTGGAGAATCGCCGCGGTGGCATGACGGGCGGCTCTGGTTCTGCAACTGGGGTGCTCAGGAGATCCGGACTGTTGATGTTGACGGCAACAGCGAGGTCGTGGCCAAGGGACCGAAACCGGCAGGCTACTGCATCGACTTCCTACCAGATGGCCGGCTGCTCGTCACCGGCGAGGATCGACTCCTGCGTCGCGAACCCGACGGATCGTTTGTCACTCACGCCGACCTCGGGGCGCTCGGCAAGGGCTGGAACGAAGTCACGGTCGACGGCCGAAGCAACATCTACGTCAACAACGTCGGTTTCAGTTTCGGTCAGGAAGACTTCCGGCCAGGAACGATCGCACTGGTGACGCCCGATGGAGCCGCGCGCCAGGTCGCCGACAACATCATGTTTCCGAACGGCATGGTCGTCACGCCGGACAATTCGACGCTAATCGTGGCCGAGTCCTGGGTTCACCGACTCACGGCGTTTGACATCGCAGACGACGGTAGCCT
>Ga0209160_1002915_pt1 | contig 14138 bp, 14 predicted proteins | sample GraSoiAngelo_153_FD_186167 | JGI IMG/M metagenome (GOLD analysis project Ga0209160, IMG submission 186167) | Grasslands soil microbial communities from the Angelo Coastal Reserve, California, USA - 14_1009_12_40cm (SPAdes) (version 2) | ecosystem: Environmental > Terrestrial > Soil > Grasslands ...
CTCGCGAGGACTTTTATTTCGCGGATTGCAGAAGGATATCAGCGATACACTTGTGGCCTAAAGCTGAAAGCTGAGCGCTGACAGCTGAAAGCTTGCCGAAGTGTTTTGGTTGCGGCTCGGCCGCGCTGGGTCATAAACGTGCCATGCGCTTCGAGCCCATGTGCGCCAATGTGAGCGTTTTTGTTACGTCGCCGAGATGCTTCCGTGCGGGCCTGGTTTTGGGTAAGTAGTTGATTTCAAAACGGGATTTCAGAAGAGAACCTCATTCAAGTTTCTCTGACTCTTAATCAGTAGGTTGAAGGTTCGATTCCTTCCGCGCTCACCAACTCCATTGTTTGCAGCGTTGGTTCATCGCTCAACCTCGGCTGGGGAACAACTAGGGAACAACTCGTTGACCACGAGCGCGAGCGGCTGCATGAAGTCCTGCATATCCGTCCGGTCGTAAACGTCCATCGCGAGATTCACCTTCTTGTGCCCCAAAATATCTGAGATCTGTGGCTCGCCGAAATGTCATCTGCCGAGAGTGGCATCGATTCTTTCTCGCCCAAGCGGGAACTTTGAGCCTGCATTTGACCAAGCGTTTGGATAACGCGCACGTGCCCTTAACCCAGCCATGCGCTTCCCTGCGGCCCACACCTCGACAGGGCACACACATATATTAAGGATGGACGGAAAGGTCTTCGGGCGAGGCCGCCCGATCATAACGGTGGTGCAACCCACCCAGTCGATCATGGGAAAGCACGCGACCAGAGGCTACGCAGCGAGTTCTGTACTGTGCCTCTCGAAAACTTCGAAATATCTGAGCGGTCGGGGATTAAACTTCTTTCATAATTCTCTCCTCCGATGCTCATTTATCTCAAGACACTGTGCCTCTCGAAAACCTCGAAATGTCTGAGCAGATGCGAATTATACTTCTTTGATAGTTCTCTCTTCCGATGCTCATTTTTGTTGCGGCATTCCTTCCCACTGTGTTCTCGATCTTCCGTTCACGCGCTGCCCTTGAGTTGGAGAACCTGGCCCTACGGCACCAAATCGGCGTGCTTCAGCGTTCCGCGAGAAAACGTCCCAGGTTGACTCCCGTGGACCGCCTTCTTTACGTGTTTCTGGTAATGGCCCATGATCGTCGCCGCATTCTTCACTGCAATGTGACCGCCCACCCGACCGCGGAGTGGACGGGACAGCAACTGCGAGAAGCCTTCCCCTTTGACCAGCCCCCGCGCTACCTGCTGCGTGACCGTGATGCCATCTTCGGCGATGCCTTCCAGGGACAGGTGCGAGACATGGGTATCCAGGAAGTGCTGTGCACCCCTCGATCCCCCTGGCAGCGGGCCTACCTCGAGCGCGTCATTGGTTCGATTCGACGCGAGTGCCTAGACCATGTGATCGTGTTCGACGAAAGCTCGCTACGTCGTATCCTTCGTTCATATTTGGATTACTATCACCGATCGAGAACACATCTCTCATTAGGCAAGGACTCGCCCGAGCCGAGATCGATCCAGCCGGAGCAAATGGGGAGAGTCGTGGCACTGCCCCAGGTCGGCGGGCTGCACCACCGCTACGAACGACGGACCGCCTGAGACCCTGCCCTCCTTAATATAGGTGCTGACGACGCCCGCCCGACGCAAAAGCTACGCCCGAGAAGCTGACGTTGCCGTTTTCGCGGCAGGCGAAGCAATCATCGGACCTGCAAACCGAGTGATGCGCTTTCCGCGGCTACTTTTACTTCACCCTCCTTTCTTACTGAGATCGAGTTTTCGGTAGGGACAATGGCGAAACAAGGTGTATACAACCCGGACGGTTACAACTTCATTGCTTATTGCGAGCAGTGCAAAGAACCACGCTCAGTGAGTGGAAGCCGAAGGCGAGCCGTGACGGATGAGCCCGTGATAGTTGGTGCTATCTACTGCGGCCACAGTTGGACATTAACTCCCGAGCAAAAAGACGCGTTCCGCAAACTAATCTCGGGTTTTGTGTCATAAGTAGCGGGGGCTACGAAAACTCAAGCAGGTTGTTCCCCGCCTGCGACACCGTTGAGCGGACGAAGCCAAGCGTGGACGAATTAAGTGGACAAATATACTTCGATACCAACTCTGCCGGTTATCTTTGTGACCTTGAAGACCCGCGCCCGGCCTGCGATCCTGAGGTCATGGCATACATCCGAGGCTTTCTAGACAAAGACGGAAACGTGGTCCCGGAAGTTCCGAAGAAAAAGCAGCCGCTATATCAGCGCGTGGGCAAAAATTTGTTAGTCATGACACCCCGTACCGCATCGCAAAGACGCTGAACTCTGAAGGCATCCGCACGCTGTACGGGCTGCGAAGTTGGTTTTTTACCTCGACTAAAGCGCTGTGAGAAGGGTCAACGAGATTTTCGCTTGAGGGTTTCTAGCTGTGCTCCAAGCGAGTTCCGGGCCAAACGAACGTGTTCCTGTAGGGCGTTGCGGAGTTCCGAAAGAACTGTGTCAATTTCGGCTTCGGTTTTCACCGTGAGCAGTTTTCCGCATAGTTTTTTGACTAGGGCGTCGGTCTGTGTGGACATTGGGGACATACTAGCAAGGTTTGCACTGATTTCACAGACTTGGTTTTCGTTGTTCTGATTCTGGAACAAAAACAAGAAAGTCCAACCTTCCACGATGCGTCTGCTTTAGACTCACGGGATGGAATCTTGGACGGCACTAGGAATCTTCCTGATGGGTGCAGCGATTGGCGCACTACTCACTGCAATTGCATACTCCGGGCATGTTCGACGCCTTCAGAGCGGTTTGCAACGCGGTTCAATAAATGCGGTCCAATAGAAGGCCAGCCGTTTCGCAATCATCACATCCGCAACCCATGTCTCCCGGGTGGTCGGGCCGGTTGCGCCATTCCTTATCCTGCTCGGCATGTTTGCGGTGGTCGTCTAAAAAAGCTTGGAGCGCTTTTTTAAGTTGCTCAACGACGGGGGTATTTCCCGTATGTCTGCCCATGCTGCCAAAAATAACACAAGGGGCTTTTGCTTCGCTATCAGGGGTGCTTCTTCCTCATTTCTTCCAAGCGCGTGCTAGGTCACCGTCTAAAATGTCCTGTTGGGCCTTGTTCCACTTTGCATAATACCGCTCGGTAATCGTGACGCTGGTATGCCCGAGCGCCTTGCTTACCTTTCGGATGTCCACACCGGCCTTTAGTAGCTCAACCGAGAACGTGTGCCGGAACATATGCGAGCTGCCCTCAATACCGGCCGCCTTGAAGACCTGCCGGTACATCTTGTCAAAGGTGCTGACAGCCCCCTTGGTCGTAGCCTCGCCCGTGATAAAGAAATATGTGGGGTTGCCGTTCTTTGCGGCTAGCAATTCTTTCCCGAGCCAAGTAGGAATCACGTTGTTGATATGCGCACCCGTCTTGCGCCGTTGGGTCCTTACACGGAACGTCTTGCCGTCCTGGATTAGCTCATCTTTGGACAAGCAAACCGCATCCACAAGAGACAGCCCGGACCAACGCTGCAATTGCATACACGCCTTCACACGGGCTGCGTTGTGGGGCTGCAACCCGCTCTTACCCACGGCCGCAAGGATGCTCTTGTATTCCTTCGGCTCAAAGGGCCGGACGCTGTTGGCCTCATCCGCTTTGACCTGGATACTTGACAGTTGGGACGCGGGATTAGCGGGAATGGCCCCGGCGTCATAGCAGAATTTGAAAAAACTTTTGACCCGCTCTTGATTGTTGCGCTTGGCTAGCGGGGATTCAAAAGACCATTTTGCACGCCATGTTGTCAGATGGGCTAGCGTGATGTCCTTAGCGAAATAGATGCCCTCCGCGTCGCAGAAAGCCTGCAGCCGGGTCAAAGTTAGCTTGTGCTTGTATAGCGTGTTTTCGGCTAGATCCTCGCCCCGCTTGCTGTCCTGGAATAGGGCAATGGCCTCATCAACGCGCTTGGGCGAGCCCGGAGCGGCCGTCTTGCCTAGCTCGGCATCCTCGTACTGCTGCTCTATGATTCGGGATTTCTTTTGGGCAGTCTCCCACGTGGCCGTTTTGGCGCTCTTGCGGGTTTGCTTGCCGCTGACGTTCCATTCCATCCACACGGCGCACCGGCAGCGCCGGTATGTCTTGTCTGTCCTGTGCTCGCAACTGGCCTTGTGGCGCTTATAAAGAATTACGTGCATGACAGCACCCTCGGAAACACCAGCAAGCGCCCCCGGCGTGCGCGTCTACGCGGGCTCTTACGGATCTTGCGGGTGAGCGTGAGCAGATTGCCCGCCCGGCGATACTTCGATTTCGGCCCACCTACCAAATATTCCCGTATCTCCCGGCCCAACACATCGCGGAAAATCCTGCAATATGCCATTTTGTAGCCCTCCCGCCTACCGGGGGAAAACCGGGGTTTGTACCTGGATTGACAGTACACGGACAGGACAGGCTTTGCAAGATTACCGCTAAGTTACTGTAGGAAGGTTACTTAAGGTTGGTTGCGCGGGGTGGATTTGAAAACCAGCGACCTTTGATTTCATAAAGTCGTCGGCCTCATCTGACCTGAGTACACTTGGTAGCGCTAACGACCAAGGGCTCGGGAGAAAGGAGGCCGAACATGTTGATTATAGGTTGCGATTATCACCCGAGCATACAACAAATCGCATGGGTTGATACGGAAACTGGAGAGTGCGGAGAGCGGCGGTTAACACACAGCGGTGGGGAGGCTGAGCAGTTCTACCGCGAGCTGAAGAAAAAAGGAATCAGCGTGCGCGTAGGGATGGAGGCCACCGGGCACTCGCGTTGGTTCGAGCGCTTGCTCGCGGAGCTTAACTATGAGCTGTGGATGGGCGATCCGGCGCAGATTCGAGCGAAGCGGGTGCGCAAGCAGAAGAACGACCGGCGGGATGCCGAGCATCTTCTCAAGCTGATGCTGGAAAATAACTCCCCCCGCATGGGAGTAGAAGAAAAGTTGTGTTTGAGGAAGCAGCAGCCGGCGTTGTGGAAACTGTGAACCGAAGGTTCAAGGAGCTGTGGGAAAACCCTCTTTTGGTTTTTCCACAGCTCCGTCAGTTTCCACAACGCTTTTCGCCGCCGCAATTCGGTTACCCTGTCGGTAAAAATCCCCCTCACAAAAAAGCGCCCCAGGTAAGCCGCCTGGGGCAAGGACCCGTGTCCGCCAACTCGACTTTGTTCAGGAGCTAAGTGATGAGCACAGATCCCAACAAAAGCCTAGCACCGCAGCCGCTTTCTCCGACAGAAAAAACCCATCTCACTCCCTTCCTGGAATCCGACCTGGCTGATCTCAGCCTACGCGAACTGCTCGGCATGCTGTTGTCCAGCGCCGGTCTGGCGGAACGCAAGGTGTACTTGGAACGGACCCCCCAGGACAAGCCGAACGGCTTTTATGATCGTTCCCTGCAGCTCGGCACCATTCCGCTGGAGGTTCGCGTCCCCCGTACACGCGGCGGTGAGTTCCGCCCCGCTACTTTGCCCCCGCTCTATCAGCGCGGCTACAGCCAGGAGACCCAGGCGCTGTTGTTTTCGCTCCTGGCCTCCGCTCGATCCCTGAATGCGGTCAAAGATGCTTTACAGAAAATGGGCCTCTCCACCTCCCCCCAGGAACTGGAACAGGTGGCCACCGAGTTGATGGCAGAGTTGGATCTGCGCAACAGCCGGCCGCTCGATGCCGACTTCCTGGCTCTGTTCCTGGATGGCAAGTACGTGGAGTTTCGCGACCAAGATCGTCTGCGCCCGGCTTGCATCTATGTGGTCGTCGGACTTCGCCGCGACGGCAAAAAGCAAGTCCTTACCTGCTTACCACGCGCCGGTCGCGAAAATCTCGAAGACTGGAAGTTCGTGCTGCGCAACTTGCTGGAACGCGGCCTCCGTCGGGTTCTTCTCCTGGTGCAGGACGACTTTTCCGGACTCCTCCCCATTACCCAAGGCCTGTTCCCCAACACCGACGTCCAGCTTTGTGTCGTGCATATGCAACGCAATGCCAAAACTCATCTCACCAAGCCGGATGCTGCCGAGTTCCAGCAGCGCTGGCGGGCTATCAAGTCCTCCTGGAACCTCGAGGTGGCGAATCAGCAGTTCGAACAACTCTGCGATCGCTTCGCCAAAAACTATTCCACTTTCATCGCCGAACTACGGAAGAAGCGCCTGCACTACTTGGCGTTTCTTAACTATCCGGAAATCATTCGCCGTTCTCTGTCCACCACCAATGTCGTTGAGGCCATCAACGGCCAACTGGAGATCATGCGGCGTAATAGTGGTGGTTACTTCCACTCCCAAGAGACGCTAAAGCTCAAGCTGGGCCTTGCCGTTTCTTCGCTCGAGCAAGGTAGATGGAAAAGCTTGGCCAGGAATATCGCCGCCGTGCTTCACCAGTTCAATGCCATATTCCAATCCCGTTTCGAGACCGCGGCATGAATCTCTTAAACACAACTTTCTTGACAAGTGCCACGGAGGTCGTGAAACTGCAATCCCGGCAAATCTGTCTCATTGCAAACCCGCTCCCAACTGCCACGAAAGTCTTTCACCGGTTTCCCGTTTGCGCGGCTGAATAAGTAATCGTCGGGCTGCTTGCCTTGGATCCACTGCAGCAACAATTCCCGTACGCGGCGCGGCAGCGTAATCTCAAGGCCCTTCTTGTTCTTGGTCATTCCAGGTTCTAGGCGAATGACATTGGCATTGGGATCGACTTGCTTCCGCATTTTCAGCACAGACGCGTGTCGCCAACCGTACGTACAACCGACCTCAAGTATCGCCAGCATCCACAGGCCGATTCCGGCGCAAGCCTTTTCTGGGCGAATTCGAGGTCCGGTCTCGACAAAGCCCGTTCGCACGTTGTTTTCTTTGAGCATGGGAATGTACGGAACGAACTGCACCTTCGGGGGTGTGCATTCCGTGGCCAGATGGAACATGCGCTTAACCCGACTTTGACAACCGGACTATGATTTTTCCGGAAGTTGCTGATTCTACGTTCGAGGTGTCAAAAGGTCTTCACTACAAGTTTTTCACTCCCGCAACGCATTCTGGTTCCGACTGGACAATCCTGGGCAGTGGTTGAGCCGGTAACTGTAGGTGCAATTCGTGGAGAAGCATCTGGTGATCTTTCTCGGGTTGGGTGTACCGCGACAGGATCAGCAACCGCCCATCGGTTGTGGGTACCTGCACATCCACCATTTGAATAGCGGACATTTTCTCCAGCACCGCTCGAGGAGTTAGACCAGGCGCCAGCGCCCGCAAACGCTGCCCCAGCGTGATGTACAAACAATAGGCCAGAAACGATACGAAGATATGCGCCTCGATGCGTGAGTCTTTCTGGTGATAAATGGGGCGGATGGCTAAATCGCTCTTCAGAGCCCGAAAGACCGCTTCGATCTCGGTGAGCTGAACGTAGTGTTGCCACAGCACGCCGGGATCTTCCGCGGAGAGGTTCGAGCGGAGCAGATAATGCCCCTCCCTGCGAAAGGCTTGTCGGAGTTTGTCTTTTCGCAACCGGAAGGTGAAAGTCTCCGTGTTGACCGGCTGCTCTGGTTTCGGCACACGAACCTCCACCAAGCCATAGACACGACCCGCCTCCGTCTTGGCCGCTCCAAGTTTCAAAAGCAAGTTGTCGCGCGTGAGGTCCTGACCTTGTAGTTCACCGAGCCTCTGCCACAGACGTTTCAGACGTCGTTGACGGATGGCCCGTTCCTTCTCCTTCCGCCCCGTGCTGCGTGCCAGAATGTAGAGTTCGCCCTCCCGAGGCAGCAGTTTCACCTGCACCGACTCTTTCACCTGTGCCCAAGGCAGTTCGAGAAACGGCTTCTCCAGTTTGCTCAGCCGACCCCGCGGTGTCCCCACCAGATACGCTACCGGCGGGACGGCCTCGCGCATCTCTTTCAACTGCTGCTCAGTCGGGATGCCCCGATCCATCACCCAGACTCGCTTCGCGCGTCCGTATTGCTTCTCGATCTTGTCTAGAAAGGCCTTCAGCGTGGTCTTCTCACTGGTGTTCCCCGCCATCACCTCGTAGGCCAGCGGAAGGCCGTCTGGCGTCACCACCAGAGCGATGATCACCTGCACGCAGTCCGGGCGTTTGTCCCGGCTGTAGCCGAAACGCCGCTTCCCATTCGCGGGCGGATCGCATTCGAAATACGTGCTGGTCAGGTCATACAGCAACACTTCAAATTCCGCCTGGAACAGGTCCTGCCAGCGCTTCTGGAGATAGCTGAACAGGTCGCTCTTGTGCGCGAGCAACTTGTCCTGACAGCGATACAACGATTGCAGCTCGATGGCCTCGCCCGACCGGCCCAGCAAATCGGCCAGGGCGCTGCGTAGATACCACTCACGGTGCAGACGCCACTCGCTGCCCGGATCGATCCGCCGATAACTCACCAGCGTCTTGAGCACGTCCAGCCAGTCGGTTCCCTCGCGGCTCACTCCCAGCCGCTCTCTCCAGAAGTCGTCCAGCTGCAGCTGCTGCCATAATTCTCCGCTCAACCAGCACGCTCCCCACTGACGCGGCCGCTTCACCTGGAGCTCACTCAAACGAACATGCACGACTTCCTGCGCCATTTCCGGGGCTGGTCGGTCCTCCGGAAAAAGTGCCACCTGACGCGATCGGCCTCGAGACTCCTCGAAAACTTCAATGCACCGGCACCACGCCGCTTTCTGACTGCCGTTGATTTCCCCCAAGTACAGCACCTGCCGCTGGAGCACCTGTCCTGACGAACCCCGCCGGTTCTCCACGATGCTCCAATAGTTATGCTCCTTGCCGTCCTTCACGCGAACCGTGCAGCGGAGAAACATACCGCCATTGTGCACGGCGCCTCGCAGCAATCAAGGGGTTAGGTCTTCACTACAACGCGTTGCGGGAAAAGTGCTACTGAAAAGCAAATACTTATCGGCAGGAAACCGCCAAAGATCCGTAAAATCAACCCTCGGTTGTCAAAGTCGGGCTAAGCGCCTCGGAATGACAAGACCTTCCCTTTGACCGCTACCCAGCCCGCGCCGAATGCCACCGCTTCGATAAAATAGCGCCTCCGACTCCGGAGCCGATTTGATGACCACCAATTCATCCAACCCGCTCTACCGCTGCGCCGGCCCCAACTGTGGAATAGTCAAGAAAGCAACCGACCGATGGTGGCTGATGTGGACGTCCATCGAGCAGTTCAAAGCTCCTGTCCTTTATCTCGCGCCCTGGAACGAAGAACTCGCGCAGGCAGAAGGCACCCTGCACGTCTGTGGAGAACGTTGCGCGCAGAAGCTGCAGTCTCAGTTCATGGGAAATGTACGAGATAACCGGGTGAAGCGAGTAGGGCGCTAGAGCTAGAGAATGAACGGAATTGTGAGCCCGAGAGCTTCATTGCGTCAAGCCTGAAGGACCGGCAGTTATTGCACTACCTTCAAGTACTGACTCTGTACGAAACCCATAATTTTGCCGTATTTGGGCTGAGCCGTGTCTTGGTGCAATACGGCATACCACACTGCGTCACCCGACAAGATCCTGACGTTATCAGCCCATTTTGGCGTCACGAGCCAATCCATGTACTGGGCAATTTCTTCAGGTCCTACGGTGGCTGCTGTAAGGCGGCACAAACCTCCCACGCCTAGTTCACTGTCCGTAACTATGCGGTGATCGTCAGTAAACAGATAGGTGATCGCCTTCGTCTGTTTATCCCAGGCGATCGTAAACAGCTTGTCGTCGATCATAACCGAAGTACAGGGATCATGGCGGTTGACTTCTGTGGGGCACTGCTCAGAACGAGTTCTTGCCTTCCACACGTACGATGGAACCTGCGAGCCAAGCTTAGGCACGTATCGCTCTTGGGCTTCCGTTTGGGGTGCGCACAGGACCAATACGAAGAGGCAAAGGAACAGGCAGGCTTCGGTTGGACGCTTCATGGCATACATTCTTCCATCTGCGAATTCTACGCCGAGTGTCAGTACTACTCGCCGTGACTTTCGTCCCGACACGAAAAATTGTCGAAATGTCGCCTCCTCACCAACGATCAGGGGACAGATCTTGTGAGACTGGAAGCCCGGATCATCAACGGATCCTCCGGCATGAAACCAATTTGAGCTCACGCCGCATCCTACTCACTTTCGCGATCTATACTGTACTGTCGTCGTAGCTTTGCTGCATTCGTCGGAGGGTTCTATGCGCTCTCTGCTCACGTTCTTATTGTTATCCGGTTTGGCATTCTCGCAAGCCAAGCCAGTTTCGTCAGAACCTGCCCGCCCCGGTGAATCCAAAGACAGCACCGAGAACACGCTGACTATCCCCGCCGGCAGCAGGATTCCAGTTGCGCTGAAGCACGCCATCTCTACCAAAAGCGCCCGCGAAGGTGATGCGGTCTATGCGGCCACTACGTTCCCATTCGTTCTAAACGAGAAAGTGCTAGTCCCGGCGGGGACCTATGTACAGGGTCGTATCAGTCACGTGCAGAAGGCCGGGCGGGTCAAGGGCAGGGCGGAAGTCCTCATCCATTTCACCACCCTGATCTATCCCAGCGGGTACACCGTCATGCTCCCGGGCGCAGTCGAGAACGTTCCCGGGGCAGAGAAGACTTCGATCAAAGATAAAGAAGGCACGATTCGCCAGGACAGCGATGCTGGCAGGAAGGTCGGCACGGTAGCCAGCACGGGTGCGACTGGCGCCGTCGTTGGAGGGCTGAGCCACGGCGGCAAGGGCGCGCTGATTGGCGCGGGCGTCGGAGGAGCCGCCGGTACCGCTATTGCGTTGTTGACGCGCAACACCGACGTTCGCCTGGATGCGGGTACCACGTTGGAGATGGTCATCCAGCGGCCGATTCCGCTGGATGCAGCCCGGGTGAGATAACTTGAATTTCCGATTGTCGATTTTCGATTGATGATTGGAAAACCCCGACCAAACGCTTGTCAATCAACAATCAAAAATCGACAATCAGAGAAAATGCATATGACAGTGTGGCGCGTGCGCCCTCGGCCACTTGGCTCACGACATTCAGGCGCGGACAAGAGTGTCCGCGCCACACACAAGCCGTGAGCACCTGGGAAATCACTTCAGCGTGAACATCGCATTTACGTGTGCCGTCACTTGGACGTTCTGCGGACTGAACTCCGCCGTCGGTGCGGGCGCCTCCGCCTGAGCCCGCATGGCATTCATTGGCTGCGCGGCCAGCGGAGTCATCATGCGAATCTGTTCAAAGGTATCCACCGACGCGTAAGAGAGCTCTCCTAATACCCGCCCACCCGCTCCCGCCACCGCACCGGCATTCTCCCGGGCGTGACGATAAGCATCCTCCACCGCCTTAACCTTCGCAGCATCTATATCTTCCAGTGAATAGCTTATGGACTGGTTCTCGGTGACATCGGTATCGGCGAGCTGCTGAACAATGGGCGCAATTTTCGAGAAATCTTTCAGCTTCAGTGAGACCGCAGAATTCACCCGGTAGGCGACCAACTTTCGTTTAGCAGTTCTCCAGTCGTAGACCGGCTGCAAGGAGAAGAACCCGATCTCTGCCGTCTTGGGATCGATGCCATTGGAACGCAGAATCTGTCGAATCTGTTCCGCATTCTTCGACGCCCGATCGTAAGCCGCCCTGGCGGAATCTTCCTGGGCGGAGATGTTGAACTGTAGGCGCGCCGTGTCGGGCGGCGCCTCGAACTTGCCGTCCGCGCCCACAAACACAGTGTTGGGCTGCGCCGCGATCGTGGGACGCTCCTGCGAATAACCTGCCATCGCGGCGAACAGTATGGTCAAGATTGCAACGCCGTTCTTCATGGAATCTCCGTTCCAGTAAGACGTTATACGCTTGTTTCCATCCACTAAAAAGAACGCGCGAGAACACGGGACTTGCGCGGGTTGCAGATCAGACGAAAAATCTGGAATTTCTTGCGCCCCGCTGGGGCTTGACGGTTTTTTGGTTTGTTATCCCACGGCTTACGCCATGGGCTTTATTCTTGCGCCGCTTCGCGGCTCCATTTGAAGGCTCAATCCTTCGACGGACTAGAAAAGAATCCTCCTCAAAAGACAAAGGCACGGGACCCAACCCGTGCCTTCATCTTCGTCGTGAGGCCGGACCATGCGACGAGGGATCCGGCCTGCGCAAAAATTCGTCCCCGGCAGGTCAAAGACCCGCCGCCACCGTCGGGCCTCGATACGATCTAGCGAGGGACCTGCAGAGGATGATCGAGACGCACTTCCAGAACCGTATTCTTTTCGAGGCGTAGATTGCGCTGCGTCAGGACGCCTGTCAGCGCTCCCAGGCCAGCGCCCGCACCGGCACCGATGCCGGCGCCCTTGCCGCCTCCGGCTGCCGCTCCGGCGACGGCGCCCAGTCCTGCGCCAACGGCTGCGGTTTCGATCATGCGGCGCTTGTCCGCGCCTTTGCGTTCAATTTCCCCTTCAGCATTTGGCTGTTTGGCTGCGTGCTCACCCGGAACGCCGGTTACCGTGGCCACCAGTGGCATCTTGCCATGCCCGGTATCGATCTGATCGAAACTCAGGAGCATGCGCGCGTGCAGTCCTTGCTCCACAGACGAAACATGTCCCCAGATTTTCTTGCCACGGGGAATGGTCGTGCCATTGGGAGCGACCAGATCCTCGGCCAGCTTGGCGCTGAAATGCTGGCCCTGCTTGGCGTTACTCGTATCCAGCTTGTCATTGAGGCGGATCAGGAAAGTCTGCCCTTCGGGAATTGCATTGGGTGCCGGAGGAGGCGCAGTGCCTCGACCCTCAGCCGCCAGGGGCAAGCCCGCCAGCAGCATTACGGCGACACATAAGCACGCGCGAGAACCAAGCCTCGTCATACCAAGTCCTCAATCGGAAGGAATCACTTGCCCTAGGTTGGATGTGCGCGAAGAGGAAATTGGCTGCCTACGAATTACCTATCCATATCAGGTAGATAGATGACTAGCTCTTCGCCACCGCCGAGAAGGTGAAGCGATGGCTCTGGGAGTCAATCTCTTTCTTGAGGTCCTCGAAGATGCTGTCGGGCATGCCACGGTAGAAGTCCACAACCTCGGGGTCGAACTGGCTGCCGGTGCAGCGATAGATTTCCTGGCGGGCGGCGGGAAAGGTCTGTGCGGCACGATACGGACGATCCGAGGTAATAGCATCCAGCGTGTCTGCGATCGAGAAAATCCGCGCTCCTAACGGTATTTCTCTGCCCTTAAGCCCGCGCGGATAGCCGCTTCCATTGTAATGTTCCTGGTGGGAGTAGACGATCTCGCAGGCTTCACCGAGAAAAGAAACTCTCTTGAGCAGCTGGTACCCACGATAACAATGCTCGCGCATGATCGCGATTTCTTCCTCGTTGAGTTTGCCGGGCTTACGCAGAATGGCATCGGGAATAGCCATTTTCCCGAGGTCATGGAGAAACGCGCCGCGGGCGATCACGCGAATCTGATCGGCCGGCAATCCCATGGCCCTTGCGATAGCGATGGTAAAAGCCGTGACTCGTTTCGAGTGACCTTCGGTCTCGGCGTCTTTCATGTCGAGCGCATCGCCTAAGACTTCGAGGGTTGTGTCGTACGAGCGCTCCAGATTGCCCATCGCCTTCCGTAATTGATCGGTACGGTTGGCCACCAGTGCCTCCAGGTTGGTCTGGTAAGCACGGTTTTCCATCCTGAGTCGCCGATTCTCCAGCGCCCGGCGCACGGTCGCTAATAGCTGTTCGCGCTCGAAGGGCTTCAGTAGATAGTCATACGCGCCATCTCGAATAGCTTGCAGGGCAACGGAAATATCGTGCACAGCGGTGACCATGACCACCGGCAGGTCCGGATACCTCTCCTTGATGCGCTCCAGAAGGGTGCTGCCGTCCATTTCGGGCATCATCAAGTCCGACAGCATGAGCTCGAATTCCTCGCCGGAATTCAGCAGCGCCAGGGCCTCCAATCCGGAGGCCGCCTGTCGGCATTCATAGCGGGCAGAACGGAGCATGGAGGCAACTATTTCGCGGATAGCCTCTTCGTCATCAACTACCAGGATTCGGTCGGCTGGCATGGAGTAGCCTCAGTTTACCCCAGTTTTGCCCGTTTTCGTCCTTTATTGCGGGGTAACCACCGTAACCATCGGCCTGCCGAAAAGTCACCGTTAGGCGGGGCAAGCGTGTTATTTAGGAATTCGGTACCTTCGTGTCGACAGCGAACATGAACCCTTTGCTCAGCCTTTGGAGCCTTGCCGGAGCGGCTATCCTCAAGCTGAACCCGCTGGAATCG
>Ga0209160_1002916_pt1 | contig 14138 bp, 14 predicted proteins | sample GraSoiAngelo_153_FD_186167 | JGI IMG/M metagenome (GOLD analysis project Ga0209160, IMG submission 186167) | Grasslands soil microbial communities from the Angelo Coastal Reserve, California, USA - 14_1009_12_40cm (SPAdes) (version 2) | ecosystem: Environmental > Terrestrial > Soil > Grasslands ...
CGCTCGAAACTCGCGGCCGCCACCGCCGCCGAGCAAGGGCCGCCCCGTGTGGCCGTCGCCAAGGCAGTCGCCGTCGATGCGGGCCGCACGCTGACGCTACCGGCAGACCTGGTGGCGTTTCAGCAGACGTTCGTCAATGCGAGGGCCAGTGGGTACGTCCGTCGCTGGCTGGTGGATATCGGCGATCGCGTCAAGAACGGGCAGCTCCTCCTGCAGCTCGACACCCCCGAGCTCGACAAGCAGCTCGCCTCAGCTCGGGCCTCCCTGTTGCAAACGATGGCGGCGCTGGCGCAAGCGAAGGCGAACCGCGATTTCGCTTACATCACTGCACGGCGCGAACAGGAGCTCTTCGTCAAGTTGCTCATCTCCGCGCAGGAAAATGACCAGGCGCAGACGCAAGCGGCGGTCTGGGATGCCAACGTGAAAGCTGCGAGCGCCACCGTCAACGCCCAGCGCGCCAACGTACAGCAGCTCGAGCAGCTCGTCGCGTTCGGAAAAGTGTATGCGCCGTACGATGGAACGATCACCCGGCGCGTGGTGGACGTCGGGACCCTGGTGAACGCGGGCGCGGGGACGACGGCCACCGCGCTGTTCGAGATCTCGAGGACGGATCCCATGCGCGCGTTCGTGGACGTGCCGCAGGCGTTCGCGCCCAGCGTCCACGCCGGCGCGGAGGCAAAGGTCGCGGTGAGGAATTTCCGCGGCCGCGTCTTCACCGGGCGTATCGTCCGGAGCGCCGGTGCGCTCGACCCTGCATCGCGCACGCTCCGCACTGAGGTGGATCTCCCGAACCCGAAGGGCGAGCTCCTCCCCGGGATGTACGTCGACGTCTCGCTCGACGTCGCGCTCTCGCACCAGGTGGTCCGGGTGCCGTCCAGCGCCGTGGTCGCGGATTCCCGCGGTGTGCACGTCGCCGTCGTGGACGGGAGCGGGAAGGTGCGCCTGGTGCCGGTGACGCTAGGACTGGACAACGGCAACACGGTCGATGTGGTTGCCGGCCTTTCCGGTGGCGAGCAGGTCATCGTGACTCCGCCGAGCACCGTCACGGACGGCATGCAGGTCCAAGCGGTGACCGCGGGATGATCGCGCTCCTCGCCATCCTCCTCGCCCAGGCGTCGCCGGGGCGCGTGCTCACTCTCGCGGAAGCACAGCGCATGGCCGAGGAGCGGCAGCCGCAGCTCCGCGCCGCGCGAGGGAACACCGAGGCGGCGGAGGGCCGCGTCGAGCAATCCCGCTCCGGACTGCTCCCGCAGCTGTCCGCGGTCTCGAGTTGGGAACGAACGACCAACAACTTCCTCTTCCGTCCGGGCGTAGCCGCCCGCACAGGCTTGACCACTTCGTGGTCCAGCATCAATTACCTCACGAACTCCGTGACTCTTTCGCAGCTCGTCTGGGACTTCGGGCAGACCAGCAACTTCTGGCGCTCGTCGCAGGCCAGCGCGCGCGTGACGGCGGATCAGGAGCGCGTCACCCTCCAACAGACCTTCCTCCAGGTCCGCACTGCCTTCTTCAACGCGGTCGCTTTCAAGGAGCTCCTCGCGGTCGCGCGCGAGACGCTGGCCAACCAGTATAATCACCGCACGCAGATCCGGGGATTCGTGCAGGCGGGCACACGGCCTCCCATCGACCTGTCGCAGGCGGAGTCGGACTACGCCTTCGCGGAGGTGGCGGTCGTCAATGCGGTCAACGCGTACGAGCGATCCAAGGTGCTCTTGAACCAGGCCATGGGTCTGGAGGCGCCCATCGACTATGACGTCGCCAGCGACGGGCTCCCGCCGCAGGCCGACGAAGACGGCTCGTTCGAACCACTCCTCCAGAAGGCGCTGGCGGCGCGGCCGGAGATCGCCTCCGCGACGGAGCAGGTCAAGGCGCAGCAGCTCCTGATCCGGTCCGCACGCGGTTCTTATGCTCCCTCGATCGCCCTTCAAGGGTCGTTCGTCCAAGCCTCGGAGGCCGGCTCGAACTACTCGGGCTGGAACGTCGCCGGGGGAGTCACGCTCACCTGGAACCTGTTCCAGGGCGGGCTGACGAATGGACGGGTGCATGAGGCGGAGGGCAATCTCGCCTTTGCCGCCGCGCAGCTCGACGTGCTACGGCAGCAAGTGCGCGTCGACGTGGACCAGGCGCTCCTGGCCATTCGCGCGGCAAAAGCAGCGCTCGCCTCGGCGAGAAGGGCGCTGCTCGCCGCGCGCCAGCGCTTGTCGCTCGCGGAAGGGCGCTATCAGAACGGGTCCGGCAGCGTGATCGAGCTGGGCGACGCGCAGATCGCGGCATCGAACGCGGCGGCGCAAGTGGTCCAGACGGACTTCCAGCTCGCCACGGCGCGCGCCCAGCTGCTCTTCGCGCTCGGTCATGCGTAGAGAGCGCATCTCATGCGCTCGCCCATACCAAGGTGTAATTGGAACTCCGGCCGCGAAGGGCGATGATAGGCGTAGCGAAAGATTCCGCTTGGCCAAGAATCCCTTCATATCCGTCGTCGACGACGATGACTCGGTCCGCGAGGCCCTCGGGGCCTTGCTCAGGGCCCTCGAGTTCGAAGTGGGGCTCTTCGCCTCCGCCCTGGAGTTCTTGAGATCGGATCGGGTGCGCAAGACCGACTGCCTGATCCTCGACGTCCGCATGCCGGGGATGAGCGGGGTCGAGCTGCAACGCCGCCTGGTGGAGACCTATCGGGACGTGCCGGTCATCTTCATCACGGCGCATGGAGATGAGGAGCGGCGGGCGAGAGCCCTGAAGGGCGGAGCAGTGGACTATCTGCTCAAGCCCTTCAGCGAGGAATCCTTGATGAACGCGGTGCGGACGGCTCTGAGCGAAAAATGACTGTGTCGAATCGCCGTAAAGCGCATCTCTACGAGGCCTGCGGCGCCCGCGGGAACTTGTCGAGGATCGCCGTGACCGTCTTCCAAAGGTCTTGCTCGTACTGCGCCTCGTTGTCGGAGACGTTCGCCACTCCCTGCCCGCGCCAGAGCAGCTCCTTGGTGTTGGAATCGATCACGTCGACGATCACGGTGCCCTGCGTGTATTGCGTGACCGTCGGTTGCTCATACGGCCCGAAGCCCCACCAGCGCGGATAGTACGGATACCCATAGTCCCAGTAGGTGACGTCGAGCTTGTCCTTCGTCGATGCGTAGTACGCGACGTTGAAGTCCGGGCTGCTGTCGGAAAGGGCGTACCCGCGATTTTCGAATCCCTTGACGAGGTCGGCGCGCAAGGCGCGGTTCGAGATCGAGTTCACCAGCATTGGATCGTTCGTCGACTGGGCGCTCGGGGATTGCGGGTTGGCGTGCTGCATGATGCTGAACGTCCGCAGCGCCGACAGATTTGCATCGGGGCTCGTCGCAGTACGCACGTCGACGGACGCGCAAGCGGCGACCGCAAGGATCGCTGCGGGGATGGCCAGCGGGCGATAGATCTTCATCGGTTCCTCCAATCGAAGGCCGTCCGAAGGCGGACGGCGAGGACAGCATCAAGTGCAGGCGGCGTGCCATCTCCAATCCAATTGCGTGATGCCCCGTTGGCCGTGTCCTGATCGATTCGGCGACGCTTCGCGGCGCCAATTGGACACCCCTGTCGGGCGCCAGGACAGCGGGATCACGACGCGGGACCCGTGTGGTGGACCTGGGCCGCGACCGGCCTGTCCGTGATCTGGGTCGATTGCGGGGGGATCTGCGTCGCCTGCAGCGTCCACTCCATGCCGATGAGCGCACGCAAGGTGAACGCGGCGGCAACGGCCCAGAGCAGAATAAACCCGACTGGAACTCCCCATTCGCGAAGACGGTTCATCATGACTTCCTCCTTGTTTGCGCTGTGTAGAGTAGCGGCGCGGCGGGACGGATCGACGCTGTCCGACCGGAGGCACTTCCCGGAATACCAGTGGCCTCCGTTCGCAAACCAGTTGCATCCGGTCTGCGTGCGCCTCGGGCCCTCGCCGGTGGCGCGGAACCGGTCGGCGAACGGGCGCGTCTCGTCCCCGCGATCCGGCCGTCTGTCCGATCCCAAGGCCGGGCGCGATCGCGGTTGGTACCCTTCTCAGTGTCGAGAATGGAGAGCCAGATGAAGAACGCAGCTGTCGGAATGATCACCCTGGTCGCGACGGCGTTGCTCCTGGTCGCGGGCGCGTCTCGAGAGCGCGAGGCGTTCGCGCAGTCCAGCGCGGGGCCGATCGATGCTCCGTCAGTCGGAAGCCCACAGAAGGCACCCGCCGCGCAGTCCGCGTCGATCGAAGGCTCGCCGGCCTCGCCGCCGCAAGCCGGAACCGCCTTGCCAGGTTCCGAGCCCACGAGCCACGGCCCGGCCGTCGCGGCGGCACCGTCTGTCCCGCCACCACCCACCGTCCCGCCACCGCCCGGCGGTCGAGCAGCTTACCTGCAGCAATTGGTCGCGGAGGCCCGCCAGCAGAACGAGCAGCTCTCGGAGATCCACGACCAGCTCGCGGCGCAGCAAGAGCAAGCGGCGGAAGCAGACTCGGAGCGGCAGGCCGCGGCGGAAGAGCAGAGCGCCCAACATGCTGCGACGCTGCGCGCGCTCGACACCCTCCGCCGCGCTGAAGCGAGGCTCGCCTTCGGTAACTCGGATGGCGTCGACGACGAGCTCGCCAACGCCAGCACGGCGCTCTGGGGACGCACTCGCCTCGACGTGGATGCGGCTCGCGAAGCGCTCGCGAACGAGGATCTCTTCCTGGCGCGGGAGTATCTCGCTGCCGCTCTAGCTGAGAGGCGGCGACCCTTGTACTGACGCTGATCGATTCGCGACGGGTCGCGACGCGGACTGTCGGACCGTTCGACAACGCTCGCTCCTGATCGCATGCGCTGCACGAACGGCCCCTCTCATGCAGACGTTGGCGCGCCGGTTGCAACTGGGGTCAACCTGCCCGTGGGGCTGTGGGAGACGATGATGAGGTCATGGATACCGTTGTTGGCTGTTGCGTGCCTTCTCTGCTGCTCGCACGCGTCAGCGGCTCCCGAGCCCCCGCCCGCCCTGCAGGGGGAGACGGTGGTTCAGCAGAGTCCCGAGCAGGTGGAGCAGCTGGTGGCGCCGATCGCGCTGTACCCCGACGCGCTGGTTGCGCAGATCCTCGCCGCCTCGACGTATCCGACCGAGATCGTGGAAGCAGACCGTTGGGTGCAACAGCACTCCGAATTGAAGGGGGAGCAGCTGGCCCAGGCCGTCGATCAGCAATCCTGGGATCCCAGCATCAAGGCGATCACGCAGTTTCCCTCCGTGCTGGCAAACATGGACAAGAACCTTTCCTGGGCGTCGGCCCTGGGCGACGCGTACGTGAACGACCAGCAGGCCGTCCTCAACGCAGTACAGACGATGCGCCAGCGAGCGCAACAAGCGGGGAACCTCAAGACCACTCCGCAGGAAAACGTCGTCACGCAGGGCCAGACGATCGTGATCCAGCCCGCGAATCCTGATGTCGTCTACGTGCCCGCGTACGATCCGTGGCTGGTCTACGGCTCGCCGCTCATCGCCTATCCAAGCTGGTACTGGTACCCCGGCCTGTACGCCGTCGGCCCGGGGATTTCGTTCGGAATCGGTTTCGGGCTCGGCTTCTATGCTGGATTCGGCTGGGGATGGCACCACTGGGACGCCGACTGGCGCGGCCGCCACGTGATGTTCGACCACGACAGGTATGTTTCGCACAGCCGCACCTTCTTCGACCACAACCATTTCTACCGCGGCGGCCCCGGATTCCGTGGTGGCCCGGAATTTCATGGAACGCCTGAATTCCACGGCGGCTCTGGCTTCCACGGCGGGCCAGAAGCTCACGGCGGCCCTGGATTCCACGGCGGGCCGCAAGGTCACGGCGGGTCGGAATTCCACGGCGGTGCGGCTGCTCCGGCATTCCACGGATCAGCAACGCCGCAGGCCCAGCCGGGCACTCGTTCTGGCGCCTTCAGCGGGTTCAATCATGGAGGCGTGGCGAGAGGCTTCTCGTCCCGCGGGCAGTCGAGTTTCGGAGGTGGATTCCACGGCGGCGGATTCCACGGCGGCGGAGGTCACAGATGATTCGAGTCAGGGGAGCATTCGCATCATTGGCGGTGGTCGTTGCAACCTGGGCTCCGGCGAGCAGAGCTCAGCAAGCACACCAGAGAACCTACCCCTCCGCGGAAGACGCCGCACAGGCACTATTCCTCGCGGTCCAGGCCGGGGACGAACCAGGGTTGTCGCAGATCCTCGGCGGAGACAGCAAGCTGTTCTCGGCCGGCGACAAGGACCAGGACGATCTCGATCGCGGGACGTTCCTCGCCAAATACCGCGAGATGCACCGCCTCGCTCGCGAACCGGACGGAACGATCCTCTACCTCGGCGCGGAGAACTGGCCCTTTCCCATTCCGATCGTGTCCACGAAGGGCGCTTGGTCCTTCGATGCGCAGACTGGAACGCGGGAGATCCTCTTCCGGCGCATCGGAGCAAATGAGTCGTTTGCCATCGACGTCTGCCAGGCGCTCGCCAGGGCGGACCAGGTAGACCCGGAGGCTTTCCTCGGCAACCGGGTTCCGTTCCACGGTTACTACTTCCGCGCCTTGCCTCCGTCGGGAAAGCAGGCTTCCTTCGTCGCGTACCCGGCGGAGTATCGCTCGTCGGGGGTGATGACCTTCATCGTGGAGGACGGCGGCGTGGTGTACGAGCGCGACCTGGGTCCTGACACGGCGAAGGCCGCAGGCAGGATTACCAACGAGAAGCCGGACTCGACATGGCACGCGCTGCAATGAGCGGGGGTCACCCCGAACTGCTTCGGGAGGATCTGAGGGGCAACCTCCTCGACTTCTCCCCGGCGCCTGCCATCAAAGTCACCGAGCTTCGACCTCGCCTGCGCCGGCGGACGGGCGTGAGCCGCGTGGTGGCCCGGCGGAACAAGAGCCTCGTGTTCCTCGACCCCAGGGAGATCTGGGCATTCGAAGCGGCGGACCGGCTGACGTACGTGCACTCGCTCGAGGGCAAGTTCGTCATCGATCTGTCGCTGGCGGCGATCGAGGCATCGTTCGGCCGGGCGCTCTTCCGCGTGCACCGCAACTGGGTGGTGAACCTGGCCTACGTCAAGGAGTTGGAGCGTGTCGTCGGAGGAACGGCGCTGACCATCGGCAGCGGCCTGGGGCCCGAGAGGCGGACCATCCGCGCCCCCGTCTCGCACAACCGCGCGAAGACTCTCAGGACCGTGCTCCTGAAAAACGCCACCGGCCTGCGACACCTCTGACCTCCAGGGTATTTCCACGGGCCTCAGCATCGACCCCGGCCCCCCAGCATCAACAGGAAGCGAAAGGAGCGGACATGTACCCGACGAAGAACGATCTGCCGGAAACGACACGGCGGCAGATGATCGACCTCTGCAACGCGCGCCTCGCCGACGCCATCGATCTACAGACGCAGACGAAGCAGGCGCACTGGAACGTGAAGGGTCCGGATTTCATTGCCTTGCATGAGCTGTTCGACGAGGTGAACGGGGACGTCGAGGACTACGTCGATCTGCTCGCCGAGCGGGCCGTCCAGCTGGGCGGGGCCGTCGAGGGAACGGCGCGATCGGTCGCGAAGCGAACGACCCTGCCCGAGTACCCGGTGAAGGGCGGGAGCGGCCGGCAGCACGTCGACGCCCTATCCTCCGTGCTGGCGGCGTTCGGCAAGCTCATGCGCGGCGCAATCGAGGAGAGCCAACGCGTGAACGATCAAGATACCAACGACATCTTCATCGAGATCTCGCGGGGCACGGACAAATGGCTCTGGATGGTCGAGGCCCACCTCCAGTCGGAGGGGTAAACGAGGCAGGCGGCGGAACGGGGTTGCGCGACCCGCCAGGTGGCGACGACGAGGCCAAGAGGGCGGAGGAAGCGATCGACGAGGCCCTCGCCGAGTCGTTTCCTGCGAGCGATCCGCCCCCGTGGACACTCGGGCTCGACCCGCACTCCGCTTACGTCGCCGGAACCGAAGAGCCGGAGGCGACGCGATCGTCGCCCGGCGGACGGCCCCGACCGTGACCAGGCGTTGCTGGCGGCGAGTGCTCCTCGCGGCGCTGATCGTCCCGGCGGCGGCGACGCCGGCGCTTGGGGCCGACCGGGCCTTCGAGATCGCTTCCGAGCACCTCGATTGCCGGTACTCGACGGCCGATCGGTCGGCGGAGTCGTCAGCGGCAGAGACCTCCGGCCCGCTGGAGGGCGTTCTCTTGCCCGACAACGACGTGTTCCGCCCACTCCTCGCGGACCAGCGGGAGCCGCGGTTCTACGCGGACTACCGGCGAATCCACTTCAATAGCGACTCCGCTGTGCTCGCTGAGGGGCGCGGCAGGAGCATCAACGCGGCCCTCGTCGCCCTCGGCGGCGCGTTCGGCATCTGGGGCCTGCGGCAGCCCCGCGGCTGCGACGGGCTCCAGGTGAGCTTGTTCGGCGTGGCCCTTTCGCAGTTCAACCTCGACACTCCTGAGTTGGACCTCCTCAACACCGACTACCTCGTGGGGCCGGAGGTCACTTTGCGGCGCGGACGCTGGTCGGGGCGAGTGCGCTTCTATCACCAGAGCAGTCACCTGGGCGACAAGTTCCTTGTGAACTATGGCCTCGCGAACGGCGTGCAGCGCGAGAACCTGAGCTTCGAGATCCTGGACGTGCTCGGCTCGGTCGAGGATACGTGGTGGCGGGTTTTCGCCGGCGGGGGCCTCGTGGTTCTCAACTCCAGCACGCGCCACCTCACCTCCACGCCGGCGTTCATTCAGTGGGGCTTCGAGCTGCGCGGTCCCGTCTGGGAGCCTTGGGACTGGTTGAAGAACACGCGCTTGCGTCCGGTGCTCGGTGGAAACTTCTCGTCGGTGCAGGCGATCGGGTGGACCCCGAACGGGAGCGTGAGCGGGGGCCTCGAATGGGCATCGCCGGGTGGCGCGCACCGTGTCCGGCTGCTGGTCGAGTATCAGCGGGCGGCGGTGCTCTTCAGCCAGTTCTTCTTCGAGAGGACCCAGGACTTCGGCGCCCAGCTGCAATTCGAGTTCTAGTCGCGACGGGTGAGGCATACTGGGACGTGCCACGTTGTGCACGAGGTGCGTCGTGCCTCTGTTCGAGCTGGTGATCGCGCTCCTCGTTGCTGGCGCGCTCCTCTCCGCGTGGGCGCGGCACATCAGCGTCCCCTACCCAGCGCTTCTCGCGCTCTCCGGGGCGGGCCTCGCGCTCCTCCCCCGCATGCCGAGCGTGACGCTCGACCCGGAGCTCGCGCTCGCCCTGTTCGTCGCGCCGGTGCTCCTCGACGCGGCATTCGACTCGTCGCCGCGCGATCTGAAGAGGCACTGGCGTGCGGTAGTGGGTCTTGCCGTGGCCGCGGTCGCGGCGACCATCGGAGCGGTCGCCGCCGTGGCCAGGCTCTGCGTCCCCGGCTTGCCCTGGCCTGCCGCAATCGCCCTGGGCGCCATCGTCGCCCCGCCCGACGCGGCGGCCGCGACCGCCGTGCTCAAGCAGATGCGCCCGCCGCATCGGCTGCTCGTCATCCTCGAGGGCGAAAGCCTCTTCAACGACGCGAGCGCGCTGCTCGTGTACCGCCTCGCGGTCGCCGCCGCGGTTGCAGGAAGCTTTTCCGCCTGGTCGGCGCTGCCGTTGCTCGCGGTCGTGTCCCTGGGCAGCGTGCTCGTCGGGGCAGTCTTGTCGCGCCTCTTGCTGTTCATCGTCGGGCGGATTCGCGACGTGGCCACCTCGGTCATCATCCAGTTCGTCACCACCTTCGCCGTCTGGATTCTCGCCGAGCGGCTTCGCCTTTCCGGCATCATCACCATCGTCACTTTCGCCATCCTGACGGCGCGCAGCGCGCCGGCGCGCATGCCGGCCCGCCTGCGCATTCCCTCGTACGCGGTCTGGGAGGTCGTGGTCTTCGTCCTGAACGTCCTCGCCTTCATCCTGGTCGGCCTGCAGCTGAGGCCGATCTTGCAGCGCCTCGATCGACCTGAGCTGTTCGATTATCTCGCCACCGCGGCAGCAGTCTGCGCGGTCGTGATCATCGTACGGATGCTCTGGGCCCTGGCCTATGCGTTCGCGGAGCGTTGGCCGCGCCGGCATCAAGCTCACCCACGGTCCGGCCCGCGCGATTCCCTTCGCTCCGCCATCGCCATCGGCTGGAGCGGGATGCGCGGCATCGTGACGCTCGCCGCGGGGCTTGCGCTGCCTGGCAGCTTCCCGGGGCGCGACCTGGTCCTCTTCACGGCCTTCTGCGTGGTGCTCGTCACGCTCGTCCTTCAGGGCGGCACTCTCGCGCCTCTGATGCGCTTGCTCCGCCTCGAGGACGACGGCGCCATCGAAGGCGAGATCCGCCACGCCCGCGCCGAAACGGCGCGCGCGGCACTGAAAGCACTGCAGGGCACGCGAGGGAGCGGGATCGCGCTTCTCACCCGCAAGTACGAGGCGCGTTTGCGCCGCGCGGACGGGTCCAGGCCGGCAGCACCCGAGGACGTGGACGACGTGCCTGTCTACACGGAGGCGCTGCGCCGCGCGTACGAGGCGGAACGCCGTAAGCTGATCGAGCTGCGCGCAAGCGGGGTCATCGGAGACGACGCGTTCCACCGGGTGGAGCAGGAGCTCGACTGGGCCGAAATGCACGCGGAGGCGCAGCTCGGCACGGCCTAGAGAGGTTCGACCAGCGGTCCTCCGTTCGTCGAAGCGACCCCTTGTCTGCCCGAGATGGCGTTTTCCCTGCCCCGGCGCTAGGCTGCTGCTCGCGCCAACGCCTCATTTGCCGTCGCAATCCCGGCCACGAGGAAACGGGTGCTGGGGTTAAACGTTATGTACTGTTATGCATCGCATCAAAGGAGGGTTGTCCGATGGCCATGAACTCCAGCATCGAACGGCTGGCGGAGCGGCTCGGCATCGGAAGCGGCTCGAGGAAGGTCGGCCGGACGACCCTGCTGCGATTATCGATCTACTACGCGGTCGTTTTACTGATCGTCGGCGGGCTCATCGTCCTGACCGACAACATGGAGGCCTTGCACATGGCCGCTGCCATTGCGAGACGCAAGGCCACCGAGAACCCGGACGCCTTCCTCGCCGGAACCCCGGAAAGCTGGAAGATGCTGACGCACGGCGTACTCGGCCCGCTCTTCCGCGCGCTGCCGCCGCTCGGAACGGGCGCCGCTGCCGTGATCACCGCTTTCCTGCTCGCGGTCCCGGTCGCATTCACGTACGTGCGGACGCGCAACAGCCTCCAGTACGACCAATCGCTCGTACAGACCGTGATCATGCTCCCGGTCGTCGTCACCGCGATCCTCATCGTCGTGGAGAACAGCCTCGCACTGGCCTTCAGCCTGGCGGGCATCGTGGCTGCAGTGCGGTTCCGCAACAATCTCAAGGACAGCAGAGACGCCGTCTACATCTTCGCTGCGGTTGGGATCGGGTTTGCCAGCGGCGTCGGCGCGCTCGCGATCGCCGCCTTCCTTTCCATCTTCTTCTGCGCGATGGAGCTCCTGCTCTGGAAGCTCGATCTCGCGGCGGACCACGAGCACACCTTCGGGCTTCTTTGCACGCCGGCCGGCGCGCCCGCCCAGCGCATCCACCTCCCGGCCCTGCGGCGTACGGCCGGGACCACCCCCGCCGCCGGTACGGACGTGGATTCCATGATTCCTTCGGCGGACACCGGCTTGCTCGCTCTAGGCGGGGCGAAACCGGAAGTCCGCAACGGCGACGCGAACGTTGCCAAGAGGCCGCCGCAGCGGCTCCTGGTGTACGTCACGGATCCGGAGAAGGCACGCCGCATCGCCGATGCCGTCCTCGAAGACATGACCAAGGAGTACAAGCTGACGAAGACGACCAACGGTGGAAACGATCAGTACGTGCTCGAATACCGGGTACGGACCCGGAAGAAGGCGCCTGGGGAGGCGATCATCGACCGGCTGCACGCCGTGGGAATGCCCTATGTGCTCGCGGCCGAGTTGCTTCCGGACGCACCTGCGAAGAGTTGAAAACGGCGATGGCGACCTTGGCGATACCGGTTTCTGCCCATGATCACGCCCGCGGATCGGAAAATGCCCAGCTCACGCTGGTGCAGTATGTCGACTTCGAGTGCCCGCATTGCGCTCTGGCTCATCCGCGCTTGACCGAGATCGCGAATGAGCTGGGCGACTCCCTTCGAGTGGTGTTCCGCCACTTTCCTTTGACCGACGTGCATCCGCGCGCACACCGTGCCGCCGAGGCGGCCGAAGCGGCGGCGAAGCAGGGGCGTTTCTGGGAGATGATCCCGCTCCTGCACGCGAACCACGACCGGCTCGACGACGAAACGCTGGTCCGCTCCGCGAAGAAGGCAGGCGTAGATGCGAAACGGCTCATGAAGGAGCTCGCCTCGGGAGCACATGCAGGGCGTGTACGGGCCGACTACCTCGGTGGTCTGCGCAGCGGCGTAAAAGGCACGCCGACGTTCTTCATCAATGGCGAGCTGCACGAAGGGGCGATCGGGCTCGACTCGCTGGTGACGGCTCTACTGAAGGCCTCGAGGACCGCATAGACCAGCGCTGGAGATCGGGCCTCGCGGGGGAGGGGGTTGACGGACGAATCGCGGAGGTCTAAAAACGCGAATTGTTCTCCGTTTTGTTCCGGGAAGGCGAGACCCGGTTCCAGCTGGACGATTCCACGACTCGGAGCGTCTCCATGTCCAGACGAGATTCGCGGTCGAGGCTGCTCGCGACAGGCATTCCGACGCTCTCCCTGTTCGTTCTCGCGGCGGCTCTCTTCGCCGCCCCGGCTGCCGCTTACGAGGCGGTCCAGGTAACCGAGGGCGGCACCATCAACGGAAAGGTCGTCTACCAGGGCGAGGTCACGACCCGGAAGATCGTTCCGACCAAGGACAGCGAGACCTGCGGGGGCATCCGGGAAGAGCCCTTGATCGTGGTGGGCCCCGACAAAGGAGTCCAGGGCGCGATCGTCTACCTGAAGGACGTCCAGAAAGGGAAGGAGCTGGCAAAGCCGGCCAAGAACCCGGAGATCAACAACCTCAACTGCAATTTCGACCCGCACGTGCAGGCGATTCCGGTGGGGTCGCTCGTGGTGGTCAACTCCGACCCCGTCCTGCACAACACGCACGGCTTCCTCGGCAAGCAGACCGTCTTCAACCAGGCGATGCCGACGAAGGGGATGCACATCGAGAAGCCGATCCGGAAGCCGGGGATGATGCGGATCGAGTGCGACGTGCACGGCTGGATGCTCGGCTGGGTCTACGCGGCCGAGCACCCGTACTACGCCGTGACGAAGAAGGATGGCACGTTCTCGATCCCGGACGTGCCGCCGGGCTCGTACACGCTCGTCGCCTGGCAAGAGGCGACCGACCCGGCCGAGGTGCCGGTGACAGTGAAGGCCAAGGAAGCTGCGCAGCAGACGATCGAGCTGAAGAACGCGACGGAGCTGAACCTCGAGCAGAAGAAGAAGTGAGGGGAAACGCTCCGCGTTGCCTGGAGGGTCTTGGAGGGAAGACCATGGACGAGAATCAGCGAGAGAGGATTGAGCTGCACAAGACGTTGCAAGGCAGCGGCGAACGACCCGGAGCGCTCCGGATCACGCGCCGCATCTTCCTCCACAAATCCCTGCTGACGGGCGCCGCCAGCGTGGCCACCTATGGGTGGTTCCCGCTCATCGGCACGCTCGATCTCACGCTCGCTCAAGCGGGAGGACAGGCGACGTCGTTCAAGTTCGCCTGGATCTCCGACAGCCACCTCCTCCCGAAAGACGTCAACACGCGCTTCGTGGACAAGGCGGTGCGGGCAATGAAGGAGGTCCAGGCCATGAAGCCGCCCGCGGATTTCCTCATCTACGGCGGCGACCTCGCCCAGCTGGGCGATCCCGTCGAGCTCGACCTCGGGAACGAGCTCCTGAAGGAGGTGAAGATCAAGAAGGTCTTCATCCCCGGCGAGCACGACTGGTACCTCGACATGGGCCAGAAGTGGACGAGCCTCTTCGGCCAGTCCAACTGGACGTTCGATCACAAGGGCGTCCGCTTCGTGGGGCTCGACACCGTGAGCCGCGGCCCGGACTACTGGACGGCGAAGAAGATGAGCCCCAAGGAGCGCATGGGGCACATGGCCACCTTGGACGGCAGCGTGGCGGGGGCCTGGGCCGGCGTCGGCCGCGACCAGCTCCAGTGGCTGAACCAGACGCTGTCCAGCTGGGACAAGAGCAAGCCGATCGTGATCTTCA
>Ga0209160_1002918_pt1 | contig 14130 bp, 10 predicted proteins | sample GraSoiAngelo_153_FD_186167 | JGI IMG/M metagenome (GOLD analysis project Ga0209160, IMG submission 186167) | Grasslands soil microbial communities from the Angelo Coastal Reserve, California, USA - 14_1009_12_40cm (SPAdes) (version 2) | ecosystem: Environmental > Terrestrial > Soil > Grasslands ...
TCGTGCTGCGCGAGCGCCGCGTGCGCCGTCGACAGACCATTCATATGGTAAAGCGGAGCCGCGACCAGCACACGGCCCCTCTCCGTTGACGCTGGCCGCCGGCGCATCGCCAGCACCCAGAGATGGCTTTCATGCGACAGCACAACTCCCTTCGGCTTGCCGGTCGATCCCGACGTGTATAGGAACATCGCCGGCTGCCGAGGCGCTGGACGCACCGCAGTGAATTGTCCCGGCGACAACAAGGGTTCGAATCCAGTCAGGGGAATGTCTGCTGGAGAAAGCGCCATCCGCTCGGCATCGGATATGACGAGCTTTGCGTCCGAATCCCTGACGATATATTCGACGCCCGCTGATGGCAGCTTGATATTGACCGGCACAGGGACGAAACCGCCGCGCATGGCGCCCAGGAACGCCGCCATATACTCCGCCCGGTTGGCCGACACGATGGCGACCCGATCACCCATAGTCAGGCCGCGAATCCGCAGGCCGCGTCCGATGGCGTTGCTCAATTCATCGAGCCGCCGGAACGAATAAGTGCGCGGCGGGACCTCACCGCCCAGGTCGATCAGCGCCGGAGCGTCCAGGTTGCCGCTGCGGCTGATTGCGTCGCCCAGGTTGCACGGATCATCAATCACGGCTGCACCCAATGAGACGAGAGACTGACGGCGTTGGCAAGCCCCTGGTTCGGCGCCCAGCTCGGCAGGCGCCGGATACCAACACGAAGCTCGCAGGTGTCCGCTCCCACGGCTATTCTACGAACTCCAAGACCACGTTCATGGCCTTTGAGGCAGGGACGATGATACGTTGCGACTCGATTTTCACGCCCGGGATTTGCGCGACTTGCAGAACTCTGGCGGTCTGCGAAAGCGAAGCAGTGCGTATGCGCAGTCCTGCCATGTAATCGGTGCGCCCTGCGGGGTCCGGTGCGGCATCCCCGAATCGTGCCGTGAGCATCTCCGGGAGCACCAGATCGACCTGAACTGCTCCGGCAGCCAGACGGCGAACGCCGGCTGGCGCTTGCTGCATGGCATTTGGACCGAATAGGCGCGCGAAAATGATGGACGCCGAGGCCGGATCTTGCGCCGCGATCGTGACCTGCGCGAGCGCCAGCGCGCCATTGGGGTGCCGACCCCACTCTGGTCGCCACACCAGTTTCGGTGTGAGATGGTGGCAAAAATAAACCCGGCCAAACGAAACAGCTGCGGCGCCGAGACGGACTACGCGGAATTTCGCGTCCTCGATTTTATCCGCAAGCGCCACGGGCCGGGAAAAAGCGATGGGCTGCTCCACAGCTAAGCCGCGCTCGCGGAGGTCGCCAAACAACACCTCGGGCTTGTCCGTGGCGAAGACCAGGCCATTCAAGCCCACTGGAAAAGGCAAAATGTCGGCTCGAACCGCACCTGCCGTATCATCGAATCCCAGGAATTCCATGTAGTCGGTCTCGAAGATCGCGAGATGGTTGACCGATCCCAGCGTGTGCCGCCCGCGGTCCGTCAACTGGAAGCCTAGAGACAGGTACGTCCTCACCGCCTCGTCGATTCTATTACGCGTATCGATTACAACATGGTCCAGCTTGGGAGTCACAATACCCATGGGTGACCAAGAGTATATCCGGAGTGAATTCCGCTGCGCAGGACTCGTGGACATATGTCAAAAATCGAGAGGCTGTCAAAGCGATTCCGTGCCATTCATTCGAGAGGGCGTTTGGTAGAAGCAGCAGTCCCAAATGGCGCACCGCCAACCGACATTGTGTTCGGCAGAAGGGTCTATCGATTACTAAGATGCGAGACAAGGACGCGAATGTACGTTCACTCAGCCGAGATCAGCGCGATGCGGTCAAAAAAGTCGCCGGCATCCTGCGACCAAATGCGACCAAGTCAGAGGCTAACTCTCAATATGTCAATTTAGATTTCTGGTAGGGGCGGTGGGGGTCGAACCCACGACCAACGGCTTAAAAGACCCGCAAACGGCCCAACAGCTACAAACCAATACAGTAACCTACAAAAGAATCAGCAGCGATTGGACCCGAGCGCTGTAGTATTCAGGCCCTATTAGTTGTGAGTACCCGCACAAATCCCGCACACCGGGAAACCCTCGTAATTCGGCAGTTGGCGCGAGCAAAGTTGTTAGTGTTCACTCCACACGATTTGCGAATCGAGTCCGCCGATCACTTCCGTGTTGCCGACCACTCGTCCAGAATCACTTGAATCATGATCGTCCCTGCGGTAAAGGGCGGTATTGAGCTCACACGAAACACGTTCTGCTCATTGCACTACGGCCGGGCGGCGGCCCCGCACTGCAATCATGAGAGGTGACATAGAGAAGGCGACGGAAGGCCAACCCAGCCCTCCCCTCTTTGCAGCGAGTCGCTGAAACACTCGCCGGAAGAAATTAGAAGCTGACCCGAATTCCAAACTCGATCGTGCGTGGGAGAGTTCCTTCCGTCGAAAGCTGGCCAAAAGTTTCTGGATCCTGTCCCGCAATGTTGAGGACCGGATCGAGTAGTTGGTTGTGGTTCAGAAGATTAATGAAATTGAACGAGAGCTCCGCATTGAAGCGCTCCGTAAATCGGATGTTCTTCTTTATGCCAAGGTTCACATTCCAGTAGGGCAGCCCGCGGAATTGGCCGAAGCCGCCGCTGTTACCGTCGAAACCCAGAACCAGCGGGCGAACATTGCTGAAGACGGCCTGTGGGTTCGCGAACGCGTCCAAGATTGGCCCACTTGCGGTCGAAACAGAATGAACCGAGGCTTGTGTCCCGGCGTTAGAGGTCAGCACGCAGTTTGCGTTCGTGAAGACAGTGTTGCTATCGCCGGAGCCGAAATCCTGCGAGCCACTGTATCCTTCAGAAGCAACACCACCTGCATTGGTGTTACAAAAATCCGGAGCGCCACTACCGGCAGTGAAGATTGGGGAAACCGTCCAGCCACCCAGAATGTGTCCCACGATACCTTGCTGACCGCGAAAAAATGGCGGCTGGTAGACAAGGAAGAGGGTATCCACGAACGTGCGATCGAAGGCCTGCGGCCCGTACTGCCGATCCAGGTCGAAAGGATCAACCGCGGTTTCCTGGCTCGTGGCCTGAATGACGGCTCCCGTGCCCAGCGCCTTGCTGTAGGTGAAGTTATTCTGCATGGTCACGCCGTGCCAATCGTTCATTTTGAAGGTGACAAAACCGGCATTGTAATTGCCGTGCCCGAGACTGGTACTCATCGTGACGTTGCCCGTCATTTGTCCTGCGGTGTTCATCATGCTGAAGGGAAAATTGAAGCCCGGCGCTGCTCCACCTTTGTCCAGGTCAGACCACAGGCTCCAAACACTTTGGGTTTGGAAGTTCGCGAATTCGTTCGTGACAGCGGTTGCCGTGCACGTCCCAGGAGTGCAATAGCCCGTGCCGGCCAGCCCTGCTTCGAAGAAGGGCTGGGGCGTAAGCGCTGCCAGCGTTGAAGCCACTGTCGCGCTGCTGCAAGCGGTCGCCGAGGTCGTACAACCCATGGCCTTCTCGACGGCAGCATACGCGGTCTGGAATTGCTGTCCACCCTTCGTCATCATGTAAGGCACTGAGTTGATGTTGATATTCTGTAATTCGTTATGGATCCAACGGCTGATGCCCCCGACTTCCACAGACAGCTTCGGCGAGAACTGGTGCTGAATGCTCAAGTCAATCGAGTCAACCGAATTCGGCCGGAAGTGCGGGTCGAGAGGTGATGCGGTCGATCCCGCGATGTTCCCGCCGATGCCGGGAAAATACGGTTGTGGCAATGTCGTGCTTGGCGGGGCGCTTGCAAGCGGGGCCGTTGTGCCGTCGGTGCCAATACGAAAGGCGGTCGAGGCGTTCGGTATTACGCCTGGGCTGCACGAAGGTAGGGCGCCGCCTAAGACATTCTTGCAGTTTACCGGTTGGATCAAGCCGGGGCTAAGCAGCGGCGTTAGCACCAGGTTGACGCCGTTCACTCTCCCATAGATTCGCCCGTAGCCGGCGCGGACTACCGTGTTCTTTCCTCCCAGCGCCGGGCCCAAATCGGGATTCCAGGCTACTGAAAGACGCGGGCTAAACCCGCGGTAGAAGGGGTCGAAGGGGTACTTCGGGTGTCCGGCGACGTTTGGGGTCGGTAGAAGGGGTCGAAGGGGTACTTCGGGTGTCCGGCGACGTTTGGGGTCAGCGCAAAACCGATTTGCGGGTTGTATACCTGCCCTTGGAGCGCTGCCGCTTGACGATTCGCGAGGTATGTCGCGGTATCGATTAGATTGTCGCTTGCATCTACAAGGGCCACCTGCTTACCGTTGGACTCCACCGGAGGCATCTCCAGCGACCACCCCAAGCCGTATGTGACTGTGATCGAGGGCTTCACGCGCCACGTATCAGTGGCATACAGGTTGTAATAGGGAATCCTGACTTCGTCGAATGCCGGTATAAGTGGTCCATTCAACGTGAGGCTCGAGCCGGAGCGCGTAAACGCCTGTTGCGTCTCGCTTACGATGCCCAGTACTGCTGCGGCCTCCCGAGAGAGCTTATCGCTCGTACCGAAGGCGGGGCCTAGAGCACTCAGGTCTACACCGCTGGGGCCGCTGGCCCCAGAGCCAGCCGTAGTCCCAAGCTGATACACCGGGAAGTAATTAATCCCGCCGCCGTTATCGGTACGCGTGTGAAAGTTCCAGTTATGCTGATATTGCCCGCCAAACTGGATGAGATGGGTACCCTTGATCCAGGAGACGTTGTCGCCGATGAAGTTATCCTTCCCATCCCAGGTGCGTGTGCGTGTCTGCTGCGTGTTCACGTTATAGGGCGCAAGGGTCTCTTTGCCGCCGGTTGTCTCGCCAAAAGGCTCCATGGCAGCGCCCAACGTGGAGAACTGTGCCGGATCCCCAAACGACCCCCATTGCCAGTAGTTCCGCAGGTAGCTATAGCGGAAGTCATTCGTAAGCTGGGAGTTGATGGTCGTGGTCATCCCAAGCACCAGGTACCAGGGTACTTGCGGACGATTGGTAAGAGATGTGGGTTTGCCCAGGGTGTCGCCGGGGAAAAAACCTCCAATGTCCACCTGGTCATCGGTGGCGTGTTGTAGGCTGTAATAGCGGTAGCTGGCCATGAAGTGCCACTTCGCGCCAAAGTCATGATCAAGGCGCGCCACGCCAAAGTTGTCGTTCTCAGGAATGGGCAGGTTGGCCCGGAAGTCCAGCGTGTTGACGCCATCGCAAAACTTATCGCCGGTGAATGGGCCGCAGCCGGCTCCCGGAGTAGGTAGCGGCATATACTTGTTCCACATTTGCTTTACGAAAGAATTGATGCCAATCCCGCGAGGATCGAGGGTATTCAGGTTGTAGATGGCTCCCGTGCCCGGATCGTGCAGGATGCCATTGCGCATGTCCGTGCTGGGTACCAACCTGTCAAACGATTCCGACAAAGGAAAACGCGTGCCCTGGTAATTGGCGAAGAAGTAGGTCTTTCCGCCAAGAATGTTCTTGGGGATCAGCGGACCGCCCGCCGCGGCGCCGAACCAGCTTCGATGCCAATCCGGCACAGGAGTGCCCGATTGGTTGTTCTGCCAGGTGTTTCCAGACATAGTGTTATCTAAATAGTATTCGTAGACCGTGCCATGCCAGGCGTTGGCGCCACGTTTGGTAACAATCGACACCTGCATGCCGGATGAATTGTTGAAGTCGGCCGTCTGGTTGGAAGTGGCCACCTTGAACTCTTCCACGCTGTCAATCGGCGTGGGCATAACGCCAGAAGGCTGATTGCCGGCTATCCCGTTGATGATTCCGCTTATCGGATTGAGGGCGTTAGAGAATAGGCCGCCGGAAGGATCATCGCCAAAGCTCGGATTGTAGACCCCTCCGCTGCCGTCCATGTCGTTGCTGTTGTTGCCCCCATCGAGCATGAAGACGGCTTGGTCCACTACCGTGCCGCCCACACTGCCATCAGGGCTCACGCCCGGCTGCATGGTCACGAACGAGCTGACGTCGCGCCCAAGACTGGGCAGAGACTGCAACATGTCACCGCTGACCGTGTTGCCTATCGTGGAATTCGTCACCTGCAATTCGGAGGGTGTGGCAACGACTTCCACCGTCTGAGAAACAGTGCCCAGCTCCATCGCCACGTCGACGGTGAGCGTCGTTCCGAGGTTCACAGTCAGACTGCTGACCTTTGCCACGCGGAATCCCTCCTTGGTGGTGGTCATGCTGTAAGTTCCTGGAGGAAGGTTCGGGAAGAGATATCGTCCGGCTTCGTTGCTTGTTGCGGTTCGTTGGGCGTTCGTCGAAGCATCGGTCAAAGTAACCTGCGCGCCGACCACGACCGCGCCCGACGGGTCAGTGACCGTTCCGGCCACACTCCCCGTACCCGCCATCTGCCCCATGGCTCCCGGCGAACAGATACACGACAAAGCAAAGAGACAAGACACAGTAACCAGTACTCGCTTGCTCATCATGTACTACCTCCCTGGTGGGCCCTCTCCGAGCCCCCCTCAATTTAGTACCTCAACCGAAGGAACCACAGCGCCGGAGGATCCGTCGCCGCCCCGGTCAAATCGTCGGAAGTGGTAGTCTGCGCGGCAGCTTACACGCACGTCCCATTGAACCGAGCAGTCCCAAGGCAATTAGGAAAAAATTTTGCGTATCATAAACACCCTCATTTTCTAGAACTGCAAACCCGGCGGTTCTAGAACTAAAACTTGCCCGCTAACTGGATAATTCGTGGATCTCGCGCGTTCAACTCCCTGCGAAAGCGGCACCAGCATTGATGTCCGTCGTGATTCCATCGACGATTGGCCCAAGCTCTAATACCGGGGCAAAAACACTTGGCACGTATTATCACGCGCATGTCAATGTCGTCAATAAACGTAATACGTAGAAACCGGCGGTTGGGTTCCGGAATTTCGCAACGACACTCGATCTTCGACCGAGCCAAAATTTGCTCGTCAATTTAACCGTCAACTTGGACCCGGCGACCAGGACCCTTACGTGGATTCTTACCTCGATTGACCCGATGACGGGGTGCGCCCCCAACTGATCCCACCGGCGGCTTCTTACAACCCGGGTCTGAAGCGAGCATTTTTTTAGTGTCATGCCGAACCGTAGTGCGCCTGGCCATATTGGGCGAGGAAGATGGTCTCGATATCGAAAGATGATTCGCCAACGTTCGTCTCGGCGGCCACTTCGCTTGATGAGTTCACAACCATAACAACGCCGCTCGTGAGAGATTTGTGACAGGCTGCCAGCTAAGGAGACTTGCTCGGGTGGGTTGGGTCAAACCAGCGAGTGGCAGGGGCTCTTGAAGACACTCCTTGATACGCTAGGACACATCGCTGCACAGTCCCAATCGAAGTAAACCTCCTAGCCAGCTGGCGGAAGCTAGCCTTCCGATACACGTAACCCTCTGCAATCGGTTTGCGATCCTCGGGAGTGAGTACATGACAGTACCGAGCGTTGGAGGGATTTTACACCCGCCGGTGCTAACATCCTCGCGGCATGGAAGCCTGCGGCAGCGAGGAGAACATTATGAATAAGTCTATCGGGGGACTCATCATCCTTGTCCTTTCGATGGCGGTTTCGGTCAGCCCGCAACAATCTCACGTCGCAGATCAGCCTGCACAGTCCGATGTGGTGCCGCTGAAAGCATTTGCCAGGGACCAAAGATTTGAGACGGTGTCAGGAGACCCGACGAAGCCAGGTGCAATATACGTGATTCGTATCCATTCCGAGGCGGGATTCATTACCATGCCCCACACGCATCCCGAAGACGAGCATATTGTTGTAGTGAAAGGAACGTGGTCGCTCGGCATGGGCGACCGATTCAGTCGAGACGGTCTCCAAACCATGGAACTGGGCAGCTACGGACTCGTTCCCAAGAAAATGACGCACTTCGGGCAAGCTAAAACGGACAACGTAATCCACGTTTACGGGATTGGTCCCTTCACGACGCACTGGGTGATCCCGATGTATGAGCTTACCGGCAAGGGCGTCCTGTACGAGACTTCTGGCAATCAGCCGGGCGTTCCCACATCAATAAATCCGCCTGACTGCTTTCGGTTGAAGCTCGGTGCCCACGTACGCGGTAGCTATGGCGACGGCATTGTCATTGGAGCCCAATGCACGCCGGGCGAACTCACTCAGTATCGAATCGAAAAAGCAGACGGAGAACGTTTTTGGGCACAAGGCGAGGAACTAAAAATTCTGTGAACGCTGTTGACGTTCAAGCAAATCTAACATGCGAGTATCATTTCTTTTCTTTGTCGCTACGTGTCTCTAAATTCCGGGCATTTGACCATCGCGGATGCCAGTTTTGGTCAATGGCTTAAAGCCATATCCCGTAAGTTGCTGATTCGAGGGCTCGATTTGAACGCACGTGAACGCTGGTCTGAATCCCACCCCCTCCGCCAGCTTACTTTCTTCTTTTCAATCGAATAACCAAACGCTTAAGGGGCGCTAAGCCACTTTTCGAAGGCAATACGAGACGAACGACTTTGCCATGCGCTGCGGACGAGAATTGGTCAGCGGTAGTGTAAGAAAAAATACACCAGGGCCCCGGCGACGAGCACCAGAAGCAGAAAGCGGAAGACCTTGCCGCTACTGCTGGCTTCGGGCGCGATTGGGGTGTTGCTGATTGTTCCGCCAAGCCTGCCGGAAATGCCGTCCGTCGGTGCGGCATTGGCAGCTTCAATTATCGTCGTTGTATTGGAAATGGAAGTCGGGGCGGCGAGATTTCGTGCTAGCCCCAGACTCAAGGTGTGCGAGCCTGCGTTAACGGTGACACCCGTCTTCCGGTTCACGAAGACCTTAATGTCGCCCGAGTTGCCCTGCGCGGCCAACGCCTGCGACAACTCGGGCGTTAAGTGTTTTCCCACAAAGCCGATAATCTTTTCTGCAAAGCGACTCTCCATGTCATTGTGGGTCAGTACTTCAATCGGCTCTGCATTGGGATCGGAAGAATGGATGACGAAGCCGCCTTCCGGCTTGCGCTCGATGTGAAACGCGAATTGGAGGTCCTGATTTTCGAGCGGCAGCTTCAAACCCGGAACTTGCGCAGTCAGGCCGGCGAGAATGTTTTCCTGTATCTTTTTCTGCAATTCCTCGCGCGTAGGAGCCTCGAGCGGAGCGGCGCTGGGATCGGCAGGGTGGGCAATGAATCCACCGCCCGGTTTGGGCTCAATGCGATATGTGAAATGCGAGATCAGGCGTTTGAGTTCCATGGGGAACGATAGTAACCTCTTTTTGAAGACCTGATCCTCATTACCTCGGTACTGTGTTTTGCAAGGCAAGATCGCGCAGTCTTACAAGAACTGAAGCGCAACCTCGCGCGGTTGTCCGCGCTCGCCTATGAGGATCCGATCACTTCCGGTTGGCCGACCATCCGCCCGGAATCAGTGTGAGCCTACAGGTCGAAGACAAACAATTCATTGGAAATGGGCACCTCATCGCTCATCGCTTAGGTGAACCGCATACTTCTTCGCCTTGATATGCAATCGGACGGGTCACCGCATTTTCTAAGAGTGCCACAGGAAAGACCGATGTATCATTCGACATCTAGCCCGCGTACGTCACGTTCACCGTGCGAGGAATTATCGGGACCGAGGCGCGGACCTTCCGAGATTGGGTCACCCAGAAGTACACGAAATCCCATGGCAGATTGGCAAATGCGAACAAAGCGGCCGCTCCGAGAACCTGTGCGCGAGGAAGCGGGGCCGACGCTCAAAAACTACATCACGCCCGCCGGGTTGCAGCGGCTGAAAGACGAGCATCGGTTCCTACTGAGTCGCGAGCGGCCCGCGGTGGTGCAGGTCGTAGCGTGGGCTGCCAGTAACGGGGACCGCAGTGAAAACGCCGACTATCTCTACGGCAAACGACGGTTAGGCCAGATCGATTCACGGATTCGCTTTCTCACGAAACGCATTAACGCGGCCGTGGTCGTCGACCCCGCCGCTCCGCGGCCGGGATCAGCCGCTACGCGCGTCTTCTTCGGCGCAACCGTGACCTACAAGGACGCCGCCGGCCTCGAACACGTCGTCTCGATTGTCGGCATCGACGAGGTGGACCTCGACCGCGGCTACATCAGCTGGCGCTCGCCTCTCGCCAATGCGCTGATGAAGGCGAGCCCCGGCGACCGCGTGGACCTGCGCGCGCCAGCGAAGACGGAGCATCTCGAGATCATCGACGTCGAGTACGCGCCAATTCCGATGGATCCTTTCCGCGAACCGCTAGGAGCTCAGTCGACGCCCAAGGTCGAAGGCTCCTAGACCAAGCCGCCCGACTCTGAGCGTTCCCCCGATCTTTTGTCGTTTTTGCACATTGTGTCGTCCGGAGCTGGACAGCGAAACGTTTACAATAACTGCTCGGCGATTCCTACAGTCAAATTAGCTTATGTCCGGCGATTCTGAGCGAATCACGGGCAACCCGGAATTGAGGTTGCCGTTCTGGGAGCAGATCCCACATTGTCTCCGAATAGCCGACAACACACGAAGGAATTACTTAGAATGCCGTTGTGAGTGTAATAGCGATTTACCAACAGTAACCGCGTCCTGACATGATTACGTTGCGACGAAAGTTCTAGCGGTAACCAGATGTGCTGACATCGGGGCGTCTTTACCGTCCCATCGTACGAGCGCCTGAGCAACAGCCTCAGCGGCGCGGTCAAGAGCTGAGGGGTCCCTGCGCTCGATCTCTGACCGAAATGGAGAGCCAAACACCAAGCCCTGAGTGGCATCGCGCGAATTCACGCGGCTCGACAATTCGATCGTCTCGATCTCGACGTGGGTGAAGCCGGCGCCAAGCAGATCGTGCTTGATCCGCGCCGGATCGGCGTAGCAGAAGGGACCACGTTCCATGTAGTCAAATGGATCGTGGGCAAAAAGCGCACTGACCGCGTCTTCCGCAGCTTTCGATATCGGGTTCAACTCAAGCCGGTTGAATGTGACTAGCAGGTAGTGGCCATTGGGACGAAGCACGCGACGCGCTTCTTGGTTGGCGCGGATCTTGTCGGGAAAAAACATCACTCCGAACTGACAGAGGACTAGGTCGAAGCTTCCTTCGGCGAACGGTAAATTTTGTGCATCCGCGGGCTGAAACGAAACATGCTTGGAGCACAGCGCATGCGTTGCGAACTCAAGCATCGCGGGATTGATGTCCGTGGCGACGACCTGCGCCCCCGGAGCCGCCCGATGCACGGCCCGCGTGACAATACCGGTGCCGGCAGCAGTCTCGAGAATGCGGTCTGGCTGGACGACCGCGCAGCGCTCGGCGACGAGCTTCGCATAAGGTTCGAACAAAAGCGGGCCCATGTAGCGGTCGTAAAGCGCGGGAGTTGAGTGTGCGAATATCCGGTCCGTCACTGCTGCAATTATCTCCTTCGCTCTCCGTCCGCGAGCACGAGGTCGGATCATACAGCCGCAGGCATGGCGCTATGCAGCTAGAAACGAGTACAAAGTGCGCTTCCTACGCTAGCGATGCCGACGTTCGTGCGGCGCGCCGCTCGAGAGCCCCAATGAACTCGTCCGAGCGGGAAACCCAACCAAACAGCGCTTGGATCACGAGAAGCGACGCCTCATGATTGCTTCTCGCGGAATTGTTACCGACATTCCCGATCGGCTCGGCCATGCAGTCTTCGAGGAGCAAGCAGGAATAATCTCTGAACATCGCGTCCCTGACGGTAGATTCCACGCACACGCTGGTAGTGCATCCGGTGACCACGAGATAGCGGGCGTTCAGTGTCTTGAGGATGTTATCCAATCCGGTTTGATAAAAGCCGCTGAAGCGAGTCTTATAAAGGATAATGTCCCCAGATTGAGGCTTGAGCCCATCTACAATCTCCGTGTTCCAGGTATCTCGAATCAGAATCCGGCCGTCGGTTCCATCCGGAGCGCGCATTGCGTCTCCATATCGCAGGCGCGAAGGCTTCAGCCGGTTTGGAGAATCCGCAGGACCGGCGTCGGAAAGATCCGGACGAAAGCCCATCTTTAGATAAATGATCTTCATGCCCGCACGGCGCGCCGATTCAAGGACCCTTGAAATGGGCTCAACAACCTTTTGGATGGGAGCGATGTCGACCCCTGCGCGGTCGAACATTCCGCCCTTGCTCCCGAAGTCGTTCTGCATGTCGACGACGATCACCGCAGTCCGCGCCGTATCGATCGTGATCGGCTCAGGCGAGGCTTCGATGATTGCTTGCCGCCCTGTGCTTAATTCTGTCATGCCTTTACCTCCTTTCACCCTTCTCCCTTATAACGATGCTCCGGTAGTGGAAGCGACTTTACATCAAATGGAACGAAATCTCATGGCTGAGTCACGATGCCATCGGGTTTGAGTTCAAACCTACTTTGGGGCTGCCGAGATTGTGGATGACGGGGAAACCGGAAGCTATGTGATCCCAGTCGAGTAGCGCACCTGCTCACGAGGCAGGGCGCCTACCTTTTGATGTCGTTGTTCATTTCGACTAATGGTCGAGTATTGGACCTGCAACCCTCTCACTAGCACCTGAGTAACGATTACAAAAAAATCTAGCCCTTCTTCACGAAAAACCGTTGGACCCGCACAATTTGCACAATATTGGTGCAAACTTTAGTTCTTGTCAGAGATTGTCAACAGGTGCAATGGATTGAATCAGCTGCGGTTAGGATGGTAGGGGCGGTGGGGGTCGAACCCACGACCAACGGCTTAAAAGACCCGCAAACGGCCCAACAGCTACAAACCAATACAGTAACCTACAAAAGAATCAGCAGCGATTGGAGCCTTGCGATTGCCGCTTCAGCCTGAGTCGCGGCGCACTCAGAAACTGTTCCGGGCCAGAAGTCCGGTTCGGGGAAGCGAGGTCTAGTCGACGGTCACTTCCCGAGATTATCTCCTCGAACCCCGTTTATCAGGAACTGGCAAGGAGCATTACGCGGTAAGGTAGCCTTTGCGTTAGCCGAAGACGAAAGCCGTATTGCCTGTACACTAACATGGTCCTCTAAGATAATGATGCCATCTGGCGGTTGGTAACCGTGGTAGCCGGGGATACCTAGGTGGTGCAGCGGCAGGAGGTGTCGAATGCGCACTCGACTTCTGAGGTTGATTGGAGCGGCGGCAGTGATCGTGTCGACCGTGGTATTTTTTAAACCGGCGCAGGTGACGGTTGCGCAGGAATCTCCTACGGCTTCCAAGACGCCGCCCGCATCCGCACCAGTCCTGAAAACGCCGTGGGGCGAACCGGACCTGCAGGGAATTTGGACCGACGAATTCGACACGCCCTTACAACGCCCTGCCGAGTATGCGAACCAGGAATTCTTCACCGACGTGCAGCGGCAGGAATTGGACAAGCAACGTGCTCAGCTCTTCGGCAGCGACCCGCGTCAGGAACGCGGGACCGCGGTCGATGTCGGCGGCGCTTATAACACGGCGTTCTTGACCATAAAGCACGCCGGCGCCCGCACGTCGCTGATTGTCGACCCGCCCAACGGCCGGATTCCGCCACTGACGCCGGAGGTTCAGAAGGCTGCGGCGGCGGATCGGGAGTTTCGCCTGTCCCTATTGCAATCGACAGAAGCGTGCAAGAACAAGGAGCCCGTATGTGCCGGCGGCAAGTACGATCCGACGCCGTCGCCGCGATTCGCCGAACCCCCTCCGCGCTACCACACCGGTAATTTCGAGCGCCTCAACCGTAGCGATGGCCCGGAGGATGACGGGTTGGCTGACCGCTGTCTGCACAGCGGGCTACCCGACTTCGGCAGCTTGTTCGGCGGCAGCTTCCGTCGAATCGTTCAGACGCCCGGCGGCATCTCGATGTTCTACGACTTGAATCAGGGCCAAGGCTGGCAGCGTAACATCGTCATGAACGGGAGCCCGCACCTGCCAGCCAGTATCCGCCAGTGGTTCGGCGATTCGCGCGGCCACTGGGAGGGCAACACGCTTGTGGTTGACGTGACCAACTTCAGTCCGAAGACCGATTTCTTAGGCTCGCGCGAGAACATGCACCTCGTTGAGCGCTGGACGCGCACCGGGCCAAAGACCCTCGAATACGAGGTCACGATCGAAGATCCGACCGTGTGGACGCGGCCATGGACCGCCAAGCAGGAGTTCACGAAGCAGAGCGACGAGGAGAACAGAATCTATTACGAGCCGCGCTGCATCGAAGGAAACTTCGGCTTGCCGGGGCTGCTG
>Ga0209160_1002921_pt1 | contig 14122 bp, 10 predicted proteins | sample GraSoiAngelo_153_FD_186167 | JGI IMG/M metagenome (GOLD analysis project Ga0209160, IMG submission 186167) | Grasslands soil microbial communities from the Angelo Coastal Reserve, California, USA - 14_1009_12_40cm (SPAdes) (version 2) | ecosystem: Environmental > Terrestrial > Soil > Grasslands ...
GTCCGCCCTTCAATTGATTGGCGAGCGCCACGACCGAGGCCCATTGCGGCGAGCCGGCGCTGGTACCGCCAACGATGTAGATACCGGCCTGAGCCGGAATCGCCGTCCATACCACCAGGACGCCGCCGTTGATGGCCGCGTTGTAGGCGACATCCGGGATCGTTCTCGTCTTCAACCCCAAGCCGCTCTGGTAAGAGGGCACGCCGAACAGGTTGCTCGGTGCGCCGCCCGTCGCCGCACCGAAGACGGGCTCGTTCCAGACCTGCTCGCCGCCGTAGCCCGCGGCGTCGCACGCGGGCCCGGAGAGGGAGCCACCCGAGAGCGTGGCACACGTGCCGCTGATCCTCGCGAGGCCGACGTTGCAGGGGCTCAGCGCCGGTGAGCAGCTCGAAGCGGTGAGCGGTGGCAAATAGGGATTCCCCTGCGTTCCCCCGACGCCCGTCACGAGCGGATCCGAGGCGGGAAAGGCGGCGTTGGCCGTGCCGAAGCCGTTGGTCGCGCCGAAGTCTCCGACGGAGGCCAGCACGGTAATCCCCGCCGCCTGTGCCGCCAGATAGTTCTTGTGCGCCTGTTGGATCTGAGCGTTGTTCGCGTGCACCAGGATTTCCGGAATCCCGAAGCTCTGCGACAGGATGCTGCCGGGGTAGCGCTGGATGGCGGCCGCCTCCGCAGCATTGATCGCGTTTCCCGAGCTCGTCGAGGCGACGACCAGCACGATATTCGCGCCCGGAGCCATGGCGTGGGCGTATTGCACGTCCAAGCTCGTCTCGACGCTCCAACCGGCTTCATCGTGGTGCGTGTCGTGGGGCGCGAAGACGGGACATCCGTCGGGACACAGGATCGTGAAGGACGGAGGCGCGGGAATGTGGAACAGCGCGTCGAACGTCGCGAGGTCTTGCGCCACCGTCGGGCTCCCGAAGGCGTCGACGATGAGAATCGTCTGCCCGGCGCCGTTCAGGGTGGATGGGAAATTGTACGCGCTGCGCACGAAGCTCGGCGTGTAGCACACGAGCCCCGATCGGCAGAATGGCAGGCCGTCGGGAGCGACCGTACCCGAGAGCACCTGCACGTGAGGCGGTCTCGCGATGTAGTCGAAATCCCCTCCCGCGACGCTGGACGCCTCGAGCCCCGTCGGGCTCGGGCCCGGGGTGTCTTGCGTGCAGCCCCAGCCGAGCGCCGTCAGGATGAGCGCGGCGGGGACGCCGGACGACAATCTCATATGGTCCTCCTTCCAAAACCTCGAACGGGTCACGAAAGTTGGAGCGCTCGAACGGGGCGCGACAGTTGGCAAGTTGAAACAGCCCAGGCTCGCTCAGGCGGCGTTGACAGTCGGGATGTAGTGCCTACCTTAGCGCCCATCCCGATGACACCCTGCCCGTGAAGCGCTCGACGCTCTACACCCTGGCCGCGGTGTTCGCCGTCGCGGCGCTGTTCTTTTTCATGACCACCGCGCGGGCCAAGGTGCGGTGCCGCGTGTGCATGGAGTACCGCGGCCGGACCAACTGCGCTGCGGCCGTGGGACCAACCGAGCAGGCCGCCCGCGAGGGGGCGCAAAGCACCGCCTGCGGCCCGATCGCGAGCGGGATGGACCAGCAGATTGGGTGCGGCCGCACGGAGCCGGTCTCCGTGCAGTGCCAGCCGAAGTGATTATGATTCTCCCGTGTCCGACCTGTCGCTTCCCCGCACCCCCGTCCCCGCGAATCTGCTCTTGACGCAGGGTGCGTCCCAGGCAGGTCAAATCTTCCTGATGGAGCGCGTCCCCCATCACGATGGCCCGGAGACGGTCTTGGAGCTCCTGAACCGGCCCGAAGGTTTCTTCGCGTTCCGGCCCGCGGCGAACCACGACGTCCTGTTGATCTCGAAGGTGCAAACCGTCTCGCTCTCGGTCGATCGCCAGGCGCCGATCGCCGACCCGGCCCGGCTCTCGGCCGCGCGGATGCTCGGCGTCGAGCTGGTCCTGGCGGGGGGCTCCAAACTCGGGGGGTGGGCCAGCGCCGAGCTGCCCGACCACCACGCGCGCCTGCTCGATTATCTCAACGCGTCTCATGACCCTTTCTTCGCGGTGTGGACCCATGCGGCGACCCATTACGTCAACCGCGCGTACGTGCTGTACGCGCGCCCATTGAGCTAGGTCATGGCCGCGCGGATCGATCCGTTCGTCGATGTCCTGCTGCGCGAGCAGGGCGATCAGCTGTACCTGCTGCCGGACGAGCCCGTCACCATGGTGAAGGACGGCAAGCCCCGAAAGGTGAGCCGGCAACCGCTCACGGATCAGCACATCTACGCCCTGCTGGTCGAGGTGGCGCCGTCCGAGTCGGCCGACCACATCGATCAGATGACGGAGACGGAATTCGAGTACATCGCGGATCGCGGCATGGTGCGGGTACGCATCGTGCCCGACATGGGACGATTGACCGCCATGGTGGCGCGGGTCGAGAACTCCGCGGCGACGCAGAGCCCGGCGGCAGGCCCGGCTCCGGCGGCCCAGCGGGCACCCGCCGGTGCGGGCGCCACCGCGCCCGCCACACCGCCGCCGCGTCCGCCGAAGCCCTCCGCGATTGCCGCCGCGCCGATGGTCGAAGCGCACGCGCCGGGCGCCGCTGGGACCGTCGACTTCGCCGCGGCGCAGTACAAAGGGGCCGAACGCGCCCTGGGCGAGCTGCTCAAGGCACTGGTGCAGTCGGCGTCATCGGACCTCCACCTGCGCGTGGGCGAGCCGCCGGTGTTCCGCACACACGGGGAGATGAAGCGGCAGGCCACGCCCCCGCTGTCATCGGAGCAGCTCGAGATGATGCTCCTGTCGGTCATGCCCGAGCGCAACCGCGGCGAGTGGAAGGAGACCGGAGACTCGGATTTCGCGTACGAGATCAGTGGGCTAGCCCGCTTCCGGGTGAACGCGGCGCGCGACCGCAAAGGCCCGATCGCCGTATTCCGCGTGATCCCGGCCAAGGTCGTGAGCGTGGAGCAGCTCGGCATTTCGAAGGAAGTGCAGCAGCTCTGCTACTTGACGAAGGGTCTGGTGCTCGTCACCGGGCCAACCGGCTCGGGCAAATCCACCACGCTGTGCGCGTTGGTCGATCTGATCAACCGCACGCGCACGGACCACATCATCACGATCGAGGACCCGATCGAGTTCGTGCACGAGAACAAGAAGTGCGTCATCACGCAGCGACAGGTGGGGGTGCACACCGACACCTTCAAGCGGGCGCTGCGATCGGCCCTGCGGGAGGACCCGGACATCGTGCTGGTGGGCGAGATGCGCGACCTGGAGACCATCGCCATCGCCATCGAGACCGCCGAGACCGGCCACCTCGTGTTCGGTACGCTGCACACGACGACGGCCGCATCCACCGTGGACCGCATGATCGACCAGTTTCCGGCGGACCGGCAGTCGCAGATCCGGGTGATGTTGTCCGAGTCACTCAAGGGCGTGATCGCGCAGACGCTGTGCAAGAGGCTGGGCGGCGGTCGCGTGGCCGCGCGGGAGATTCTGCTCACGACGCCGGCGATTTCGAACCTCATCCGCGAAGGAAAGACGTTCCAGATCCCCTCGATCATCCAGACGTCGAAGCAGCTCGGCATGCTCACCCTGAACGACGCGCTGGTCGAGCTGGTCGAGAAGAAGGAGATCAGTCCGGACGAGGCCTACGTGAAATCGGTCGAGAAGACCGGTCTGGCGGCGTCACTCAAGGCTAAGGGCCACAAGCTGACCATCACGGCGTGAACGGAGGGAACAGAGCCACCGGTCGGATTTGAACCGACGACCGCTCGATTACGAATCGAGAGCTCTACCACTGAGCTACGGTGGCGCGCTCCAAACTTAGCAAGGCCGCCCGCTCCATGCTACGGTCCTGCGGCCCGCACATGTCGCGCGGGTCGAAGCAACAGCGCATTCACTGTCACGGTCACGGTACTCGCGCTCATGGCGAGCGCCGCCCACGCCGGCTTGAGCAGAATGCCAAGCCACGGATATAACACGCCGGCAGCAAGCGGGATGGCGATGAGGTTGTAGATCGCGGCCCAAAAGAGATTCTCCTTGATCTTGCGGTGCACCCGGCGAGCAAGAACGAGCGCGACCGGAACGTCGGCCGGATCGTCCTTCATCAGAATTACTCCAGCTGTCTCGATCGCAACGTCCGTTCCCGCGCCGATCGCGATGCCCACGGTCGCCGCCGCAAGCGCTGGCGCATCGTTGACGCCGTCCCCCACCATGGCGACCCGACGGCCCCGCTCCTCAAGGCGCTTGACCTCCGCAGCCTTGTCACTTGGCAATACGTCGGCCCGCACATCATCGATGCCGAGCGTGCGGGCCACTGCCTCGGCGGTGACCCGGCTGTCCCCCGTGAGGAGCAGGACCCGGATGCCAAGGTCGTGGAGCGCCGAAACGGCACCGTTCGCGGTCGGACGAATCCGGTCGGCGACGGCGATCAGACCGATCATCCGGCCATCCGCCGCCACGTAGAGCGCGGTCTTGGCCTCCGCTCGCAATCCCTCGGCCTCGCGCTCGAGCCCCGGCGTGACGCCGTTTCGCTCAAGCAGCCGCCGATTACCCACCAGCACGGCGCGACCGCCCACGGTCGCCTTTACGCCATGGCCAGCGACGGCCTCGAAGTAGGAGGCCGGATCGGCGACACGCGCGCGCTTCCTGGCAGCTTCGACCACCGCGGTGGCGAGTGGGTGCTCCGACTGCACATCCGCTGCGGCGGCGAGCCGGAGAATCTCTGCCTCTTCCACGCCGGCCACGGGAATGACATCCGTCACTGACGGCCGGCCTTCGGTGAGCGTGCCGGTCTTGTCGAAGACGACGGTGTCGACTTTGGCCGCCGCCTCGAGAACCATGGCGTTCCGGAAGAGCACGCCGGCACGCGCCGCCAGCCCCACACCGACCGTGATCGCCGTCGGCGTCGCCAGGGCGAGCGCGTCCGGACAGGCAATCACGATAGCCGCCACCGCAGCCGAGAGCGCGAACGTGACCCCCTGGTGCCCGAACACAAGCCAGGCCACGAACGTGAGGGCGCCGGACGCGAGCGCCACAATGACGAGATACTTGCCGGCGAGGTCCGCCAGGCGCTGCGCCGGCGCCTTCGAGGACTGCGCCTCCCTGACCATGGCGACGATGCGAGCCAGGGCCGTATCAGCTCCAACTTTCGTGGCGCGGAACCGGAATGCCCCCTGCTGGTTTCGCGTCCCACCCACGACCTCGTCGCCCGGCGCCTTCGGGACCGGCACCGGCTCTCCGGTAAGCATCGATTCATCTACGTAGCTCGAGCCCTCGATCACGACGCCGTCCACCGGGATGGTATCGCCCGGCCGAACGGCAAGGATGTCGCCCACCGTGATGGCTTCGAGCGGCACTTCCTCCTCTTGCCCATTCCGCACCCGCCGCGCGGTGGGCGGGGCGAGCTTGAGCAGCGCCTCGACCGCCCGACCGGCGGCGAAGCGGCTCCGCATCTCCAGCCAGTGGCCGAGCAGGCTGAAGGCGGTCAGCATCGCCGCGGCATCGTAGAACGGCTCGCCCCGCAACCCGAATGTGACCGCGGCCGAGTAGAGGTAGCTCACAAGGATGCCCGTCGCGATCAGGGTCATCATCGTGAGCTCACCCTGTCGCAGCGAGCGCGCCGCGGACGACACGAATGGCCACCCGCCCCACCAGACGACGATCGAGGTGAGGACGAAACTCAGGAGCCCGGGCGACAGCCCAAATGGCGGCGCGAGCTCGCGGCCGAACAGCGAGGTGCCAAGCGGCGAGTAAAGGATGATCGGAACGGTGAGGATCACAGACCCGATGAACCGGCGGAGCATGTCCTGCACCATGTGCTCCCCGTGCCCCGCGTGTCCCTTGTTCATTGAGTCCGGCGCAGCTCCCAGCTCCGCCACAAGTAGTAGATCACCGGTATCACAACCAGTGTGAGAATTGTGGACGTCACCATCCCGCCCACCATCGGCGCGGCGATCCGTTTCATGACGCTCGCCCCCGCACCGTGACTCCACAACGCCGGCACGAGCCCGAGCATGATCGCCAGGACGGTCATGAGCTTCGGGCGCACGCGGTTGACCGCGCCGTGCTCGATGGCGCCCACCAGCTCCGCCAGCGTGGGACGCCGCCCGCCCTGCGTGATGGCCTCCCACGCGTGATCAAGGTAGATCAGCATGACGACGCCGGTTTCCGCAGCCACCCCGGCCAGCGCGATAAATCCCACCGCGACCGCGATCGACAGGTTGTAGTCGAGCAGCCACATGATCCATACCCCGCCGACCAGCGCGAACGGCAGCGACAGCATCACGATCGCCGTCTCGGCTACGGTACCGAAGGTGAGATACAGGAGCAGCGCGATGATCCCGAGCGTGAGCGGGACGACGACTTGGAGCCGCGCCTTCACCCGCTCGATCGCTTCATACTGACCGCTCCAGCGGAGCCAATAACCGGTGGGGAGTTTCACATCGCGCGCCACGACGCCCCGAGCGTCGCGCACATAGCTCCCCACGTCCCGCCCGCGCACGTCGATCGACACCTGATCGTACAGGTATCCGCCCTCGCTCCGGATCATCGGTGGGCCCGGGCTGAACTGAATGTCCGCCACCTGCCCGAGCGGCACCTGCGGGCCGTCACCGCTGCCGATCAGGAGCCGGCTGATCGTGGTGGGGTCATCCCGGAAGTCACGGGCATAGCGCACCTGCACTGGATAGCGCTCCCGGCCCTCGACGGTCGTGGTGATCTCCTCCCCACCGAGCGCCAGGCTGATCACTTCCTGCGCGTCACCGGTGGTGAGTCCATAGCGGGCGAGGGCATCCGCATCCGGCCGGATATCCAAGTAGCGCCCGCCAAACGACCGCTCGGCATAGACGCTCGCTGTGCCCGGGAGCGGCGCGAGCGCGCGCTCGATATCCTGACCGATGCGCTGGATGTTCTGGAGGTCGGGGCCGAAGATCTTGACCGCGAGCGTCGTCCGCACACCGGTCGACAGCATGTCCGTGCGGTTCTTGATCGGCATCGTCCACGTGTTGACGGCGCCCGTGAGACGCAGCCGCTGATCCATCTCCGCGATCAGGCGATCCTGGGTCATCCCCCGTCGCCACTCGGACTCAGGGATAAGGTTCACGACGGTCTCGACCATCGACATCGGCGCCCAGTCGGTGGCCGTGTTCGCCCGGCCGGCCTTCCCCCAGACGCTCTCGACCTCAGGGAAGGTCATCAGGATGGAGTCCTCGACGTGGAGCAGCCGTCGCTGGGTGGTGAGCGAGAGGGCGGGCAGTGTGTTAGGCATGTACATCAGCGAGCCCTCGTTCAAGGGCGGCATGAACTCGCTGCCGAGACCTCCAAGGGGAAGGAGCGTGAGGAGCAGAACGCCCGCGGCACCGCCCAGCACGACCCACCGGGCGCGCAGCGCCCATTGGAGCACCGGCCGATAGATCTGGAGGGCCCAGCGGTTGAGTGGGTTCTCCGCCTCCGCGCGGATCTTTCCCTTCACGAACCAGCCCATGAGCGCGGGCACGAGCGTCACCGAGAGCAGCGCCGCGGCCGCCATCGCGAAGGTCTTGGTGAGCGCGAGCGGCCGGAACAGCCGCCCTTCCTGGTCCTCGAGCGTGAAGACCGGCAGGAACGACAGGGTGATGATGAGCAGCGACATGAAGAGCGCCGGTCCCACCTCCCGGGCCGCAGCGAACACGCGCTCCCAATGCGGTCGCTCCGGCTCGTGCTCGATGTGTTTGTGCAGGTTCTCGAGCATGACGATCGCGGCGTCGATCATCGCGCCGATCGCGATCGCGATCCCACCGAGACTCATGATATTGCCGTTGATGCCGAGCCAGCGAGTGACCGCGAGCGAGACCAGAATGCCGAGCGGCAGCGTGGCGATCGCCACGAGGGCGCTGCGCGCGTGCAGCAGGAACACCGCACACACGAGCGCGACGATGACCGACTCCTCGAGCAACGTGCGCCACAGTGTCTTGATGGACCCGTGGATCAAGTCCGAGCGGTCGTACGTCGGCACGATCCGGACGCCGGCCGGCAGCGCGGGCGCGATCTCGGCAACCCGCTGCTTGACGCCGTCGATCACGCGCAACGCGTTCTCCCCATAGCGCATCACCACCACCCCACCCACTGCCTCGCCCTTGCCGTTCCGCTCGGCGATGCCGAGCCGCAGGTCGGGCCCGATCGTCACCCGGGCCACATCGCCGACTCGCACGGGCCGGCCATCCTTCCCGACGCCGACCGCGACCCTCTCGATGTCCCCGACCCCACGGAAATAGCCAAGCCCGCGGATCGCGTAGTCCGAGCCCGCGACCTCCACCGTGCGGGCCCCGACGTCCTGGTTGGCCCCGCGCACCGCGGCGATGACCTCGCGCGCCGTTACGCCGTAGGCGAGGAGCCGCGCCGGGTCGAGCAGCACTTGGTACTGGCGGACGAAGCCGCCCAGACTCGCGACCTCGGCTACGCCCGACACCGACTGTAGCGCGTAGCGCACTTGAAAGTCCTGGATCGAGCGCAGCCGATCGGGTGAGTAGCCGGGACCCTCGAGGGCGTACTGATAGACCCAGCCCACGCCGGTGGCGTCGGGCCCCAGCCGGGTCTTGGCGCCGGCGGGCAGCCGGCTCTGAATCGCGTTCAGGTACTCGAGCACGCGTGAGCGCGCCCAGTAGAGATCGGTCCCGTCCTGGAAGATCACGTACACGAACGACGAGCTGAACATCGACTGCCCGCGCACCACCTTGACTTTGGGTACGGCGAGAAAGGTGGTGAGCAGCGCATAGGTGACCTGGTCCTCGACGACTTGGGGCGCCTGGCCCGGGTAGTCGGTGTAGACGATCACTTGCGTATCCGAGAGATCCGGGATCGCATCCACCGGCATCGTGCGGAGCAAGAACACGCCAGCCACGAGCACGAAGATTGCGCCGAGCGCCACGAGCTCGCGGCGCCGGATGGACCAGGCGATGAGTTTCTCGATCATGGCCGCGGCGCCCCTTCCTTGGCGGGCGTCTGCATCCCGCCCATGTTCAGCCCCATCCCCATCTGGAGCATGAGTCCCTGAATCGCCGCGGCGAGGTTGGACTCCGAGTCGAGCAGGAACGTCGCCGAGGCCACGACCTCGTCACCGGGCTTCAAGCCCTGGACGATCTCGACGAGCGAGTCGCCCCGGAGACCCACGCGCACCTCCCGGGGCACGAACCGACCGTCGCCCCGGTTCACGAAGACGAGGTCCTTCGTCCCGGTGGGCAGTACCGCCTCGAGCGGCACGCTCACACTCCGTCGGCCTGCCGTCGCGAGCGCGGCCGTCGCGTACATTCCCGGGCGCAAGGCGCCGTCGCCGTTCTCCACCGCCACGCGGGCCGTCAGCGTGCGGGTCTTCTCGTCGAGCTGCGGGTAGATGAACGTCACGCTGCCGCGAAACGTCCGTCCGGGGAGCGCGTCCACGGTGATCGTGGCCGGGGTCCCAACGCGGACGGCTGAAGCGTCCTGCTCGAAGATCGCGACGTCCACCCACAGCACTCGGGCGTCGGCGATCTGGAACAGGTTGTCCCCCGCCTTCACCGCTTGGCCTTCGATGACCATCTTCTCCGTGACTGCTCCGCTCCGCGGGGCACGTAGCAACAGTGTGCGGGTCACGCTTCCTCTCGTCTCCAGGCTGTCGATTTGATCGGACGGGATGTCCCACAGGGCGAGACGGCGCCGGGCACTCGCGGCGAGCGTGTCGTCCTTCAGTCGCCGCGCCAGGAGGTATTCCTCCTGGGCACTCACCAGATCTGGAGAGTAGAGCGCCAGCAGCGGGTCGCCCCGCTCGACATGCTTACCGACGTAATCCGCATACAGGCGCTCCACCCAGCCACCGACCCGAGCGTTGACGTACACGAGGTTGGGCTCGGCGTACTTCAGTATCCCGACCGCCCGCACCGAGGATCGTACCGGGCGCTCGGCCGCCCGAGCAAACGTGATGCCGAGCCTCGCGGCTTCGACGCGATCGAGCGGGACCCCCGACGTGTCGGCGCTGGCCGCTGGCATTCCAGGCATCCCCTGCATGTCCGGAGCGGGAGCCTTCTTGCATCCCGTCAGCGTCATGGCTGCGAGGAGCAGCCCGATGATGATCCGTTTCACGGCTGGTACTCCCCTGCGGTCAGCTGCCGCAGCATGACGAGTTGAGCCTGGTAGTCCGCCGCGACCGCGACCGCTTCCAGCTCGGCCCGGTACCGGGCGTCTTCGACCGACAGCAGGGTCAGGAATTCGGCGCGACCGACCTGGTAGCTCCGCAGTACCGATTCGACTGTCCCTCGCGCATTGGGCAGAACGCCGTCCACGAGGAGCGCGAGACGCTGCTGTGAGGCCTGGACTCGGGCAGCGGCTTCAGTGACCTCGCGACTGAGCTGGAGCTCCGCGTCGCGCAGCCCGGCCGCGGCTCCAGTTGAATCCGCGCGGGCAGCGTCGGCGAGCCGGTTCTGTTTGCGCCACGCCCAGATCGGGAGGCGCACACCCACAAAGGCGGAGAAGAAGTCCGGAAAGTTGAACCCGAACGAGACGGGCCTGTACCCATAGCGGGCCGAGAGCGTAAAGTCGGGACGCGCTCCCAGCCGCTCGACCTGAATCGTGCGCGTGGCCGCGTCGACTGCCGCCCGGCGAGCGGCGAGCCGGGGATGGGTTGCGAGGGCTAGGGCCACGAGTGAGTCGGCGGGAGGCTGCGTCGCTGCCCCGGCACGCAGCGCGGCGAGGTCGATCGAGCTGACCGGGACCGAGTCTCCGGGAGCCCGGTTCCGCAGCGCATTCACCCCGGCGAGCGCGGCGACTCGCTCGCTCTCCAATGCGAACTCCTCCGACCGCAGGCGATCGCGGGCCAGCTTTGCCTGGAGGGGATCGCTTTGCGGCGCGGCGCCTGTCGCGTAGCGCGTCGTGCTGAGCTGGACAGCGGCGTCGAGCAGCTCTCGCTGGTGGCGCAGCGTCTCCAGCGCCGTCACGGCGTAGCCCAGGCGGTAGTAGGCGACCGCCATCGTGGTCGTCACCTCACGGCGGACGGTGCCCTCTTCCGCACGAGCGCCGGCCGCAGCGGCCCGCATGACTCCTGAGCGAGCCCCGAGTGAGCCAGGCCACGGGATCTCCTGGCTCAGCTCGACGTCCGCCTCGGTGAAGTCACTCTGGTTGAACTCGAAGTGCGGCAGCACCAGGTCCATCACGCCGACCGTTAGCATCGGATCTGGCAGCGAACCGGCCGGTCGGATGCGGAGTGTCGCGGCTCGGACGGCCGCTTGGCGCTGCGCGACGGTCGGGTTGCGCGCGAGTGCTTCAGCGACCAGCGACTGCAAACCCGAGTCGCCAGCGACGGGCGCCGAATCTTGCGCGTGCGCCGGACCTGCGCTCGCCATCACGAACGCGCTCGCGGTGAGAATCAGGTGTCGGACTTGCATACCTCTCCTCGCCAATCGGTTTCCGGCGGAACGCGCCGGAGCCCGCGCCGTTGTGGACGGCGCGTAAGGGCACACTACGCTTGGGAGAGGCTAGGCTTGAGGAGGTGGAGGGAGCGGTGCTTGTGGGTCGGCCGGGGCGAGGGTCGGGACCCCGAGACCGACAACGTGGGACTCTCGTGCGGAGGTGGAAGCGGCTCCACCAACTGTGACCACTGCGGGCGCCGTGATCGCGCAGAACGCCGGGTTAGCGCACGGGGTGGCATGGGTTGTCGCACCGACGGCCGGCCCAGACCGGTGGGAGGCCATCTGTTGCTCGCAGTTCGCCGGCGTCCCTCGTTGGACTTGGTCACACAACAGCGGCAGGCCAACGGGCAACATCTGGCCGGTCAGCAGCAGCGTGGCGACGAGTCTGACGAGGGAGAGTTTCATGCGCGCTGCGCAATATACTACGACGCGTTCTGGGTAGTCACGCCCTCTCAGTCTGTCGGGGTGGGCATCGGCTCGATCCATAGGAGCAGAAGACGCAGCAGTCGCCAGGTTTCGGCCGGAGAACCGTTCGGCATGCCGCGCACTCGTAGAAGTGAACGCAGGCGTTCGTTGGCATGGTCTCCGTCTTCTTGTGGCCGCAGTGCGGGCAGGTCAGGGTCGCCGTGAGGACGGTCATGCAAGGGATTTTAAGCGAAGCCTAGAGGGTTTCGTCAGGGTAGTAGAATGGACTTCAACTTGAAGGTGAAAAGGGGAATCCCCGTATGGCTCTCGTTGTTTTCCTGCGGGGTGTCAATGTTGGCGGGCACAGGACGTTTCGCCCGAGCATCCTCGCAAAAGAGCTGAGCAACCATGATGTCGTGAATGTGGGTGCCGCAGGCACGTTTGTCGTTCGAAAACCCGGATCTCGAGCGAAGTTCCGTGCGGCATTGCTGCGGAAGCTGCCCTTCGAAGCGGAAGTCGTGCTGTGCGACGGCCGCGATCTTATCCGCCTCGAGACCGAGAATCCGTTTGGAACCGCGCCTTCACGCCCCGATGTTGTTCGCTTCGTGAGCATCCTGTCGAAAGCCGGCCGCGTCCGGGTCTCCATGCCCATTACACTTCCGCCAAGTGGGAAGTGGTTCTTGCGAGTTATTGGGTCGAACAATCGATTCGTCTTCGGAGTGTACCGTCGTCACATGAAAACGATCGGCTATCTTGGCCAAGTCGACAAACTGTTCGGCGTGCCGGTGACGACACGGAATTGGAACACCATAGTTGCGATAGTGCGAATTTTGAAAGGCCAGGGGAAACAAGGCCGCTGATTACATGTTTCTTTCCTGGCCGACGCGCAGGGTTTCGATCAGCGCCGCGAGGGCCGCTGGTAGCTGCCGTTGACGGGGGTAATAGAGGAAGAAGCCGGGGAACGGCGGGCACCAATCCTCGAGCACACGCACGAGCTCCCCACTCGCGAGGTGCGGCTCGGCGCGCTCCTCCGACATGAACGCCAGCCCCACCCCATCGATCGCTGCACGGACCATGATCTCCACGTCATCGACGATCAGCGGTCCGGTCACGGCCACGGTAAGGGACTGCTTGCCCTTGTCGAACTCCCAGCGATACACGCCCGCAGATCCGTGTCGAAAATTGATGCAGCGGTGGCTTGTCAGGTCACGCGGGTGTACCGGCTTCTCGTGCGCCTCGAAATAGCGAGGCGAACCCACGATGGCCGGCCGGTGGTCCTTGGAAACGCGGAACGTGATCATGTCCCGCTCGATGAATTCCCCGAAATGAATGCCGGCGTCGAAGCCCGCGGCGACGATGTCGACTCGGGCTTCGTCCGTCGTCACATCGAGCACGACGTCCGGATAAGCGCGCGCAAATTGTCCCAGCTTCGGTGCGAGCACCGTCGTCGCGGCAATCGGCGAAACTACCAGACGCACGCGTCCCGCCGGCCGGTCCCGCAGCCCGGTAATCACGTCCACAGCGCCCCGAATGTCGCCGAGCGCCGGGCGCAGACGCGCGATGAGCTGCTCTCCGGCAGGGGTCGGGGCGACGCTGCGCGTCGTGCGCGCGAGCAGGCGTACGCCAAACCGCTCTTCCAAACCCCGCATCGCGTGGCTGACCGCAGAGGTCGACACACCCAGACGTTTCGCGGCCCGGGTAAAGCTCCGTTCCTCTGCCACAGTGAGAAACGCGGATAGGACGCTCAGCTCGTCGCGCACCATTTGTGAATAATACTCACAAACCCTTCTCGATTTTTCCGGCTACACAGGCGCGCACCGTCCCGCTACGATTGGCCGCATGGACATCAAGCGCAGTGGCTCACAACCCTCGGGCATTGGACCCGCCGAGTGGTTCACCGGCACCGTGCGTGTCGACCCTCTTTTCCAGGCACCCGATCCGGCCCGCGTGCTCGGTGCCAGTGTGACGTTCGAGCCCGGCGCTCGAACGGCATGGCACACCCACCCACTGGGCCAGACCCTCATCGTCACGGCCGGATCCGGATGGGTGCAGCAATGGGGTGGTCAAGTCGAAGAAATCCGGCCGGGCGATGTTGTCTGGATCCCGCCGGGTCAGAAGCACTGGCATGGAGCCACAGCAGCCACGGGCGTGACCCATATCGCCATTCAGGAACAGCTCGACGGGAAGGTCGTCGAGTGGCTGGAACAGGTCAGCGACGAACAATATCGGGGGCGCTGAAAATGCCTCACGTGATCGTGAAGCTGTGGCCAGGAAAATCCGAACAGCAGAAGAGGCGACTCGCCGA
>Ga0209160_1002922_pt1 | contig 14121 bp, 9 predicted proteins | sample GraSoiAngelo_153_FD_186167 | JGI IMG/M metagenome (GOLD analysis project Ga0209160, IMG submission 186167) | Grasslands soil microbial communities from the Angelo Coastal Reserve, California, USA - 14_1009_12_40cm (SPAdes) (version 2) | ecosystem: Environmental > Terrestrial > Soil > Grasslands ...
CCCGCCGATGCCTCGGTGTGGAACGACCTCGGCGTGGTCCTGGTGCGTCGGGGACAACACCCGCGCGGGATCGAGGCGATCCAGCGGAGCCTCGCTCTCGATTCGCAAAACGCCGAAGCCCACCGCAACCTCGCGGTGGCGCTCGAGCAGGACGGCCAGGCGCTCGGCGCGGCCGCGCACTATCGCGCATTCCTCGCACTCGCTCCCGGGCACCCCGACCGAGCCCAGATCGAGCAGCGCCTCAGGTCGGGACCGGCCGAAGCACGCCGCTAATCGGCGCCGCAGGAAGCAGCCTTTACCCGAGCTGGCCGTGTGACCATGAAAACACCGATAGTGGACGAGTTCTTTCCAGCGCCCTCCAGCCTTCCCAGCCCTAACCCAGTAATTTTGCAGCCGTCAATAGTGCGGTACCGGTCTTGCTGTGTTTCTACCCAACATGACCGACACATCCGCCAAGCGCGTTGGATCGTTCGTCAGGCGGCGATCTAGATCTTCGCCCCGGCCGCCTAGATCGTATTTGGGCCTTCTAACCCCAATCGTCCCCGCTCAAAATGACCAGCGTGGATGCAAGGTGTGCGCACATCCGTGTCGATGATCGACGGAACTGATCGCGTGGCCCCGGAACACTCGCAGCGCCGAGGTGTGACCCCGGTGGAAGGCGCGCGCGAGCGCCAGCGCGGGTGGCAACTCCTCGGGCAGGTGCTGGTCAAGCGCGGTCTGCTCTCGCAGGAACAGCTCGCGGCCGCCTTCGAGCGACAGCGCCGGGGCGCACAACGACTCGGCCGGGTCCTGGTCGAGCTGAACATGATCAGCGAGACCGCGCTCCTGGAGTGCCTGGCCCAGCAGTTCGACAAGCCGCTGATGAGCGAGGAGGAGTTCGCGAGCCTCGAGCCCGAAGTGGTCAGGATCCTCCCGGAGGAGACAGCTCGCCTGAACACGATCATCGCCATCGAGCGGTCCGCCCGGCAGCTGGTGGTGGCCACCGCCGACCCTCTCAACGTGCTGGCGCTCGACGAGGTCCGGCGAGTCACCGGCCTCGATGTCGACTTCCGGATCGCGCCGGTAGCCGCGATCCAGACCGCGATCCAGCGACACTATCACGCGGGGAGCGTCGAACGCGACGACGAAACCGTGCGCCAGGATCTGGGCCTGACCGTGGTCTCCGCCATCGGGGCAGAGGACACGGTCGACCTCAAGCAGCTACGGACGCAGGCGGACGACCCCCCCGTCGTCAAGCTCGTCAACTACGTGTTGACACGGGCCGCCAGCGACGGCGCCTCCGACATCCACGTCGAGCCGTTCGAGGACCGCACGCTCATCCGCGCCCGGATCGACGGGCTGCTCTACGAGCTCCTCGAGGTGCCGCGGCCGCTGCACCTCGCCGTCGTCTCCCGGCTCAAGATCATCTCGCGACTCGACATCGCGGAGCGGCGGCTGCCGCAGGACGGCAGCTTCTCCGCCCGCGTGGAGGAAACCGAGATCGACTTTCGCGTGTCCACGCTTCCCTCGATTCACGGTGAGAAGATCGTTCTCCGCCTGCTCTTGAAGGAGGCCGTCGTCCGGCACTACACGCTCGAAAGCCTCGGCTTCGATCCCGACCAGCTCACACTGTTCCGCGACGCCATCCGGCGGCCATGGGGAATGATCCTCATGACCGGGCCGACCGGGAGCGGTAAGTCGACCACCCTGCACACCGCCCTCAAGGCGATCAAGTCCCCTCGGAAGAACATCGTGACGGTGGAAGACCCGGTCGAGTATCGGCAACCCGGGATCCAGCAGGTGCAGGTGAAGAGCGAGATCGGGTTCGACTTCACGCGCTCGCTCCGCGCCATATTGAGACAGGACCCTGACGTCATCATGATCGGCGAGATCCGGGACAGCGAAACCGCCCAGATCGCCGTCCGCGCGGCGCTCACCGGGCACCTCGTCTTCTCTTCCGTGCACGCCAACGACGCCGTGTCGACGATCGTGCGCCTCGTCAACATCGGCGTCGAGCCCTTCCTGGTGGCGTCCGCGGTGAACCTCGCGGCGGCGCAGCGGTTGATCAGAAAGATCTGCACGCACTGCAAGGAGGCGTACGAGCCGGGTCCCGACGACCGGGTCGTGCTGGCCGAGGTCGGTTGTCCCGACGTCCTCCACCGTGGACGCGGGTGCAAGCGGTGCCGAAACACCGGGTTCGCCGGGCGGGTCGCGTTGTTCGAGGTCCTGCGCATCACCGCCGATGTCCGGGGCATGATTCTCTCCGGCCTCTCCGCCGACCATATCCGGGAGTTCGCGGTCAAGAACGGGATGATCCCGTTGCGGCTGTCGGGGCTGCGAAAAGTTGCACAGGGTATCACTACGCTCGAGGAAGTGTTGGCCGTCGTGGCCGACCAGGAGTAACGATGCCGGTCTTCGAGTACGAGGTCGTGGATTCCGCCGGCACCATTGGCCGGGGCAGACAGCAGGCGGAGGACTCGGCGGAGCTGCTGCAGCAGTTCCGAGACCGCGGACAGCTCGTGGTCTCCCTCCGTGCTGCCGATGCTCCCGGCGCCGCCCCCCTTCGCCAGGTGCTTCAGCGATCGTTCCGGCGCCTCGGTGGGCGTGTCCGCCTGGGCACGCTGGTGCTCTTCACCGGCCAGCTCGCCGCCATGCTGGAGGCCGGACTCCATCTGGTCCGGATCCTCACCGCGCTCGGCCGCGAGTCCAACGATCGGCGATTCGGAAAGATCGTCGAGGCCGTCCGCGACTCGCTGGCAGCCGGCAACTCCTTCGCCGACTCGCTCCGACTGTATCCGGCCGTCTTCAGTGGTCTCTATGTGGCGGCCGTGCGCGCTGGCGAGGCGAGTGGCGCGCTGGTCGTGGTCCTCAACACCCTGACCACCCATCTCGAGAAGGCCGAGCAGCTCCGGCGAAAGGTCAAGGGCGCTCTCGCCTACCCGATCACCGTCCTCGCCGCCACGCTCACGATCGTGGTGGCCATGATCGTGTACATCGTCCCGATCTTCGAAGGCGTGTACGCGAAGGCCAACGCGACGCTGCCGGCTCCGACCCTCGTGCTCGTCGGGCTGAGCCGGCTCATCCGAGAGTCCGCCGTCCTCACGGTGCTCGCCGTCGGGCTCGTCATCGCCGCCGTCGTCACGGCGGTGCGCACGGAGCGCGGTCGCGACGCCCTCGACACGCTGAAACTCCGCATCCCCCTGTTCGGGCCGCTCATCCGCAAGGCGGTGCTGGCTCGGACGTGCCGCACGCTGAGCATGCTCCTGCAGAGCGGCCTGCCGCTCCTGGACGCGCTCGACATCGCGACGCATGTGGCCGGTAACCGTACCATCGAGCGGGCGCTCATTGCGGTGGAGCGGGGCGTGCGCAATGGCGGCACACTCGCCGACATGATGCAGCAGACCGGCGCCTTCACCGCGCTGGTGGTACAGCTCGTGGCCTCGGGAGAGGAGAGTGGAGCTCTCGCGGCGTTGCTCGGCAAGGCGGCCGTCTACTACGAATCCCAGGTGGACGCCACCGTGGCGGCGCTCTCGACGCTGGTGGAGCCCATCATGATCCTCCTGCTGGGCGGGATCGCTGGCGGCGTGATCTTCGCGCTCTACATGCCCATCTTCAACCTCGGTCAGGCGATGCGGAGCGGGATCAAGTGACGCCGGTCCACGGCGCTCCCCGTCGCTATCGCATCGCGCTCCGCCTGTGGGTGATGCTCTCGGTCTTCATGGCGCTCGCCGCGACGGCGAGCACGCTGACTCTTCTCTATCTCCAGCGGCCGTTCATCGCGTCGCGAGGCGGCTTCGCGCCGGACGTCCAGAACGGCCTGTTCGCGGCGGCCGTCGCTGCCGGCGCTCTGGCCGGGCTCGGGGGGCTGCTGCTTGGCGTCGCTTGGAGCCGGCGGATCTGGGCCATCGTCGAGCGGACCGAGGCCGCGGCGCCCACCACCGACGGTAGTCCGAACGATCGCGTTTCGGACGAGCTCGGGGCACTCGACGCGGCCGTGGGGCGCCTCACGCTCTCGATGGATCGCTTCGTCTCGGACAGCGACATCCTCGCACGGCTTCCCGTCGCGATGCTGCTCGTGGACGCGGCCCGCCGCCTTCTCGTGTTCAACGTGACAGCGGAGTCGCTCCTGGGATCCGATCTCGCGCGCTTCCGCGGCCGGCCGCTGCTCGGCGTGGACGGTCCCTTGCCGGTCGGCCGCGGCAACGAGCCCCTCGCCGACGTGTTGGGCCAAGCGGAGCGGACGCCGACGGCGCTTCACGTCGAGGAGGTTCAGGCGAGCACGTGGTCGGGGAGACCGCTCCTCCTCGACGTGACGATCCAGAGCCAACCCGGGCGAGAGCCCGGTGCCGGCTTCGTGCTGCTGCTGCGCGACGCGTCGGAGAAGCGGCGCATCCGGGAGCAGATCAAGCGGGCCGATCAGCTCGCGCTTCTCGGCGAGATGTCGGCGCGGGTCGCGCACGAAGTGCGAACGCCGCTCGCCGCCCTTCGCGGACTCGTCGAGCTCCTGCAGGCAGATCTTGCGGAGCACGACCGCCCGCGCCAGTACCTCGAGCGAGCCCTCAAGGCAGTCGAGCGCCAGGAGCGACTCGTCGAAACGCTCCTGAGCTTCACGCATCCCGAGCCGGAGAGCTGGCAACCCGTCTTCGTACAGGAGCTCCTCGAGGGCCTGATCGCGGCGTGGCCGGGCCGGCGACCGGCCCTGGCGATCGAGCGAACGCTCCTGCCCGTTGATGGCGACCCGGTGCTTCTCAGCCAGGTCTTCACCAACCTGATCCAGAATGCGCTGGAAGCCAGCCGCGACGGCGAGGTCGCCGTTCGGGGGCTGATGGACGACCGCGCGGTTCAGGTCACGGTCACGAACGAGGGCGCCGCCATCCCGCCCGAGCTTCAGGAGCGCATCTTCCAGCCGTTCTTCACGACGAAGCCGAGAGGGACCGGGCTCGGGCTCGCGATCGCGCGGCAGATCGTCGAGGCGCATCACGGGGCGATCCGTGTCAAGAGCGATGGCCGGACTGCCACGACCTTCGTCGTCGAGCTGCCCGCGCTTCTACAACCTGCCGCGGTGGCCGCCAATGCCTGAGCAGATCCTCGTCGTCGAGGACGATGACAACCTCGCATTCGTCCTCTGCGAGGCGCTGCAGCGCCGAGGTTACCGGGCCGAGGCCGTCGGGACGCTCGCCGCGCTGCGAGAGCGACTGACGGCGGCGCCGCACGACCTCGTGCTGCTGGATCTGAGATTGCCGGACGGAGATGGTCTCGAGGCGATCCCGCAGTGCCGGGAGCTCGCCCCCGACACGCCGATCATCGTCATGACGGCCTACGCGGTGCGGCGGGCCGCCACGGAGGCGCTGCGTCGCGGCGCGTACGACTTCTTCACCAAGCCGCTGAAGATCTCAGAGATCGAGATCGTCGTGGAGCGGGCCCTCGAGCGCCGGCGGCTCCAGCAGCGCATCGCGACGCTCGAGGCGTCACGAGTGACCGGCTTCGAGGAGCTGGTCGGCTCGAGCCAGGCTTTCGTTCACGCGCTGGAGACAGCGCGGCGCGGGGCGCCGACGGACCTGACGGTGCTGATCGAGGGCGAGAGCGGCACGGGCAAGGAGCTTCTGGCCCAGGCGATTCATCGCGGGAGCGCGCGCAAGGGCGGCCCCCTGGTCGCCGTGAACTGCGCCGCCATCCCGGAAGGTCTCCTCGAATCCGAGCTGTTTGGCCACGAGCGCGGCGCCTTCACCGGCGCCATCCGAACGCGCGTCGGACGCTTCGAGCTGGCCCGTGGCGGCACCCTGTTCCTGGACGAGATCGGCGATATGCCCCTCGGCATGCAGGCGAAGATTCTGCGCGCGATCGAAGAACGTAGGATCGAGCGCGTAGGCGGCAACCGGCCGATCGACGTCGACGTGCGGATCATCGCCGCGACGAACCAGACCCTCGGTCAGCTCGTCGAGGGGGGGCGATTCAGGGCGGACCTGTTCTATCGCCTGCATGGAATCCAGCTCCGACTGCCGCCGTTGCGTGAGCGCCTCGACGATCTCCCCGAGCTCATCAACACCTTCCTCGATCACGCCCAGCGCAAACTATCCCGGACGACCGCTACGCTCTCGGACCAGGCGCTGCAGTGCCTGTGGGTGCACGCATGGCCGGGAAACGTCCGCGAGCTGAAGCACGTCCTCGAGGGCGCGGTCCTGCTGTCCGACGGGGTCATCCGGCCCGAGCACCTCCCCCCGGCCGTCCAGACGGCCGGCGTCAAGAAGCTCGCGACAGCGTCGGCGACAGCATCGGCGACGGCATCCGGGCGATCGCTCGACGAGACGCTCGACGACGTCGAGCGTCAGATGATTCTCGAGGCGCTCGGACGAGCGGGTGGTGTGCAGGTCCGCGCGGCGCGGGTTCTCGGCATCACCGAGCAGAGCCTGTGGTATCGGATCAAGAAGCACGGCATCCAGGCGCGAGTGACGGGCTCGCCGCCGACCGGACCTTCGGAGCCCGCCTCCCTCCCTGCGGCTCGTCCGACGCGGCCCGTCGAGCTACCTGCGAACGCCGAGGAGGCCCTGGATCGGTCGGTCACACGATCCAGGTCAGCGGGTAGAAATCCAGGTAGGAATCGGGCCTTCAAGGATTTGCTCGCTTGATCACCCCCTATTGATGCGAGGAACAGGCCTCGTCATCGCCGCGATCCTCTTGGTGCCCTCGGCCGCCGCCGCCGAGATCCGCATGGAGGAGCGTGACGGCGTCCTCTACGTCCGGGACGTCGAGCCGCCGCAGGTCGTCGCGCCGCAGCCGCCGTCTTCACCCGGCGAACCCGTCGCCACGCAAACACTGGCGCCGTACCGCGACCTGATCCGCGCGGCCGCAGCACGGCACGGGCTCGCCCCGGAGCTCGTCGAATCCGTCATCCGCGTGGAGTCGAACTTCGAAGCGCGCGCCGTATCACCCAAGGGCGCGCGCGGGCTGATGCAGCTCATGCCCGCGACGGCGGCGAAGCTCGGCGTCCGCAACGTCTTCGACGTGCGCCAGAACATCGAGGGCGGGGTCCGCCACCTGCGGCACCTGGTCGACCGCTACGGCGGCAACCTTGCGCTCGCGCTCGCGGCCTACAACGCGGGCGCGGAGGCGGTCAGGCGGCACGGAGGTATCCCGCCGTATGCGGAAACGAGGGCGTACGTGACGCGGGTACTTCGGCTCCTCCAGCGAGCGGAGCCATCGGCCAATGCCGAGGCACGAGTGCTCCACCGCTACGAGGCGGCCGATGGCCACGTCGTCTACTCCAACCTTCCGATCGATAAGCTCTCGGTGACCGTGCGCGAGATGCTCGCGGAGCGCCAGTAACGCCCTAGCTGTGCGACGGGCCCGCCGTGTCCTCGAATCTGACGGGCGTCCGGCCCTTCAGATGTAAGAGCTAGCCGCGTTGGTGAGCACGGTGCTATTGGATCACCTGATCCGTCCGCTGTAGCAGCGTCTGCGGGATCGTCAGGCCAAGCGCCAGTTCCGGCGTCCGTTCGACCCGTGATACACATACGGCATGCTGTGCGGGGCATGTGGCATGGACAACCCATCCCAGAACCGCTTCTGCGATCAGTGCGGGGCGGTCCTCGACGCGGTGTGCCCAAGCTGCGGAGGGACGATCCGGCCCGAGGCCAGATTCTGCGGAACCTGCGGCAAGCGCATCGGTGAGGCTGCGGCAGCCGAGAGGCGGGCGGAGCCCGAGGCACGGTCGGCACGTCCCCCGGCGTCCCCCCCGCTCGCGTACCGGAGTCCGGTGGTCGCCTATACCCCGCGGCATCTCGCCGACAAGATCCTCCGGTCGAGGTCCGCCCTCGAGGGCGAGCGCCGGCAGGTTACCGTCCTTTTCGCCGACATCGCGGGCTTCACCACTCTCGCCGAGAAGCTGGACCCCGAGGACGTGCACCGCATCGTGGACCGATGCTTCGAGCTGATCACGGCCGAGGTCCACCGGTTCGAGGGCACGATCAACCAGTACACCGGCGACGGTGTGATGGCGCTCTTCGGCGCGCCCATCGCTCACGAGGACAGCCCGCGGCGCGCGGCTCACGCCGCGCTAGCCATCCAGCGGGCACTCCGAGGCTACGACCGGGAGGTGCAGGCCCAGGGCGGGCTTCCTCTGCGGATGCGGATCGGTCTCCATACGGGGCCCGTCGTCGTGGGGAAGATCGGGGACGACCTGCGGATGGACTACACGGCGGTTGGAGATACCACCAACCTGGCCGCGCGCCTTCAGCAGACTGCCCGGCCGGGCAGTGTGGTAGTGAGCGAGGCCACCCAGACCGCCATCGGCGGCTTCTTCGAGACGCTCGACCTGGGCGAGGTCGCGGTGAAGGGGCGTGCGCCGGCGCGCGCGTTCGAGGTGCTGCGCGCCCGCGCCCGCCGCTCACGACTCGCCGCCGCCGTGGAGCGAGGGCTCACCCCGCTCGTGGGCCGGTCCCGCGAGGTGGACATCCTGCTCGAGCGCTTCGCGGAGGTCAAGCGCGGCCACGGCCAGGTCGTGTCCTTAGCCGGGGACGCGGGCATCGGCAAATCACGCCTGCTCCTCGAATTCCGCCGGGCCGTGATGGAAGCCGACGAGCATCCCACGTGGCTGGAGGGACAGTCAGTCTCCTTCGGTCAGTCCATCCCCTTTCTGCCGCTCATCGAGCAGCTCCGGTTGAACTTTCACATCGAGGAATTCGATGGCGAGCCCGAGATCATCGCCAAGGTCGAGCACGGCATGCGCCGCATGGGAGAGCTGGAGACGCATATCCCATACATTCGCTACTTGCTGTCGGTCGATCCGGGCGACCGCAGCATCCTCGAGATGGAGGCGGGCGCGCGACGGCGGAAGGGCTTCGAGGCGATCCGCGCTCTATCCCTCCGCGGGGCGCGCCTGCGTCCCCTCGTCTTGGTCTTCGAGGACCTGCACTGGATCGACGCCGGCACCGAGGAATACCTCGCGTCGATGGCCGACGCGGTGGCGAGCGTACCCCTCATGCTGATCCTCACCTACCGGGTGGGCTATTCCCCGCCGGTCCCCGCCCGCAGTTTTCACACCGCACTCACGCTGCACCCGCTTTCCGAGGCTGACGCAGTGGCCATGGCCGGTCACGTGCTCGGCGCGGCCGACCTACCGTCAGCGCTGCGCCAGGCGCTCCTGGAAAAGGCCGAAGGCGTGCCCCTCTTCATCGAGGAGGTGATCAAGACCCTGCTCGATCTCGGACTGCTCCGACGAGAAGGCGACGGCTATCGCGTGGTGGAAGGCGTAGGCGCCCTCAACGTCCCCGACACCATCCAGGGCATCATCATGGCCCGCCTCGACCGACTGGGCGAGGATGGCAAGCGCACAGTGCAGCTTGCCTCCGTCATCGGGCGCCAGTTCCTCGGGCGGCTGCTCCAGCGGGTCGCGGGGCTGGCGGAGCGGCTCACGGAGCTGCTGGAAGAGCTGAAGGACCTCGAGATCATCTACGAGCTGGGGCTGGCGCCCGAGCCCGCTTACATCTTCAAGCACGCACTCATCCAGGACGTGGCGTATCAGAGCCTGCTCAAAGAACGCCGGCGCGAGCTCCATCGGGCGGTCGGCACCGCGATCGAAGAGATCTATGCCGACCGGCTGGCCGAGCACGCCGAGGAGCTGGCCCACCACTTCCAGAACGGGGGTGATTGGCAGAAGGCCTTCACCTACCTCGTTCGGTCCGGGGACCGCGCGAAGGCGGCCTACGCCAACCAGAGCGCGCTCGACTTCTACGCGCGCGCACTCGAGGCGAGCGTGCAAGTGGTTCCCGCCCTTGCCCCCACGCGGATCGTGGAGATCCATCATCACCGGGGCGAGGTGCTGCGCCTGCTCGCCCGATATCCGGACTCCATTGCCGAGTTCGAGCGCATGCGCGAGGTGGCGCGGAGCAGCGGCGACCGCGTGCGTGAGGGCGAGGCGCTGGTCGAGACCTCCTACAGCCAGTTCCTCACCTTTAGCAGCGAAGCCATCGGGCATTGCCGCCGTTTCGCCCAGGACGCCCTGGCCATCGGCCGGGGGACCGGCAGTCAACATGTCGTGGCACGGAGCCTCTGTTACCTCGGCCTCGCCGCGCAGGCGGACGGCGACGTGGCGGAGGGAGACCGTCTCTTCGAGGAGTCCCTGGGCATTGCGAGGGCCGGCGGCTTCGCGGACACAGTGGCCGTGAGCCTCACCTGGCTCGGGGCCCACGCTAACTGGCGCGGCGAGTTCACCCGGGCCATCGAGACGAGCCAGCAGGCAGCCGCGGCGGCGCGCGAGATCAACGACGGCCTCTCCGAGATGATCTCGAGCGCGTTCACCTGCCTGAGCCAGATCGGTCTCGGGCAATACCCAGAGGCACTCGCCACCATCGACGATGGGTTGGCGAAGGCGCGGGACCGCAACAATTCGTTCATCGTGGGCCGGCTCACCAACACGCTGGGCTGGCTCTATCAGGAGCTGGGCGACTTTCGCCGGGCGACCGAGTACAACCGCGAAGCGGCGGAGATCGGCCGTCGGGCCAAGAACGCCAACGTGGAGGTCAGCTCACTGATCAACCTGAGCCTGGACGAGCTCAACCTGGGCGACCCTCGGAGGGCGTTGGCCCTCATGGAGGAGACGCAGGAGCGGGTGGAGAAGTCCGCGTTCGGCGCTCATCGGTGGCGGTGGTCAAACCACCTGAGCGCGTACTTGAGTGAGGCTCTGCTCGCGATCGACGAGCGTGAACGTGCGCTCGAGCAGGCCGACAAGGCGCTTCGGCAAGCCCGCAACACGGGGTCGCTCAAGTATCAGGCCAAGGCCCTGGCCCTGCGCGGCCAGATCTTCCTCGAAACCGGTCGACTAGCCGACGCCCGGCGTGAGCTCGCCGAAGCACTGACCTTGACCCGGCGCATCGGGTATCCGACGCTCACCTGGCAGGCCGCGCACCTCCTTGCTCTCGCCCAGGCGGCCGAGGGAGACGGGGAACAGGCGGTGACCGCAGCCCGCCTCGCTGCCGACACATTGGATCAAATCGCCGGCCGCCTGCCTGATGCCGCCCAGCGGCGCACGTTTCTGGCCTGGCGCCGCGTCAACACCGTCCGCGAGGACGTGGAACGCCTGCTACGCAGGTCCGGCGACTGAGATTAAGCCCGTCGCCGACCTGTTCGTTCCTATCTTCTTCGTGACCATTGGCACGAAAGTTCAGCCAGCCATGTTGAGCCCCTTCTCTCCGGAGGGTCACTTGTGGCTCGCCCTGCTGCTTACCGCCATAGCCGTGGTGTCGAAGCTTGTGACTGGTCTAGGCGTCTACCAGCGCGTACGCTGCGCTCATCGTCACGGTGATGCTCACGACGTTCGCCGCGCCTCCGTGGCTGAAGGCGCTGTACGGCACTTCTACGCCCATCAGCATCGCCGGCGTCGTCTTGTCGCACCCGGACAGGAGCACGGTGGCGTCGAGCGGATAGGCGCGCAGACACTCCTCGACGTCCATCGCCATCAAATTTCTGAAGAGCATCGTCGTGGCTTCATCAGCACTTCACCCAGCGAGATCGTCGGGAACTCGACCGGGAACCCGCCGGCGCTCCACACGCCGCGCTTGACGGCATCGGCGACCTGGCGCAGGTGGGCGTTGCAGTTCGTGAGCTCGGACCACGAGTTGGCGATGCCGACGACCGGACGTCAGTCGAAGAGCGCGTCGCTGAATCCTTCGGCTTTGAGCCACGAGCGATGGACGAAGCCGTCGAGGTCGTTGCGCCCGAACCAGTTGCGGCTTCTGAGCGGGTGTGCTGTCATGGGTTCCTCCGGGGCACCGATTATAGATCGAGGGGGTCTCCATGCGGCTCGCCGGCAAGGTCGCGGTCGTGACGGGCGGAGGGAGCGGGATCGGCCGTGGCATCGTGCTGGCGATGGCGCGTGAGGGCGCCGACATCGCGATTCCCGACATCCAGGTGCTGAACGCCGAGAAGGTCGCCGGCGAGGTCAAGGGACTGGGCCGCAAGGTCCTCGCGATGAAGACCGACGTCACCAGCGCCGCCGACGTCAAGACGATGGTCGACCGCACGCGCGAGACGTTCGGCAAGATCGACATCCTCGTCAACAACGCGGGCGCCGCAGGGCCTCCGGGGATGCCATTCACGAATAACACCGAGGAAGACTGGGACCGCACCTTCGCCGTCAACACGAAGTCGGTCTTTCTCACGTGCAAGGCGATCACGCCGCACTTCATCGAGCGCAAGGCCGGCCGCATCGTCAACATCGCCTCGATCGCCGGCCCCATCGCGGCGCCGACGATGCCGCCGTACAGCGTGGCGAAGATGGGCGTGATCACGCTCACGCGCATCATCGCCAAGGAGCTGGCGCCCCACGGCGTGACCGCGAACGCGATCTGTCCGGGTGTGCTCTGGACCGACTTCTGGCAGAAGCTCGCCGCTCACCTGGCGGAGACGAACCCCGCCTTCAAGGGCATGACGGCGCGCCAGGTGTTCGACAAGCGCGTTGGCGACATCACGCCGATGAAGCGCGAGCAGACCCCCGAGGACATCGGCTGGGCCGCAGTGTTCCTCGCCTCGGACGAGGCGCGCAACATCACCGGCCAGGCGCTGAACGTCGACGGCGGCGTCGTGATGCAATGAGCCACCTCCGCGCGTGTTCGCAGGGGAGTCGAGAGGGGGGCGGAGCCCCCTTCTTCCAATGAACTTCGACTTCAGCGACCGCGAAGAAGCGTTTCGCAAGGAGGTCCGCGGCTGGCTCGAGGCCAACCTGCCGGACGATCTGCGCGGTCGCGCGTTCGCCGCCTCGCGCGCCGACCGCGACGAGGTCCGGAAGCTCCGCGCCTGGCAGAAGCAGATGTGCGAGGCGGGCTACGTCGGCCTCGACTGGCCGCGCGAGTTCGGTGGGCGCGGCGCGACGATCGTCGAGATGGTCATCCTCTATCAGGAGATGGCGCGCGCCGAGTCGCCGCAGCTGGTCAATCGTGGCGGCGTGTCGATGCTCGGGCCCACGCTCATGAAATACGGGACCCCGGCGCAGCAGCAGCGTCACCTGTCGAAGATCCTCACGGCCGACGAGCTCTGGTGCCAGGGATTCTCCGAGCCCAACGCGGGCTCCGATCTCGCGAATCTCCAGACTCGCGGCGTGCGCGACGGCGATCACTTCGTCGTGAACGGCCAGAAGGTCTGGACCAGCATGGCCCACGTCGCCGACTGGTGTTTCCTGCTCGTGCGCACCGACCCCACCGCCGCCAAGCACAAGGGCATCAGCTTCCTGCTGGTCGACATGAGGACGCCGGGGATCACGGTGCGGCCGCTGCGCCAGCTCACCGGCGAGGCCGAGTTCAACGAGGTGTTCTTCGACAACGTGCGGGTGCCGGCCGAGAATCTCGTCGGCAAGCTCAACGAGGGCTGGTCGGTCGCCATCACCACGCTGGCCTACGAGCGTGATCTCCTGACCTTCATCCGTCATATATCGTTGCGCAACGCGCTGCACCGCCTCGTTCGGCTCGTGCAAGAGCAGAGGAAGGGCGCCGATCCGATCCTCAGGCAAAAGCTGGCGGCTCTCTGGATAGGCGAGCAGGCGCTCCAGCTCAACGGCTACCGCAGCCTCACGAAGATCCTGCGCGGCGGCTCGCCCGGGCCCGAAGGCTCGACCTCGAAGCTCTTCTGGAGCCAGCTCGACCAGGAGCTGGCGCACGTCGCGACCGAGGTCATCGGCCCGTACTCGCAGATTGCCCACGGCTCGGCCTGGGCGCCGGACGACGGCCAGTGGGAATTCTACGAGCTGCTGGCGCGCGGCAGCGGAATCCGCGCCGGCACGTCGGAGATCCTGCGCAATATCCTCGCCGAGCGCGTCCTCGGGCTGCCGAAGGACTAGCCTTCGTTTACCCGTATTCTATTCATAGGTGCGCCTCGGCCGGCGGGACCCAGCCCCGCGACGGCCTGCAGCGCGCACTACCACGAGGAGCATGACCCATGAGTGACCTGCTCTACGAGGTGAAGGACAAGATCGCGACGATCACCTTGAACCGGCCGGACAAGCTGAACGCGTTCACGCGCGACATGATCGACGCGTGGGCGAAGGCGCTCAGCGCTGCGCAGGCCGACGAGAGCGTCAACGTGATCATCGTGACGGGCTCCGGCCGCGCGTTCTGCTCGGGTGGCGACGTGGGGCGGATGCGCGAGGGCGAGCCG
>Ga0209160_1002924_pt1 | contig 14120 bp, 18 predicted proteins | sample GraSoiAngelo_153_FD_186167 | JGI IMG/M metagenome (GOLD analysis project Ga0209160, IMG submission 186167) | Grasslands soil microbial communities from the Angelo Coastal Reserve, California, USA - 14_1009_12_40cm (SPAdes) (version 2) | ecosystem: Environmental > Terrestrial > Soil > Grasslands ...
CGCCGGCGAAGAGAACATCGGCCAATGCTTGAAGTCAACGGAATAAAGCGGAGCTCCGGACTTGGCATCGAAAGCATGGAGCAAGCCCGTATCCGAAGTTGCGAAATAAACTCTGCCATCCACCGTGGCGGGGGAAGAAATGACCCACGATCCCTTGTTCGAGAAGGACCACCGTTCCTTGCCAGTGGCGGCGTCCACGGCGTAAAACTTGGAATCGCGGCAACCGAAGTACACCACGCGGTCCGCCACCGCTGCGGACGACTGGATGCCGACCTGATTATGGATGTCAGGATCCTCGCCCGTCTTGAAACGCCACATCTCTTTCCCGCTGCTGGCGTCCAGAGCATAGAAATAGCTGTCCCAGCTTCCGACATACAAGTTGCCATCGGAGATTGCAGGCGAGCCGTGAACGACGTCTCCCGTCTTGAATTTCCATTTCAAGTTGCCGGAAGCGGCCTCCAGCGCGTAGACGTTAGTGTCTCCGCTGCCAAAATAGACTCCGCTGTTCCAAACGACCGGGGAGGAGAGGTAAAAATCGAACGGATCCGGCATCGTATCTGCAGCGGGCTCCGCCCCATGGAGGTGTTTTGCGGCGAAGCGGCGCTCGCCCCCAGTCTGAAACTTCCATTTCAATTGGCCGGTCGCGGCGTCCAAGGCATAGAAGTTGCCATCAAAACTCCCGAAATAAACAACACCTGCGGAAAGCGCGGGCGAAGAGGTGATGCGCCCTGCGGACTTGAATTTCCACTTGAGCGCCCCGGTGGCGAGATCCAGAGCATAGAGAGAATGATCACTGCTGCCAAAGTAGAGTTTGTCGCCCGCAATCGCCGGGGACGAGAGGATTTGTCCCTGGGTGTGAAATTGCCACTTGACTCCGGTGAACTGGGGAACGCCGGCAGCTCCATAAACACCGGTGTGCTCCGGATTGCCGCGAAACATGACGTCTTGCGCAAGCGTGGGCAAAGGCGAGGCAAGAAGAGCAAGCAAGAGAAACCGTTTCATGAGCAATGCCTCCGGTCTCCTCATAGACGGATCGATTCGGGAAACCTCTCTCGCGCGAACGCCGAGCTGCCACTGTAATTCATAGACAACTTCAGGTGTACGGCCACGCCGATCTTGCTATTCGGCAATTCCTCCACGCGCACGACCGCCACATATTCGCAGTTCATCGGATCGTGTGGTGAACGGAAGGGAAAAGTCACGAAAACGCGCCGGCCCTTGTAGTACGATTTCCGTCGTGAGGTGAAATAGATTCCATCCTTGGAGGCATTCACGCTGACCGGTAGGTCTTCGAAGTGTTCATCTCGGGGATCAGGCGGACGCACACGGACCGGCCGGGCGATTCTCGCCCTGCGGCTGCTCCGTTTAACGGCGTACTCGTTGGCGACGGTTTCTGGCATGGTGGCTTTGGCGACAAGCTTTCGCTGGGACCCCCATGCGGGCTAAAGGTTGAAACGTCAGGCCAGTGCGCTGAATCTTATTGTGCACGGGATGCATCAAAGCGCAACCGAAGAAAGGGATGGTCATGGAAGAGAAGCTTCGCAAGGATGATTCGGCCTGGAAGAAACAACTCACGCAGAATCAATATCTTGTAACCAGGCAAAAGGGAACGGAGCCGCCGTTTACCGGTGAATACGAGGATACTAAAACGGCCGGAACCTACAAGTGCGTTTGCTGCGGGCAGCCCCTGTTTCGTTCCGAAACAAAATACCACTCAGGCTCCGGGTGGCCCAGCTTTTACGCCCCTGCCAGCGAGGAGGCCGTCGAGGCGGAGAGCGACACGAGTCACGGGATGCGACGGACGGAGGTGAAGTGCCGCCGGTGCGACGCCCACCTCGGGCACGTCTTTGACGATGGACCACAACCCACCGGGATGCGCTATTGCATCAACTCCGCCGCCCTGCAGCTGGAAGAAGACTAAGAAAGCGTCCCGGTTGTCACCGGGACGCTTTCTTCAGTTGCCGGCAATCAGGAGTCTAGCAAAAAGGGAATTATGCGGCCGGACAGGTGCAGGCAACGATGGAGGCTACCGGGTCGATCGCGCTCTCCCATACCCCGAGCAGCAGCACTTTCGCGCCAGTCGGATACTTAAACACGTAGTACGTGTTCGAAAGGCCTTGCACTTCATAAAAGCCCGGCCGGCGCGGATCTGGCCGCGCGGGCGCTCCCGCAGCGAGAAGTTGACGCAATTCAGCGATCTGTTCCTGCGAATGGTTCCGCAGATCTTCCACGAGGGGCGGTTGTTTTGGAACGTCAATCATGATTATGTTTCTCGGCCACATTCAGCTTATATTCTCCACAGTAGTAAAGACGTGGAAAATCGAAAAATGTTTCATCGCTCGCAACAATTTTTCCCTGACAAATTGGCCTCCTGGTTCCATCATTCCTGGGACTGGAACCACTCTTTGACACTGGAAGTTATATGAATATTCCGTAAAATTGGGAAAGAGCCGTCTTGTTTCGCGGTCACCCGCCGTGAAGTTCTCGGTTCCTGCGGCAGCCCTTTTTCTGCTGTAATGGAGCGCGTGTTACTATCTTCTCTGGTACTTGTGCGGCGCCCACTCCCTTGAGATAGTGCCGTGAGTATCCTCTTCAGACGGGGTGGCGAACGTGACAAAAGGTGTGACGAAAAAAAGCTCCATTAGAGGTAAGACTTCCTTTGGCAAGGATCGTCGCCGCAAACATCACCATTATCTCGTTAGTGTTTACTACGCCGACGGGGAAAAATTCGGCCGCGTTTACACGGACAAGGGTAAAGCTACGCGCTTCGCGGAGCGCCAGCGCCGCTCCCCGGTCGTAAAGTCCGCTCGGATTACGCAGGTTTCCTGATCATCCCCGGCTGCAGAGTGTTTTGGAAGACTTGTCGCAGTCGCGCCGTCGTGCTATAAAAAGAAGGTTGTTGAGCGGCCTTAGTATAGTGGTAGTACGGAACCTTGCCAAGGTTCAGGTGTCGGTTCGATTCCGATAGGCCGCTCCAGATTCCAAAGGCTTTACGCCGCAGCCCAGTTCTTCCTATTTTCCACAGCACCGTGAATGATGCCTCTTGGACCCGGTCCGGTCGCATTACTCTTCTAACTCAGCACAGCGAGAATTGCCTAAGTCCCGTGCGTCCATCGCCTTATAGTTTCTGGTGAGCATCATTGTGATCTGCTACTGAACCTCGTCAGGGTTCAGATGTTGGCTCGATTCCGATTGTCTTCTCATAGTCTCTCAAGGGCTTACGCCGCCCGTTTTCCATATAGTTCTCCTAATTGCTGTTGGAGAACGCGCTCGCACTTGGATCGAGACTGCTACCGGGTGCGTTCGACGATCCTGACTTCGCAACTGCCAGTCTCGCGCTGGCACGAACAGCTTGGCGATCCCACTTTGGCCGATGGCATCCTCGACCGGCTGGTCCACTACGCCCACCGCATTGAGATGCGCGGCGACTCGATGCGTAAGAATCGCGGGAAGCCGAACGCATAGAGCCTTAACAAAGCGGGATCGGTAAACGCTATGCGACAGGGCGCGACGCAATTCGAAACTGGGCGTGAAATCGTACGCCAGATTGGTTGAGTCGTCAGATTCACTCGCATAGAATCTTTTGCATGGGGGGCATATGCCTAGGAAGCCTCAACGGTCAACCAGTGGTCGCGATGCGCAAGGGCGCTTCGATGCAAGAGGGCAGAAGCTAGCGGGGACCATCGCGGTCGTGGCCGGTGCGACGCGTGGCGCTGGGCGTGGAATCGCGCGGGCACTTGCGGAAGCCGGTGCGAAAGTCTATTGCACCGGGCGCAGCTTGCGCGGCAACCCGTCACCGTACAATCGGCCTGAAACGATCGAAGAGACAGCCGAAATGATCAGCGCGGCCGGCGGTTCCGCCGTCGCCCTTCGAGTGGATCACACGGTAGAAGCAGAGGTGGAGGCCCTCTTCCAGCGTGTGGACCGCGAATGCGGGAGACTGGACTTGCTAGTGAACAGCATCGCTGGCGAAAACCCGTTGATGGCGCAATGGTGTTCTTTTTGGAAGACAGACTTGAAGAACGCGGAAGCTGCGTTCCGGCAGTCGCTCCTCTCTCACATCATCACCGCCAAGTATGCGGCTCCATACTTGATTCGCAACCGCCGAGGCCTCATTGTCGAAGTGACAGAGAACGACGTGCTCAGCGCCGGAGGTAATCCGGTGACTCAGACTGTGAAGCTCGCGCTCAAAGGGTTAGCGCTCAACATGGCGGCAGAACTGCGACCACATGGCGTAGCTGCGGTCGCGATTACTCCCGGGTTTCTGAGATCGGAGACGATGCTGGAGCGATTCAGCGTCACAGAGGAGACCTGGAGCGAAGGGGGGAAGAAGGACCAGAACTTCCTGGAATCAGAGTCCCCGTTGTTCGTGGGTCGCGCTGTTGTAGCTTTGGCAGGAGACCCGGCGATATTAGAGCGTTCGGGACAGCTCTTCAGCTCCTGGGAACTCGGCCGTGAGTACCGATTCACGGATGCCGACGGACGGCGACCGGACTGGGGCGCTCTTAAAATCGACTTCTCGAAGCATCCGGAGCAGTTGCTCCAGCGACTGAGGACTGGTTCGGAGATACAGCTTCGATGGTTGAGCGAACTGCGGCGGAAGACGAAGCACTTTCTCACTCAGCTACCACAGACGAAGACCGAGGCTGGCCGCAGTACGCTGACGAGCGCCCACTAAGCCGGAACAACAGCGAACCGGAGCGCTGTTCGCGCTCCGGTTCGCTGTGTGCTCCCCTTTCTCCGCTAGCGGCATCCTTCCTTCGCTGCGCTCCGGACAGGTTTCTCTTGACGAAGCCGAACCCTTCTTGCAAGACCCGAGATGCCAGCATCGCTACGCTCCGATGGTGTTGGGGATCATTCCGGAATGCCGTTCGGCTTCGCCGGAGTCCCCATTTGCAGACTTCAGGTCGGTATCTCCGCGGGAAAGTCTACCGGCTGCAGCGAGATGCTGTTCGTGTTCCACCTTCACGGATGCTATACTTGTATAGCGAGGTGCTTATGCTGGCCATTCGACTGCCGCAGTCCATTGAAAAACGCCTTGAGAAGCTGGCCCGGCGCACCGGGCGCACCAAAACCTACTATGTCCGTGAAGCTATCCTCGAACACTTGGAGGATCTCGAGGATATGTATCTGGCCGAAGGCGCGCTGGAACGCGTCCGTAGCGGTAAAGAGCAGACCATCCCGCTCAAGGACGTCCTGAAACGTCATGGCCTACAGCGTTGAGTTGACAGCCGAGGTTGACCGGGAACTCGGCAAACTCGACCCGCAACACAGCAAGCGCATCCTGAAGTTCCTTTATGAGCGGGTTGCCAAGCTGGACGATCCACGCAGCATCGGACAAGCGCTGCACGGCTCGCGGCTTGGAGAGTTCTGGAAATATCGCGTGGGCGATTACCGGCTCATCTGCAAGATCGAAGACGACCGTCTGGTGGTTCTGCTCCTGCGCATCGGAGATCGCAAGGAAATCTATCGGTAGCGCGTTACCTGAGACTGTCCAGGTGATCCAGCTGCAAGAGAAGACCCCTACGGCACGGAGTTGGTGGATTGTGGAACGCGAGAGGCCCTGATCGAGCAGCAGCCTCATCGGGCGTGGGGAAGAGGCAAGACCTTGTCGTCAACCACAGCCGCCGCGAAGGCCAGCGCTTGCCGGATATCTTCGTCCTCTAGCTGTGGGTATTCGCGCTTCAGTTCGGCACGGTCAGGATAGATGGCGAGTGCTTCAAGCACTCGGCGGACGGTAAGACGGAGGTCCTGTATGCAGGGCTCGCCGTTCATGCGAGCAGGATCAGTCGTGATTCGCTCGAGTTTCTCCATCTGTTTTTCGCCTTTTCTAGACAGGCACCAGCGAGTGTTTGATAAGCTCTCCGCGTGATGTGCTGTCGCTCTGAGAATACCCGAACTAGGCCTCGAGAGCATCGATTTTGACAATAGAGAGAACTACGCGCTTTTGTTTTCCATCATTTTCCAAATAAGGCCCTGTTCCAAAATGCTAAGTGCCGCCGTTCCCAGCGTGTTAGATTTAACTTCTCCAACCTTGCCAAGGTTGAAGTGTCGGTTCGATTCCGATAGGCCGCTCCATCAAATCAATCACTTACCGGCACTGATTCCTTCTGCGTGGGACCACATGGGACCAACTGCCTTTCCCCCTGCCCCTGAATCAGTCCAACCAACCTTCGATGTGCCGCCCCCTTTGCTGGAGTGAGCGTCTGTGCGTAGAGGTCGAGCGTCAGCCTGCTGTTCGCGTAGCACATCAGTTCCTGCACCGTCTTAACGTCTTCGCTTCCGCCTAGAAGTGTTGCAAAGGTTCTACGGAAGGAGCGCCAGCCGATTTGCTTCGTGATGCCCAGGCGTTTTGCCGCGGGCTTGAACGTGGCACTTGAAGTCCTGGGGGAGTCCTAGGAGCATCTGAAGCGAGGTATATATACCTAGCTTTAGAACTTCCGCTGCTCTCCTAATCTATTGAAAAGCAGTAGCTTCCAGGAGACTCCCGGCTTGCATTCCTGGTGGCGTTAGGTATACATACCTAACGCCACCAGGATGCCAAAGAGCTGCCTCATCATCAATCGAAGATAGTTACATAAAGCGTGTAAATCGATGTATTATCTCGAGTGTTGTACTTAATACTTTCTTTTACACGCATTGTACGCGATCTGGTCAGTAATATAGAAGGTGTGGAATTGCAGGTTTCTCGTCGATAACAGGTGCAATTAGACACTATGAGTGGACTCGAGTTCAAGTCCCCTGCTGAGTTGCAGATCGAACTAGGGAAAAGACTACGAAGATTGCGCCTTCAACGCAATATCGATCAGCGAACTCTTGCTGAGAAGGCAGGCGTCGCGCTGACGGCACTGCAAAAGCTTGAGGCGGGTCGTGGGTCGACCGTTCGGACACTGGTACGGACGCTGAAGGCACTGAACTACCTAGAAGGTATAGAAATGTTGGCACCCGAACCCACGGTGAATCCGCTCGCTTTATTGCGAAGCACGAAACCGCGGCAGCGGGTGTGGCGTTCACGGCTGCTCAATAAGCCAAGGAAGAAAAGCTCTTGAGCGTGCCGGTCATCGAAGTCCGCGCGTGGGGAAAGCGCGTGGGAGCGATCGCGCCAGATCCCAAGCTAGGCTTCTATGCGTTCGCGTACGAACCTTCTTGGCGTCGCACGGGTATCGAGTTGGCGCCACTCACGATGCCTCTCAGAGATGGGCGCGAAACATTTGTATTCTCGAACCTGCCGGAGGCGACTTTTCAACGGCTGCCTGGAATGTTGGCGGACGCCCTGCCGGATGAGTTCGGGAACGCCTTGATTGACGCCTGGATGGCGCGGCACGGCATTCTCAAGAAGGACGTCACCACGCTTGACCGGTTAGCCTATATGGGCAAGCGCGGTGTGGGTGCACTCGAATTCCGGCCCACCTTGGGCGCGCACAAAGAGAGCTCGGCTCCCCTTCAGATGAAGGCGCTGGTCGAAGAAGCGAGAAAGGCGATTGAAGGGGACCTCTCGGAAGATGCGCACGCTGCGGCCGCGCTCGCCAACATCATCCGGGTCGGTACTTCCGCGGGTGGCGCTCGTGCAAAAGCGGTGGTGGCTTGGAACCGGAAGGCGCAGCAGATCCGCAGTGGCCAGTTCGATCTTGCTCCTGGTTTCGAGCCGTGGATTTTGAAGTTTGACGCCGTCGGTAAGTATGCCGATCTGGGAACAGGCGCCGACTACGGTCGGATTGAGTATGCGTACTACAAGATGGCAAGGCAGGCGGGCATCGTCATGACGGAATGTCGTCTGCTCGAGGAAAGTGGCCGTGCGCATTTTATGACGCGGCGCTTTGACCGTGACGTAGTCAAGGGACGGACGGTGAAGCATCATGTGCAAACGCTGTGCGCGCTAAATGATCTTGATTTTAAGCAGCGGGCAACGCACGCGTATGCCCAGCTCTTCATGGTGTTACCCAGCCTAGGGCTTGGGGATGACGCAACGAACCAAGTGTTTCGACGATTGGCGTTCAACGTGATGGCGCGCAACTGCGATGACCACACCAAAAACTTCGGGTTCCTTCTCAAGGAAGGCGGCACTTGGGAGCTCGCCCCTGCCTACGATGTGACCCACGCTTACAATCCCAAAGGCGAATGGACGTTCCAGCACTTGATGAGTGTGAACGGCAAATTCAAGGACATCACCCGGGCCGACTTACTTGCTGACGCGGACCGCTTCGGTGTGCGACGAGCGAGTGATTTGCTCGCCGACGTGCGTACTGCGCTAGAGAATTGGCCGAACCACGCGAAAGAAGCGGGACTCAGTCCATCGGCTTCCGAAAAAGTCGCTGCAGACTTTCGTCCGGTATGAAATGCAAGGTTCGAATGGGCGCGGCAACCGTAACAAAATGTCAGGCGGTAAGTGGAGCCGTCTGTCGGATCGGCGCGGCCATCTTCAATCGCTCGGGCGCCATTGCCTGACTCCGCGGCTCACTGCCAACGTTCCTTTGAGTTAAACTGATTCGGATTGGTCTGCGAGTGCCGAATTGTTTGACTTCTTTAAGTCCTTCCAGTGGTCTCTCGACAACCTCACCCCACCCTGGGGCAGCGGGGTTTCGATCTACATCCATATTCGCGACAACCCAAAGGCTGCAGAACTTCCCGACGCTCCCAGGCCGAGGAAACCGAACGAGTTGACCTGGAGTTCGGGGGCGCTCGACGGTGTATTCGGTCACCATATGGCCTCAGCGAAGCCTGAGGAAGTCAGTTGCCGAGTTCAGAAAATGCTGAATCCGCTTGAGCGATTAGTGCGAGATGCCACCGATACGAACCTCAAGTCGCTGTACGATGCAGTAGTCGAAGAATCAATTCTTCCCATCGCCGATGCGTTCCAGTCAGAACTGTCGAAGATTCTACCTTCGCACAAATCGAAACTCGCGCAAATTGGCCGATACTTCGCCACCGAGGCAGACCGGAGAGAAGCGACCAAGTTTGGGATTCTGTTACTGGGAGTGTGTGGCAACCGAGCCGATGCTCCTCTCTTGGAAACGCTCGTGCTTCACGACGAATTCACCCTGTTTGCCGCGCTCGCGCTGCCCCATGTCACCGATGACCGCGAGGGAACATTGTGGATTATTGCGCAACGAGTTCGCGGCTGGGGACGCATACAAGTTGTGGAGCGACCGAACGAAACGCGCAAGCAGGAAATTCAGGCGTGGATGCTGCGCGAAGGCCCTCGGAATGAAGTGATGGATAGCTATCTTGCTGGAATCTGCGCGCGAACCGGAAACCTCCATCTAGCGCTGGATAGAGCTGAAATTGATCGGCCACTGCTCAATGGGGCCGCGGGAATCATTCGGGCTTTGATCCAAGGTGGACCTGCTGACTCCATAGACGATTACCAACATGCCCCTGTCGCTATTCAACGTTACGTTAACCATGTCCTCAAGGCTGAGGACCTCGACCTGGGACACTTTCTTTGTGTCTCAGAAATCCTCCAATTTGTCCCCGCGGATGAAGGGTGGGAACCTCGCTCTTCGAACTCAGGTGTCGGTTCGATTCCGATAGTTCTATTAACTAATCAATTATTCACCGGAAACATCATTTTTCATTTTTCCCAACAACCCGTTTCTGGTTCTGGCCTTGGAATACACGGCTCGAACCGGTTCCCGTGGTATCGTTCCGTCATCGCCGGTGAGCTATGGCCCATTTGTGGCTATCGCTTAACCTCGATTGATGGCAAACTGAGCGAAAAAAGCGGGGCGCGCGGGACCATGTATGATGGGCGCAAGCATTCATTTGCATCTGCGGAATGACTTCGTTAGCACCGCTGTTGTTTTTGAACGTTGCTGCAATAGCTCACTGAGATTCCCGACGCCCTTCGTCAGCTTTGAAATTCAACGTCGCTAGATTCTTAGCTGCGAATTCATGAACAGAACCACTTCAACAAATTTTGCGTATACCGAGGCAATGTAACGCTGTTACTTCGCTGTTCGGAAGTCGTTGGGATTTCAAGGGCGAAGCCCTTGGCTAGGTTTTTGTGATGCGTGTGAAACCAAAACCGAATCTATCGCAGCGGAGTGATTTCCATTTGGAATGGGAGTGGTCGAAGGGGACACGTTGAGCCAGACACCTACTTATGACGCTTGCATCATTGGCTCGGGAGCGGCGGGTGGCGTAGTGGCCAAAGAGTTATGCGAGGGTGGGGCGAAGGTCATCATGCTTGAGGCAGGCAGGGAAGTTCCGCCTGGCAAATTCCTCTCGCACAAATGGCCTTACGAACTGCCTTATCGAGGGTTGCGCGGTGAGAAGCAAGCACCTTTCTACCAGGGAGGTGTATCCACCTCGATCCGCTATGAGGACTGCGATTCCGTCAGTGTGGACCGGATACGTGTGCTGGGCGGCCGGACCGTGCACTGGAATGCCGTGGTGCTCCGCTACGCGCAGCGAGATTTCAAGGGATGGTCAGCGGACGGCATCGAGGAAGACTGGCCGCTGACGTACGACGAATTGGAACCCTACTACGAGCGGATTGAGCAGATGATCGGCGTCTGCGGCCAGGACGACGGGCTCGAGATTGTGCCTGCAGGGAAACACTATTTGCCCCCGCTTCCGTGGCGGTGCAGCGAACACATCTTGCACAGAGCTACGAACGGCATGGGAATCCCTCTCATCTCCGTGCGCAAAGCCGTCCTCACTACCGTTTATGACAGCCGCCCGCCATGTCACTACTGCGGCCATTGCATGAGCGGCTGTGATGTGGGGGCGCTGTTCAACAGTGCGGTGGCCATGCTGCCTAAAGCTCAGAGGACCGGGAACTTTACCCTGCGTCAGAATGCGCTGGCACGTGAAATCTTGGTGGACCGGGAAGGGCTAGCGCGCGGAGTGTCCTTTGTGGACACACAAGCCAAGCGAGAGCAAGAAGTAAAAGCAAGAGTCGTCGTCGTTTGCTGCGCTACGGTGGAGTCCGCCAGGCTGCTCTTGAATTCACGCTCGCCGCGGCATCCGAACGGGCTGGCCAACTCCAACGGTGTCGTTGGGCGCTACCTTCACGGTCATCTGGGGGGAGGGGTCGATATTTTTCTGAAGGAGCTTGAAGGCGCTCCTCCGTTTAACCAAGACGGTGCGACGGACCACGTTTATATACCGCGCTACAATCATCTCGCAGGAGAAAAGGACTACGCCGGCGGTTGGGGACTTCAGGTTAATTTTTCAAGCTACATGTTTCCCAATCACGCCTCGCGCATCGGCGGCTACGGTGTTGCGTATAAAGAGCGCGTGCGCAAGATGCAGCCGGGCTATTTGATGCTTGGCGCATTTGGGAAAACTGAGGCCCGGCCGGAAAACTACGTCACCGTGGAACCGCATCAGGTGGATGAGAACGGCATTTCGATCCCAGTAGTCCATTTCCGGTTTAGCGAGAACGATTTTGCCCTGTGGCGCGACAAGAATCGAAGCCTAATGGAGATTTGCTCCAATTTGAAGGGGGAAGTGTTTCCTGATTTCGGTGAAGCTCCTGGAGGATTTGCCAGCCATGAGGTAGGCACAATTCGCATGGGAAAAAATCCGAGAACCTCGGTCCTGAACGGTTTTTGCCAGGCGAGAGAAGTGAAAAATCTCTTCGTGACCGACGGAAGCTGCTTCACCAGCTCCAGCGAAAAAAACCCCACGCTTACCATCATGGCGCTTTCGCTTCGGGCGGCAGACTATATCAAGGAACAGCGGCGGAGAGGTGAGCTTTGAGTCTGCGCCTGAGGGTCTGGCGCGGGGTCCAAGAATTGAACTCCTAATCGCGCAGCAGCCGGAAAGAAAACCCTGAGGTTGTATGGAACGTAGGACGGCCATCAGAATCGTCGCGCTAGGCACCTTGGCCTCGAAACTCGATGTCGTGGCAGCCGGTATGTGCCATTCAACTGGCGCCGTGGGCTGGTCGGCAGGCAATTACAAATTGCGATTCTTTACCTCAGAAGAAAACGAGCTGCTCGATCGGCTTATGGAAATGATCATTCCCGCTGATAGTCACTCCCCCGGTGCGCACGCTGCGCAGGTGAGTCTTTTTGCAGATTCAATGCTCGCCGCCAGCAGTGTTGCGATCCAAAAGCAGTGGCGCGAAGGGTTGATACAGGTACAAAGCGAGGCTGCAAAATCATCGCTCGCAGAGGCGCTCGCAAAATCAGCATTCAATGAAGGCCATCCCACAACGGATCTCCAGCGATTCTTTCGAGCCCTGAAGCTGATGACGGTGAATGGGTACTATACGTCGGCCATCGGCATTCACCAAGACCTGCAATATCAGGGAAACACTTACCTTACCGCCTTCCCGGGTTGTGCTCGGCATCAGATCCCAGCCAATCAGGCCGGGGAACAACGCGAAAAGGCGCAGCAGCCTCGGGCGCCGAGGCATGTTTCCGACGAGCAGGGGAACGAATTGAATAAGGCCGCACAGGATTTGAAGACATGAAATATGGCGTGAATACCATGGTGTGGACCACGCATGTGGGCGAACGGCATGCGCCGCTGTTTTCTCGCATCCGGGAATGGGGTTTCGACGGTGTCGAGCTTTTTTTATCGCCGACGGAACCTTCCGGCCTTCCGGCAGTCAAACGGATCCTTGATGGAGTTGGTCTCGAACGCACCACCTGCAGCGTCTTACCACGAGCAGCCAGCCTGATAGATGCGGATGCGCAGATACGCGCGCGAGGGGCGGAGTTCTTGAAGCAATGCATTGAGCGGACAGCGGAACTCGGAGGCAAAATCATTTGTGGCCCACTGTATGCGGGCTTGGGAGTAATGACCGGGAATCGCAGAACGGCGGACGAATGGAAATGGGGAGTAGAAGGCCTGCAGGTGGCCGCGCAACGAGCCCGCAAACTCGGTGTCACCCTTTGTGTTGAGCCCCTCAATCGTTTCGAGACCTATTTCCTCAACACCCTGAGTGATGCGGCCCGATTGGTCCACGATGTGGGGGAGCCGAATGTGCTGATTCATTTCGACACATTCCACGCCAACATTGAAGAAAGTAATCCGGCGGATTCACTTCGCGCCGTGGCCAAGGAACTAGGGCATGTGCATATCTCCGAAAATGATCGAGGTATTCCGGGCACAGGTCACACTGACTGGCAAGGTATCTTCGCGGCGCTAAAGGAGAGCCGGTACGACGGCTGGCTGACGATCGAATCCTTCGCCCAGCCTGAACCGGAGCTGGCTGCCGCGGCCGCCATCTGGCGCGACCTGGCTAGTTCAGGCGACGAGCTTGCAAGGGAGGGGTTTCGATTCATCAAGGCGCAAAGCGAGGAGATCGATGCCCGCGCTATACATACCCGACGCAACCGAGAGGAGGATTAACGTTGGACCATGGCGGAAAGGGCGGACGAAGACAGTTTCTGAAATCAGTGGGCGCTGGGGTTCCTGCCGCCGTGTTCAGTAATACGCGAAGCAAAGATACCGCACGGAGCGGATCCGTAGTAACGGCGGAAGAGGAGTCCGGCCGTTACATCCATATCGCAACGGTGGCGGCAGGAGATGATGCCATCCCTTTCCGCAAGCATACGCTCGATCTGGGGATCAGCGAAACTGTGGCTGTCGCTGACATGAATAAGGACGGGAGATTCGATATCATCTCAGGAGAGAACTGGTACGAGCAAGGACCCCCGGAAATCGGGATCGGCCCGCGATTCATCAAGCACAAATTCCGCGACTTGCCCTACACTTTTGACTACCAGGAAAATCTGAGCGATCTAGCCATCGACGTTAACGGGGACGGCTATCCGGACATCGTCAGTTGCTCCTATTGGACGAAGCCTCTGACTTGGTGGGAGAACCCTGGCAGATCCGGCCGGCCTTGGCGTGAACACTTGATCGAGTCAGGTTCTGCGGTGGAGTTTGTCTTTTTAGTGGACATCCTTAATACCGGCCGTCCCCTTCAGCTTCTGCCTCAGTTCGGCAATCGCGACTTCCCCTTGACGTGGTATGAACTGGCAGAGCGGGGCGCTCGGGACCCGTGGGTGCGGCATGCAATCAGCCCTCGGAGTTACGGGCACGGCATCGGCGTGGGCGACGTCAACGGTGACGGGCGTATTGACATCGTCACGCCCCAAGGCTGGTTCGAGGCGCCGCCCGACCCCAGGAACGGTCAGTGGGTCTTTCACGCGGAGTTC
>Ga0209160_1002926_pt1 | contig 14119 bp, 13 predicted proteins | sample GraSoiAngelo_153_FD_186167 | JGI IMG/M metagenome (GOLD analysis project Ga0209160, IMG submission 186167) | Grasslands soil microbial communities from the Angelo Coastal Reserve, California, USA - 14_1009_12_40cm (SPAdes) (version 2) | ecosystem: Environmental > Terrestrial > Soil > Grasslands ...
GATACACCCTGGTGACCGACCCAGCGATGTTGACCAGAATCGCCAGTCCCACGGCCGTTCCAACCTGCTGGGCCGTGCCGATGAGACCGGAAGCGGTTCCCTGATCCCGATCGGGGACGCCAGCTGTCGCGGCCATGGTGACGCTTACGAACGTAAGTCCTACGCCGATGCCCGTAACCAGCATGGCGGGGATGAGGACGGTGACGTAGTCGCTTTCTGGGGCGGTTCTCAGGAACAGGAGCATCCCCGCCGCCAGCACGAGAGTTCCGAGCGCGATCAGGGTTCTCTCGCCAAGCTTCGTGGCAATGCGGGCCCCGATGCTGGAAACGACCATGATCAGCACCGTTTGGGGCAACCAGGCTAGACCTGCCTGGATCGGTGAATATCCGAGGATCTCCTGCAGATACAGCGAGTTGAAGAAGACGGCGCCGATCATCACGACCGACACGAGCGCCGCCACGGAGTTGCCCGCCACCACGGATCTCAGCCTCAGCATCCGAGCCGGCAGAAGGGGTTGGCTGCTGCTTTTCTCGACTACGACGAATGCGATCAGGAGCGCGGCAGTGAGAGCCAGAGCGATCAGCACCTTCGTGGAGGCAAAGCCTTGCCCGGTCGCCTCGGTCACGCCGTACGCGAGGGCGAGAATTCCGCCGGTCAGGCTCACCGCCCCAGGGACGTCGAGGGTGACCTTCGCCTCCTGCCGAGCACCATCTGTCGCTAGCACTGGAGATAGCACGACGGCGGCGAGACCCAATGGCACATTGACGAAGAGCGTAAAACGCCAGCTCAATGCCTGGGTGAGCAGGCCTCCCAGAATCAACCCGGCCGATGCGCCGCCGGCAGCTATAGCGCTCCAAATCCCAAGCGCACGATTACGCTCCGGGCCTTCCTTGAAGGTCGTTGTCAGCAGCGACAGTGCCGCTGGCGAGACCAAGGCGCCCGCAAAGCCCTGGATCAAGCGAGCGGCGACCAGCATTCCGCCGGACTGGCTGAATCCGCCCAACATCGATGCCGCGATGAAGAGGACTAAACCCGTCACGAACATACGTCGTCGGCCGACGACGTCAGCGAGCCGACCGCCCAGCATGAGAAAGCCGCCAAAGGTCAGCGCATAGCCGCTGACCACCCATTGGATGTTCTCAGCCGACAAACTCAGAGTCCGCTGCATCGAGGGCAGCGCGACGTTGACGATCGCGACGTCCAGGATCAGCATGAATTGCGCCGCGCAAAGCACCGCGAGTATCAGATTGGAGCGATGACGTGTGATGTCACACCAGGTTTCTGGTTGGCCGGTTCAGGTAAGACGACTTTGTCGATGGGCTCGGGACTGAACTCTGGGCATTCGGCGGCCATACCGATCCAGCCACACATCAAGCACCTTATCGGAAACCACGTTTGACTGCTCGATCCACCGAGCGGAAACCGCCCGAGTTCTTACATCTCGGCGAGCGCGGCGTACCGCACGAGCTTCAACTCGGCCAGTCGCTGGGCGCACGTTCCGTAGGGGCCCAATAGGTAGATGACACCGGCGCCGCGACCGGACGACTCCAATTCCTCACATCGGCACGACTAGCGAGAACGAAGAACGATCGTGATTGCTGACATCCATCGGCAGATCAGTGGCATGACTACTTCATCACCATCGGCGGGGCATCTGCGGCTTTGACGGGCCTGCTGGTCGGGGCGCAACAAGCCCGATTACCGGCCTGAGTGAGTCTGATCGAAGTCTCAGCGCGCTGGAGCCTGGCGTCGACTAGAATCCGTTCGCGCGGACGTTCTCAGCCGATGCGGATGCGGCGGTAACTGGCCGGGATAGTTCAGCGGTAGAACGCGGGTTTTGTAAACCCGTTGTCGGGGGTTCGATTCCCCCTCCCGGCTTCCTTCGACCGGCTTCCGTCGACGGCTGGTTACAAAACAGTTGCTCCCCCAGCTGAGCTATGTCGGCGTGCGTTCCGAATGATATGAGCGAGAGGTGGGAACCGCCGCGGAGGGGCCGGGGGCTACGAGGTCGCGACTGTTGTGTGCGCCGGCTCGAGCGGGTTGATGGTGATCAGGTTGACCGGCTGGGTATCGCTCACGAAGGTCGTTACGAAGGTCGATCGGGAGGGGTCCCACCAGGTAATGAGGTAATTCTCGCCCGGCGGCATCGACACCTTGAAGTTTCCGTTCGCGTCGGTCGACGTCGAGTAGATCGGCGGCGAGTCCTGGTAGGTGTGGGCCTTGACGATCTGGTAATGAGTCGCGATCCGCACCAGGCGGTTGGCCACGGGCGCCGAATTCGTGTTGCTCACCACCAACTGTCCGGTGAGCGTCTGGTTGGCGTGGAGTGCCGCGTTGGCCTGCGTGCCCCAGCTGGTCTTCGGAAACTTTTGCACCAGCTCCGTCATGGCGTCACGGGCCTGCTGGTACTTGAGCTGCTGGACGAACGCCAGGGCAGCGTTGTAGAGCGTCTGCGGGAACGCCGATGACTGGGCGAGCTTGGCGTCAGAACTATCCGGAAAGTCCTTGACAAGTTTCTCGTACCAGGTCAGGGCGTTGGGGTAGTCAGGTGGCTGTTGCTGTGTGTACCACTGCGCGTAGCCGGCATAAGCGGACGCGAGGCCGGCGTTGGTTGCTGCCGACACACTGCCCGCGGGGTCGAAGGCGCTGACCTGGTTGTACCGGTCGATGCCCGCCTGAAACTGTTGCTTGGCCACCAGCGCTTGTCCCCAGGCGATGAACAGGTCGGCCAGCGCGGCATTCCCCCGGGCGGCCCAGTCGGCGATGCCGCTCTTGACGGTCGCCCGTAGCTGCGTCTCGCTCTCCTCAAACTTGCCCTGCTGCTTGAGTTGGACGCCCCACAGGAAATGCGTCTCGGCGGTGCCGGTCTGGGCGTGGTCGGCCAGGTCCCCAAGCAGCAGTCGCGCTACGGGATTACCGGCCACGGCCGCCACCGTCGCGTACGAACTGAGCGCCTGCTTGTATGAGCCGGCGGCCTCCGACCCTTGGGCCTGTGACAACTGGTTTTGGGCGAAACCGTACGTGCCTCCGGGAATGGCGAGCAGCAGGACAACGATGCCAACGGGCACCAGCAGCAAGCGGGTGCGACCACGCCGGGGAGCCGGCTGTTGCGGTCCGGCCGGCACGTATTGAGCTGCTTCGCTCATCTCGACTGGCCGAATAACGAGTTGACCTTTAGTAGCCTGCGCCGCTAGACTGGGAAACCCAGAATTGTTGAGTTTGTGAATCCAGTTAGTCAACTTTAAGGAGAGGAGCACATGGCCAAGACCGCCACCGAGATCGCCCAGGCCGGCTACGCCCACCCGGAAGTCCTGGTGGACACCCAGTGGGTGGCCGACCATCTCAACGACCCGAAGGTCAAGATCGTCGAGGTCGACGTCGACACCACCGCCTACGACAACGGGCACGTCAAGGGCGCCATCGGTCTCGACTGGCGCAAGGACCTCCAGGCCCGTCCGATTCGTGACCTGCTGCCGAAAGACGAGTTCGAGAAGCTGCTCTCCGCGAAGGGGATCAGCAACGACGACACGGTCGTGGTCTACGGCGACAACAACAACTGGTTCGCCGCCTGGTTCCTCTGGAACCTCAAGTACTACGGTCACAAGGATGCCCGGCTGATGAATGGTGGCCGCAAGAAATGGCAGGACGAAGGCCGGGAGCTGGTGACCGAAGCGCCGGCGATCAAGCCGACAACCTACAAGGCCGGCCAGCCGGTGAAGAGCATCCGGGTGCTCCGCGACGAGGTGCTGGCGGAGCTGGGCAAAGCCGGGGTAACCCTGGTCGACGTCCGCTCGCCCAAGGAGTTCAGTGGCGAGCTGCTGGCTCCTGAAAACCTGCCCCAGGAGGGCGCCCAGCGCGGCGGCCACATTCCGGGTGCCGCCAACATCCCGTGGGGCCAGGCGGTTCGCGAGGATGGCACCTTCAAGCCCGCCAACGAGCTCCGCGCCCTCTACGAATCGAAGGGCGTGACTCCCGACAAGGCCGTGATCGCCTATTGCCGGATCGGCGAACGCTCCTCCCACACCTGGTTCGTCCTGCACTACCTGCTCGGCTATCCCAACGTCCGGAACTACGACGGATCCTGGACCGAGTGGGGGAGCCTGATCGCCGCCCCAATCGAAAAGTAGGACTCGCGCCTCGGAACCCCTCCCCCTTCGAAGGGGGAGGGTCGGGGTGGGGCTCGGGCGTCACGGCCAAATGACAGCCGTAACTCTTTTGCCACTTGGCGTTACCTCCAGACCGGCGTAACGTTATGGCCATCGGCGAGAGCGAGCGGCCGGTTGACCTGAGGAGGCGATCCGGCCCAGACGCTGCCTAACGAAAGAGGGGTGTCGTTCGGTGAGGGGTCTGAGGCGTTTGGTCTTCGTTGGGGTCATTGGCGGCCTGTTGGCCGCCGTACCGCTCTCGGCCATGGCGAGCGAGAACCTCCTTGCCGGCGCGGTCGGGCATGCCGAGGGCACCTTCAGTCAGTCGTTGAGCAGCGCCGTCCGAGGCGGCCTGGAGCAATCGATCGCCGACTCGATGATGTGGCGCTTCAGCCAGGTAAAGGCGATCAAACCGTCGGCCTGGTGGCAGGCACCGGTCGCCGAGCACGACAAGCTCGAGAAATTGAGCTTGCTGCAGTCGGATCTGGCCGCCCTCTACCAGGTGCAGATTGGCGAGAGCCGCGATGCGCTGCTCCGCCAGGTCCATCGCTGGAACGCCGCCATCGCCGAGGCGCAGAACGCCGGGATTTCGACCGACGGCTTGGAGACCAGCCGGTCCCGCTTCATGAGCTATCTGGCGCAATCGCCAACCCCCAATGGCCTCAATGCGATGGCGTCGGTCCTGAGCGAGCAGAACACCATCCTGGATGGGCGGACGGCCGCGTACCGCACGGCGAGGGCGCAGGTCGATGCCGCGGTCCAGAACGCGCAGACGCTGCTGGCCAGCGCGACCCAGTATTCGCAACTCAGCCTTGATGGCTTCCGGGCCCAGATCGCCACCGCGACCGCGGGCGTTCCCTCGGTGCACGGGGCGGCTGGCTTCGTCCCACTCCTGGCGCAGCTGCAGCAAACGGCCGCCTCGATCCAGGGCTTGCTCGACAGCCGGAGCAACGCGTTCGGGCAGCTGTCGGCCGCACGCGCGACGCTAGCCTCGGCGCAGTCGATCGGGGCCTCCGTCGGCAACATCCCGGGGACGATCAACGTGCTGGCTGCCCGGGTCAACGTGGCGGGTGACCAGGGGACCTTCGACTCCCTGTCGTCCCAGCTCTACAACCAGAAGCAGCTCCTGGCCAATGCCATCTACTACAAGCAGATGCAGCCGCTCAGCTACAACGCTGGGGCCGGCAAGCTGATCCTGATCTCGCTCTCGCGGCAGGTCCTCACCGCCTACCAGGATGGGACCCCGGTCCTCACCACCTACGTTGCGACCGGTCGACCCGCCCTGCCCACCCCGCCCGGCGTCTACCACATCTTCGCCAAGTACTCGCCCTACAAGATGATCTCGCCCTGGCCATATGGAAGCCCCTACTGGTACCCCGCGTCCTGGACGAACTGGGCGATGGAGTTTGCCGGGGGTGGCTACTTCATCCACGATGCCCCCTGGCGCTCGTGGTATGGCCCTGGCTCAAACCTCTACAACGGGACCCATGGCTGCGTCAACGTCCCCTATAGCCCGATGTCCTTTCTCTGGGGCTGGACGCCGATGGGAACTACCGTTGTGGTTCAGTACTAGCCTCCGATACCACTTATATATGTCCCTTATATGTCCCTCCCCCACCGGCGGGGAGGGGGTCGCTCTTTAGGCGATCACGCGATTGACGATGTCCCCAAACTCTGCTATTATTTGGGCTCGCCTAGCAGTCGCTAGGTCTTTTTTATGTTTGGAGCCCTTTTCCCCCTGGAGATTCAATGCCTGCCCTAGCTTCGACCATCACCCTGCAGTGTCAGACCTGCAAGGAGCGCAACTACACGACCGTCAAGAACAAGAAGAACGATCCGGACCGGATGGAGATCAACAAGTTCTGCCCCCGGTGCCGGAAGCACACGGCCCACCGGGAGACCAAGTAGCGTGCCCGCATCCTTCTTATACTGTTGGCGCCGACCGGCACAGGGGTGTAGCTCAGCTGGTAGAGCAGCGGTCTCCAAAACCGCGGGTCGGGCGTTCGAGTCGCTCCACCCCTGCCAGACTCAGGTATAACTACCATGGCCAGGGCCGTTCCCACCGAACCAAGGTCGAATAGAGTGCAACGCACGACTCCCTCTCCCACCCAGCGCCGCGGCCTCATCCGCAACCTCGAGGACATCGTCGGCGAGCTCCGCAAGGTGATCTGGCCCAGCTGGGCTGAGTTGCGGACGATGACGTTTGTGGTGATCGTCACGGTGGTAGTGGTATCGATCATGCTTGGCTTGATCGACTACGTCCTGACGCAGACCCTCGTGAAAGTGGAGTTCCCCAAAATTGGCTGAGCCTCAGATGAACCAAACCCCGCAGAACGGCACGCCGCAGGAAGCGGCCGCCCCGGCGAAGGCGCGTGGCCGCCGGCCCGCGCCCAAGGAGGCCGCCGAGGCCGGCCGGGTCTGGACCGGCGATCGGGTATCGGTGGGTGAGGGCCATCCGGCTCCGCCCGAGACGCCCTCGGCGCCGCCCGCCGCCCTGGTGCCGGCCGATGCCACGGCCAAGCCGGCCGCCGCGGAAGGTGAGCCGCACTGGTACGTGGTGCACGCCTATTCCGGACACGAAGAGAAGGTGCGCAACAACCTGATGAAGCGTGTCGACTCGATGGACATGCACGACCGGATCTTCGAGGTCCTGGTGCCGACCGAAGACGTGATCGAGATCAAGGACGGGCAGCGGCGCCACGTGGCGAAGCGAACCTTCCCCGGCTACATCCTGGTCAACATGATCATGTCGGACGAATCCTGGTACGTGGTGCGCAACACGCCCGGCGTCACCAGCTTCGTCGGCTCCGGCAACAAGCCGGTGCCGCTGCAGGAGAAAGAGATCAAGTCCATTCAGAAGCAGATCAAGGCCGAGGCGCCCAAGGTGCGCGTCGAGTACCAGGTCGGCGAGAACGTTCGCGTCATCGATGGGCCGTTCTCAGACTTCCACGGCAAGGTGGACGAGATCAACGCCGACAAGGGCAAGCTCAAGGTGCTGGTCAACATGTTCGGCCGGGAGACGCCGGTCGAGCTCGACCTCCTCCAGGTGGAGCGGTTGAAGTAATGGGAAAGAAGAAAGTCAAGACGATGGTCAAGATCCAGATGGAGGCGGGCAAGGCCACGCCCGCGCCGCCGGTGGGCACCGCGCTCGGCCCACACGGCGTCAACATCATGGAGTTCGTCAAGACCTATAACGACCGCACCGCGTCGATGGCCGGCCAGGTGATCCCGGTCGAGATCACGATCTTCGAAGACCGCAGCTTCACCTTTGTGACGAAGACGCCGCCCGCCGCCGCTCTGCTGAAGAAGGCCGCCGGCGTGGAGAAGGGTTCGGCCAAGCCGAACAAGGAGAAGGTTGGCAAGGTCAGCCGCCAGCAGGTGCGCGAGATCGCACAGCTGAAGCTGAAGGACCTGAACGCCTACGACGTCGAGGCGGCCATGAAGATGATCGAAGGCACCGCTCGCTCGCTCGGCATCGAGGTGGCGAGTTAATGCCACAGGCACGCGGCAAGAAGTACAAGGAAGCGGCCAAGGCGATCGAGCGCACCGAGCAGTACGCGCCCGATGAGGCGGTCCGCCTGGTGCTCAAGAGCTCGACCTCGAAGTTCGACGGCTCGATCGAGGCGCACCTGAGGCTGGGGGTCGATCCCCGCCACGCCGACCAGATGGTGCGCGGATCGGTGGTGCTGCCGCATGGCACCGGCAAGAAGCGTCGCGTCCTGGTGTTCGCCACCGGCGACAAGGCCCGGGAGGCGACGGAGGCCGGCGCCGACTATGTCGGCGCGGACGACCTGGTCAAAAAGATCCAGGAGGGCTGGCTCGACTTCGACGTCGCGCTGGCGACGCCCGACCTGATGGGCCAGGTCGGCCGGCTGGGCAAGATCCTGGGGCCGCGTGGCCTGATGCCGAACCCCCGTGCCGGGACCGTGACCTTTGATATCGCGCGGGCCGTCAAGGACATCCAGGGCGGGCGGATCGAGTACCGGGTCGACAAGACCGGCATCATCCACACCAATATCGGCAAGGCCTCCTACAGCGAGGCGCAGCTCAAGGACAACTTCGTCGCCCTGATGGACGCGGTCGTCCGTGCCAAGCCGAGCTCGGCGAAGGGGCAATACCTGAAGTCGGTCTATCTCTCGCCGACGATGGGGCCCAGCGTGCCCGTCGACCCGGCCGCCGCCGGCCGGCTGAGCTAAAGCGGCACCCGCACGCATGGCGAACGTCAAAACCGGTGATCCCGCGGTCGACACCTTCCTCAAGGGCTACGCGCCCCCGGTTCGGGAGATCGCGGTCAAGGCCCGCGAGGCGATCTTTTCCGTGTTTCCGGGCGCAACCGAAAAGGTGTATCCAGGTTGGAAGGTGATCCAGTATGGCGCCGGCGCCGACATGAAGTCGGTCTTCGCCGCGATCTCGCCACAGCGCGAGCGGGTCAACCTGGGGCTCGCCCACGGCGCGGATCTGGCCGACCCGGAAGGGTTGCTGGAGGGCGACGGCAAGGCTATTCGCCACGTCAAGCTGACCTCAGCAGAGGCGGCGGGCGCTCCAGCGGTCAAAGAGCTGATTCGCGGCGCCTTGCAAGCAACCAAGAACGGCGCCTGATATACTCACGCTCCGCGAATAAGCGGCCCCGGCGTGGGAAGGCCGCGCGATAATTGAATAGCCGAAGACCGCTGGTGCCTAAAGACCAGGCTTAATGTCCAGCGCAGGCGAGCAAGGTACGACTGACGGCCTCCTCGCCTGGTGCGAAGGAGGTTTTTTTATTGGCGACCGCGACCAAAAAGCAAGAGAAAGTCGATAAGAAGGCAGAGAAGGCCGCCACCGTGGCGGCGATCACCACCCGGCTCAAGGCCTCGTCGACCGCCGTGCTCGCCGACTACCGCGGGATGACCGTCGGCCAGATGCGCGAGCTGCGCAGCAAGCTGCGCGACGGCAACATCGAGATGATGGTGGTGAAAAACACGCTGGCCCGGCGCGCCGCGAAAGCGGCCGGCTACGAGCCGTTAAGCGCCGAGCTGGTCGGGCCGATCGCGATGCTGTTCGCCGCCGACGACGTCTCCGCCCCTGCTCGTATCCTCAACGACTACATCCGGGCGAACCGGAAGATGGTGATCAAGGGCGGATTGCTCGAAGGCCAGGTGATCAAGGCCGATGCCGTCACCGAGCTGGCCGACCTGCCCTCCCGCGAGGTGCTGCTCAGCCGCCTGCTGGGGGCCATGCAGGCTCCCCTGGGTAGCCTCGCCAGCGTCTTACAGGCCCCCATGTCCAAGCTCGCTCGCACGCTCGACGCCCTTCGCAGTCAGAAGGAATCACAGTCACCGGCCCCGGCAGCGGCCGCAAGTTAGGAGGAACCAATGGCAAAAGTCAGTGTCGACGATTTCGTATCAGCGTTGAAGGAGTGGACCGTGGTGGACGTCATGAACGCCATCAAGGCCATCGAGAACGAGTTCGGTGTCACGGCCGCGGCCCCGGTGGCGGCGGCAGCGGCGCCGGCCGCCGGTGGTGGAGCCGCCGCGGCTGCGCCGGAAGCGGAGCAGACCGAGTTCCAGGTGGTCCTCACCTCCCCAGGCGACGCCAAGATCGGCGTGATCAAGGTGGTCCGCGAGATCACCGGGCTGGGCCTGAAGGAAGCCAAGGACCTGGTCGACCAGGCGCCCAAGCCGGTCAAGCAGGGCGTCAACCGCGAAGAGGCCGAAGGCGTCCTGAAGAAGTTGAAGGACGCGGGCGCCGGCGCCGAGATCAAATAGGCATTTGTTTGATCCCTGCCCGCCCGCTGGGCGGATGATCCCCTCCCCCCTTGCGGGGGAGGGTTCGGGTGGGGGGTTGTTATCCGGTACCTGATCGCGACCCAGGGTCCCCTTAACGAGCCCGTTACCGACCAGATCGCCGAGTGCCTGCAGGCGGGCAAGCAGGGATTCTGGCTCGACATCGAGAATCCGGACGATGCCGACTTTGCGTTGCTCGAGAAGACCTTCAAGTTTCACCAGCTGACCCTCGAGGACATCCGCCACCAGAACCAGCGGCCGAAGGTCGAGGAGTATCCCGGCTACGCCTTCGTCGTCCTCTTTACCGCCGAGCTGGAGGGATCGCGGGTGCAGATCCGCGAACACCATATCTACCTCTCCGGGCAATATCTGGTCAGCGTCCACCTCGAGCCGTCCGACATACTCGACCGCCTGCGTGACCGGATCAAGGCCAACCCGGATCTGGCTCATCGGAGCCTGCCGTACCTCTTCTACCTGGTGGTCGACCAGCTGGTCGACTCGCTCTTCCCGGTGCTCGAGAAGCTCGACGACGCGACGGACGCGGTTGAAGACTCGATCATCCAGCGGCCCGACAGCGCAGCGCTGAGCCAGTTGTCGGACCTGAAGCGCGCGGTGGTCGACCTACGGAAGGTGCTCGGGGCGCAGCGGGATGTCTTTCAGCGGCTGACCACGCGCGCCATCGGCGAAGTGGGCGACCAGGAAATGTCGATCTACTACCGCGACGTCTACGACCACCTGGTCCGGCAATACGAGACGGTCGACTCGCTGCGCGACCTGCTGAGCACCTCGATGGACGTCTACCTCTCGACCGTCTCGAACCGGCTGAACCTGCGGATCACCCGGCTCACGGTCTTCGCCACCCTCTTTCTGCCGCTGACCTTTCTCACCGGCTTCTTTGGCATGAACTTCGCCTGGCTGGTGAGCCGCATCATGCCGGCCTGGACCTTCTGGGTGCTGGCGGTCGGGGTGATGGCCGTGACCACGCTCGGCCAGCTCCTCTACTACCGCCGCCACGGCTGGATCTAGCCGCAAACTCCCTCCTCCGCTGGGGCCTACCTTACGGCTACCTAGGTTTGGCGGGCTCCCGCCGTTGTCCTTCCTGGACGGAGGGACCAAAATGTTCCGCTGGATGCTCTTCTTCATTCTGATCCTGGCCGGGATCCTGGGCTTTGTCTCCTACGTCATGGGGATCCCGATTCCGGGCCTGACCCAGCTCGGCATCCAGCAGCCGTCAACCCCGTTCCAGCCGTAGGTCCAAACCCCTTCCCCTGCGCGAGCTGGGGTGCTAAACTAGCGCGCGATTAGTCTGATAGCGTTCCGATCGGCGACCTGACCGACTTTCTAACCCCCGGGGAACCCGCCCTGGGCCCGCTCGCGAAGCTGTACCGGTTTCGCGGCAAAGATGTTTGCGCGCTTGACACCCTGGGTACCGTAATGGTACTATTGCCGTTCGGTGCTTCCAGGGCTGCTTTTCCGCGTCCCTAGCACAATCTGCCTGCCCACCATTTTTTCCTGCTTCATCTGAAAGGAGAGTCCATGATTCAGCCTTCCTCTAACGGCTCTCGCGTCAGCTACGGCAAGATCCCGGAGATGCTCCCGGTGGCCGACCTGATCGAGACCCAGATCCGCTCCTTCAACTGGTTCAAGCGCGAGGGTCTGCGAGAGCTGTTCGAAGAGATCAATCCCATCACCGACTACACCGGCAAGAACTACGAGCTCAAGTTCCTGGACTACGAGTTCGGCCAGCCCAAGTTCGACAAGGAAGAGTGCCGCAACCGCGACATGACGTTCGCGGCCCCACTGCGCATCAACACCCGGCTGACCATCCGTACCGGCGAGAACGCCGGCGAGATCAAGGAATCGGAAGTCTTCATGGGCGACTTCCCGATCATGACCGAGGAAGGCACCTTCATCGTCAACGGCACCGAGCGGGTGGTCGTCTCCCAGTTGGTCCGTTCGCCGGGCATTTACTTCACCAGCAGCGAGGACCGGGCGTCCGGCCGGATGCTCTACGCCGCCAAGCTGATCCCGAACCGGGGCGCCTGGCTGGAAATCGAGACCTCCGGCAAGGACGTGCTGACCGTCAAGATCGACCGCAAACGGAAGATCCCGGTCACCACTCTGGTCCGCGCTCTCGGCTACGGCAGCAACAACGAGATCAAGGCGCTGTTCGCCGACGTGGACAGCAACGCCGAACACAAGTTCATCCAGTCGACGCTGGAGAAGGACTCCTCGACGGACGTCAACGACGCCCTGGTCGAGATGTACAAGAAGATCCGGCCGGGTGACCCGCCGACCGTCGACAACGCTCGGGCGCTGATGACGGCCCTATTCTTCAACCCCCGCCGCTTCGACCTCTCCAAGGTCGGCCGCTTCAAGCTGAACCGCCGGCTGGGGCTGGGGACGGACATGAACATCCGCACGCTCTCGAACGACGACTTCATCGCGATCATCCGCAAGCTGATCGAGCTCAACAACGGCGCCGGCGAGCCGGACGACATCGACCATCTCGGCAACCGCCGGGTGCGGGCCGTCGGCGAGCTACTGCAGAACCAGTTCCGGATGGGCCTGATCCGGATGGAGCGCATCATCAAGGAGCGGATGACGATCTGCGACGCGGCCACCGTGACCGCGGCTTCGCTGATCAATGCCCGCCCGGTGGTCGCGGCCATCAAGGAATTCTTCGGCTCCAGCCAGCTGTCCCAGTTCATGGACCAGACCAACCCGCTGGCCGAGCTGACCCACAAGCGCCGCCTCTCGGCGCTGGGCCCCGGCGGCCTGTCGCGGGAGCGCGCTGGCTTCGATGTCCGCGACGTCCACCACTCGCACTACGGCCGCATCTGCCCGATCGAGACCCCCGAGGGTCCGAACATCGGCCTGATGGGCTCGCTGGCGATCTTCGCGCGAGTCAACGAGTACGGCTTTATCGAGACGCCCTTCCGCCGGGTCTATAGCGAGATGCCTGCGGACAAGGCGCACCGGGACAAGCTGGTCGGACGCACCCTGCGCGACGATGTCCTGGACCCGGCAAACCGGAAGACCAAGCTGGCCAAGAAAGGCGACGTGCTCGATCGCGAGCTGGTGGAGACGCTGGTGAAGGCGAAGGCCGGCGATATCCCGATCAAGGCGTGGGTCTCTGACGAGGTGCAGTTCCTGTCAGCCGACGAAGAGGACCGCTTTATCGTGGCCCAGGCGAACGCGCCGCTCGATCCGGAGAGCCATTTCACCGAGGAGCGGACCACCGCCCGCACCAAGAACCTGTTCCTGGTGGCGGACGTGAACCGTATCGAGTATATGGACGTGTCGCCCAAGCAGACGGTCTCGGTCGCGACGGCACTGATCCCGTTCCTGGAACACGACGACGCGAACCGCGCCCTGATGGGCTCGAACATGCAGCGCCAGGCGGTGCCGCTGGTTGTGACCGAGGCGCCGATCGTCGGTACCGGCATGGAGTCCGCGGCCGCGACGGACTCGGGAGAGTTGATCGTGGCGAAGAGCGCCGGGACCGTTGTTTCGTGCGCCGCCCCGCCACCGGCGGATTCGCCGGCGGCCAAGCTGGACAGTTTCAAGCGCGAGCTCGGCATCCTGCTCAAGCCCGACGATGGGTCGGCCGAGCAGTGGTACCCGGTCCATAAGTTCGAGCGGTCGAACCAGGGGACCTGCCTCTCGCAGCGAGTCATCGTCAAGGCCGGCGCGCACGTCGAGGCCGGCACGGCGCTGGCGGACGGCCCGGCCACCTCCGAGGGTGAGCTGGCGCTGGGCCGCAACATCCTGGTGGCCTTCATGCCCTGGGAGGGATACAACTACGAAGACGCGATCCTGATCTCCGAGTCGGTCGTCCGCGAGGACAAGTACACCTCGATCCACATCGAGGAGTACGAGATCGAGGCCCGCGACACCAAGCTGGGCCCGGAAGAGATCACCCGCGACATCCCCAATGTCAGCGATGAGACGCTGAAGAACCTGGACGAGCGCGGCATCGTCTATATCGGCGCCGAGGTCCATCCGGGCGACATCCTGGTGGGCAAGATCACGCCCAAGGGCGAGTCGGAGTTGAGCGCGGAAGAGCGCCTGTTGCGCGCCATTTTCGGCGAGAAGGCGCGCGAGGTGCGTGATTCCTCGCTGCGCGTGCCGCACGGCGAGCGCGGCATCGTGGTCGACGTCAAGATCTTCAGCCGCGAAACCAAGGATGAGCTGGCGCCCGGCGTCAAT
>Ga0209160_1002932_pt1 | contig 14104 bp, 15 predicted proteins | sample GraSoiAngelo_153_FD_186167 | JGI IMG/M metagenome (GOLD analysis project Ga0209160, IMG submission 186167) | Grasslands soil microbial communities from the Angelo Coastal Reserve, California, USA - 14_1009_12_40cm (SPAdes) (version 2) | ecosystem: Environmental > Terrestrial > Soil > Grasslands ...
CCTCGTGGAGGACGCGGAAAAAAACTATCAGCTCGCGCTGAACAAGCAGGTCAGTGCGCAGCGCAACCTCGCGGTATCCCGCGCGGAGATTGCCAAGTGCGAAGCGCAGGTGGCTCAGGCCCGGGCTTCGCTGGAAAACGCGCAAGAAGATCTGCGCAACTCGACGATCATCAGCCCGATTGAAGGCCTGGTCCTCTCTCGCGACGTAAATGTCGGCGACGCGGTCAGTTCCATCCTGGTGCTGGGCTCTCAGGCCACCTTGATCATGACGCTCGGCGACGTCAGCGAAGTTTACGTGCAGGGTAAAGTCGACGAAGCAGACATCGGCAAAGTCTTTCTCAGTCAGCCGGCACGTATCGTTGTAGAGTCTTTCAAAGATAAGAAATTCACCGGCAAGGTCACCAAGATCTCCCCACTCGGCAAGGAGAAGGATAACGTCACCACCTTTGAGGTGCGCGTCTCGATTTCGAATCCCGGGGGCGAGCTGAAAGCCAACATGAGCGCGAATGCTGAAATCATGCTCGAAGAAAAGAAAAATGTTTTGATGATCCCTGAAGCGGCGCTGATTTACGACAAAGAGCGAAAAGCCTCCGTCGAGATCCCCGAGGCCAAGGCCGACAATGGCAAGAAAAAACTCAGCGTAAAGCTGGGCATCTCGAACGGTGTGAAGACGGAGATCCTCGAGGGTATCGGCGAGAAGCAACAAGTCATTCTGCAATAGTGCAATCTACCGGCGGAGCGCCATGTCATTCCAGGACTTACTGCGAGACACGCTGGCAACGCTCTGGGCCCATAAGCGCCGAACCATGCTGACGATGTTCGGCATCGCTTGGGGCATCATCTCCATTACCGTGATGGTCGCGGCCGGCGAGGGTCTTGGCAAGGGGATTCAGAATAACCAGGAAACGTTTGGCAAAGACGTGATGATCGTTTTTGCGGGACGCACCAGCATGCAAGCTGGAGGTACGCGCTCCGGCCGTCTGATCCGTTGGAACGAGGAAGACTATGTCCAGGTCGCCAAGGAAGCGCCGGCCTGCAAATACGTCATGCCGGAGCTCGGCAACAACGTGCAGGTGCACAGCCTGTTCAACAGCGGAGATCTTCAGACTGTTGGGGCACTGCCTCCGTTCACCGAAATTCGCAGCATCAACGTGGCCCACGGCCGCTTCTACAACGAGGAGGACAACGCTGAAGCACGCAACGTGGCTTTTCTCGGCAGCGATGCGAAAAAGCAGCTCTTTGCCGACCGTGAAGCCCTTGGCCAGACGATCTCGTTGAACGGCACTCCCTATACCGTCATTGGAGTGATGAAGCCGAAGGAACAGAATTCCAGCTACGACGGCGCCGATGTCCGCAAGATTTTCATCCCCTTCAATTCCATGCGCCGCGATTTTCCTAACAAGCCGCCGGCGGTCGAGCACAGCGTGGACCGCTTGCTCGTGGCGCCCTGGTCGCTGGAGACGCATCCTGACTGTGTGAAGCAGGTTCGCCGCTCGCTTGGCCGCCTGCATAACTTTGATCCGCGCGACAAAGAGGCCGCCAGTATTTGGGACACGGTCAAGAACGCTGAAGCCAATCGAATGATCATTGTGGGAATGGAAGTTTTCATGGGCGCGGTCGGCGTGGCCACCCTTTTCCTGGGAGGCCTGGGGGTGATGAACGTGATGCTCGTCTCGGTCCGCGAGCGCACCCGCGAAATCGGCGTTCGCAAGGCCGTCGGCGCAGCTCGCGAATCCATCCTCCGCCAATTCTTCCTGGAAACCATCATCGTGGTGGGTTTGAGTGGCGGCACGGGGTTGCTCCTCTCCTATGGTTTTTGCGCGCTGGTGAATCTGCTGCCTATGCCCCTGTTTTTTGCGGGTTTGCTCACAAGCTGGAAGCTTGGCGTTCTCTCCATCTTTTTACTCGGTTTGATTGCCGTCCTGTCCGCTCTGTATCCGGCAAATCGCGCCGCTTCCGTCGACCCTATCGAAGCGCTGCGGTTTGAGGCGGGAGGCTAGATGCTTCTCGAAATCTTCAGGGAAGCATGGGCCGCACTTGGCCGCAATCCGGTCCGCAGCTTACTCACGATGACCGGCATTGCGTGGGGCATTGTGGCGGTAACACTCCTGCTCAGCTACGGCTCGGGCTTCCGCGGTGTTCTCATGTACACATTCGAAGTCTTTGGCAAGGGCGCCGTGGTCTGCTGGCCAGGAACCACCAGCGAGCAGGCCGGAGGGGAACGCGCTGGCAAGACGGTGCGTTTCGAACAAGAGGATGCGGATTGGGTGAAGGCCCAGTCCCCACTCGTCAAGCGCGTGACGCGCGAGACCGTGCGGTGGAAGGGCATTACACACGATGAAAGGCTCTCGGACACCGCCATCCGCGGCGTCTATCCTGAATATGGCGAAATGCGCAATGAAATTCCCATGGAAGGCCGCTGGATCTCTCCCGAGGATATCGCCGAACGCCGCCGCGTGGCATTCCTCGGCGCCATACTGCGCAGGAAACTCTTCAGTGGCACCCCCGCCATCGGCGAAACGGTGCGCGTCGACGGCGTGAAATTCACTGTGGTCGGCTCCATGGACACAAAATTCTCCGACAGCAACTATTTCACCAGTGATGATGAGTCGGTGTTCATTCCATACACCACGGCAGGCGACCTATGGGACGCGCGCTACGCCAGTGTGATGCTCTTTGAGCCGATTGCTCCGAATTTTGAACCGGCCGCCATGCAGCAGTTCCGCGCTGCCATCGCCAACCGCCAGCACTTCTCGCCAAACGACAAGCGCGCCATAACCATGTTCGGCCGCGAAGAGTTCAAGCCTATCTATGAAGGAATCACCTTAGGCATCGAAACGCTGCTCTTTTTTGTTGGCGCACTCACGCTGGGCATCGGTGGCGTGGGGGTGATGAACATCATGCTCGTCTCTGTCGAAGAGCGCGTCCGCGAAATTGGTCTGCGCCGCGCGCTGGGTGCAAGAAAATCTCACATTCGCTGGCAGTTCCTGCTGGAAGCACTGGTCATGACGCTGGCCGCCGGCGTGATTGGCATGATGCTCTCGGCGGCCATCACTGCAGCGATCGGCACGCTGCCGTTCCTCGGGCCCGCCTACGAAGACGACTCCGGCAAAGTGGACATCAAGCTCACGCTCTCGTTCGTAACCATGATGCTGTCTACGGCCATTCTGGTTATCGTCGGCGTGATCAGCGGCTGGCTCCCGGCCATGCAAGCCGCCAAGCTCGACCCTGTCGAGGCCCTGCGCTACGAGTAAATCGAGAACCAGGACATCATCAACCGCCATTCCCGTCGACGTCCGCCCGCCCAAGATTCGTTTGGATCAGGGCACAGGCAAACGCCGCAGACGAGAAACGCGCCATAGCCGCTTCTCTTGTTTTCAAACTCTCCTCTTGTTGTTGTGTTTCGATAACAGCCGCTTCTAGGCTGCTTCAGGAGCTGCCCAGGATGGAATCGAAGTAGGCGAGCATGTCCGGTGAATCCCAACTTTCGCAAGATTTTTCCGTGCCGGCCGATAACATAGGTGTCCGGATACTTGGGGGTGCCATAGTCGAGCGCCAGTTTTCCCGTGGGCTCGCGGAACGTTGGAAAAACGATGCCTTGCTCCTTCAGAAATTTTTCGTAAGCCACGGGGTCCTCGTCGACACTCACACCCAGAATAAACGCATTCCGCGATTCAACGTACTTTTGAAGCCGGTTGAGGGACGGCGTTTCCTCGATGCAGGGCGGACACCAGGTGGCCCAGAAATTCAGTATGACCACTTTGCCTTTCAGATCGGTGAGGTGCCCTGGTTTCCCCCAAATTTCCAGGGGAAAGTCTTGTGCGGTCTTGCCCGCTATCGAGGCTTCGCCTTGCCGGTACGAGGGCATGGCGAAGAGCACCAAAACCAGCGTGGCGATACCAACTGCCGCCCAGGCCCTGATTTTTCGAACCATTCTCATCAAATGCTATACTAACGCAATCGCCCCAAATCGGGAAATGATCCTTCGGCATCCAATACGCAATGCATAACAACGCCCATCATCTACCCCCCATCGGCCCAGCCGTCGCGGCAGCCGCCTCGGGCTCCGTCACGGCTATCGTTCCGGCCCGGAATGAGGAGGCGGTCATAGCGGCGTGCATTGCGTCCTTGGCGAGCCAGCCGGAAATCGGAGAGATCCTGGTGGTGAATGATCAGTCCACCGATGGGACCGCCAGCGTCGTGACCAACCTCATGGGGAAAATCTCAAACTTGCGCCTGCTCGAAGCCGGCGGATTGCCCGACGGCTGGCTTGGGAAGAACCATGCGCTCTCGGTCGGAGTACAGCAGGCCAAGTGTGCCTGGCTCCTTTTCACCGATGCCGACGCCGAACATCAGCGGGATTCCGTGTCTGGGGCGCTCCGAATTGCGCAGGAACACACCGCTGCTCTGGTTTCATTTTCTCCCGAGCAGATCACCGGTACGTGGTACGAGAAATCCCTGATTCCTTATGTCTACCTGAGGCTGGCGAAGCGTTTTTCGTACGAACAAGTGAATGACCCAAACTCACCTGTTGCTGCCGCAAACGGCCAGTTTCTGATGATGCGCCGCGATGTGTACGACGCCATCGGCGGCCACACCGGCGTCGCCGGGGAGGTCCTGGAAGACGTGGCCCTCGCCAGGAGAGTGAAGGCCGCGGGCCAGCGCATCTGGTTCGGGTCCGGCAACGGCATTGTTCGAGTAAGAATGTACCGCTCGTTCCGAGGGATGTGGCAGGGCTGGAAAAAGAACCTATATCGCTTGATGGGCGGCACCCCGTGGGCGGTTGTCCGCGAGACGGAGTCAAGTCTCCCTTGGATTCCGTTGCTGCTGATCGGCATGGGATTGAAGTATCCTTTTCTGCTTTTCCTGGGATTTTTGCTGCTCATTGCTCGCCAAACTAGCTACGGCCTTGATTTGGCTCGTAACCATTTCCCCTTCTCCTTCATCTTTTGTTATGTGCCTGCCGTGGCGTTGTATGTAGCGGTGCTGTGGGCGTCCTACCGGAGCCATGTTAATGGAAGAATCCAATGGAAAGGTCGAGAGTACTCCGTTGGCGCCGCCGGAATCGACGAGATAAGCGAACCCTCATGATTCTTCTTACGCGAAAGATCGAGTTTGCTGCCTCGCACGTATATCACAACCCGAATCTTTCGCCTGAGGAGAACCGGCGAATCTTTGGAAAATGCAATAACCCTCATGGCCACGGGCACAATTACACGCTGGAAGTAACCGTAGAGGGCCAGCCCGATCCGGTGACCGGCATGGTCCTGGACCTGAAAGAACTAAAAGAGATTCTCGAACGCGAAATCATGCAGCGCATGGATCATCGTCATCTCAATTACGAGGTGGCTGAACTGGCCGGACAGATTCCGACCTGTGAGAACATCGCCCGGATCATCTGGCAGTTGCTGGAACCGAAAATCACGCAAGGCCGGTTGCATCACGTGCGCCTATACGAGTCGCCCGACCTCTTCGCCGATTGCTACCGTAACGGCGCCAGCGCAGCAGGTAAAGCATGAGCAGCAGGCAGGCCATGAGCAACGCGCTCAAAATTGAACTGGGCCGCCGGTATCGATTCTCGGCGTCACACCGGCTGCATAGCCCGCATCTAAGCGCAGAGGAAAATTGCCGTGTCTTTGGGAAATGCAACAATCCCTTTGGCCACGGCCATAATTACGTGTTGGAAGTCAGCATGTCGGGAGACGTTGACCCGGCCACGGGCATGATCGCGAATCTGGCCGATCTGGACGCCTTCGTCGAACGCCAGGTGCTCGAGGAATTCGATCACAAGTCGCTCAACGAAGATGTCTCCGCCTTTCGCGAAAAAGTGCCCACCACGGAGAATTTGTGCATGGAGATCTTTCAGCGCCTCAAATCCTTCCCCAAAGCGAAGCTCGAACGCATCCGCGTCCAAGAAACCGCAAACAACAGCTTCGAGTACGCGGGGGACAACGTAGAAGGGAAGCAGCGGTGACCAAACCAACCGAAGAAATTCTGTTGAATGACAATAAGGAACTCGACGCGCGCAGGATTGCCTTCCACATTCGCGAGATCATCAAGATCATTGGAGAGGACCCCAATCGCGAAGGGCTGCGCAAAACGCCGGAGCGTTTCGAGAAAGCGCTCAAGTATTTGACCAGCGGTTACCACCTGAACCTGGATCATGTATTGAATGGTGCGACGTTCAGCGTGGCCTATGACGAGATGGTCATCGTGAAGGATATCGAGTTCTTCAGCCTCTGCGAGCACCATCTGCTACCGTTCTTTGGCAAGGCCCATGTGGCCTATCTGCCGGACAAGCGGGTGCTAGGGCTCAGCAAGATCGCCCGCGTGGTCAACATGTTCGCGCGCCGCCTGCAGATTCAGGAGCGCCTGACCAGCCAGATCGCCAAGTCCATCGAGGAAAAAATCGCTCCTCAGGGTGTCGGCGTGATTATCGAAGCTCGCCATCTCTGCATGCAAATGCGCGGAGTCGAAAAGCAGCATGGGCAGGCCGTCACTAGCGCCATGCTCGGCGCTTTCCGTCACAATAAGCAGACCCGCGACGAGTTTCTCGCGCTCGTGCGCCGGAAGAATTCCTAACTTTAGATCAGCAGATTCATGTGCGCCTGGGGACTGGAGGAATTTCTTCGTCAGGTTTGTTTTGTGCCGCTCGGGCACGGCGCACGCGGGCGCGGTTGCCACAGGTGCGGTCGTTGCACCAGCGCTTGGTCCTGGCTTTGGTCGGATCGTGAAATACCCAGCGGCAACCGGAATTGGCGCAGACTTTGATGCGCTCCACCTCGCGGCTCGCCAGCATCTCTGCAAAGGATGCCGCTATCCGTCGAATGACCCAACTCCAATCATTGTGCAGCGGAACCATTTCGGCGCGGAACCCATTTTGGCCCTGTACTAGCTTCTGCCGCCCCGGTACGTTCAATGCCTGATTCAGACTAGAAAGCTCTCTGGCATTTAGGGAGCCTCCCGCGGCTAGCTTTTCTGCGGCACGGCGCAGCAGAACGCGCAATTGCACCAGTTTGCGGTGCGGAACGTCTTTCGAAGCAAGGGGATGAAGGTTCCAATGCTTGAGGAAGGTGGCGAGCCAAGGCGCTTTTGCAAGGTGATCGGTGAGTTTCCCAAAGCCGTTCCATTCCTCGCTGTTGGCGAGATCAACCCAGGGGGCGACCTTGCCGAATCCCGCCGCGTGGAAGTTGTTGCGTGATGCTTTCATCGTAATGGCTTAAATGAGTTTGACTCGTTACAAGAAACCGCCTATGCTTTAGTAATGAGTATAGCAGCGATAGGGCGTTACAGCAACACAGGCGGGAAGAGCCGTACGCGGCTTTCGTTACCGCCGATTGGTGAACCGATGTCCATGAAATCCGCCGTAGTCATTCAAGAAGTCCCGGGCGTCATAACCCCTACGCGGCCGCGATTGAATCGCGCCCTCGTCGTCTTTTCCTTTCTTTCCATCTACCTCATCTGGGGCTCCACATACCTGGCGATTCGTTATGCCGTGGAAACGATTCCCCCACTCTACACCGCCGGCTTCCGCCACTTGATCGCCGGCACGATTCTGCTCATCTGGTGCCTGGCAAAACATCTTTCGCCCACCTGGGCGCAGGTTCGCGCCAGCATCATTATCGGCGCATTCTTCTTTTTGATCGGCCACGGCACGCTTCATTGGGCGGAACAAAAAGTACCGTCTGGCCTTGCCTCTCTGCTCATTGCCAGCGAACCCATCTGGGTTTTCTTGCTCACCGCTATCGCTGCCCGGCAGTGGCGCTGGAATGCTTCGCTTCTGGCTGGAATCTTTCTGGGATTCGGAGGCGTCGGCCTGCTGATGGGCCGCAGCGCTTTGAATTCTGGCCCCGGCGTGTTTGTCGGTTCGCTGGCGGTCGTGTTGGGCGCACTTTCCTGGTCCGTGGGAATTGTCTACTCCAGGCGGTCGCATCTCTCCGGACATCCACTTCTGTTGTCGGCACTTTCATTATTGGCGGGTTCCGTGCAACTGCTTCTGGCCGGAACGGCTGTTGGGGAGTACCGCGGATTTTCGTTCGCCTCCGTCTCCATGCGTTCATGGCTGGCGCTCGGCTATCTCATCCTGTTCGGCTCGCTCGTGGCCTTCACGGCCTACAACTGGCTCCTCGAGCACTACTCTCCCACGCTCGTTGCCACCCACGCTTACGTCAATCCTATTGTCGCCGTCCTGCTCGGCTGGCTCTTCGCCGGCGAGGCCGTCACGTTAAACGTGCTTTTCTCCACCGCCATGGTCATCGTCGCCGTCATGCTCGTCGATCGCGGCATGGCCCGCCTTCAGCAAGCCTCCTAGCTTCGATTCCTCACGGCACTGACGGTCGGGTCGTGCTAACCCAGCTGGCGACAAAAAATCAGGCGCGCCCCCGAACTGCCGGACGCGCCTTCTTTCGTCTCGGGAGATTGCTGGCGGTCACATCTTGGTGATTTCCACGGATGCCCGGGTCGTCTCCCAGTCCATCCGCAGCGTGCAGCCGGTAGCCGTCTTGTCAAAGGCGATAGTGAAATTCTCGACTAGCGAAGGCAACTTCGAAGCCTTCATATCCACACGTGCCAGATCATTCTCTGGCCCAGGGTAATCCGTGCCCCACTCACCGGTTTTCTTGCTGATGATCAGAGTCCACTTATCCGGGTTTGGAATCGCGAAAATGGTGTAGCTGCCGCCCGGAACGTGCGCCCCGCCTACCATTAAGTCCGTTGTGGTGACAAAGGTCGTCGCCTCATTCGCTCCGGCGCGCCAAACCTTCCCATAAGGCTCGTGCTCGCCAAAAATCTTGCGCCCCCGTACTCGAGGGCTCGAATAGTCCACAGTAATCGTCTTGCCGCCCCCCAAGTCAAACGTGGCCTGCGCCGGCGGACTCGGTCTCGAAGCTTTATCGCCCTGCGCTGACCCCAGCGCCGCCATGAGGCCCAGAGTCAGACATCCCACTGCCAAAACTGCAAATTCTTTTCTCATTCTTCTCCCCCTCCATCGGTGCCCAAACATTGAACCGGATTTTCCCGCCCCGCGCAACATCGAATTCGTCCAACTCTAACAGACGGTTGAAACGCAAACTCGGCTTCAGCTTTTTATCTCTGCTTTCGCGAAACTACAAGAAAGGAGCTACACCTAAGAATTGTGTGGGCCGGGCAAGCCAGCAGGGATCCGTCTCGGGAGGTGCCTATGCCAGAGTCACGCCGTCGTCTATTGATGACCTTCGTTGGCACTGTTGGAATCATAGCAGTTAGACCTCTTCTTGCCGCCTGGCAAGCAACGGGCGTGCGCCGGAGCGCCACAACCGCGTCCCTCGCCGAACGCTCCCCATCCCAATTTTCCCCCCGGCCTGGACGGCCAGCTAGCCAAAGGTGCGGATACAAAGGCCATTGATTGCGAGAATCAGAAAGAACTTAGGTCCGACGTTTCGAGACTCCATGAAATGGTCTCCGAGCTCAAGGAGCAGGTCGAGAAACCCAACTCAGCTTCCACTCATTCCCTTGTCCGTCGCGAAAAAAAACCCAGCAAATCGAAAAGCTCGCCAAGCAGATTTAAGGTCCTCGCCAAGGGCTGACCGTCAGGCACTATTTACCATTGCGCCCAAATGCCTACCGTTGTTCGATAGGTTCGGTCATCGTCGTCCTTGCACATTCCTTTACACGTTTGTCGAGTTTGTGTTAGCCTGAATAGGTCGAAGAGAAGAGGAAAAAATTCAGGGGACGACGGAGAGGGGCACTTGAGCGCACCGAAATCAGCGTTGATCGAACAATTCCGGACCCACGTTAAGGACACGGGCTCGCCAGAAGTGCAAATCGCGCTTCTTAGCGAGCGGATCAACTATCTGACCTCGCATCTCAAGTCCCACGTGAAAGACCATGCATCGCGCCGCGGATTGATCATGATGGTCAATAAGCGCCGTCGTTTGCTGGACTATCTCAACCGCCGCGACCCGGATCGGTACCGCGAGATTGTTGAACGTCTTAGCCTGCGCAAGTAATCGTACTGCTGTTTCGTCAGAAACAGGGCGATATACACTGCGTTCTCACGAAGTGACACATTCCACACGGAGTCTGTCGTCAGGCTTCCGGCTGAGTTAGTGCCGGAATTCTCGTGGTGTGATCCGTCGCGTTTCGTTAGCCTCACGACAATTCTCACCTCTTGCTCTTCCTCATGGATGGCCGCGCTGCGGCCAACGCAAACCTCAAGGCCCGTTCCTCTGCGAACGTGCCTGAAGATGCTCCGCTCGGATGCGGAGCCAAAGGAAATGATTCATGTCTGAAAATACGCACACTCCCGCACCACATCGCGTTACCGTCGAAGTCGGTGGGCGCACTCTGACTCTCGAAACTGGGAAAATTGCGAAACAGGCCAATGGCGCTATTGTTGCGCGCTACGGCGACACCGTCGTGCTCACCACCGCCTGCATGGCCTCGGCCATCAATGACCGCGACTTCTTGCCCCTCACTGTCGACTACCGCGAGAACACATACTCCGCTGGAAAAATCCCCGGTGGTTTCTTCAAGCGCGAAGGCCGCCCCTCCGAAAAGGAAGTGCTCACCTCCCGCTTGATTGACCGCCCCATGCGTCCGCTCTTCCCTGATTCCTGGCGCAATGAAACTCAGATCGTCTCCATGGTGCTCTCCGCAGACAGCGAGAATGACCCCGATGTCATTGCCGTAACCAGCGCGTCTGCAGCGGCTTACTGCTCGGATCTGCCGTTCGAGAGGCCCATTGCCTGTGTCCGCGTTGGCCTGGTGGATGGGCAGTTGGTGATCAATCCCACGGTGGCCGACCAGAAGAAAAGTCTGATGAATATCATCATTGCGGGCACGGATGAAGCCATCGTCATGGTGGAATCGGGCGCGCTCGAAGTCTCCGAAGAGGCTGTTGCGGATGCCCTCGAGTTCGGCCACACTCAAATCAAGAAAATCGTCGCCGCCATCAAGGAACTCCACGCCCACCTCAAGCCCAAGAAGGTTGATGTCGCGCCGCTCCCGTTTGATGAAGCCATCTACAAGGATCTTCAAAAGAAGTACGGCGACCGGCTTCATGACGCGCTGAACACCGAAAAGCATCCCAAGAAGGAAAGCTATCATCTCGTCGATGCTCTCAAGGAAGAGATCATTAAAGCGATTCCCGAAGAGCCTAAGAAGGAGATGGACGAAAAGCGCATCCTTACCAAGCGCGCCCTAGAACGCCTCCGCGAAAATATCTTTCGCGATGATGTTCTCAACGCCCGCCGCCGTCCCGATGGCCGCGCCTTCGACCAGATTCGCCTGATCACCTGTGAAGTCGGCTTGCTCCCCCGTGTCCACGGTTCCGCGCTCTTTACCCGCGGCGAAACCCAGGCGCTCGCCACTTTGACCCTGGGCACCAAGGAAGACATGCAGCGCCTCGACCTGCTCTTCGAGCAGGACCAGTTTAAGCGCTTCATGCTGCACTACAACTTCCCGCCGTTCAGCGTCGGCGAAGTAAAGTTCCTCCGCGGCCCGGGCCGCCGCGAAATCGGCCACGGTGCGCTTGCCGAGCGTGCGCTCCTCAATCTGCTTCCTCCCGATACCGATTTCCCCTACGCCATGCGCCTCGTCTCCGACATTTTGGAATCCAATGGCTCCTCTTCCATGGCCACCGTTTGCGGAGGATCGCTCGCTCTCATGGACGCCGGTGTGCCTCTGAAGGCTGCCTGCGCAGGCATCGCCATGGGCCTCGTCGTCGGTGACGGCAAGAAATACTCCATCCTCACGGACATCGCCGGAGCCGAAGATCATTACGGCGACATGGACTTCAAAGTCGCCGGCACTCGCGCGGGCATCACCGCGCTGCAGATGGACATCAAGGTACTGGGCATCTCCATCGGCATGATGCGCGAAGCGCTCGCGCAAGCGAAGAAGGCCCGCCTCCAGATTCTCGACACCATGGAGAAGACGCTCGGCGAGGCGCGCACCGCAATTTCCGCCTACGCCCCGCGCCTCTTCAAGCTGAAAATCCCGCAGGACAAAATCCGCGACCTCATCGGGCCGGGCGGCAAGAAGATCAAGTCCATCATCGAAGCTACCGGCGTCAAGATCGACGTCCTCGAAGACGGCACCGTGCACATCTTCTCCACCAGTGGAGCCGGCGGCGACGCGGCCCTGCAGATGGTTCGCGATGTCACCGCCAGCGCCGAAATCGGCAAAACCTATCTCGGCAAAGTCGTTCGCCTCGCGGAATTTGGCGCTTTCGTCGAGCTTTTTCCCGGCACCGACGGTCTCTTGCATATTAGCGAAATCTCCGAGCATCGCATTCGCGACGTTCGCGATGAGCTGAAGCTAGGTGACCAAGTCCTGGTTAAAGTTCTTTCCATCGAGGGCAACAAGGTTCGCCTGTCGCGCAAGGCCCTCATCCGCGAAGCCCGCGAAAAGCAGCAGAAAGCCGCTGCCGGCGGCGGCAACCCCGGTTCCTCGAGCGGGGAAAGCAGCGGCGGCGATTCCGGCTCCCACGAATAATTTTTCGACTCTTTAGCGGTTGCGGTTTGTCTAGCGGCGGACTGATATCCCGAGCGGAGTCGAAGGAGCAGTCCGCTCTTCTTTTTTGTCACGCACAAAACACCAGGCCCGCTATCCAAATCGGGGCCTGTTCTGAATTCTTCTCTGTGTTGGGGTTCGCTGTGCTAGTCCCTTCTCTGTCCTACTCTATCCTTACGTTCCTACCTCTTTACATTCTTACTTCCTGCTTTTCGCAATGTACCGCATCCAACGCCCCCCATAGCGCATCCAAGGCCTCGTGCGTGGTGGCCAAGATCTCTTCCTCATTCCCATCCGCATGCTCGCCCAGCCACTCGCGCCAGGCCGCGCGATGCGCCTTGTCCGCATCCTCATGCACCTCGAAATACGCCAACCCCTCTGGCTTCGTCACCCCATAAAACTTCTTTAACCCGGCAACCTTCGTGGTAGCGATCTCCGGCACCTGCGACTCGTAAGCGTAGAGTGCCGCTACGGCCTCCTCCACCGGCCGGTCCCCGCAAATCTCTCGGAATTTTTGCACCACTGCTTGCGTTCCGGGCAGCGCAGGGCAGCACGTAATGTCATCCTCGCCCACTCCTACGGCCGCCGCAAAATCCCGCCACAGCTTTGGATGCGGCCCCGCCGGATTCTCCTCCTCCGCCAGGTTCTCCCGGATCAATCCCTGCAGCGGACCCTTTGTTCGCGCCACCAGCACCCGCAGGTGCTTCGGAAACGCCTCTACATGCCGGTAATACTGCGCCGCATAAAGCTGTAGCGACTCCCTGCTCAGCTTCCCGGCCTGCCAATCCTGATAAAACGGATGCTTCAGCAGACTCTTCTCCGCAATCGCCGCATCCAGTTTCTTCAACAATTCCGTGTTCGCCATTTTGTCCATCCTCCGCCGCTGGCACCGCCTTATTCGCAAGCCTCCATCTCACCTAAATCGTGTCGCGAATTGTACCAAACTTTTCTTAGCAGTGTTCAAACGTCGGGTGTTTGAACGCTCGCAAAGCACTTAACTGATTCGCAACGGAGGTATTCCACGCTTGGTAAACTCTCCGGCAAGAAACTCGGGGGAACGCATCGAACCAAATCATCATTTCTGAATGTCGCGGGAACTTCAAAATCGGACGTCTCGTTCACCATGGACTCCCTCCCTATGCTAGGACGCCGCCCCATGCACCCGCTCAATATCCGCCCCAACTCCCCTCAGCTTCTCCACAATTCCCTCATACCCGCGATCAATATGATACACGCGCTCAATCGTCGTCTCGCCGCTGGCCACCAGCCCGGCCAGCACTAGCCCTGCGCTCGCCCGCAAATCCGACGCCTGCACCGTTGTGCCTGACAACTGCGCCGGCCCGCGCACCACCCCCTTGCGTCCATCAACCGAAATGTTCGCCCCCATGCGTATCATCTCACTGGCATGCAGGTAGCGGTTCTCAAAAATCGTCTCGGAAATCACCGAGGTGCCCTCTGCCTGTGTCGCCAGAGCCATGTATTGCGCCTGCATGTCCGTCGCGAATCCCGGATACTCTTCCGTCGTAACGTCAGCACCCACCAGCCTCTTCGCGCCCTGCACTCTCATCGTTGTTTTGTTCACAATCTCAATCGGCACACCCGCCTGACCTAA
>Ga0209160_1002936_pt1 | contig 14093 bp, 10 predicted proteins | sample GraSoiAngelo_153_FD_186167 | JGI IMG/M metagenome (GOLD analysis project Ga0209160, IMG submission 186167) | Grasslands soil microbial communities from the Angelo Coastal Reserve, California, USA - 14_1009_12_40cm (SPAdes) (version 2) | ecosystem: Environmental > Terrestrial > Soil > Grasslands ...
CTTCTCGAGCCACGTCGAGCGACTCGAGGCCTTTATCGGCGAGCAACCTGCGCGCATCGAGAAGCTCGACAAACAGACCTGGGGCATCACGGGAAGCGGAACAGTCACGGTCCGCTACGACACCTACTGGGACGAACCCGGTCCTTTCGGCACTCAGCTTAACAAAGACCACGCCTTCATCAACCCCGCGATGATTCTGATGTACGTCCCGAACCGCCGGGCGGAAGCTGTTCACCTATCCTTGCCTGAGATTCCCGATGCCTGGCAGGCGGCAAGCGCATCTCTCACAATGCTTGAATCGATGGGCGGCGCGCGCAATTTTGGTTTCGACGCCAGGAGTTACGACGACCTCGCCGACGCCCCGATCGAGGTCGGCAAGTTTGAAGAGTTTACTCTCACCCAGGATGCAGCCGAAGTCCGCGTGATCATCCACGGCGACAATTGGAGGCGAGATCGCGTAAGCGATGTCTTGCGCCGAATCTGCGCCTACGAAATCAAGCTGATGGATGGTGCTCCGTTCGATCACTACACTTTCATCATCCACATCGGGAAAGCCGCCTACGGCGCAGGCGGCGGCATGGAACACGTAAATTCAACGGCCGTCTCTGTTCCCTCGGATGATTTTCTCCCCGGCGTCGCTGCTCACGAGTTCTTCCATCTCTGGAATGTCAAGCGCATCCGCCCCGCGACTCTCGAACCTGTGGACTACACGAAAGAGCAATACACTCGCGCGCTCTGGTTCGCCGAGGGGGTCACGAACACGTACGGCGCCTATGCCCTTGTCCGGACTGGCCTCTGGACGAAGCAGCAGTTTTACGAGGACCTCTCCGACCAGATCACCGAGCTTGAGGCACGGCCCGCCGAGCATTGGCAAAGCGCCGAACAGTCCAGCCTCGATGCCTGGCTTGAGAAATATCCCCTCTACAACCGGCCGGACCACAGCGTTTCCTACTACACGAAAGGCCAGCTTCTTGGCCTCCTTCTCGACATCCTGATCCGCGACCACACCAACAACAACGCCAGCCTCGACGATGTGCTCCGCCTCATGAACCGCGAATTTGCGGCCAAAGGCCGTTTCTATCGCGACAGCCTTGACGTTCGTCTAATGGCTGAAAGAGCCGCCGATACTTCCTTCGAGGATTTCTTCCGCCGCTATGTCGCTGGCGCCGAGCCTCTCCCTTACAACCAGGTTCTTCCTCTCGCCGGCCTCGAGTTGCGCTCCGCCACGCGCAGTCGCGCCGTTCCGGGTTTCTCGCTCGAACGCACGCCCACAGGCGATTGGCGCGTCGTCAGCATCGACCCGGACGGCGAAGCGGCCCGCTCAGGTCTCCGCGAAGGCGACCTCATACTTCGGTGGAACGATGGAGATGTGCCACGCCGCCTCGAGCGCTGGTTGCGCGAACAGAAACCCGGCGACAAACTCCGGCTTCGTCTCCGCCGCGAGGACAAGGAACAGTCGCTCGAATTTCCACTGGGAGAAGTGAAGGAGACACTCTGGCAGGTCGTGGAATCCTCCGCGGTCGGCGAAAAGGCAAATCGCATTCGCTACGGGCTTCTCCGCGGAACCTCCGGATCAGAAAACGCGCACTAAGTCGGCATCTTCCTCTTGACGCACACTTCATGATTCGAGAGAGTTCTGTAGGACGATGCTCCGCACGCTATTCGTCGCCGTTTTCCTCACTCTCTACACGCTTCTGCTTGGCCCACCGCTCTTGCTCTATTCCCTCGCGGTCCGCGACGCCGATCTGATCTATCGCGTGGGCGTCGGCGGAGTCATGTTTGCAGTGCGGGCCGTGGGAGTGAAGATCCGCGTGGAAGGTCTCGAGCACATCCCGCCCGGCCCTTGCCTTTTCGTGGCCAATCACACGAGTTCCGCCGATGCGCCCGCTGTCGTCGGCTCGATCCCGCGGCGCGTCGCCATCCTTCTCAAGAAATCTCTGCTCAAAATACCGATTGTTGGTCAGGCGTTCGCTTTAGCCGGTTTCGTTCCCGTCGATCGCTCGGATCACGAATCTGCCATGGCGAGCCTCGAGTCCACCGCGCAGGCACTGCGCAACGGCACCTCATTCCTTGTTTATCCAGAGGGGACGCGCAGTCCAGACGGCAGGCTTCAGGCTTTCAAAAAGGGAGCGGTTGTGATGGCGATAAACGCCGGCGTAGCGATCGTGCCGATCGCATGTTCCGGCGCTCACCATGTGATGCGGAAACGTTCGCTCCGCATCCGGCCGGGCGAGATTGTGGTCCGCTTCTGCCCGCCGATCGACGCTTCGTGCTACACCTTTGAACGGCGCGATGAACTCAATGCGCTCGTTCGCGCCGCGTTGGCAGCAGCTCTTCCAGCCGACCAGCGTCCCGCGGATCTGGCCGCGACGCACACTTCGCCTGCGTGAGCAGTCACTGCTAGTACCGTTCCAACTGTTTTCCGCTAGACTCGCACGTGGAAAACAACCCCATTTCCGGCGGGCTCCATGCGGGGACTTTGCCTCAACAAGTTGGAACGGCACTAGGTCTTTCGCAGGCGCTCCATTTCCTCTTCCAACTCGCGCACGCGCCGCTGCAATTCGGGAAGCCGATTGAGCGCGGCCATGGTCTTCAACCACTGGCGATTCTCGACTGCCGGATAACCGGAATACATCGCCCGCGGCGGAACGTCGTTCGGCACTCCGCTCTGCGCGGTAATCACGGTCCCATCGCCAATGCTCAGATGTCCCGCCGATCCCACTTGCCCGGCCAGAATGCATCCGCGCCCCACTTTGGTAGAGCCGGCCAGTCCCACCTGCCCGCAAAGCAGCGTATCCTCGCCCACCTGGGAAGCGTGTCCCACGAGCACCAAATCGTCCAGCTTCGCGCCGCGTGCAATTCGCGTTTCGCCCACCGTCGCCCGGTCCACGCACGCGTTGGCCTGCACTTCAACGTCGTCCTCGAGCACCGCTGGACCGGACTGCACCATCTTTTGCCAGCTTCCATCGCCTCGCCTGGCAAACCCGAACCCATCCCCGCCAATCACGGCGCCGTTTTGGAGCGTGACGCGGCTGCCGATACGGCAATGTTCGCGCACCACCACATGCGCATGGGCAAAAAACGCGTCACCGATCTGGGCTCCTCGATAGATAGTCACAAAGCTGTGCAACACCGCGTTTTCCCCGATCGCGACGTCATCGTCCACGAAGCAATACGGCCCGATGTGCGCGCCTCCGCCGATCTGTGCCGTTTTCGCGACCACTGCACTCGGATGCACGCCTGGAGCGTAGCCTGGCGGCTGGTAAAACAACTCAAGCGCTCCGGCAAAAGCGAGGTACGGATTCGGCGTGCGCAGCGCCGCCAGGGGGCGGCTCCCAGCCCCACGCTCGATGGCGATGCCGTCCTCAATCAGAATCGCCGAAGCGCGCGTCGTCCCCAGGAGATGAAAATATTTGCGATTTGCGAGAAACGTCAGATGTCCGGCGCCCGCATATTCGATTCCGGCCACCCCGGAAATCTCCAGCTCCGGCGGTCCTTCCACCCGACAGTCCAACCTCGCGGCAATCTCTTCCAGCTTCATAGACGCGGCTCCTTCAATTCACAGCGAGTCTCGCACAGGCCTGGCGGGGAAGTACAGAAGGCCTATTCGTTGAAGAGCAGCGGCTGGCCAGCCGCTGCAGCCGCGGGTTTGCGCCGCGCAATTCCGACCACGCCGAGAACGGTCAGTTCCGAAAGCGCGGCTCGGGGCACGAAGATGTGGTCCGAATTCGAATTGAGGTCCGGCGGAGTGAGTTGCAGGCCGTTGTCCAGCAGTGTGAGCAAGTCATTTGGCACCACGCCCTCGAGCGTCTCATTATCCTTGTACCGCAGGCGCACCCAGAGCCCGTCCAGTTTTGGCCGGCTGAGAAAGGCTTTGCGTTCCGGCTCGAACTCGCCGCTGAGGTCGCGCACGAAATAGATGGATCGGATCTTCTCGAGCGGAATGGTTTCGTGTTCGCCGTCCAGAGTCAGCAGGTCGACAGGGTCGATCTGCCCCAGCCGCGAGGGGTTTAAGTAGCCGCGCAGTGGCCGTTTATCAGAAAGGACGATGATGACCTTTTTGTGAGTCGAGGCTGGGGAGCGAGTTTTCAAGGTGTCGCGAGTCTCGGCCCAGAAGCTTACCGAATTTGCCTATTTCAGACGAGTATGTTATGTTAAGCACCGTTTGCCTGTCAACTCATTGTTTTCATTAGGGTTAGGCCACTGGAGCGCCGCCCTTTGACTGAAAAAAGGCAGATCCTTAAATCCGCATCGATTATTTCCCTGGTCACGATTGTCAGTCGCGTTCTCGGCTATCTACGTGACCAGCGCATTCTAGTCCTCCTCGGTACTTCTCTCGCCGCCGATTCTTTCGTTCTCGCCTACCGCATTCCGAACCTCTTCCGCCGCCTTGTCGGCGAAGGCTCGATGACCCCTTCCTTCATTCCTGTCTTCACTACCTACATGCGCGAAAAGTCTCGAGAAGAAGTGTGGGATTTCGCCAACCGTCTTTTCTGGACGCTGGCGCTCGTCCTCGCCGTCCTCACCGTTATGGGAATGGTTTTCTCGCCTGCCGTGGTTCATCTTTTTACCATTTCCTCCGGCAAAGGTGTGCAATGGGACCAGGCCGTTTACCTGAACCGGATCATCTTCCCGTATTTGTTCTTCATCTGCTTGGCCGCGCTCGCCATGGGTATTCTGAATTGCTTCCACGTTTTCGGCCTTCCTGCGGCGACGCCCGTTTTCCTGAACCTCTCGATCATCCTTTTTTCAATCGGGGCTGTCTGGCGGTACTTCAAAGACCCGGCAGTCTCTCTTGCTGTCGGCGTGCTCGTTGGTGGTGCTCTCCAGTTCCTGATTCAGGTGCCCCTGCTGGTGCAGAGGGGTATGCGCTTCACTTTCGGCGTTTCCTTCCGGCACCCGGGTATTCGCTCGGTCGCGCGGCTGATGATTCCGCGATTTTTCGGAATTGGCATCGTGCAGATCAACTTTTTCGTGGACACCATTTTCGCGAATGCAGCCAAGATGCCTCGCGGCAGCCTGACGTCGCTCTATGTGGCCGATCGTGTCATGGAGCTCGTCCTTGGCGGCTACGCTATCGCCGTCGCGACGGCGATTCTGCCAATGATGTCCCACCAGGCGGCGGCAGGCGAGTACGACACGCTCAAGCGCACGCTCGCTTTTTCCGTCCGCATCGTGTCCTTCATCGCTGTGCCTGCGGCCCTGGGGCTGATGATTATGCGCGAGCCGATCATCCGGGTGCTCTTCCAGCACGGTCAATTCGTCGCCGAATCAACCCGCCTCACCGCACGTGCCCTGCTTTATTACTCTGTCGGCTTGCCGGCGTTCGCCGCCGTTAAACTGATCGTTCCGGCCTTCTATTCCACCCAGGACACCAAAACCCCGGTCATTGTCGCTTCCATGTCTTTGGTACTTAACATCGTCTTAAACACCGTCTTCTTGGTCTTTTTCTTTCGCACGTTTCAGAATGGCAGCCCGGCCCTGGCGACCGCGCTCGCCGGCTATTTCGATTTTTTCGCACTCTTCTTGATTTTCCGTCTGCGCTACGGCCGGATGGGTACCATGGAGATTCTCACTTCGTTTGCTCGGATCGGTCTTTGCTCGGCCATCATGGGGGTGGCGTGCTGGCTGGGCATGCGCTATACGCAATTCAGCCTGCACTCCCGTTTTTTGGTGCAGCTTTCGGTATTTACTGCTCTCATCGTGGGAGCCACGGTTCTCTACTTAGTTCTTGCGTGGCTCTTCCGTTGTCATGAGATCGAAGAGGTTTATGGCATAGCTGTTCGGCGGCGCCCGGCCGGAACGCCGCGATATCTGGAGCCGTAATGGAATTACGAGCGGCCATCTCCTCGTTCTTGACGCATGTTCGGGTCGAAAAAGGCTTGTCGGCGAATACCGTCTCGGCTTACCGGCGCGATTTGCAGAAATTTGAAGCCTTCATCCAAAAGCGCAAGCTGGCCCTGGAAAAAATCGGCCCCGACGATCTGGTGGATTTCCTCGCCGGTCTCTATCGCCAGAAACTCGAAAGCCGGACGGTCGCCCGTCATCTTGTCACTCTGCGGAATTTCTTCCGCTTCGCTCAGATGCAGGAACTCATCTCCGCGGATCCGTCGGTCAATCTGGAGTCACCGAAGATCAGGCGCTCGCTGCCGGGCTACTTGAAACTCGAAGAGGTCGAGCGGCTTCTGGAGCAACCCGATTCCTCGACGGCGCTCGGTCTGCGCAACCGCGCCATGCTCGAAGTCCTTTATTCCACCGGTCTGCGCGTTTCCGAACTCATCGGCTTGCAGGTTGCAGATTTGGATGCCAAGGTTGGCTGCGTCCGCTGTATTGGGAAAGGCGACAAGGAGCGTATTGTTCCGGTTGGACGCAAGGCCCTTCACGTCGTGGAAAAGTACTTGCGTGAAGCGCGCCCCAATCTTCTCGGCAAGTCGCGCTCGGGCGGTACATCGCTTTTTGTCAATTGCCGCGGCGGTCCGCTCAGTCGTGTCGGCGTCTGGAAGATTTTGTCGGCCTATGGACGGCGCGCAGGTTTGCGCGTGGCGCTCACGCCGCACATGCTGCGGCACAGTTTTGCCACGCATCTGCTGGAGCGCGGCGCCGATTTGCGCTCCGTCCAGCTCATGCTGGGCCATGCGGACATTTCGACGACGCAGATCTATACACACGTCGTCGAAGAACGCTTGAAGCAGATTTACAAAGCGCATCACCCGCGCGCGTAGCGCGGCACCCCGGGAACCTACTCGGCCCTGCAACAGGCTGGCTGGGCTGCAGAGCCGTGACGTGAGGAGCGCAATGCCCGACTACATGTTTTTGCTCGAAAGCCGGCTCTCGCCGGAACAGCGCGCCGCCATGCTCCGTGTCCAGGAGCTGGCCGCGGCCCTGGGCTTCAATGTCTATCTGACCGGCGGCACGGTGCGCGACCTGATCACCGGTGCGTCCCTCCGCGACCTCGATTTCACGATTGAGGGCAATCCCTCGAAGGTCGCCCGTGAGCTCGAGAAGGGCGGCGCACAGATCGTTTTCGAGGACGAGAAGACGCGGCACGTTGAGATCATCTTCGCCGGAGATTGCGACGGCAGCATCGCCGCCGCGCGCGACGATTACTACGTCCGGCCGGGCACGCGCCCCGAAATCCGCTGGTCTACGATTATGGAGGATTTGCGCCGGCGCGACTTCTCTTTGAACGCCATCGCCATCTCTTTGAATCCGGCCTCGCGCGGTCTGCTGCTCGATCCCACGAACGGCCTTTCCGATGTCGAGCGTGGCGAGGTGCGCGCGCTTTCGATACACAGTTTCACGAATCAGCCGGTTCGCTTGTTGCGCGCCGTGCGCTATGCCTCCCGCATGGGCTTCAAACTGGAACCGCGCACACAGGAATGGTTTGCTCTCGCCCTCGAGCGGGACCTCCAGCATACGATTGCGCCCGAAGATGCGGGCGAGGAACTTCGCAATCTCGCGCGCGAGGAGCGCCCTGCGCCGGTCCTGAAGGCTTTGGAGAATCACGAAATCCTTGACGCGCTCCATCCCCTCCTTGCCAAAAAACATCCCGACTACGACGCCATCGCGCGGCTCACGAAAGTCCGCGAAGATCTCCTGATGGCGGGGCTACGGCCACGTCTCGCCAACGCGATGACTCTGGCCATTCTTGGGCGGCTCAAGGACCGTGAGCAGAGCTCGCTCCTGTCGAAGCTCGGTTTCCGTTCGGCGGAGGCGGAAGCCATACTGGATCTCGAGGACGCAGCGCTGAAGGCGCAGAGGGAACTCGCGGGCCGTCGCGCGAGCGCCCCCATTGATGCCTATCGGTTTCTCGAAAAACTCCCGCTTGAGCAGATGGCGTACCTTTTGGCGGAGTCCTCCAATTCGAAGGCTCTCTCCAAAATTCGGGCGTACGTTCAGAAATGGCGGCCCGTCCGGGCGGCTTTGCCGACGGCGATCACCGAGCTGGAGTCCATCGGCATGCCCCGGGGACCGAAGTTTGACGCCGTCATCGAACAGTTGTTTGCCGCGCAGCTCTCCGGAAAGGGCAAAACGCACGAAGATCGCGTAAAAATCCTGCGTAGACTTTCCGGCATTAAGGAGCCTCCGAAGAAGAAGGCTGAAGAGAAAAAGAAGAAATCGGGAAAGGCAGCGGCCAAGCGGGGCGCCGCCGTGCAAGCTGCGCACAGGGCGCGAGCGGCCGCCGTCAGCCAGCGCGCGGCAAAGGCCGCTCCGATTTCTCCGCATTCCGCCAAGGGAAAGCCCGTTCCTGCGCACGTGAGAGCAAAAGGCGCGTCCCCGCATGGAGCAAAGAAGAGTGCCAAGCAAAGATAGTGCTGGTCCTTCATTGTCCGCGGAGATTTCGCCCCACCCCATTGCCGTCGGGGTCGCAAATCTCCTCAGAGAGATTTAGAATCGAGGCCCATGGGTCACCAGCAGTTTGTTCATCTCCACGTTCACACGGATTACAGTCTTCTCGACGGCGCGTGCGAGATCACCCAACTTCTCGACACCACATCGCGCCTCGGCATGCCGGCCGTGGCTGTCACGGACCACGGCAATCTCTTTGCCGCGGCAAATTTCTTCTACGAAGCTAACAAGCGCGACGTAAAACCCATCATTGGCTGCGAGGTCTATGTGGCCAAGGGGAGCCGGTTCGATCGTGGCGAGAAGGTCGGGCCCGTTGCGCAGAACGGCGTAGACGGCGAGCCCGGCATGCGCGGGAGCAACCATCTTCTCTTGCTCTGCGAATCGAACGAGGGCTATCAAAACTTGATCAAGCTCGTTTCCGCCGGCTTTCTCGAGGGCTTTTATTACAAACCGCGCATCGACCATGAGTTGCTCTCCAAACATAGTCGCGGCCTGATTGCGCTCTCCGCGTGTCTGCGCGGCGCGGTCACAGAAGCCGTTGTACAAGACCGCTACCGCGAAGCTCTGGAAAACGCGTACCGCTTGCAGGATATCTTCGGAAAGGGCAATTTCTTCCTCGAGATTCAGGATCAAGGCCTCGACATCGAGAAGTCCGTCAATCGCGATCTCCTCCGACTGTCAAAGGAATCAGGCATACCGCTTGTGGCTACCAATGATTGCCATTACCTGACCCATGAGGACGCGCACGCCCAGGATGTGCTTCTTTGCATCCAGACGGGTAAGACGATCAGCGACCCTCATCGAATGAAGTTTGCGACCGACCAATTTTATTTCAAGACTGCCGCGGAAATGACGCGGGTCTTCCGTGAGCTCCCGGACGCGCTTTCGCGCACGCTTGCGATTGCCGAACGCTGCAATGTCAAAATCGAAAAACTTCGCGACCCCTTTCCAGAATTCAAAGTTCCGCCAGGCGACACGCCCGGTGGCTATTTCGAGAAGGCCGTGCGAGAAGGATTTGCCGCGCGCTTGCCTCATCTTGAGCGTTTATCGCAGCGGGGGGCGCTGCGAAATCCCCTGAGTGAATATGAGCGCCGGCTCACGCACGAGATCCAGATGATCCAGAAGATGCGCTTCGAAGGGTATTTCCTGGTCGTCTGGGATTTCATTCGCTATGCGCGATCCCAGGGAGTCCCCGTCGGGCCGGGCCGGGGCTCCGCGGCCGGCAGTCTAGCCAGTTACGCGCTTCGCATCACCGATGTTGATCCGCTTCAATACGACTTGATCTTCGAGAGGTTCCTCAACCCGGAGAGGATTTCGTTGCCCGATATCGATATCGACTTCTGCATGCGCCGCCGCGGCGAAGTGATCGAGTATGTGACCCAGAAATACGGCCGCGAAAACGTCGCGCAGATCATCACGTTTGGCACGATGGCGGCCAAGGCTGCGATCAAAGACGTGGGCCGAGCCATGGACATTCCCTACGGCGAGGTGGACCGGCTGGCAAAGCTCGTCCCCAATGAATTGAAGATCGCGCTGGAAGCAGCCCTCCAGCAATCGGCGCAGCTCCGCGCGGCCGTAGAGAGCGACGAGCGCATGAATGAATTGATGACTGTTGCGCGCCGCCTCGAGGGATTGGCGCGCCACGCTTCAACGCACGCCGCTGGCGTGGTCATCTCGCCGCGCCCGCTGATGGAAATCGTTCCGCTCTATAAGACGAATCGAGACGAAATCACGACGCAATACGACATGAACGCCCTTGAGCGGATCGGCCTGCTCAAAATGGACTTTTTGGGGCTCACCACGCTCACGGTTCTGCACGACGCGGTCCGCATGGTCGCGCAGAACCGCGGCACCCAACTCGACCTCGAAAATCTTCCTCTTGACGACGCCGATACCTACAAGCTTTTCGCGCGCGGCGACACGACGGCCATTTTCCAGTTTGAATCGCACGGCATGCGCGATATCCTCCGCCGTTATCAGCCGGCTCGTATCGAGGATTTAACGGCTCTCAACGCGCTGTACCGGCCCGGTCCCATCCAGGGCGGCATGATCGACGACTTCATCAACCGAAAGCAGGGCAAGACCCGCGTCAGCTACGAACTCCCGCAGCTCAAGGACATTCTCGAAGAAACCTACGGCGTCATCCTGTATCAGGAACAAGTCATGCAGATCGCCAGCCGGCTGGCAGGCTTCTCGCTCGGGCAAGCGGACATTCTCCGCCGGGCCATGGGCAAGAAGAAGGCCGAGGAAATGGCGGCACAGCGGCAGAAATTTCTCGCAGGCTGCAAGGCGAACATAATTCCCGATAAAAAAGCCGAAAACATTTTCGATCTCATGGAGGAATTCGCGGGCTATGGATTCAACAAGTCGCACTCCTGCGCCTACGCCCTGCTGGCCTACCAGACCGCTTATCTCAAGAGCCATTATCCGGTCGAATTTATGGCCGCGCTGCTCACCTCCGAGACCGGAAACACGGAAAGGGTCGTGAAGTACATCAATGAGGCGCGCGGCATGGGAATCACCGTGCTTCCTCCGGACGTGAACGAGAGCGATTTGTATTTCACGCCTGTCGGTGAAGCGATCCGCTTTGGTCTCGCCGCGATCAAGAATGTCGGCGAAAACACCGCAAAAGCAATCCGCGATACGCGGCAAGAGAAAGGCGCGTTCCGGACGTTGTTTGATTTTTGCGAACGCATCGATTCGCGTTTCCTGAACAAACGAGTATTCGAGAGCCTCATCAAGTCCGGCGCTATGGATTCGCTCGGTCCTCGGGAGTGTGTACTCGCGACCGTGGACGACGCGCTTGCTGCCGTCCAGCGTGCCACGCGGCACCGCGAATCCGGCCAGCACGGGCTCTTTGGCGTTGCCGCCGCTCCCGCGCCGGTCCCCGTCGAACTGCGCGAGGCGGAGCCTTGGAGCGAAGAGGAGCGGCTCGCCAGCGAATACGCGGTGTTGAGCTTCTACGTTTCGGGCCACCCCCTTGCGAAATACGCTTCTCGGCTGCAGGAACTGAAGGCAGTTCCGCTGGGCGAGATCGAGTCGCGCCGCAATCGGGAAGAAATTACCGTGGCGGGCATGATCGTGGGGGTGCGGCCGATGCGCTCGAGGCGGGGGCAGCGTTGGGCGATTTATACCCTCCAGGACATGACCGGCGTGCAGGAGTTGTTAGTTTTTCCAGAAAGTTTCTCGCGCCTGGAGAGTGTTTTGAAGACGGGCAATCCACTGCTGTTGAAAGTTCGCGTGCAGGTGGAAGAAGCAGCGACCCGGCTCTCGCTTCTTGAGGCGCGTACGCTGGAAAGTCTGACCGGGAGCGCTCCGGCCTTGCTCCGCGTGCGCCTGGACCTTGAGGAATTGACCGAAGCGACGCTGGACCGCTTGCGGGGACTTCTTGAAGGCTGCCCGGGTCCGTGCCCCGTGGCTTTCGAGCTGCGATCGCCGGACGGATCCGTGGCGACGTTGCACGCGCAGCACCGCGTGCGTCCCGCGCCGGAATTGCTTGCGGCGATGGAAGAGTTGTGCGGTCGCGAAGCCATTGAGCTTGTGAACTGAGGGATGCTCGAAGCAGAGATGAGAGGGACGCCTTGGACCCAGCCGAACGCCAGCGCGGTCGCCAGAAAGAGATCGAACGGCTTGAGAAGGACGTTGAGGAGTTGCGGCGGCTCGCTCCTGAAAAGGTCGGGGATGAGGACCTCGAGCGACTTCGGCGCGAAGTCGCCGAGCTGAAAAAACAGTTCCTGGAACATCTTGGCCCGTGGCAACGAGCGCAGCTCGCGCGGCATCCGCAGCGGCCCTACACATTGGATTTTATTCGCCTGCTTTTTACAGATTTCGTTGAGCTCCATGGCGACCGCGGCTTCGGGGACGACAAGGCAATCATCACCGGGCTCGCGAAATTCCACGGCCGCCCAGTGGTCGTTCTCGGCCACCAGAAGGGGCGCGACACGAAACAGCGCGTCGTACGCAATTTCGGCCAGCCGAAGCCGGAGGGATACCGCAAAGCGCTGCGAGTGATGCAACTCGCGGCCAAATTCCGCCGGCCGGTCTTCACGTTTGTGGATACGCAAGGAGCGTACCCCGGGATCGACGCCGAGGAGCGCGGCCAGGCCGAGGCCATCGCGCGGAACCTGCGCGAAATGGCTCGCCTGCCGGTGCCCATCATCGTGACGATCACCGGTGAAGGCGGCTCGGGCGGGGCGCTGGCTATTGCGGTGGGCGACCGAGTGAACATCTTGGAGAATGCCTTCTACTCCGTGATCTCTCCCGAAGGTTGCGCGGCGATTATGTGGCGCAACTCTGCAAAAGCCGAAACAGCGGCAGCGGCGCTGAAAATTTCGGCGCGCGAGTTGAAGGAGCTTGGCCTGGTTGATGAGATCGTTCCCGAACCGGATGCTGGTGCTCACACTGACCACGAAGCAGCGGCGCGCCTCCTTGACGGTGTGCTGGAACGAAACATGATCGAGTTGACCGGCCTTCCCCCCGACGACCTGATCCGAAAACGGTACGATAAGTTCCGTCAGATGGGCCAGTTCTTCGATTTGAGAAGATGACCGGCAACGAGGCAGGAGGTGGGTCGAAAAAGGGCCGCCGACGCTATGTTCTAGTCAGATGGGGTTAATACAGTACTCGCGTGCGGCGTTCCTGCATGCGTGGCAAATACTGGAAATTATGCCGCCAAGATTTTCAACTGCTGAGTGTCTGGTGCAACCTCCGCCGGTCCGGGCCGTAGCAGATTGGGAACGCATTCAAGAAGCGATGTTGTGGAGGAACGGGCCGTGGGACTAGGCTTTTCATATATGACAACGACTGGCCGATCAATCGCGAGGGACGCGGGAAGCGACGGCAGCGAGGCGGAAGCTGGCGTGGGGAGGCCCGGGGTGTTTATGTCGGAACCATTTCGTCCGTACGAGAAGCTGGTGGAGATCACCGTCCTGGGGAGAAAATTCCAGGTGCCGGAGAAAAATTCCATCCTGCGCTGCTTTCAGTTCATCAGCCCGGAGACGATTCCCTACGGGCGTTTCTGCTGGAATCAGGATTGCCAGTATTGCCGGGTGGTGGCCCAGTTGCCGGACGACGATGAGGCACGTGAGATGCTGAGCTGCAAGTTCATCGTGATGCCCGGAATGGAGATCACCGAGATCAGCCAGGAATTGAAATGGTGCCTCCGTTCGAAGCTGCCGACGGAAACACCTGTCGAGCGATAGAGCCATACCGTCTCCAGGATCGAATTCATTCGGAGCCTTCCTCGAAGCGATCGTTTGCTCGTAAGTGTGGCCTGCCTTAGAATTCTTAGCTCGTCTATGAACGAATCCATGCTTCTGAACTGCGATGGGTGTGGGCAGCCGGCATCGCCGGAGCACGTTGCGAAGCGACTAAAGCGACTGGAATGGGCTACCCGGTTTCGACCCCTGCACATCAGCGTGCTGTTCTTAGGTGCCGTGTCCCCGGCGGAGGACGCCGGATACCTGTACAGCGGTGCGGGCGAAGCGGAAGATCGAAGCCAGAAGCAAGCCTGTTTGGGCGAGGCCGCGCGAATCCTGGAAGCTTGCGGGATTGATCCAGGGAATGGTAGCGGCGCGCAGCTTGCTGAGCTCCAGCATCGCGGATTTTTCCTGACCTACATATTGGAATGCCCGGCTGCGCAAATGACGCTAGGCCACGACGCACTCGTCCGCGTCATCCTGCGGCAGTTTCCATCGGCGCTGATGCGAATCCGTCGCTCTCTACGGCCGAAGCGCATCGCGGCA
>Ga0209160_1002942_pt1 | contig 14076 bp, 11 predicted proteins | sample GraSoiAngelo_153_FD_186167 | JGI IMG/M metagenome (GOLD analysis project Ga0209160, IMG submission 186167) | Grasslands soil microbial communities from the Angelo Coastal Reserve, California, USA - 14_1009_12_40cm (SPAdes) (version 2) | ecosystem: Environmental > Terrestrial > Soil > Grasslands ...
AAGGCGGAAAGGCGCAGCTCGAGGCGGGCGCGGAAGTCACCATCACCGTCGATCCCGCGGTGCTCGGCAACGCCCAGCGGTTCTCCTGCTCGTACGAGGGCCTCCCCGACGACGTCTCGATTGGCGACCCGGTGCTGATCAATGACGGCGCCATCAAGCTGGAAGTGATCGCCGTCGAGGGAAAAGACGTCCGCTGCCGCATCAAGGTGGGCGGGACGATCTCCGACCACAAAGGCATCAACCTGCCCGGCACTCCGGTGTCGATCCCGGCGCTGACGCCCAAGGACATCGAGGACCTCAAGTTCGGTCTGGAGCACGAGGTCGACTACGTCGCGCTCAGCTTCGTGCGCAGCGCCGACGACCTCCGCCTGATCAAGCGATACGCCCCCACCACTCCCATCATCGCGAAGCTGGAGAAGCCGCAGGCGGTCGATCGGGTGGACGAGATCGCGCAGCTGGCTGAGGGGGTGATGATCGCGCGCGGCGATCTCGGCGTGGAGATGCCGCTCGAGCGCGTGCCGCTGATCCAGAAGACCGCCATCGAGCGGACGAATCACTACGGCAAGATCGCCATCGTGGCCACGCAGATGCTGGAGAGCATGATCGTCTCTCCCCAACCGACGCGCGCGGAAGTGAGCGACGTGGCCAACGCGGTGCTGGATGGCGCCGACTCCGTCATGCTCTCCGCGGAGACGGCCACCGGCGCCCATCCGGTGGAAGCGGTGAAGACGATGGCTGCGATCGTCGAGGAAGTGGAACGGAGCGCGCGTTACCAGGCCCTGCCCGACCCGAGCCTCGATCGCGGCGAGAGCACCTTCGCCACCGCAGTCGCCCGCGCCTGTGCGGCGGCGGCGCAGCAGCTCGGCATCGGGACCATCTGCGTGTACACCCGCACCGGGGAGACCGCGCGGCAGATCGCCGAATACCGGCCGCAGGCCCGGATCGTCGCGTTCACCGCCAGCGAAGTCTCCTGGCGGCGGATGGCGCTCTACTGGGGCGTCACGGCGCGCCGGGTGCGCAAGCCATTCGAGACCACGGACGAGATGATCAGCACCATCGCGCAGACGCTGGTGGGGGCCGGCGAGGCGATGCGCGGCGAGGCCATCGTGATCGCCAGCGCCGTACCGCCGAACCGGCCTACGTTCGGGGCCTCGATGATGCAGATTCACCGGCTCTGAAGCGCCTGCAGCTCCTCCCGCGCGAATTCCGCCTGGTCGCAGTCCTCGTTCGCCGCCTGGAGCAGCTGGCGGCGGGCGAGAGGCGCGTCGTCGGGCGCGTGCACGACGAGCACGCGGCCCATTCCACCCTTCCCCAGCTCCCGCTCGATGCGATACCGGCCGGCGAGCACGGTTCCCGCCGCCAGCTCGCTCGGCACCGGCGGCGGCTGGGGCGTGGAAAGCGTAGGCCGCCTTGGAGTTTGCGGGGAGCGGTCCGCCGGTCCCTGCGTGCGGACGAACCCGTGTCGCGTCAGATCATACGACCAGGATACCAGGGCGGTGACGACGAACCCCGCGGCCGCGGCCCAGATCAGCGCCCGCAACGTCCAGGCCGGCAGATCGAGGTTGTGCACGATGATGTCGGCGAGCTGCAGCGCGCCCGCGGCCGCCACTCCATATGCGGTCAGCGCGCCGAACACGCCGCGCCGACGCAGCTCGCCGAAGATTCCAGTCACTTCACCTGGTGCGCGATGACCTTGTCCTTGATCTTCGCGTACGTCGCCTTGGGGATGATCTTCTTGTCCACCAGCTCGTCCTTCGCCTTGTAAGGCCTGCCCTCGATGATCTTCTTCGAGTAGGCGTCGCCGATCCCCGGCAGCGCCTTCAGCTCCTCCTCGCTGGCGGTGTTCAAGTCGAGCTTCTCGGTCTTCGTGGCCGACGCTTTCCTGTCGGCGGGCTGCGTCTTGGCGAATGCGACGGACGGGGCGAACAGCAGAGCGACGGCGATGGCGATGGCGCGCAGCAGCTTGGTCATGTGGCCTCCGGAGAGGAACTCCTGCGCGTCCCTCTAACACACGTCAGGAGGTCGCGAGCGCGCGGGAGACCTGCTTCTTCGCCGCCACGAACTTCTTCTGGTCGGCCTCGACCTGGGCGGCGTATCGCTCCGCGAACTCCACCGCGGCATGCGCCGTCTCGGCCGGATCCCAGGCCGCGCCGAGCAGGACTGGCGCGTTCACCCGCGCGTGGAGCCGGGCGAGCACCTGCCCGCACTGCCGGGCATAGGAAAGCAGCTGCCCGTCGTCTTTCGCCAGCAGCTCGCGCCCGATCTTCTCCTCCTCCGGCTCGTTCTCCCGGGCGAGCGCCGGAATTCCGCCCAGCCGGGTGGCGGCGACGCGGGGCCAGGGGTCGCCCTGCAGCCGGCGGATGGCCGCGGTCTGGACGCGAGCGCGCTCCCGCTCCGGCGGCTTCCCCAATGCCTGGTCCATCGCGCTTTGCCGCGCCTCCTTCATCTCGATGAGACGCCGCTCGCCGCGTTGTCCGACGAGCAGCGTGAAACGCACCCGGCCCAGCGAGCCGGTCCCCTTGAACCGGTAGGCCACGTCGAGGACTTCAGATCCCTTCGGCGGATCGGGCGCCTTGAGCTGTTTCAGGTGCTCGACGTACTCCTCGAACGCCGCACGCACCCGATCCACCCACTGCGGATCGACGCGCGCGAACTTCTCGCTGTCCGCGATCCGGTCTCCCGTGGGCGCCACCCTCTCGATCAATTCCTTCTGCGTACGGCGCCCGCGCTCGCGCAACAGCTCGGCGACCTCACCCTCCGCCTTGTCCTGCGTCCAGGGCAGGATCGGGAACCGGCCGCCCATCTTCTCCAGCTCGGACGCCCAACCTTGCGCGATCGCCACCGCTGCCTGCAGACGGACGAGCGCGTCGATGCCGGGAAGGAGCAGCGCGCTCGTGCACAGGCGCTTGAGATCGAGATCCACGGGACCGCAGCCGACGTCGTCGAAATCGTTCACGTCGAAGACCAGCGCGCCGCTCTGCCCGCGGTAGACGCCGAAGTTCTCCAGGTGGAGATCGCCGACGATCAGACCGGCCGGCGCCGTTCCCTGCGCCAGTGAAACGCGGGACTGCAACACGTCGCACGCCATGAGATGGAACGTGCCTCGCAGGAACTGGAATGGCGTGTTTGCCAGCGCTTCCAGCTTCCGCCGCAACGCCTCCGCCCTGGCCTCCACTGGTCCTTCGCCCGGCCGGTTGTACTCGATGATCTCCGCGACGACGTCGCGCGCCATCTACTCGAGCGAAGCCGCGCAGCGCGCGACCCGCTCCATCGCCTTGCGGATGTCCGCTTCGGAGATGGCGAACGACAGGCGCAGGAACCCCTCGCGCCCGAACGCGCTCCCCGACACGGTGGCGACTCCGAAGTCCTCGAGAAGGATCTCCGCCAATCGCTGCGTGGCGGCGACCGGCTCGCCCCGATATTTCCGCGACAGCAGCCCGGAGAAGTTTCCGAACACGTAATAGGCACCGTCCGGCGCGTGCGCATCGACCCCGCGCACCTGGCGGAGGAGGTCGACCATCAGGTGGCGTCGCTTCTCGAAGTCGGCGCGCATCGCTTCCACCGGTTCCTGTGGGCCGCGCAGCGCCGCGACCGCGCCGTGCTGCGAGAGCGAGCTCGGATTCGAGGTGCTCGCGTCCTGCACCTTGTTCATGCCCGCGATGATTTCGGCGGGTCCGCACGCCCAGCCCAGCCGCAAGCCGGTCATCGCGTACGCCTTGGAGCAGCCGTTCACGAGGACCGTGCGATCCTTCAGCTGCGGCGCAACCTGGAGGATGTTGGTGGCCTTGACTCCCCCGTACACCAGCTTGTCGTAGATGTCGTCGGAGAGGATGACCACCTTGGGGAACTTCTCCAGCACGCGCGCGATCCCGCGGATCGTTTCGGCGCTCCAGACCGCGCCGGTCGGGTTCGAGGGGCTGGAAAACATGAACACCCGGGTGCGCGGCGTGAGCAGCTTCTCGAGATCCTCGGGCCGCGGCGACCAGCCGTCCTCCTGCCGGAGCATGAGCTCGACGGGCTTTGCCCCCGCAAGCCGTACCATCTCCGGATAGCTCACCCAGTACGGGTTCGGGATCACCGCCTCGTCGCCTTCGTCGAGCAGCGCCATGCAGGCGTTGTAGAGCGCCTGCTTGGCCCCGGAAGTGGCGGTGATCTGCCCGGGGGGCCAGCGCAGCGAAACCTCGCGGAACATCCAGTCCGAGATCGCCTCGCGCAGCTCGATGATTCCGTTCGAGGCCGTGTACTTCGTGTACCCTTTGCGCAGGGCCTCAGAGATCGCCTGCGCGACGTGGGGAAAGACCGGGAAGTCCGGCTCGCCCACCGAAAGAGAGACGATGTCCCGGCCCTCGCGCCGCAGCTGGATGGCACGGGCCGTCATCGCCATGGTTGCCGACGGCTTCACCGCTTCGAGACGCCTGCTCGTCACTTGAACCTCTTCTTCAGGGCTTCCAGGACGTTCTGGGGCACGAGCCCGCTCACGTCGCCACCGAGCCGCGCAACGTCCCGGACGAAGCGGCTGGAGATGTAGAAGTAATCCTCGCCGGTCATCATGAAGAGCGTCTCGATCTCCTTAGCGAGCTTGCGATTCATGTTGGCCATCTGGAACTCGTACTCGAAATCGCTCACCGCCCGCAGCCCGCGCAGTACGGTATTGACGCCCTCCTGCTCGGCGAACTTCACCAGCAGCCCGGAGAACGTCTTCACCTGCACCCGCTTGTCGAGGTTCAAGGCCCCGCGCAGCAGCTGGACGCGCTCCTCCACGCTGAAGAGCTCGTCCTTCGCCGGGTTCTTCAGCACCGCGACGATCAGTCCGTCGAACATCTTCAGGCCGCGCTGGATGATGCTCAGATGGCCGTTCGTCGGCGGGTCGAAGGAGCCCGGGTACAGGGCGATCCGCGGGGGCATCGGGCCGGCATCCTGCGGGAGAGAGCGCGCGAGGTCAAATGTGTTCTGCAACGGACGGCAAGCGTGCGCGCGACCTCTGGCGTGATCAGTTTGCGGGCACATGCGCCACGCAGCCTGGCTGACCACAGCGACCCTGATCTTCGGATGTGCGCAAGGTGGCCCGGCCGGAGATCCGCTGGTCGACGTCGGCGCGCCGCTTCCTCCACGGCCGGCGCCCGACGCAGGTCCGGCGGAAGCCGGTCCCTGCGACCCTTCCATCGCGGCGGGTGAAGGGGTCGCGATTGCGGACACCGGCGCCTGTCCCGGGGTGGTCCCGGCCGCCGCATCCTGCGCCGCCGACATCACGATCTGCTCGGGCGTCCGGGCGGGCATGGACGGTCTCCAGGGGGATTCCGCGAGCGCCGCCACCAGCGACGGGCGCGGCTCCGTCGTCCTCTCCTGCCATCGCGCGGACGTGGGCCCGCCGCAAAACAACTACCTGTTCGTCCCAAAGCCGTCCGGGTTCATCTCCAAAGCGCCGCTCGGAGTCGACGTGCGCCCCCTGGCGGACGGGTTCGTCAGCTCGCGGGGCTCGGTCCTGTTGCCGCCCCCCGAGTACGATTTCCTCGCTCACGACGGCGACCTTCGCAGCGCCCAGAGCGGGGGGGTGCTGTACGCAGGCCCCCACGGCGCCGTGATCCTCCACCTGGACGGCGGCCAGCTCGTCGCGCAATCGTTTGGCGCGGACGGAACGCTTCGTGCCACCAGCACCGTGGGCGCTTTCCCGGCGTCCGCCGGTAATCCCATGACCGGCGGCTCCATGAGCACGACCGGGGCGACGCTGATCGTGTGGCAGGTGTACGGCGATGCGGACGCCAAAGCGCGCTGGCTCGCGCCCGATGGGACGCTCTCGGCCGATACGTTCCCCGTCGCTGGCTGGACTGACAGTGCGCCATTCACCGCCGCCCTCGCCGGAGGAGCGGTCGCGATCGCCGCGCAGCCGCCCAGCGGAGTCCCCTCCCGCAGGTGGCGCGGCCTGATCGGGGCCGGGGACACCCGCGAGCGCCCGGCGCCGGCGTGGCTCGCCTCGCGCGGCGACTTCTTCCTCCTTCCGGGCGGAAGCGCGATGGCGTTCGGGCGCGAGATCGTCGGAGCCGACGGGACGCTGTGCGGCACGGTCGATCTGGGGGCACCGCTGACTGGCATCGGCGTCGACGGCACGGCATTCGCCGCGCGGAGTGAGCGGACGTTCCGCATCTACCCGCAGCTATTCCGCTGAGAGGATGAGCAGGCGGGTATCGCCGTAGCGGCGCTCGTCCGCGACGCGCAGACCCGGGGGCGGCTCCGGGACCGGCTCGCGGCGGTCCATTTCCAGCACCACTCTCGCGGCCGGAGCGAGCAGCTCGTTCAACCCCAGCGCGTCGAGGGTCTTCTGCGCGGCGCGCGATGCGTACGGCGGATCGGAGAACACCAGATCGAATCGCTCGCCGCGAAGCTGTTCGAGCGCCTGCGGCAGCTCACCGCGCAGCACCCGGCAGCGGCCGTCGTACTTCAGCGACGCGATGTTGTGGAAGATCGCCGCGCAGGCGCGCGCGTCGTTCTCGACCAGCACCGCGCGCGCCGCCCCGCGGGAGACCGCCTCGAGCGCAAGCGCGCCCGTTCCAGCGTACAGATCGAGCACGGCCAGCCCGTCCACGCGTTGGCCCAGCGCATCGAACAGGCTCTGACGGACGCGATCCGCCGTCGGACGGACGCTCTTCCCCGGTACCGCGCGGAGCGGACGGCCGCGCGCCTCGCCGCCGACGATCCTCAATCCCCGCCTTCGTGCGCCGCCGCGATCGCGGCGATCAGCCGGGCCGACGTCGCGCGGCAGCCGGTCGCGCGAAGCAGCTCGAGGCCCTCGAAGCAGCAGAGCGCCTCGAGTCGCGACTGGATCGGCGCCGGCAGGTCGCGCAGCATGCGCTGGTGGCGCGCCGCCGCCTGCTCCGGGGTCGCGCCGTTCTCGTCGGCCCAGGACTGGAGCTGGTCCCACATCTCCCGCGGAACCGACCGCCGCAGCGCCCGCAGGAACGGTCCGGAGGCGACCAGCTGCCGCAACCCTCTGGGCGGAAGGTGGAGCGCGATCGACTCCATCGCCGTCGAGAGCGCGATATCGCGCAGGTCCGCCGCGAGCGCATCCGCCTCGTCCTCCAGCCCCGTGATGCGGACCGCGCTCGGGGGCGCTCCGCGAGACCTGAGCTGCCGCGCCAGCTCGGCCGCTGCCCGCGCTCCTCCGAGGGGAACGATCTCCAGGCCAAGCTCCATCTGGCACACCGCGGTCGCGGTCAGTGCGGCATCGCGGGCATCCTCCTGCGTGTCCGCGGCGGTGATCGAGACGCCGGTGAATCCCGCCTCGATCTCGCGTTGCACGCGCTCCGCGTCGGGGATCGCGCTGCCGGCGCGCGGAGGGTCCTTGAGCAGCGCCAAGGGGCCGCGAAACCCGACGTCTCCGGCCGCGCGGAAGACCGCATCGGCGAAAGCGATGTCGTCTCGCGCTTCCTGCGGGCCCTTCTCCTCCGCGGCCCCCGAGGGCCGGACGAGGACGAGCGGCGCCTCCGCGTCGCGCGCCGCACGCGCAAATCCGGCGATCGCCGCCGGGGCCGGCGCGTAGAACGCGACCAACAGCAGCTCTTCGCGCGCGGCCGCGGCCAGGAGATCCCGTGCGCTGAGCACGAGCAACTGGCGGCCACCCAGCCTCGAGACCGCCTTCGCGGGCCGGCGCGACCAGACGCGCTGCAGCAGCCCGTTCCGCTTCAGTGAATCACCTCTTCGTGCTGGTAACGATCGCTCTCGAACTGGATGGTGGTGTGCTCGATGGCGAAGCGGCCGCGCAGCACGGCCTTCGCCTCGGTGAGGATCTCGTCGTGGCTGCGGCAATCCGGACCCTCGCAGCTCACCACGATGTGGCAGGAGAGCGCGATGAGCCCGCTGGTGATCGTCCAGACGTGCAGGTCGTGCACGGCCGCCACGCCGGATACGTTCGCGATCGCCGAAGAGACCTCGGCGACCGGGATGTGGCGCGGCGCGCCCTCGAGCAGGACGTCCACCGCATCCCGGCAAAGGCGGATCGCGCTCCAGACGATGGTGGCTGCGATGAGGAAGCTGACGATGGGGTCGGCGGCGAGCTGCCCCGTCCAGGCGATCAGCAGCGCGGATACCAGTACTCCGATCGAGTTGAGCAGGTCCCCCGCCAGGTGCAGGAACGTGGCCCGCAGGTTCATGCTCCCCTGTGCGCTGCCGTGCGTGATCCACATACCGACGGCGTTCAGCGCGATCCCGAGGCAGGCGAGCATCACCATCGTCTGCACGCGAACCGGCACGGGATGCATGAGCCGGTGATATCCCTCGATGGCGATTCCGGCGGCGATGGCGAAGAGCACGGCGCCGTTCACCAGCGCGGCGAGGATTTCCAGCCGGTAGTACCCGTAGGTCCGCTTCGCATCGGCAGGGCGGCTGGCGATTCGGAGCGCGAACAGCGAGAGCCCGATCGCCGCCGCGTCGGCAAGCATGTGTCCCGCATCGGACAGCAGCGCGAGGCTGTTGGAGAGCCAACCGCCGACGCCTTCCGCGACCGTGGCAACCACCGCTACGGCCATCGCGATCACGAGCTTGCGATGCTCGCCGACCCGCTCGGGGCCGCTGGCACGCGAGTGGTCGGAGGGTTGCTGATCGTCGGAGGCCTGATGATGATCGTTCATCCGCGCCGGATACTATACAGCGCATTTCAGAGTCGCTTTTCAAGGCTGTTCCCGGGTGCGCAAATCAGCCAGCAACTGCGCGGGCCGCAACCCGCGTTCCGCGGCAGCGTCTGGCGTCCACATGCGCTACCATTCCTGCATGCAGAGAGAGCTGCACGGCGCCGCCTCAGGCTTCGCCGAAGCGCCCGACGGCACCCGCATCCACTGGTCCGTGGCGGGAGACGGCGCCCCGGCTCTGGTGTGCTGCGACGGCATCGGATGCGACGGGTTCGCCTGGAAGTACATCGCCCGCGATTTCTCCACCCGCCACCGGATCGTCCGCTGGCACTACCGCGGCCACGGCCGCAGCGGCATCCCCAACGACGCCAGCCGGGTCGGTTTCGACGACATCTCGTCGGACCTGGACGCCGTCCTGCAAGCGACGGGCACGGCGCAGGCGGTGCTCCTCGGACATTCCATGGGCGTGCAGGTGGCGCTCGAGCATCACCGCAGGCGTCCGGAACAGGTGCTCGGTCTGGTGCTGCTCTGCGGCTCGCACGGCCTGCCGCTGGACACCTTTCACGACAACAAGGCGCTGAAGATCCTCCTGCCTTCGATGATCACGGCGGCCGCCAGGTATCCGCAGGCGATGAGCCTGATCTGGCGGCTGGCCGCGAGCGGGGAGGTGGCTTATCAGTTCGCCACGCACTTCGAGGTGAACGGCAGGCTGGTGCGGAGGGACGACTTCATGCCCTACTTCCGGCACCTCGCCGGAATGGATCCGCAGCTCTTTCTCGGCATGCTCAAGCACGCCAGCGAGCACAGCGCGTTCGACCATCTGCCGCACGTCAACGTGCCGACCCTGATCGTGGCGGGCACCGACGATACGTTCACCCCCTACTGGCTGAGCCAGCAGATGCACTCGCGCATTCCCGGCGCGGAGCTCCTGACGGTCCCCGGCGGAACGCACGTGGCGCCGATCGAGCAGCCCGAGCTGATCACGCTGCGCCTGGAGAAATTCCTCGCCGGCATCCCCGAGCGCGGAGCGGCGCCGGGGCTGCGCACCGCCTGAAATGCGGATAGCGCTACTCGTCCTCGTCGCGGCGTACCCGGCGGCGGCGCTCGACCCGCGCTTCGTCTGGGAAACGCTGGAAACGCCGCATTTCGAGGTGCACTACCACCAGGGGATGTACTGGTACGCGCAGAAGGCGGCGCGGGCAGCGGAGCTGTCGCACCAGCGACTCGTTCCGCTGCTCGACCACGTGCCGGAGGAGCGCACGCACGTCGTCGTCCAGGACGATACCGATTTCGCCAACGGCAACGCGAGCCCGGTGCTCTACAATTTGATCCACGCGTACGCTGCTCCGCCCGACTCGCGCAGCACGCTCGCGGACTTCGACGATCCTGTCTACGAGCTGATCTCGCACGAGTACACCCACATCCTGCACCTCGACACCGTGTTCGGGCTGCCCGCGGCGGTGAACGACGTCTTCGGCAAGCTCTGGATCACCAACGGCGGCCAGCCCCGCTGGTTCATCGAAGGGATCGCCACCTTCGCGGAGAGCGAAGTGAGCGGCGCGGGAAGAGTGCGCTCCTCGGAAGAGGACATGGTGGTGCGCGCGGAAGTGCTGGAAGGAAAGCTCCCGCGGATCGATACGCTCTCCAACCTCCCGCTCGCCTGGCCGCGCGGCTTCGGGCAGTACACGGTCGGCTCGCGGTTCCTTTCCTTCATCCAGGCCCAGTACGGCCTCGGCGCTCTGCGCGACCTCTCGCATGATTTCGGCTCCAGGGCCGTCCCGTTCGCGCTCAACTTCAGCGCCGAGCGCGTCCTCGGCCGCACCTATCTGCAGCTCTACGACGAGTTCGCGGCCCACGAGCTCGATCGCGCACTGCGGATGCAGGCCCAGGTCCGCGCGGAAGGCGAGACGCCCATCGAGCCGCTGACCCGCCTTGGCGAGTGGGTGCGGACGCCGCGCTGGAGCCCGGACGGAACGACCTTGTATTACACGAACGCCGGACCGGACCGCCTGCCGGAGATCCGCGCGCTCCGCCCCGGACCATGCTGCGGACCGGCCGAGGCGATGTCCGATCCGGTGCGGCCCGGGGATCGCCACCTCGCGACGCTCTGGTCGGATGGCGGCGATGCAACGCTCGCGGTCGCGCCGGACGGGAAGGTCGTCTACGCCCGCGAGGAGGTGTACCAGGAGTTCGAGATCGTGCAGGACCTCTATTCCGTGGATCCGGCGAGCGGTGACGAGCGCCGCCTCAGCCGCGGCTTGCGGGCGCGCACTCCCGATGTCGCCGGCGACGGCGCCGTCGCGTTCGTCTGGCGGCGTCCCGGTGGCAGGACGGCCATCGCCGAGCTCGCCGCGCAAGGACCGCGGATCCTTTTCGAGGATCCTGGCGGTGACCCGGTGGACAGCCCGCGCTTCTCGCCCGACGGCTGCCGCGTCGCCTTCCTCCAGCACCGCGACGGAGGCTGGGACGTGCGGATCGTGGAGCGGAGCTCCCTCGCGGTCACCGATGTGACCCATGACCGCGCGCTCGACCGGGACCCGGCCTGGACGCGCGACGGGCGATGGCTGCTCTTCAGCAGCGACCGGACCGGCATCTACAACCTGTTCGCCTGGCGTCCGGGCGAAGTCCGCCAGGTCACCAACGTGGTGCTCGGTGCGTTCGAGCCGGAGCCTTCGCCCGACGGAACGCAGCTCGCGCTGGTCACGTACAGCGGGCGCGGATACGACGTGGGACGCATCCCGCTCGATCCGGCATCGTGGCGACCTGCGACCGATGCATCCGTCGCTGCCGAGCGGCCGCCGGCGACTGTCCTGGCCGCCGAGGAGATCTACCCCAGCCGGCCCTACTCGCCCTGGGCGACGCTGCGCCCGCACTTCTGGCTTCCCTACGCGGCCGCCGATTCCTACGGCACCATCGTCGGCGCGCTCACCGCCGGCTTCGACGCCCTCGACCGCCACGAATACGCCGCGAGCGCGTGGTGGAGCCTGAGCGGAAAAGTCCCCGGCTGGGACGTCATCTACATCAACCACTCCTTCTATCCCGACCTGACCCTGGAGCTCATCCGCGACGTGGGCACGCCTCAGGCGGCGGGCGGCCTCGATGCGCCAGGGTACTACTATGAGCGATCGATCGGCGGGTCGATCTCGGCCTCGTTCCCCTTTTCGGAAGTCGAGCACGGCCAGGCGATCTCGCTCACGTACGAGCTGCAGGATCTGAGCGTCGACCGGAATCCGCTCCGGGTCCCGGCCTCACCCGGGCTCCTCGCGGCAGCCAGCTTGACGTACTCCTGGTCGGACACGCGCAGATTCGTCCGCAGCATCTCCAGCGAGCAGGGCCAGCGATTCGTGCTCTCGCTCCGCCTCTCCGACCCGGCACTCGGCAGCCGGTTCTCGTTCTGGCAGGCGACGGCAGCGGCGACGAAATTCTTCGCCCTGCCCTGGAACAGCCACGGCGTTCCCTGGCATCACGCGCTGGCGCTGCGCGGCTCGTTCGGCATCTCCCACGGCGATCTGGCGAATCGACACGACTTCTTTCTCGGCGGGTTTCAGCAGGGCAACCCGGTGCGGGCCGTGCTCAACCCGGCCACTGCGCCGCTGCGCATCCTGCGCGGATTCGTCGGCGACGCCTTCCACGGCACCGCCTACGCGCTCGGCACCGCCGAATACCGCTTTCCCATCTACGACGTCGAAACCGGCGCATGGACGCTGCCGGTCTACCTGCGCCGCCTGCACGGAGCGCTGTACACCGATGTGGGCGACGCGTTCCGGTTCGAAGGCCGGGATTTCCAGCTGCACGCCGGGGCGGGCGCGGAGCTGCGCGCGGAGGTGGTGTTGGGGTGGATCCTGCCCACGGATGTCCGCCTGGGATGCGCGCGCGGCCTCGAGTCGGGCCCTCTGGCGATCGTCGACTGCTACGCCGCGCTCGGGGGAGTGTTCTGACGTGGTACAGGCGGCGACATCGGACCCGTGCAGCGCTGTCTCCGGCGCTGCTACTCTGACCACGGATGGCAGGCAAGATCGCACGAGCGCTGGAAGCCGGCCTGCGCATCCGCCCCGGAGAACAGCGGCGCGTCGCGCTGATGTCGCTCTACGCGGCCAACGCGATCGGCGCGGTGGTGGTCGGCCATTCGGTCCGCGACGCGCTCTACCTCTCGAACCGTCCCGCCCGCGGGCTCGCCGGGATGTACATCTGGAGCTCGATCGCCATCGTGCTGGTCTCCTGGTCGTACGCGCGGATCGCGGACCGCTTGCCGCGCGGCCTGCTCAACGCGGTGAGCGCTCTTGGCTGCGCCGCGCTCGGTGCCGCCTTCTGGGCCGTCCTGACGGTGACCGACGCGGTCTGGGTGTATGCAGCGCTGTACGTCTTCGTCGAGGCGATGGGCTCGCTGGTCGTGATCCAGTTCTGGACGCTGGCCAACGATGTCTTCCACGCGCGCGAGGCGAAGAGGTTGTTCGGTCTGATCGGCGGCGGCGGAACTCTCGCCAACGTGATCTTCGGCTTGCTGGTCGGCCGCTACGCGCAGGTGGTCGGGGCGCACAACTTGCTGCTGCTCATGGTCGGGCAGCTCGCCCTCTGCGCCGGGCTCGCGCAAGCGGGGTCGAGAATGGCTGCGGCCGGCCCTCCGCTGTTGCGCTCGCGGCCGGTCCGCAAGGCGCCGGTGCTCTCGCGCGCCGGGCTCACCTTCCTCTCCAACAAGCACCTCACCATCGTCGCCCTCATCGGCGCCGTCAGCGCTGCGGCGGTCACCATCGTCGATTTCCAGTTCAAGCTCTCCGCGGCCGCGGTGCTCGACGAGAACGATCTGGCCGGGTACTTCGGCCGCTTCTATGGAGTCTGCGGCGGCGTAGCGCTTGCGGTGCAGATCTGGGTCACGGGCCGACTGCTCGAGCGGTACGGGATCCTCGCCTCGCTGCTTCCCCTCCCGCTCGGTCTCGCGCTCGGATCCGGCACCTCCGCGGCGAGCGCTACTCCCGGCCTCCTCGTCAACTCGCTCGCCAAGGGCTCCGATACGATCTTCCGCTACACCATCAACGACGCCTCGATGCAGCTCTTGTACGCGCCCGTTCCGCCGCACGTGCGCGGGCGGGCAAAGGCCTTCATCGACGGCGTGCTCAAGCCGACCGCGGTCGCGCTCGCCGGCGCCGTGCTTCTCTTCTACAAGCAATCCGGTGGACGCGGACGCCCGCTCATGGCCGCCGTGCTGGTGCTCGTCGGCGCCTGGGTCTGGCTCCTGCTGCGCGCCCGAGGCGAGTACGTGCGCGGCCTGGTCGAGTCGCTCGAGCGAAGGCGCCTCGATCTCTCCAGCTCGCATTTCTCCCGGGTCAACGAGGGGACCATTCGCGCCCTGCGCACGGCGCTCGGCAGCGACCCGGCTACCGTCCTGCACGCGCTCACCCTCGTCCGGCAGCTCGCGCGCGAAGCGGACTTCACGCCCGAGTTGCGCTCCTTGCTCCGGCAC